>JABAHR010000873.1_pt1 | contig 27181 bp, 25 predicted proteins | sample 7062101 | NCBI WGS metagenome assembly JABAHR01 (sample SAMN14534553, study PRJNA622989) | marine sediment metagenome | biome: marine biome [ENVO:00000428]; feature: marine pelagic biome [ENVO:01000023]; material: deep marine sediment [ENVO:00002113] | place: India: Gulf of Kutch | collected...
GCGAATGGCCCGCTCCACGTAAGCGACGGCGGCATCCGGGTCGCCGGCCGATGACGCGCGCTTGCTTTGCTCGAGAAGCGCCAGGGTGGCGCCCGCCGTGTCCGGCTGCTGTGCTTCCGTACCGGCCGGTGGGATCGGTAGTTCCTGCTGGGGAGCGGGCTCCGCGTCCTCGATGCCGTTCGTGTCAACCGCTGGGGGCAGCACGGAGGACGTGGCGCAACCCGTGATCACCAGCAGGGCGACGAGGCCCAGCGTCAGTCGTTTCGTAGCCAATTGCGGATACGCTCACCCAAAGACGGCGGCTTGATACCACAGCCCGGTTTTTCCTGCAAAGCCGCCTCCTCCGGAACGGGGATGGTGACCACGTCCGCGCAGCGGGGGCTGGCCGCCAGGCCTGTGGCGAATTCCACTTCCACGGCTCGCGGCGGTGGGTCGGGGGTGATGGCCGTGACCGTGCGCCCGCTCATGACCCGATCCCAGACCTTTAGCGCGCCGGCAGCGCCGGTCATGCCCGTCGGCGCGTTGTCGTCGCGGCCCACCCACACCGCCGTGAGCACCGCGTTGTCGTAGCCAGCGAACCAGCTGTCGCGATAGTCGTCCGAGGTGCCCGTTTTGCCCGCAACGCCCAGCCTCGAGAATCGGGACGTACGGCCCGTCCCGCGCGCCATGACGACCTGCAGCCCCCGGGCGAGGGCTCGAGCGGGCTCCGTGTTGACCCGCTGCTCGAGCGTAAGCGGGTGCCGCAGCGTCGGCGTGCCGGTTTCGTCGAGCACGCTGATGACGGCCTTGGGCGGCTGGTAAAAGCCGCGGCTGGCAAAGATGCCGTAGAGCGCAGCCACCTCCACCGGCGTCATGGCCTCGGCGCCGAGCAGCAGCGAAGGATAGGCGTTTCCCGGCGGGCGACCCGTGAGGTCCTCGAAGCGAGCGGCCACGGTGTCCACGCCCACCTTGAGTCCCAGGTTCACCGTGGCGAGGTTCATGGACTCGGCCAGCGCCCGAATCATGGGGACCTTTCCGTGGCTCACGTGATCGAAGTTCTCGGGTTGCCAGGTGGTGCCGCCGGCGAGCGGGAGCGTCACCGGGGCATCGTCGACCAGGCTGGCCAGATGAAGCCCCTGCTCTAGAGCCGCCAGATAGACCACGGGTTTCAGCAACGACCCAACCGGACGCCTGGCGTTGAGCGCCCGGTTGAAGCCGTCGCTCCCGGCGCTGCGCGCTCCGCTCAGCGCGAGCACCTCGCCGGTCTGCGTGGCGGTCATGACCACGGCCGCCTGCAGCGATCCGGTCTCTAGTCCCCGGCTCGACTCCAGGTCTGCAAGCGCCTGGGTTACTGCCTGCTCCGCAGCATCCTGGGTCCGCGGCTCGAGGGTGGTAAAGACCCTGAATCCCCGCGTGGTCAAGGCATCGCGGCCGAGGGCAGCGAGGTTCTCACGGACCAGGTCCAGGTAGGCCGGATAATAGGCGCCGCCGCGGCGGGTGCCCGCCACGGTGGTCAGCGGTCGCCGAATTGCCTCGGCGTGCTGGTCCTCGTCGATGAGCCCGCCTTCGAGCATCTTCTCCAGGACCAGATCGCGTCGGGCTCGTGCCCGGGCGGGGTGTCGAAATGGGTCGTAGTAGGACGGCCCTCTGATCACCGCGATGAGCAGCGCCAGCTGGTGCTCGTCCAGCTCGGCCAGAGGCCGGTTGAAGTAGAACTGGGCGCCGAGCCCGAAGCCGTGCACGGCGCGGCGTCCGTCCTGACCCAGGTAGATCTCGTTCACGTAGGCGTTAAGGAGATCCTCCTTTTCGAAACGCGCGTCCAGGATGACCGCCATGGAGAGCTCGCGCAGCTTCCGGCCGAGGGTACGCCGGTTGTCGAGGAAGTAGCTCTTCACCAGCTGCTGGGTCAAAGTGCTGCCACCCTGCCTGACTTCGCCGGCCGTGACGTTCACCCAGAAGGCTCGAGCTATGCCGCGCAGATCGAAACCGGCGTGGCGATCGAAGTTGCGATCCTCCACGACCTTGAGGGCTTCTTTCAGCAGATTGGGGACCTGCTCGGGGAGCAGTATCAGCCGGTCCTCGCCGTGGGAGGGAAAAAAGCTGCCGATGGTCACCGGGTCCAGCCGAATCAGAGGCACCGGGCGACCAAGCCCATCCTGAATCCCGGCCAGCGATCGGGGCGAGAATTGCAGCGTGATCCGCTGGGCGTCACGGGACCCGTTGGGGAAGTGGAAGGCGCGCAGGTGAATGTCGAGCCTGCCACCCCCGTCGCGATACGAGCCTGGTGCGGGGGAAGACGGCTGCGATGTGTACCCCAGGCGGTGGAGCTCGGCGATCACGTCGGCGGCGCTCAGCGCCGCGCCGGGATGCAGCTCTAGAGGCTGGGCGTAGATGATGGCGGGCTCCGACCACCGACGGCCCTCAAAGGTCGCGGTGATCTTCCGGTCGAGGTAAACCAGGTATCCCGTGAGCGCCGCCAGCGCCAGCAGGACTGCGGACCCCAGCAGACCTAGGACCTTGACTTGGCGGGAGCTGCGTTCAGCCATGGACGTTCCGGATCACGTCCCGCGGCTCAGTCTCACGCCGTGCCGAGCCTGCGCCTTGCGGTTTGAATTTCCGCCGCGGTGAGAACGCCGGCGTCGCCCAGCTTTTGCAGCTCCGCCTGCAGATTGCCGGGAGCCGGGTCGACAAAGCCCAGCCAGCGCCCCACGGTTCGGAACACGCGCCGTACCCCACGCCAAATCCTGGGCAACAACCAGCATAGTAACAGCATGAAAATCGCGAACGCGGTCAAGAATATCACGGGGTGCGTGAGCGCCGCCCACAGCCCGCCGAGCACTGCGAGATCCTCGAGGATGGAAGCGCCCCAATTGCTGAACGGCTCCGGGGAGGTGTTGATCAGCGCGCGGGACCCGGCCTTCGTGGCATGGGTGGCGGCTGCCACGCCGCCGCCGAGAATGCCGCCGGTGACGGCCAGAGCGGGAGATACGTCGCCAAGCGCGCTGGCTGCCAGCAGGGCGCCGGCGGGAACCCTGATCAGGGTGTGCAGCGCGTCCCACCCGGTGTCCACGCCCGGAATCTTGTCGGCCATGAACTCCACGCAGTACATGAACCCCGCGGCGAGGATCACCAGCGGGTCCTGGACGACTTCCAGCTGCGCCGGCAGGTCCACGTATCCCAGCGATCCAGTGAGACCAAGCACGGCCACGGCCGCGTAGAGGTTCAACCCGCTTGCCCAGGCTACGCCCATGGTCAGAGCAATGGTTTGTATAACCGCTTGATATTCTTCCATTTTGCACCGGGTTTGCGGATTCTCGTCACTACTTTACGGGGCGAATCTGAACCCGACCTGAAGCGCCCCTTGCGCCCGCACCGGCCCCGGGTAGACAATCCGGGGCGGACCTAAGGGGCGGTATTGCCTGAGACACCGGTCGAGCGCGGCTCGTCGGTGGACCCTTTGAACCTGATCCGGTTAATTCCGGCGTAGGAATAGGCGCTTCTCTTCTCCGTCATTCCACCTCTGCGCGGTCGCATCAGCACAACCTGAGCGGGTGAAATATGAGCATCAACGGCCGAGGATGGCTCGCCGGCAGCCTGCTGCTGGCGGCGCCGGCAGTAGCCGCACAAACCGACGAGCCGGTATTGATCGAGGAGATCCTCGTGACCAGCGAGTTTCGGCCCATGGCGCTCGAGGACACCGCGGCCAGCGTGTCCGTTATCTCCCTGGCCGAGCAGAAAGCGGGTTCTCTCAACCATCTGGAGGAGGTCCTGGGCTGGGCGCCGAACGTGAATCTGGCCAGTGGTGGCGGCAGAGCCCGCTTCGTGCAGATCCGCGGAATCGGTGAGCGCAGCCAGTTCGCCGAGCCGCTTAACCCGTCGGTGGGGCTCCTGCTCGACGGCGTGGACATGAGCGGGGTGGGCACGGTGGCCACGCTTTTCGACGTGGAACAGGTGGAGATCCTGCGCGGGCCCCAGGGCACGCTCTACGGTGCCAACGCCCTGGCCGGGCTCATCAACGTGGTCAGCGCCGGTCCCACCGACGAGTTTTACGCGCGGCTTTCCCTGGACGCGGGCAACTACGGGGCGTTTGGCGTGGGTGGGGTGGTCTCCGGCCCGCTCGGCGAGAACGTCGGCTATCGCCTAGCGGTGCAGAGCTACGGCGATGATGGCTTCATGGACAACGCCTTTCTCGACCGGGACGATACCGACGACCACGACGAGCTGACCATCCGCGGCAAGCTTCACTGGCAGGTTGGCGGCCAGACCGACCTGCGATTGACGTTGGGCCACGTGGACATAGACAACGGCTACGACGCGTTCTCTCTGGACAACGACCGGAACACCCTTTCCGACGCCCCGGGCCAGGACCGGCAGAAAAGCACGTACGCGAGCGCTCAGCTCAACACCTCTCTGGGGCAGGCCGTGGCTGTGCAGGCTACGGTGGGCTACGCGGACAGCGACGTCGACTACGGCTACGACGAGGACTGGACCTACACGGGGTTCGATCCCATCGGTTACACATCCGAAGATCGCTACCGGCGCGATCGCCAGACGCTCAATTACGATGTCCGCATGCTGTCTTCCGACGGGGCGACCTCGCCGGGGGCCATCGACTGGGTGCTGGGCGTCTACGGCCTTCACCAGGAAGTGGACCTGCAACGCGACTACACCTTCTTTGTTCAGCCGTTCGCCAGCCGTTACGAGGTGGACCGGTTTGCGGTCTACGGCGAGCTCGGCGCGCAGCTCTCGTCGCGTATCCGAGCATCTTTCGGGCTCAGGTTCGAGCACCACGAGTCCGACTACGCGGACTCGTTCGGGGACGCTGCCGATCCGGAGGACGACATGGTCGGCGGCCGGGTGGTGCTGGAGGCGGAAGTCGACGAAGATGTCATGGTTTATCTCAGCGCCAGCCGCGGCTACAAGGCTCCTGGTTTCAACGCCTTCGGCACGTTGAAAGACGAGCTATCGGACCTGCGTGATTTCGATCCGGAGAAGCTCTGGAACTACGAGGTGGGTGTTAAGGGGACGTCGCCCGACGGCCGCTTCCGCGCTCGCGTCGCCGCGTTTCTGATGAAGCGGGATGACGTCCAGGTGTCCACCTTCATCGCCATCCCCCGGGACGATGGGAGCACGGAGTTCATCGACCTCATCGACAATGCCGCCGAAGGCACCAACGGCGGTCTGGAGGCCGAGGTTCTGTGGATGCCCACCGAGCGGCTCGAGCTGTTTGCGAGCGTCGGCTGGCTCGATACCGAGTTCGACGACTTCATCAACGCTGCCGGTGAGAACCTCGACGGGGAGGAGCAGGCCCATGCGCCCGGCTACCAGTTTCACGTCGGGGGCGAGTACCGGTTTGCCGACGGCTGGTTCCTGCGCCTGGCGGTGGAGGGCAGGGACGCGTTTTACTTCACCGATGGTCGCCGCTTTGCGCAGAATGCAGAAGATCTGGAATCGGACAGCTACGAGCTTCTCCACGCCTCCGCCGGCTACGAAGCCGAACGGTGGCGCGTATCAGCTTGGGGCCGCAACCTCACGGACGAGGACACCTTCGTGCGGGGTTTCTACTTCGGCAACGACCCGCGGGACTTCTACACCGACCGCGGCTTCACCCAGCTCGGCGAGCCGCGCCGCTACGGGATCACCGTCCAGCTGGAGCTCTGACCAGAATCGCGGCCGCACCGGCCGCATCAGGGCGCTGCAGCAGGGCCTTGCAACTGTTGCGTGAGCAGGTGGTCTACCACGTCGAGCGCCTGCTTGCGCCCGACGTCCATGTTCACCACGTACTCGTCGGCCACCACCAGGGTGGGGACGCTGGAGATGACGATGTTGCGCTGGATGGCGTCCGCGTCGCGCAGATCGCGGCGCACGTCGGGCGAGTTGAACATGCGCAGGAATTCGTCCCGCGTGGTGCCGTTGCCGTCCACGAAGTCGGCCATGGTATCCGGTGTGGCAAACTGCCTGCCGTTGTCGTGAATGGCCCGGAACAGGCGCATGTGGTTCTCCTCCAGGACGTCCAGGCGCTTCAAGGTGAAGTAGGTCTGCGCCAGCAGTTGCCAGTCCGGTGAGAAGGCCACCGGCGAGCGTTCGAACGTCGACCCCTCCGGCATGGTCGCACGCCACTCGTCGAGCAGCGGCTCGAAGTTGCGGCAGTGGATGCAGCCGTAGGAGAAATACTCGCGGACCACGACGGGCGCCCCGGCCCTTCGCCTCGGGGGGTTCTCGATGACGCGGTAGTGCTCGCCGGCCAGGAACTCGCCTTCGCCGAATCCCGTGCTGTACAGCGTCCCGTAGCCCAGCACCACGACGCCGACCAGGACGGCGAAGCCGACGATCAGCATGCGTACCCGGGTTACCTTTTTGTCCGACTTTCTGCGACTGGACATGGGGCCTCCGCTGTCATTTCCGCCGGAGTTTACCCACAGCGGCGCTGCGGTGGAAACTTGGGAGCGCGCCCTTTGCACGGCTCTCGGTGGCGGTGGCATACTGCGCCGCCTCTTCCGGCGGGCGGATCCCTTTGACCGAATCCTATCAGCTGTTTCAGTACGATCTGTGCCCGTTCTGCCGTCGGGTCCGTCAGTTCATGGATGCGGCGGGCATCGACATCGAGATAAGAGACACTCTGCATGATCCCGAGGCGTTTCGGGAGCTGATTCACGGCGGCGGGCGGTCCATGGTGCCCTGCCTGAAGATTCAATCCGAGGAAGGGACCCGCTGGCTTTACGAAAGCGCGGACATCATCACCTACCTGCGGGAACGCTTCGCCGTCGGCTGACGGGCCCTGGCCCTCGCGTTGCCGTCGGGTGGGCGGTCTGCTAACTTGCTGCGCCTTCGGCGAGCGCGGTCTTGCCAGAAACAACTCACCTGGGGGCTCCTCATATGAAACTCGGAATTCTTTCCGGCTATTCCGGACGCAAGATGAACATTCCCATCGACGCGATCAGACACGCCGAGAGTCTAGGCTACGAATCCATCTGGACCGCCGAGGCCTACGGCTCCGACGCGGTGACGCCGGCGGCCTGGATACTGGCGCAGACGGAGAAGATCAAGGTGGGCACGGCCATCATGCAGATGCCGGCGCGCACGCCCGCCATGACCGCGATGACGGCCATGAGCCTGGCAGAGCTCTCCGGCGGGCGCTTCATCTGCGGCCTGGGCGCGTCCGGCCCACAGGTGGTAGAGGGCTGGCATGGCGTCCCCTACGGACTCCCGGTGACGCGCCTCAAAGAATACGTGCAGATCATGAAGCGCATCTTCGCCCGGGAGGCGCCGCTGGAGTTCGAAGGCCGGATGTACCAGTTGCCTTACCAGGGTCCGGACGCCACCGGCCTCGGCAAGCCGCTGAAGAGCATCCTCCACTGCGAGGAGGACATCCCCATCTACGCCGCGACCATCACGCCCAGGGGCGTGCAGGCAGCCGCGGAGGTGGCGGACGGCTTTTTCCCCGTATGGATGGACCCGGAGCAGTACCACATCTTCGAGGGGCCGATCTCCAAGGGCTTCGCGGATGCCGAGGGCGACAAGGATCTGACCCAGTTCGACATCGCGCCGTTCGTCACGGTGGTTATGGGCGATGACGTCGAGCAGTGCATGATGCCCGTGCGCGGTAGCATGGCGCTCTACATCGGTGGCATGGGCGCGCGCGGCAAGAACTTCTACAACGACTACGCCAAGCGGCTCGGCTTCGAGGACGCCGCGGTGAAGATTCAGGATCTCTACCTGGAAGGCCGCAAGGACGAAGCCATGGCAGCGGTGCCGGCGGAACTGATCGACGCCTGTCACCTGGTTGGGCCGGCGGATCGGATTCGCGATCGGCTGCAGCGCTGGCAGGCTGCAGGGCGTGAAGGTCACGTCTCCAGCATGCTGCTTGGCTGCCAGCAGCCGGAAGCGCTGGCGCTGGTGGCGGAAACCGTCCTCTAGGCTAGAGGGATTCCACCAAGGCCCAGGCCTGCTCGGATCGGATGCGCGCCGCGTCCTTGTACTCCAGCGCTTTCTCAGAGCTGGCGTTGCCGTCCAGGCCGCGCTTGTAGACGCCCTGGATGATGCTGGCCGAGCGGAACATGTTGTAGATCACGTAGAACGGCCAGTTGTCGATCGCCTCCCGACCCGCGTGGCGGCAGTACTCGGCGACGAGCTCTTCCTCGGTGGGGATGCCCAGCGTTTCAAGATCCGCGCCGGAAAGGCCCGCGTCGTTGTAGGAGTCGCCGTGGTAGTCCTGGCAGATGTAGCCGAGATCCGCGAGCCCGTCCCCCAGGGTGGATAGCTCCCAGTCGAGAACCGCGACCACGCGTGGCTCGGTGGGATGGATCAGCGCGTTGCCCAGCCGGTAGTCGCCATGGACGATGACGGTCTCTCCCTGCTCCGGGATGCGGTCTGGTAGCCAGGCCATGAGCCTGTCCATGGCGTCGATCTGCTCCGTCTTCGATGCCTCGTACTGCTTGGTCCATCGACCGATCTGCCGCTCGTAGTAGTTGCCCGGGCGGCCGAAATCGGCCAGCCCCACCGNNCGCGCCGCTCGGGCGGGGTCAGAGACGGCAGCAGCGTCTCGGCAAACACTCGGCCGGGCACCATCTCCATGACGTAGAACTTGGTGCCGATGACGTCCGGGTCCTCGCACAGACACTTCATCTTCGGCACCGGCACGTCCGTGTGCTCCAGTGCCTTCATCACTCGGTACTCGCGGTCCACCTGGTGGGCAGACGGCAGCAGCTCGCCGGGTGGCTGCTTGCGCAGGACGTAGAGGGCATCTCCGGCCTGGAGCTGAAAGGTAGGGTTCGACTGCCCGCCCTCGAACTGACGCACCGTCAGCGGCCCGCGGTAGCCGTCCACGGTGGCCTGCAGGTGCCGGTCCAGTGCGTTCTCATCAAAGCGGTGCATCTCGCGCACCGGCGTCAGCTCTACATCGCTCATTGCTTTGCTCCCGAGGCGACGGGCAAGGATACGGCTTGATCTCGTCGGCCGCAAAATGCGAGGCTTTCGTTTTTTCCGCAAGTGCGCATCGGGGGAGGGAACATGGCATTGGCGAAGAGAATGGCGGTCACCCTGCCCGCCGGGCCCAAAATCGAGCACACCGTCGCCCGCTTGCGGTGGGCGGAGGACAACGGGTTTGCGGATGCCTGGTTCGGCGATGCCGGCGCGCCGGACAGCCTCACGCAGGTGGCTGCGGTCGCCCATCACACGAGCAGCATCCGGATTGGCGTGGCCGTCACGCCCGTTTACACGCGCACGCCCGCGGTGCTGGCCGCGACGGCCAATGTGCTCGAGCAGGTTCTGCCGGGCCGGTTCGTGATGGGCCTGGGCTCCTCGAGCCAGACCATCATGGGTCAGTGGAACGGCATCCCGCTCGACAAGCCTCTGACCCGAGTCCGGGAGACGGCAATTCTGGTGCGGTCCATGCTGACCGGCGAGAAGAGCGATTTCGATGGCGAGACGTTGACCAGCCACGGTTACCGCCAGGCACCCCTCGAACATTCGCCGCCCATCTATCTGGCCGCGCTGCGCCCGAAGATGATCGAGATGGCCGCCGAGGTCGGGGACGGTGTGATCTTCAACCTGTGGCCGAAGAGCGTGCTGCCCAAGATGATGGAGCACGTCCGTATCGGCGCCGAGCGCGCCGGGAAGAACTCGGAGGACGTCGAGGTCGTCAACCGCGCCATGGTTCTGTGCACGAACGACAAGGAAGCGGGCCGGAACCTGTTCCGGGCTGCGTTTGCTCCCTACTACGCCACCCCCGTCTACAACGCGTTTCTCGCCTGGGCGGGCCATGCTGAGGCTGCCGGCACCATCACCGAGGGCTGGGCGGCCAAGGACCGGGCGATGACGACCGGGGCGCTGAGCGACGAGCTCATCGACGAGATCGCCATCATCGGCGATGAGGACGAGATCCGCGCGCGGATTCAGGAGGACGCGGACGGCGGCGTGCACACCCACATCGTCGCGCCCCTGGCCGCCTCGCCGGAAGACGTGCAGCGAACGTTCGCCGCGTTCACGGCCGACAGGTTCAGTTTGAGATAGGCACCCACCGGGTCCATCGATCCGAAGGCAGGAAGGAAAGCATGGAATACCAGAAGATCATCGTCGACGAGCCGCGGCCCATGGTACGCCGCATAACGCTGAATCGTCCGGACAAGCGCAACCCGCTGTCCAACGAGCTGCGCTCGGAAATGTTTCACGCGCTCGAAAACGCCGATCGCGACGATGCGGTTCGGGTCACCATTATCCGCGGGGCCGGGCCCTGCTTTTCTGCCGGTTACGATCTGAAGAGCGATACCAGCCAGAACCCGCCGTTCTACACCGCCGGGGGGCTCGGGCACTGGCCGCGGCACGTGGTGGAAGGATTCTTCCACATGTGGGACATGGCCAAGCCGATCATTGCCCAGGTGCACGGTTACTGCCTAGCTGGCGGTACCGAGCTGGCGACGGCGTGCGACCTGGTGTACGTGGCGGAGGATGCCAAGATCGGGTACCCGGTTGTGCGCACCATGTCCCCCCCGGACAATCAATTCTACCCCTGGATAGTCGGCCTGAGACGCGCCATGGAGCTCATGCTCACTGGCGATCACATGTCGGGCATCGAAGCCGCAGAAAGCGGCTTCGCCAACCGGGCCTTTCCCGTCGAGGAGCTGGAAGAGCGGGTGCTCGCCATCGCAGAGCGCGTCGCGCTCACGCCCACGGACCTGCAACAATTCAACAAACGGGCCGTGCACCGGCAGATGGATGCCATGGGGATCCGGGCGGGGATTCGAGCGGGCACGGAGATGCAGCAGCTCGCCTTCTTCACGGATACGACGCGTGCCTACTTCAAGGAGATGAGCAAGGGGCTGACCCACGCGCTGTCGAAACGCGATGAGGCGTTCGGGGATTATCGGACCTCCAGCTCCGGCAAGCCCGAGGACTGATCGTGTCCAACACCGGGGTCATCCTCACGACCCTGGTCGCGTACAAGCTCGCTCTGGTGGCTATTGGCTGGTGGGCGCGGGGGCGTACGAGCGACAACGAGGCGTTCTTCATCGGCGGCCGCGGGCTGGGCGCCTGGGTCGCGTCGCTGAGCTACGCGGCGGGGTCATCGTCGGCCTGGTCGATACTGGGCGTTTCCGGCATCGCGTTCAGTCAGGGAATCGGGGCCGTCTGGCTTCTTCCCGGCACGCTGACGGGTCACGTGCTGGTGTGGTTCTGGTTGGGGCGCCGGCTGCAGAGCGCGGCGGCCGCCAAGCGCTGGGTCACGCTCAATGATCTGATTGTCGATGGCATGCCCGACGCTTTCCGACGTGCGGTTCTGCTGCTCGCGGCCGGCATCATCGGCTTCGCGTTTCTGTTCTACATTGCGGCTCAGTTTCAAGGCGCGGCCAATACCTTTGCCGAGGTTTTCGCCGTCGACTTCACCACTTCCCTGCTCATCGGCGCGACCGTGGTCCTGGCCTACACGCTGCTGGGCGGGTTCTGGGCCGTCAGCGTCACGGACGCTGTCCAGGCCGTGCTGATGCTCTTCGCCTCGCTCCTGATTCCCGTCCTGGCGATCGTGGAGCTAGGCGGCATGGCCGCGCTGGGTGAAGGCCTCACCTCGGTGAGCACGGCCAGGCAGATGTCGCTGACCGACGGAAACGCGGGGTGGCTGGCCGTGGGTTTCGTGATCGGCATGTGGAGCATCGGCGTTGGTCCCCTGGGTCAGCCGCACCTGCTCAACCGCCTGATGGCATTGAAGGACGCCCGAGCCTTCCGTCGCGCCCGCGTCATTGCCATGTGCTGGTTTGTGATCGTGCTCGCAGGCATGTTCCTGGCGGGTCTTGCCGGCCACGTCCTCATCCAGTCCGTAGCCGACCCGGAACGTCTGCTGTTTACCATGACCGATCGGCTGCTTGATCCCATCCTCGCCGGGATCGTCGTGGCTGCCGTGCTGTCGGCGATCATGTCCACCGCGGACAGCCAGCTGCTCGTGGCGGCAGCCGCGGTCAGTCACGATCTGCTGCGTCGCGGCTCCCTGGCGCTTTCGCGCGTGGTGGTCGTGATCCTCGGTGGCCTCGCCGTCGGCGTCGCCCTGTACCTTCCCGAAGCGATCTTCTCCCGAGTGCTGTTCGCTTGGACCGCGCTTGGCGCCGCGTTCGGACCGTTGGTCATTGCCCGGGTGCTCGGCTGGCGGGTCAGACCCTGGGCTGCCTTCGGCTCGCTCGCAACCGGTTTCCTGCTGACGGCGGCCTTTCACCTGTTGCCGGACACCGTGGGCGACGTGGTCGAGCGCGCTGTGCCGTTCCTCGCTTCCGGCGCTGTCGTCGCGGCTGGACGCGGCAGTCGAGATCGCCAGGGTGTATGCTGAAGCGTCGGCATCGCCAACGGAGAACATGAAGCGGCTCTACCTGATCCGTCACGGCCAGACCGAGTGGAACGTGGCTAAGCGCATGCAGGGGCGCCTGGATTCGCCCCTGACCTCGGCCGGCCGGGCCCAGGCGGCCGTTCACGGGCGTCTGCTGAGCGAGATTGCCAGTCTGGAGCAGCTGGTGGTCTCTCCATCCGGACGGACGCGCGAGACCGCCTGCATACTGAATTCCCAGGTCCGCGCGCCGATCCGTCACGACGAAGCCCTCATGGAACGGGACTGCGGTCAGTGGTCCGGATTGACCATCGCGGAGATCGAGCAACATTACCCGGAGGCGTGGGAAGCCCGTCAGGAGGATCCCTTCTATCACCGACCGCCCGGGGGCGAGAATCACGAGGATCTGGTCCAGCGCGCGCGCCCGTTGCTGGCGGAGCTTTTGCAGGGGGACAGGTCGGAGGTGGGTCTGGTGACCCATGGCGTGATGTCGCGGGCGATCGTGACGCATCTTCTGGGCCTGACGCCGGTAGCGGCGGTGGGGGTTCGTCACCCCAACGACCTGGTCTATCGGCTGGACGTCTCCCGGGACGGGGTTCGGGCGAGCCACTTCCTCGCGGGAGACGGTCCGCGGGCGGGATTGCTTCACCAAAACGAGAATGAAACAATCTCCGGCCCCGCTCGCGCCGGCGAGCGGCGAGACTGATAAGAACTGGGGGAAGACAATGAAAGTCGATGGCGGCGTGGGTTGGGAGCTCGATCTGGTGGGCGCGCAGGCCCAGGAGCTCGAAGAGATGGGCTACTCGGGAATCCTCTCGGCTGAAACCAGCCATGACCCGTTCTTTCCACTGCTCGTGGCGGCGCAGAACACCGAGCGCGTTGACCTGATGACCTCCATCGCGGTGGCCTTTGCCCGTTCCCCGATGACCCTGGCCAACATCGGCCACGATCTCAACGCGGTCTCCAAAGGGCGCTTCGTGCTGGGCCTCGGCTCGCAGATCCGCGCGCACATCACCAAGCGCTTCAGCATGCCCTGGTCGCATCCGGCGGCCCGCATGCGCGAGTTCATCCTGGCCATGAGGGCCATCTGGGCGAACTGGCATGAGGGCGAGCCCCTGGCGTTCACGGGTAAGTTCTACACGCACACGCTCATGACGCCGTTTTTCACGCCGACGGACACGGATTATGGACCGCCGCGCGTCTTTCTTGCCGCCGTCGGGCCGCTGATGACTGAAGTCGCCGGGGAGGTCGCCGACGGGGTCATCGTCCACGCGTTCACCACGGAGAAGTACCTGCGGGAAACCACTTTGCCTGCCCTGGAACGTGGCTTTGCCAAGGCCGGCAAGACACGCGCCGACTTCGAGATCAGCTATCCGGTGTTCGTCGTGACCGGGGAGAACGAGGAGGATCTTGCGGAGGCCAAGGTGGCCACGGCGCGTCAGATCGCTTTCTATGGGTCGACGCCCGCCTACAAGCCGGTGCTGGATAGCATTGGTGTTGGCGAAATGCAGGCGGAGCTGAACACGATGTCCAAGCAGGGCCGTTGGGAAGAGATGGGGCACCTGATCAGCGACGACATCCTCGAGTCGTTTGCGGTGGTGGGCGAGCCTCAGCAGATCGCGGGTCAGATCATCGCGCGCTACGGCGACATCGTGGATCGGACGTCGGCCGCCTATGCGCACATCTCCAAGGAACACCGGACGGGAATCATTGCCCAGCTGTCCGTCGCGTAATGTTCTAAAAAGTTTTCTGTTGATTACTTTTTGTCATAAACAGTAGCCGGTCCGGGAGTTCTTTCACGATCGAGGAGCGACGGGGCGTGGACGGTAAGGAGTTCCTCACAAAAGTCCGTGCATGGTCCGCAGTTTTGCATTCTCGCAACGTTTCGGTGGCATCCTGCCAACGACTTCCCACGAAATATGGGTTCATTGTGGCATTTCAGATCATTAGAATGCCCAGCCGTAGAAAGTCGAGATGACGACACAACGAGGTGTCAACGGTGGCAACGGCAAGGCAAGGCAAAAGCGGGAAGGAGGCGAAGCGCGCAAACGCGCGCTGGTACTCGCCGTTCCTGTTCGTGCTGCACAGCCTGGCGATCGTCGGCCCGGTGCTGCTCGCCGCAGGTTTTGCGCACCGCGTCGAGGTCGAGGACGTTGCCTACCAGACCTACGCGTTTGCGGTACCCGCGCCGGAAAGCTCCTACGTTTCCTGGAACACCGAGGTAAACGAGTTCGGTACCAAGGTGGCCCAGGCTTTTGGTGTGCGCGCCAGCACGGCCACGGAGTTTGCAGGATGGATCCTGGAGGCCTCTACCCGGCAGGAGCTAGAGCCTGAATTGCTGGCCAGCCTCGTGCTGACGGAGAGCTCGTTCCGGAAGAACGTCCGTTCGCACGTCGGCGCCATCGGCCCGGCTCAGGTGCGACCGGAGTTCTGGAGCAACTTCTGCGGCATCTCCAACCTCCACGATCCGGCGGAGAACATCTATTGCGGTGCCCAGGTGCTCTCCTATCTGCGCGACCGCTGCGGCGACGAAGGTTGTGCTCTGCACGCATACAACGTCGGCCTCTACGCCCCGCGGCACCAGGCCGGCCACCGCTACGTCGCCAAGATCGACCACTACCGCGAGCAGCTTCTCAAACTGCCCCTCTGATCCCCGGCCTCTAGCCTAGCCCTCCCCGAAGGGCGTACCCTCTTGCTTGACGCTTAAGGGGATGCGCGTTGCTCGAAGTTCCCGTTCTCATCGTCGGAGGCGGCCCCGTGGGCCTGGCGGCGGCGCTCGAATGCGCCTACTTCGGCGTGCCGGCGATGCTCGTCGAGCGGCACTCGGGCACCACCTGGCATCCCAAGGCGCGCAACCTCAACTCCCGTACCATGGAAATCATGCGCCGGCTCGGCGTCGAGCGGGCCCTGCAGGCCGTTGGCCTGCCGGGGGCCTGGACGCGCCAGATCGTGTACGCGGATACGCTCAGCGGTGCCGAGCTCGGGCGAATGAGCACCGGCGGGTTCGAGAGCCAAATCTCGGCCGCAAGCCCCTGCGCTGCGGTTCTGAGCTCACAGGACGTATTCGAGCCCATCTGGCGCGGGCGGGCGGAGCAGCAGCCGCTCCTGGACGTTCGCTACGGGCATCAAGCGGAGATCCTCGACGTGGACGGCACGGGAGCCGTCGTGCGCCTCACCGGAGCCAGGGGCGGCGAGGTGCGCGCCCGGTATCTTCTGGCGGCGGACGGGGCAGGGAGCGCCATCCGGCAAATGCTGGGCGTGGGGGTTGAAGGTCCCAAGAACCTCGGCCATTTCATCAACGTATACTACCGCGCCAATCTGGACCGGCTGGTGGCTCACCGCCCGGCGGTGCTCTACTTCACGGCGCACGAGGCGGGACGCGGCGTGTTTCAGCCTCTGGACGGGCGGTACCGGTGGCTGTCTCAGATCGCCTACGATGGCTCGGCGGAGGCCCGCGCGGCGTTCGATGGCGAGCGATGCGTTCGCTGGATACGCAACGCCACGGGTGACCCGGCGCTCAAGATCGACGTGCTGGGCATTTCCCATTGGACCATGAACGCCACGGTGGCCAAAAGATATCGGCGAGACGCGGCGTTCCTGGTGGGAGACGCCGCTCACCAGCTACCCCCCACCGGGGGCTTCGGCCTGAACACGGGTATCGCCGACGTGCACAATCTCGTCTGGAAACTCGCCTACGTGCTCAAGGACTGGTCGGATCCCGGACTCCTCGACACCTATGAAACGGAGCGCAAACCCGTAGCCCGGTTCAACGCGGACCGGGCCATGGACAACTCGCGGTCGGTAGCGCGTATTCAGCGGGCGGTCACCGACGGTGCGGCCGCCGCAAGCGAGGTGGCGCGATCGCGCCGGTACGGCAATTTCCGCGGCCTGGAACTGGGCTACAGCTACCATTCGGCGGCGGTGATCGACGATGGCAGCCCGGCGCCGCAGCCTGAAGATCCGGTGGAGGACTACCTGCCCTGCGCCCGTCCGGGGCACCGCCTGCCCCACATGTGGCTCGAGGGGGGTGCCCTGTCTACCCTGGACCTGGTAGGACGGCGCTTTGTGGTGCTCTCGGACTCGCCGCGCTGGCTCGAGGCGGCGGTCCAGCACAGCGCCGACTGTCGAGTGCTTCCGGGCAACGGCGGTTTTCTGGAGTTGTTCGGTCTTGAGCCTGGCGGAGCCGTCGTTGTGCGCCCGGACGGCCACGTCGCCGCGCGATTCGCCGCCCCCTCTGAGTTTCCGGGTGGGGCGCTGGCAGCCGTCTTCAGGGAGCTGCTGAACACCACAACATCTTGAACAGGAGCGTACCCAGATGACCGACTTCGGCGTGCTGATCTTCCCCACCGCTTACTCGATCTCGCCGGCAGACCTGGGGCGGGCTGCCGAGGCCCGCGGGTTCGAGTCCATGTTCTTTCCGGAGCACACCCACATACCGGCGTGCCGGACCAGCCCCTGGCCGGGCGGCGGGGAGCTGCCGCGGGAGTACTGGAACGCCTACGATCCGTACGTGGGGCTCGCCATGGCCGCCGCGGTGACCGACACGATCAAGGTCGGCACGGGGATTACGCTCGTGACTGAGCGGGATCCCATCGTCCTCGCCAAGCAGGTGGCCTCGCTGGATCATCTCTCAGGCGGCCGGGTTCTGCTGGGCATCGGCGCGGGGTGGAACGTCGAGGAGATGCGTCATCACGGGGTCGCTTTCGATGAGCGCTGGGCCGTGCTCCGGGAGCGCGTGCTCGCCATGCGTGCCATATGGACGAAGGAGACGGCGGAGTTTCATGGGGAGCACGTCGACTTCGAGGCCATGTGGGCCGAGCCCAAACCGCTGCAGCCGGGAGGTCCCAAGCTCTTGATGGGGGCATCGTCCCGTTGGACGTGGGCCCGGATCGCAGAGTACGCCGACGGCTGGTTCCCGATCCATCAGGACCCCGCCCGGGTGTCCGCACAGGGTGCCTTGGACTACGCGGAAGGGGTCCGCGCAACCCGCGAGGCCTGGGCCGCGGCGGGCCGGGAGGGGGAGCCCGACTTCAGCATCTTCGGAATGGGGCCCAACCGAGGTCGCACCGAGGAGATGATCGGGCTGGGGTTCAATCGGGTGATCTTCGGATTGCCCTCGGCGGACGCGGACACGGTGCTGCCGCTGCTGGACCGCTACGCCGAGATCGGGCACGCCGTCAACTCATGAATCGCGCTTCCCGGCGTCGGTGAGCTCGTCGAGTATGCGCACGACGTCGGCCTCGCTGCGCACCATGCGCGCATCCATGCCGGCGGCTTGCGCGCCGAGCACGTTCTCCTCGGTGTCGTCAACGAATACGATCTGCTCGGGCGCGTGGCCCATGTCCTCGGCCACGTGCCTGAACGCCGAGACGTTCGGCTTGCGGTGGCCGATCTCCGAGGAGACGTAGAGGGCGTCGAAGTGGCGCAGCGTGTCCTCGTACAGGTTGCTCCAGGCGGCCTGGTGGGTCGCGTTGGTATTGGTAAAAAGATACAGGGGCATGCTCTGCCGCACCGTTGGCAGCCGAGCGTGGACGTCCTGGAAAGCCCCCGCGAAGACTGCGTTCCACCCTGCGCGCCAATCCTCCATGGGCAGATCGATCATCAAGCGCCGGCTGAGAACTGCGATGTAGTCTTCGAACTCCAGAGCGCCTACCTCGTGCAGCTCGTACGCTTCGTCGAGCAGCCAGCGGCGATGGAGATGTTCGGCCGGCACCTGGGCCGCCTTGGCCCAGTAATCGAAGGTGCGGCGAAAATCCACGCGCAGCACGACGTTGCCGAGGTCGAGCAGCAGGGCGCGGCTCATGGTGCGGCCCGGATGGTGGCCGCTCGTCGGCGGGGCCAGTTCATGAGGGTTTCGAGCATTCAGGTAGCGTTCAGCGATCCGGCCTTAATGTCTGCCCCAAGGTCTCGGCCGGTGCCTGGCAGGTCCAGCACGGAGGTAGGCAGTCGTCAGGATTGCCATGGTAGTCGGCTGGCACCCAGTTCGCTACGGCATGCTCCCAGTGGGCTCATGCTCCCTCCTTTCCCCCAGGCCGTATGCGAACGGCCCCGGGCAGAAGCCCGGGGTTTTCTTTTTCCGAAAGCTTCCACCAAGATGGGGAAACCTCGATTCCGGACGCCTGAACCGATGGAACTGTGGACCCTGACTCACTCGCGTGCCGACAACGTGCTCGCCGTAGCCCGGCGGGCGGAAGCCGTGGGTTGGAGCGGGGTGATGGTGGTGGACTCGCAGAACCTGGCGGCCGATTCCTACGTGGGGCTTGCCGTGGCGGCGACCGGGACCAAGCGCATCGGACTTGGTACGGGGGTCACGAATACGGTCACGCGACACCCGGCGGTGACCGCCTCCGCGGCCATGGCGGTGCAGGACGTCTCCGGTGGACGCATGGTTCTGGGCATCGGGCGGGGTGACTCCGCGCTGGCTCATCTTGGCCGATCGCCGGCCAGGCTGCCTGGCTTCGAGCGTTATCTGGACGTGCTGCAACGCTACCTCGGGGGCAAGGCCGTGCCCTTCGAGGACATTCCGATGGACGACGACATCGCGGCTCCAGTAGCCGATCTCGATCTTGCCGACCACCCGAGTGCCAGCCGCATCCGCTGGTTTAAGCGCGACGTGGACAAAGTGCCGGTGGAGGTTGCCGCCACCGGGCCGAAAGTCATCGAGATGGCGGCGAGGCTTTCGGACCGCGTGATGTTCACCCTTGGGGCGGTGGAAGAGCGTCTGAGCTGGGGAATTGAAACGGCCCGGGCGGCAAGAGCCGCCGCGGGGATTCCCGGGGATCCGGCGTTTGGCGCTTACGTCAACCTGGTCTGCCATCCGGACCGCGGCGTTGCTCGTGACCTGGTACGGGGTGGGCTGACCACCTTCGCCCGGTTTTCCGTGATGCACGGCAAGGTTGCCGGGCCCGCGGACGACCACGACCTGGCCATGTTGTCGAGCCTGCACGACGGCTATGACATGAAAGCGCACACACGGGCGGATTCGAGTCAGGCAGCGCTGCTCGACGACGACTTCGTCGATCGTTTCGCTATCGCAGGCCCTCCCGACTACTGCATCGAGCGGCTGAGCCGGCTTGCTGCGCTCGGCATCGAGAAGGTTGCGATCAGCGGCCCTACCGCCGGCACGGATCCCGTGGAAGCACGTCGAGCCATGGCGCTGCTTGACGAGGCGGTGGTGCCTCAGCTTTCGTGAATGCTCCTCAGTAGCCGGCCGTGCCCGACGCGACGACCCGGGCGAAGTCTTCATCAAGGGGCACGTAGGCGCTCTCGCCGGGCTTCATGACGAACAGCGGATCGTCGACCTGGCCAAGGTCGTAACCCTGCTTGCGCAGATCACCCTTGACCATCTTGAAAGTGCCGGTGACGTCGATGTCGGGCTGCACCCTCACGAAGACGGGCCTGGCGTAGGCGGGGAGGGTATCCGTGACGTAGCGGGACAGACCGTCCACGTCGAGCTCGTCTACACCGTCGCCAAGGGTGATGGCGACCATGCCCGCACGCCCGTCCGCTCCGGGAATCTCCACGCCGTAAACGTTGCAGAACTTCACCTGGGGGAATCCGTTGATCAGCTCGCCGACCTCGTTCGTTGAGACGTTCTCGGACTTCCAGCGGAAGGTGTCGCCCACGCGGTCCACGAACTGGTAATGGGGATAGCCCATGCTGTAGCCCACCTCCACCTCCCTGATGAGATCGCCGGAGTTGAACCAGGCGTCGCCTTCTTCGAAGGCATTGCGAACGACCTTTCCCTCCGTCGCGTCTGGGTTGGTGTACCCCTCGAACACGGCATCCTCGCTGATATGACCGAGCAGAAGCCCGGGCTCGCCCGAAGCCACCTCGATGCAGTGGCCTTGCTCGTCCCTGACGATCTCGTCCTCGTCCACGTCGTAGCGCACGAGCGCGATCTTCGATCCGGTCATGCCGATGGTGCAGTCCTTGTTCAACAGGTTCACGAACGAGACGTTGCCCTCGCTGGCGCCGTAGAACTCGGTGATGCGCTTGATGCCGAAGCGCGCCTTGAAATCGGGCCAGACGTCGGGCCGCAGGCCGTTGCCCATCATCGTGACCAGGGGGTTGTCGTGATCGTCAGGCTGCGCCGGCGTGTTCATGAGATAGCGGCACAGCTCGCCGATGTAGATCAGGCAGTTGGTGTGATACTCGCGTACCTCCCGCAGAAAATTGCTGGCCGAGAACTTGCGCCTTATGAACATGCTCGCGCCGGAGGAAAACGAGGCGCCAACGCCGATGAGCAGCCCCGTGCCGTGATAGAGCGGAAGGCAGATGTAGATTCTGTCCTCCTCGCTGCAGCGCAGGCCTGCCTTGTGGACGAGGCCTGCGGTGGCGACGAACCGGCGATTGGAGAGCACGGCCGCCTTGGGCAGCCCGGTGGTGCCGGACGTGAAGATGTACAGGGCCCGGTCGCCCAGCTGCACGTCGCCCGTTTCCGGAGGGTTGGCGTCGTCGGCGTCGGCGGCGAGTTTGCTCAGATCTCCCGCCCAGTTGGGTGCCGCGCTGTCCCCGGCGTCGGGAACGAACAGGTAGCCGGTACCTTCTTCCAGGGGCAGCTCGTCCTTCACCTCGGCTATGGCGTCCATCACCTCCTCGCCAAACACGCAAGTTCGTGACTCGGTGACGGTGATGCAGTGGGCCAATGGCCGGCCGCGGAGGTTGGTGTTGATCATGCCCGCCACGACGCCAAGCTTGTTGAGCGCGACGATGGTCGCGAGCAGCTCGATGCGGTTCTCCATCATGAGGCTGATCGCGTCGCCCTTGCGGAGGCCTTGGGTCTTGAACGCCGCTGCCAGGCGGTTGCACTGGGCATTGAACTCGGCCCAGGTGACCGACTTGCCCTCGAAGATGATGGCCGTGCGGTCCGCAAAGACGGCAGCGTTGCGCTCTACGTCTGCAGCGAAGCAGCCGTGCTCGTCCAGGGGCCTTGGCTTCATGCCTCGCCGCAAAGTCAGCAGCGTGGGCACGTTGCTCAGCACCCGGGCGACGTCCACTGCTTTGGCGATCGGGCCCATGAGTTCTCCTCGCTCGTGTCTCGGGGCACCTTATCCTGCGGATATGCCACCATCAAGAGACCTGTGGCATGCTCGGTGCTCAAACCGGCCCGTACAGATGAGGAGCGGCGATGAATCAGTGGAAGGTTGGTGACGTGAAGGTCACGCGCGTGGTGGAGATGGAGGTGGCCGGAGGCACCCGGTTCATCCTGCCGGACGCGACCCGGGATGCTTGCCTGCCCATCGACTGGCTCCAGCCGCACTTCATGGACGAAGCGGGAAACCTGATCATGAGCATCCATGCCCTGGTCGTGGATACGGGGTCGCGCCGCATCATCGTCGATACCTGCATCGGCAACGACAAGCAGAGATCCGTACCGGCCTGGACCAACCTGCAGACGAGCTTTCTCGATGATCTAGCCGCCGCAGGCTATCCCCGGGAGACGGTGGACACCGTGCTGTGCACCCACCTTCACGTGGACCACGTGGGCTGGAACACCATGCTGGTGGATGGTGAGTGGGTTCCCACTTTTCCCAATGCCCGCTACCTGGTGGCCGAAAAGGAGTTCCGCTACTGGGACGGCGAAGCCGAGGACGAGATCAACCGGGGAATCATGGCAGATTCCGTGCGGCCCATCGTGGCCGCCGGGCTGATGGACTTCGTGGACTGGGAGCATCAGCTGTGCCCCGAGGTCGTCCTGGAGCCGACGCCCGGCCACACCCCGGGTCATGTGAGTGTGCACATCCGGTCCAATGGCGAGGAGGCTCTCATCACCGGCGACTGCATACATCATCCCTGCCAGATGACGCGCACCGACTGGTGCTCCTCGGCAGACTTCGACAGTGCTGCCGGTGAAGCGACCCGTGAGCGGCTGCTCGCAAACTACGTGGACTCGGACGTTCTGATCATAGGAACGCACTTCGCGACGCCGACCGCCGGACACGTCCGCCGCCTGGATGGTGGTGGTTACTGGTTAGACGTAGGGTCTTTAAGGTAGGCCTGGCGGTACAGGCGCAGCATCCACATGTCGATGTGGCGTCGCGTCCCGGGCACGTCGAGCGCCACGAAGGCGACGCCCAGGGGCAGCATCCAGAAGCCCAGCACCGGAAGAAATCCGAACACGCCGCCGACCATGAAGAGCACGCCCACGAGTGAGCGGATGCCCGGAGGAAGGTGGTTCTGCCCCCAGCGCATCGTCCGGTAGGTGTACTCGGCAATGCGCCGTTTGAGCTCACCTTTCTGCAACGCCGCGTAGCCCCGTAGTTCCGGCTCAGACCATCACGGGCCGCTCGCTCGGCGCGTCGTGGTCTCCGGGGTGCGCGCGCCGTTTCAGGTCCGGGTCGATGGACAGGAAACGGTAGCAGCCGTCCTCGTGCAGCGCCCGCTCGATGCGGTTCCGGTGCATGAGCAGGTGCAGATGGGCGATGGCCTCGCCCAAAGCCATCATCATCTGGCGCGGATCGAGCTTGCGTGCGAACAGAACGGGCAGCAGATCCTTTGCCACCGCGGGCTCGACGCAGTGCTCCTCGATGGCCAGCATGCGATCCTCGTGGTGCCCGATCAGCTGGCGCAATCGCTCGCGAACCCCATAGAACGGCAGGTTGTGAGCGGGCAGGACCAGCGTGTCGTCGGGAACCCGCAGGAACCGGTCGTGGGATTCCATCCAGTCTTTTAGCGGGTTCGCCTCGGGCTCTGTGGGGTGCACGCTGACGTTGCTCGTGATCACGGGCAGGATCTGATCGCCCGATATCATGATCTTGAGGGCGGCGCAGTACAGGCAGGCGTGCTCGGGGGAGTGGCCGGAGCCTACCGCGATGCGCCAGTCGTGGCCGCCGATGGTGAGAACGTCGCCGTCCTCCAAGCGCCGATAGCCGGCCGGCATGTCCGGCATCGACATGCCTTCGGACGACCGGTGGGCCCAGATCTCGCGAAGCTGATCCAGGTAGTCCCCGGGCATTCCGGCACGCTGGTAGAACGTCTCCCCCAGCCAGCTGGACTGGTAGGTGGGCCCGCTGCCGGAAAATGCCCGGGCCTGGTAGTACTCGGCTCGGGTCATGTAAAGGCTGCAGCGGAACTCGTCGGTGATCATCTTGGACTGGCCGATGTGGTCCGGATGGAAGTGGGTGCAGATCACGCCGATGACGGGCTTGCCCCCGAGTTCGCGGGAGAAGATCTCGTGCCACAGATCTCGGGTCTGATTGATGCTCAAGCCGGTGTCGACGACCCACCAGCCGGAGGTGTCCTCGAGCAGGTAAAGATTGATGTGGTTCAGCGAGCCGCCCATGGGCATGGTCAGCCAGCGCACGCCCGGGGCCAGCTCGATCGTGGTTCCCGGAGCCGGGTGCTCGGCATACGGATACTTGAGCTCGTAAGTGCTCATCGTCGTTCCCGGATTGCAGTCCTCGATGGGCCAGCATACCAAAAAGCCCAATCCTCAGTATCGGGCGGACCCGGAGTGCGGGTCGGTCGCAATGCGGGCCGGGTTCAATTAGATTAATTGCCTGGCCGCACAAGGGAGGGAAAGCCATGGCGATGAACGTGAAGCCGGTGCCCACGTTGGACGAGGAGATCAACGAGATCCGGCTGGCCACCGCCGAGATCGTCAACAAGGAGATTCTGCCAAACGAGGATCGCCTGTGGGGTTGGCTTGCCGACAGCGCCAACGCGACGAACGAGGTCAAGGAAGAGGCCAAAGCGCTGCGCCTGGACGTACAGGAAAAAGTCAAGAACTCCCGGCTCTGGGCGCCCCACCTGCCGCGGGAGTTCGGCGGCATGGGCTTGAGCTTCATGCAGCACGCCTACATGAACGAGGTGCTGGCCTACAGCCCGGGCGCGGCGTCTCTGTTCGGCGTCGTGGCGCCGAACTCGGGCAACCAGAAGATCCTGGTCAAGTACGGCACGCCGGAGCAGCACGAGAAGTGGCTTAAGCCCCTGACCGACGGCACCGCCCAGTCGGGGTTCTCCATGACCGAGCCGCACAATCCCGGGTCTGACCCCCGGTCCCTTACCACGCGGGCGGAGCTCGATGGCGACGAGTGGGTGATCAACGGCCACAAGTGGTTCACCTCGAACGGGTTTGCCGCCGACTTCTTCATCGTCATGTGCCGCACCGCGGACCCGGACGACGCCGGCGGTGCCAACGAGAAGATGACCCAGATCATCGTGCCGCGCAAAACGCCGGGCGTGAACATCGTCCGCGGGGTGCCGGTGTGGGGCCGCGCGTCGAGCCACTGCGAGATCATCTACGACAACGTGCGTGTGCCCAAGGAGAACCAGCTCGGCCGCACCGGCACCGGGCATCAGGCGGCCCAGGACCGGCTCGGAGCGGGTCGTGTGTATCACTGCATGAACTCCATCGGCTCCATGTGGCGGGCATTCGATTTGATGATCGATCGGCTCATGACGAGGGAGGTGCATGGCGGCGAGAAGCTCGAGAACAAGCAGTTCATGCAGGGCTTCGTGGCCGACAGCTACATCGACATTCAGACCGCCCGGCTGATGACGATTCACTGCGCTGAGAAGATGGAGAGCGGGGCGGATCCTCGCACGGACATATCCGCCATCAAGGTCTTCGTGCCCCAGGCCTACCACCGGGTGGTGGATCGCGCCATCCAGGTCTGGGGTGCGGCCGGCGTGTCGGGCGATCTGCCGCTGGCGAGCATGTATCAGGGCGCGCGCACCCTGCGCCTGGCGGACGGCCCCGACGAGGTCCATCGAATCCTCATCGCCAAGAACGTGCTGCGCCGATACCATGCCGGTGAGTCCTGGGATTTCGGGAACTGAGCGGAGGCTGAGATGCCCGTATTGTCCACTACGGAGAGGGACGCGTTTCTGTCCGAGCGGGGGATCGTCATGCGGATTGCCGTGGTTCGTGCCGACGGCTCGCCCCTGGTGACGCCCATCTGGTTTCTGCATGAGGGCGAGGCCATCTACTTCACGCCGCGCGAGAAATCCGAGTGGTTTGCCTGCCTGCGGCGCGACCCGCGGGTATCCCTGTGCATCGACGAGCAGCCCCTGCCTTATCGCAAGGTCATCGCCGAAGGGCGCGCCGAGCTCGTTCACGACATCGGTGAAGACGACGTCTGGCGCGACCTGTATCGGCGGATCGCGAAGCGTTACGTAGACGATGCGGAAGCAGAAGCATACGTGCAGAATACGATCGATCAGCCTCGCGGCCTGTATCGTGTCGCGTTGAGCGACGCTAAAGTGACGACTTGGAGAATGCCGGTGGCCGGAGAAGCGCCGGAAGGAATCTGGCACCAGCGGTATTACCGGCCGGATACGAAATTCAATCGGTAGGAGATCTGTTTATGGAATGTCCGAAATGTCCGGGAGCGCTCGAAAAGAAGACCTATGGGCGGAAAATCACCCTGCAGCGATGTTCGGACTGCGGCGGGTTGTGGTGCAAGCCCGAGGTGCTTCTCGAAATGAAACGCGAGTGGATGGCGGACGTCATTCTCGACTCGGGCGATCCCAAGCTCGGTCAGGCACTGGACAAGCTCGACAACATCAGCTGCCCCGAGTGTGGCGTGAAGATGGAGAAGAAGACGGATGAGCGGCAGACGCACATCTGGTATGAGAGCTGTCCCCAGTGCGACGGCATGTACTTCGATGCCGGTGAGTTCACCGACCTGAAGTACGACACCTTCATGGACCGGATTCGCGACGCTCTGCGCGGCCGTCGCCCTAGCGCCTGATCCCCTCATGCGCCCTTCGACGGGCCCGCGCCTGGCGGCGCTCTTCCCGCTGGCGCTGCTGCTAGCCTTTGCCGCTCGCGCGGAGGTCACCGCAGCGGGCCCGAACGGGTTCGTCTCCCAGCACCAGTTGATCATCGATGCGTCGCCCGAGCGCGTGTACGGCGCCCTTACCGAGGAGGTGCATGCCTGGTGGGACGCGGTGCACTCCTATTCGGGCGATGCCGCCAACCTTTACCTGGAACCGCGTGCTCTCGGGTGCTTCTGCGAGACGTTGCCGCGCGGTGGCAGCATCGCTCACATGCAGGTGGTTTACGTCGATCCCGGGACCGCCCTGCGGATGGTCGGCGGGCTCGGCCCGCTGCAGGGGATGGGCGCTACCGGCGCCATGGAGTTTCGCCTGACGCCAGCGGAGGCGGGCACGCGACTGGATTACCGGTATCACGTGAGCGGTTTCGGTATCGCGTCCATGGCAGAGCCCGTCGACCGCGTTCAGCTCGGTCAGCTCGAGCGCCTGAAGGGCTACGTCGAAGCGTCCCCCTGATCGTCAGAACAGAGACTCGAAGGTGCGCGGCTCGTTGCTGGTCCGGCACTCCCGGATGCATTGCGCTAGCACGGGGATCCCATCGTGAATCTGCTCCAGGGTCAGGTGGCCGAACGCGAGCCTGAGATACGGCACGTTGCGCGTCTCCACGTGAAAGCTGATGCCTGGCAGGTAGTTGAACCCTCGGCTCTGGGCGAGCTCGTAGAGCTGCTTGCGGTTGATGTCGTCCGGGATGCGTACCCACACGAAGAGCCCACCGACGGGACGTGACCAGACGCACACGTCGTCCAGCTCGGCTTCTAGGCGGTTGAACAGCAGATCGCGCTTTTCCTTCAGCGCCGCGTTGGCGTAGCGGGTGTGCTCCCACACGCCGTCCCGGTAGAACTCGGCGGCGATGGCTGCCGCCAGGGTATTGCTGCCCGCGTCGTGGCGCCGGGCCAGAATGCGCTCCAGCATCGGCGGGCGGGCGATGAGGTAGCCCAGGCGCAGGCCGGGCGCCAGGATCTTCGACAGCGAGCACAGGTAGATCTGGTTCGGATCGTCGTCCAGCGCGTAAAGCGCCGGTTCCACCGCCCCCTCGTAGTGCACGTCGCCGTAGCAGTTGTCTTCGATGACCGGGATCTCGTAACGACGCGCCAGCTCGATGAGCTTCAAGCGGTTGGC
>JABAHR010006276.1_pt6 | contig 27137 bp, 29 predicted proteins | sample 7062101 | NCBI WGS metagenome assembly JABAHR01 (sample SAMN14534553, study PRJNA622989) | marine sediment metagenome | biome: marine biome [ENVO:00000428]; feature: marine pelagic biome [ENVO:01000023]; material: deep marine sediment [ENVO:00002113] | place: India: Gulf of Kutch | collected...
AAACTTTACATACTGCGCATCATCGGAAACAGGCGAAGCGCTTTCAATAATATTTAGATTTTTGATTGCCTTTACATCACCGATATTAAAATCTATCTTGAAGTCCTGGTTTACTTTACCACTCTTTGTCCTCGTACCTTTGTTGATGATTAAGGACTTTCCTCCAAGGCTCAAAAACTGTGTTTCTACTAAAATTTTTGCGCTATTGGTTATTGATACGGATAGTATTACGGCGGCTACGCCAATAATTATTCCTATCGAAGTAAGCGTAGACCTAAGCTTGTTTTTTGTAAGCTGCCTGAAGGAGTTTCTAAGTAAGGATTTTAGATTCATTTAGTTAACTGTTCTCATTATAAATTTTTTGTATATGCTGATTATTATACTATCTGTCCGTCTCTTATTCTTATCGTTTTTTTGGTTATTACCGCTACTTCATCTTCATGGGTAATCATGACTATTGTTTTGCCGCTATTGTTAAGATCGGTTAAGATTTTTAAGACCTCTTCACTCGTTGCACTGTCGAGGTTTCCGGTGGGCTCGTCAGCAAGAATAATGGAGGGATTGTTTACTATCGCTCTTGCGATTGCTACCCTTTGCTGCTGACCGCCTGAAAGCTGCGCAGGGGTGTGATCTACCCTGTCAGAAAGACCAACCTTATCGAGCGACTGTAGTGCTCTATCCCTTATTTCTTTTTGATTATTAGAAGAATAAATAATAGGCAGCTCAACATTTTCAAGGGCGGTTGTCCTGGGGATTAGATTAAAATTCTGGAAAATAAATCCTATCCTTGAGTTTCTTATCTCTGCAAGGGAATCACTGCCAAGTTTTGATATATCGGTTCCATCCAGAAGGTACTGTCCTGAAGTGGGTATATCCAGACAGCCTATAATATTCATAAGAGTACTCTTTCCCGAGCCTGACGGGCCCATGATAGAGAGGAAATCACCTTGTTCTACTATAAGGTCTATTCCCCTCAGCACTTTAACCTCTACGTCTCCTAAGAGGTAATCCTTATAGAGTTTTTTTATTTCAATTACTTTATTCAAGGTAGATTTTTTTTAACGTCTAGAATCTTTTAACACCGGGTACGCTTATCTGTCCCGAGGAGTCATCTGATTTGGAACCGAAAACAGCTAGTACAACTATCTCATCATCTTTTTTTATTTCTCCACCTGTTATTTCTACATGTGTATCGTTCTTTGTACCTGTAGTGATTATTACAGGTTTTAGTTTGCCGCCTCTGGCTTTAACCCATAGTACTTCATCATCCTGGGAATATTTGGCATTATTTACTATGTACTCATTTGAAGGTGGTATGAACCTAAGCGCTGAGCGGTCTGCTATTAAGACATTATTTTTGCTTCCAACCAGAATTTCTACGCTTGCTGTCATTCCGGGTTTTAGTTTTTTGTCTGTGTTTTCAAACTCTATCAATACATCATAGCTTACAAGATTGTTAACCGTAATGGGCTCGCTTATTATTTGTGTAATCTGTCCTGAATATTTTTCACCAGGGTAAGCGTCTGTTGTAAATTCGCAGTTATTGCCTTCTTTGACTTTGCCTATATCTATTTCATTTACTGAAGCTATCACAACCATCTTATCAAGATTATTTGCAACCGTGAAAAGAGGCGGTCCAAGCTTGTTTTTAGATACTGACTGGCCTTCAACTATGTTCTTGCCTATTATTGATCCCTCTATTGGGGACTGAAGCTTTGTGTTGGCAAGGTCTGTTTTTGCCTGCTCTAGGTTTACCTGTGCCTGTTCTCTTGATGCAAGGGCAGAGGAGTATTGAACTTTTGAGTTTTTAAGCTCCTCAGAGGATATGAGGTTTTTATTATATAGGGTTTTATTTGAAGAATAGATATTCCTTGATAATTCAAAATCAGCATTTGCCTTTGCAAAGTTTGCCTTTGCTTCACTGAATTTTAATTCAAAATCAGTAGGGTCAATAGTTGCTAAAATCTGATCTTTTTTTACTTTTGAATTATAATCAACATAAACTTCATTAACTATGCCTGTAACCTCTGCCGATATTTCGGCTTTTCTTGTAGGTTCAATTTTTCCGGTGGCCTGAATATAGCTTTTAATATCACCTACCTGCACTTTGGACGTCTTAAAACTGGGCTTATCATCGTCTTTTCCCATAAGCATAAATAGAGCAATTACTAAAATAACAATAGCTGTAAGTCTGTATTTATTTTCTGAAAGATTTTGGATATTCATTTTGTTTGTTTAATTTCGTCTCCATCTTTATCAGTGTTTGTAAGCGGCTCACCTGTTGCCCATTCGAGCTTTGCAAGTGCTACCTTATAATTATATATAGATGCCAGATTATCTGTTTTAGATCTTGAATATAATGATTTAGCTTCAAGTACGTCTATCATGGACTTCCTTCCTGCTTTATATAACTCCTCAGTAAGCTCCATTGTCTGTTCTGCCGAGATTAGTCCGTCTGTTGTTACCCCTATATTTTCTCTTGCGTATTTAATATCCAGGTAGAGTCTTTTTATATCCATTATAGTGTTGTGCTTGAATATTTCTATTTCAGTCATGATTTTTCTAAGTGATGCCCGTGATTCATCCACCTGAGCAACTTTGGAAAAACCCTGAAATAATGGGAAGTTAAGACCAATACCAGCTATAAAATCAGGCCCTGTCGCTCCGTCACCGTCAAACCTGTAGGCAGCCCTTGCAACGACTTTGGGGTAATGATCCCTTTCATCTGCTTTGAGTGTTGAACGAATAGAAGATTCATCGCTTATAAGCCTTTTTAGTTCAGGCCTGTTCTTTAGCGCTATTTTAGTAAGCTCTTTTAAGTTCCAGTCATAAGACTCATAGTCCGATTCATCTTCTAAATCAAAATTAAATTCTCCATCCAATGCTAGCAGGTTCATAAAATTTGCTTTGGATAATTCAAACTCCTTTTCGGAGTTTAGGAGGTTTAATTTTGCATGTCCCATATCAACTCTTGCCTTCGTAAGATCAAGCCGGGATTTTCTTCCAAGCTTTACAAAATTTTCTGTCTGTTCTAATTTCTTTTCAAATTCTTCAACTTCATACCTGTTGGTTTCATATATATTTTGATTAATGAGAAGGTTGTAATAGGCAATCTTGGTATTTAATATTACATCGTTTACAGTCGCATTTCTCTTGTGTCTTGAAGACTCAAGAGACGCACCGCTTGCCTTTACAAGACTCGGTGTACGCCAGAAATCCCAGAGCAACTGATCGGCAAATACTCCCGATTCTCTTTCTACAAACGGAAGAATAAATCTGAACCTTATCTGCGGATAAAGGGGAGATTTAGATTTTTTGTGCCTGGCAGACATTATGTTCACATCTTCATCGGACACTCTGATATTAAGATTATTCTCTACAGCTATTTTTATCGATCTATCAAGATTCAATATCTGAGAGTCTTGCTGCCCAAAAACACTTAAGGCGCATATAAAAAATAGTAAGAATATTGCCGAATATAATTTGTTCATGTCATTTATGATAGTTTAAACAATAAATATGACGTAAATTGTTTTACTTGCAACTAAATCTGTATCTAATACAATCTGAATATGGATTTAGCGCTTTATATACATATACCGTATTGTATTACCAAATGTCCATACTGTGATTTTAATTCCTATGGCGTAGGTACCGAAGTACCTGAAGACTTTTATACAGATGCACTTATAAAAGAACTATTTATGCATAAGGACCTCCTTGCTCAATATAATACCAGCTCTATATTTTTTGGGGGAGGAACACCTTCACTTTTTTCTGCAAAAAATCTCGAGAAAATATTAAAAACTGTCTCATCACTAACTAAATTTACTGAAGATACTGAAATCACCGTCGAGGTTAATCCAAAGACTGCAGATATCGATAAATTTAGGAGTTTTAAGGATATTGGAATAAACAGGCTCAGTATTGGTATACAGTCCTTTTCAACTAGAAAATTAAATTTTCTTGGCAGACTTGCAAGCCCTTCTGACAATAGACAATGCATTGAGCAGGTTATAAGCTCTGGAATGGAAAATTTCAATGTTGACCTTATGTATGGCACCACCGATGAAACTTTTACAGAATGGGAGGATGATCTGCTGACAGCTACAGAGTTTAAGCCAAATCATATCTCTGCTTACTGTCTTACTATAGAAAACGGTACTGAATTTAAAAAGAGATTTGAAAGAGGCGATCTTGTATTACCAAAAGACGAAGTGCTTGCCGAGATGATAGATTTTACTACAGGTTATTTAGAGGATAAGGGCTACAGCCAGTATGAAATTTCAAACTACTCAAAACCTGGATTTGAGTGTCTGCACAACAAGTTCTACTGGCAGGGAAAGGACTATCTGGGAATAGGAGCAGGGGCTCATTCTCATCTGAGAAGCGATAATAGCTCGGAGTGGGGAAAGAGATGGTCAAATGTAAGGTACCCCGGCAGATACATTGACTTGATTCGCGGTGGTAAATCTCCTTTTGATAGTACCGAGTCGCTTACAAGGATACAGGCGTTCGAGGACGATCTTATGATGGGGATAAGGCTTATGGGAGGGCTTGATTTAGATAAATTGAACAGGAGATATAATATTAGTTTTAATCTTAAGGACTGTGATTACCTGTTTTCTCAAAGGTTAATTACACAAACAGAAAATAGTATAAGTCTTAGTAAAAAAGGGGTGCTTGTTTCAGATTATATAATTTCAAGACTCGTGGACAGCGCACAGTTCTAGAAGCAACATTATTCTGTATTTCGCTGTACTTTTATTTTTTCACTGCCCGTATCAAGATAATATTTCTCATCTTCAGTCTCGAGCAATTTCATGATTTCATAATAAGCGGCTCTGCAAAAGCGGGCATCAAACCTGCCCTCTTTAACTTTTACATAAGGGATATTCGAAGAATTTAGATAAATAGTGTCCGATCCCAGTTTTTCCCGAGTCTCGTCATTTAATATCAGATAAAGCCCATCTGATCTAAGCTCAATATTCTTTATGACAAACGGGGTGTCCTCCACCTCTATATATACTCTTCCGCGGCCTTCATCTATGAAATAGACACCCTCATCGTCGATATCTACAAGCTTGTTGTTGTAAAGATAAGTCCATCTATGCAGCACCGGCAGACCATCCTGAAACCAGTTGCCTTCTTTATCTATGAATATCCGTGGTTTTTTAGAATTCTTCTGATTCACCGGTTAGAGAAATACTTAAGTATTTTGATATATGTTTTTTGGTTTAGAGAATGCAGAAGAATTGACTTAAGAATTTGTGTTCTGCTTAATAAATGTGGTTTTCTCGCCCCTAATGATCTTGAGATTGTGCTCGGCTTTTAAAATATAGTTTTCCAGATCGACTATTTTTTTAGCAGGAACATCTTTTTGCTTTTTTAGGCTTATAAGCTCTTGACTCTTAGCAGCGATAACTCTTTCAAGTTTGGATTCGGCTTCTAGAATTAATCTGAGCTTTTCTTTGTCGGGGCCGTCGAGTGTTTCATTTAATTTAGCAATGGCCTGAGCCTCTGATTCATTTGTTTGTTTTCCGGATATCTTATTATCCTGTATCTGTTCATAAGGTACTTCTGCGGGATTATTAGAATAATTATCTACCCCTTCTTTTTCCCAGTGATATATTTTTTGAGAATAAGATGTGGTAGTTAATGTAAATAAAGTTATAAGTGTAATTGCCAGTATATATTTCATCATCTTATTATTATAAAACGTTGTTTGTATTTTGCCAAATCGATTTATAAATTTATATATAATAATTAAACTATAATTAATCAAAATATGTTTCAAATTAATTCATAATCTCAGTAGTTGAAAGATTTAAGTCCTATGTTATCATTCCAGCCGTTTTAATATCATTTTTACCAATAAAGAGGAGATTTATGAGCATTCTTATTAATAATGATACAAGACTTATAGTTCAGGGAATTACAGGCAGCGCAGGGCTGTTTCATGCAACTCAGTGCAGGGATTATGGTACTAATGTAGTAGGCGGTGTAACACCCGGAAAGGGAGGCATCGAGGTTGAAGGATTTACGGTGTTCGATACCGTGGACGAAGCTGTAAGAAAGGTTGATGCCAATACTTCTCTTATTTTTGTACCGGCTCCATTTGCCATGGACGCTATAATTGAAGCTGTAGATGCTGGGGTTGAGCTTGTAATCTGTATTACCGAGGGTGTTCCCACTTTGGATATGGTAAAGGTGAAGAAATATATGGAAGGCAAATCAGCAAGGCTAATTGGTCCAAATTGCCCAGGAGTAATCACACCGGGTAAGGCAAAGGCTGGAATTATGCCCGGATATATACATAAACCTGGAAGGGTGGGTATTATCTCAAAAAGCGGAACTTTAACCTATGAAGCAGTTTGGCAGCTTACTGAGCTTGGAATTGGGCAGTCCACATGCGTTGGTATTGGTGGAGATCCCATAATAGGCTCGACTTTCATAGATATACTTACACTGTTTGAAAAAGATAAAAAAACCGATGCTGTTATAATGATCGGTGAGATTGGCGGCAATGCCGAAGAAGAGGCAGCAGCGTTTATTAAAGATAATTTCTCAAAACCCGTAGCAGCGTTCATAGCAGGTGCAACGGCTCCGAAGGGAAAGAGGATGGGCCATGCAGGAGCGATTATTTCAGGAAGCTCGGGAATGGCAGAAGATAAGATCAAAGCCCTTGAAGATGCGGGAGTAAAGGTTTCACCAAGCCCTGCCGAGATGGGTGAGACACTAAAGAGTATCCTCTAAGGATTAGATTCAAGGCTTACTGCTTCATCGATTAACATATTCGGTATATCTTCTTTTATTTCATAAAGCAGATTACACTCTTTACAAATTAAGCCAGATTCATCTTCTTTTAACTCCAGATCACCCTTGCACTTCGGGCAGGCCAGTATATCAAGTAGTGTTTTATCTATTCCCATGTTTAATAATCCTATATGAAAATTCAGGTTAATAAACCAATATTATCCTTTATCCATTTATATTCGTTTTGTAAGCCAGTTTTAATACCAAATTCAGGCTCATATTTTAGCTCTTTTTTGGACAGTGAAATATCTGCCTGGGTTTGACGTACATCCCCTTTTTGAGTCTGCTCAAAATTAATATTAAGTCTCTTGCCTGCAATTTCTTCAATAACCCCAAGTACGCGGTTTACTGAAATAATACTTCCGCCCCCTATATTGTAGATGCTTCCATTAACTCCGTTTTCAAGAGCAAGCATGTTAGCACTTACTACATCGTCAATATAAGTAAAATCCCTGATCTGCTCACCGTCACCATAGATATTGATCTGTTTGTCCTGTAGAGCCGATTTCATGAATATATGAAATGCCATATCGGGTCTTTGCCTGGGTCCATAAACCGTAAAGTACCGGAGAGAAACCGTGGGAAGGCCATAATTTGCATGATATGTATTAACCAGATTTTCGCCGGCAAGCTTGCTGACACCATAGGGCGAAACAGGTTTTGTGAGTGTAGAAATCCTAAGAGGCATCTCGTCTGCATTGCCATAAACCGAAGAAGAAGAGGCATATATAAACTTCTTAAGCCCTGAATCTTTAAAGCTCTCAAGCAGGTGCTGTGTTGCCATTATATTATTTTCGGTATAATCCCTGAAATTTTTGCCCCAGCTTGATCTTACCCCGGCTGTTGCAGCCTGATGAAATACGGCCTCTATCTCACTGTATTTACTGTCAAAATTGATATCCAGAATATTGGAGTTAATAAATTCAAAGTTGTTATTTTTTAACAGGCCCTGTAGATTGCTGTTTTTAATCTTTACATCATAGTTGTCATTTACCGAATCTATTCCAATTACAGAAAATCCTTGGGATATCAGTTTTTCTGATAAGGTAGAACCAATAAACCCCGCTGCCCCAGTTACAATAACTTTCATAATTATATGTGCCTATAGATTATTAAATCCTGAATATATATAGTTTTTGTTAATAATCAATGTAAATTAGGTCTTCATATATGAATATACTGCTAATCAGAAGGGGTGCGCTTGGTGATAGTGTTGTAACGCTTCCTCTATTACAAATCCTGAGAGAAAAGTATAAGGACTGCCATATTGAAGTCATAGGAGACTCGGGCTATTGGTCGCTGGCTTATCCTAATTATATTGATAAAATAACCTCCTCGGACAGTAAATATATTAATAGTTTGTTTCTGCAAGACAGTTTAGATAAAGAGACTGTGCAGTATTATAAGAATTTTGACCTGATTCTCGGATTTCTTATAGACAGGGACGGTACGGTAAAAAAGTATTTTTCACAATCAGGCATAGAAAACTATCTCTTAAAAGAGCCTTTTACTGAAGATACACAAATGCACATTGTGAAATATACAACGAGCATACTGGATGATGCGCATATAGACTATCATGACTACAAAGCTCCAAAAATTGATATAGAAAGATCGGGTACCGTCTTTGCCGAGAAATTGTTTAATCAGTTAGGATATCACAAAAAATTAATCTCTATTCATCCCAGAACGTATGGCATTAAGGGGCTAACTCTGGATAAATTTATAGAGCTTGGCAGGTGGGTGGAAGATGAGCTGAAAGGAATTCCAATCTGGATATTGGGCCCGGTGGAGTATGAAATAAGAGAACAGTTAGAATTTAGTTTTGATAAAAAGAGCGTAATAGCCGAAAATGATCTCAAAAAAGTAGCCGCCATAATATCAGCAACAGATTTTTATGTGGGATGTGACACGGGCATAACTCATCTTGCTGCTGCAACGGGTGTGGATACTATCACTATCTTCGGCCCCACAAACCCTGATATATGGGGGTCACTTGGAGATAATGTAAAAATTATTAAGACGGATAACCTGGGTGCATTTGATACCGGGATTGTAAAACATCTGATTATAAATAATATTAATAGTGGATTTACTAAAAGGGAAATAATACAAACATGAGCAAAGCTAAAAAACTCTCACCTTATGAAATAGAGATATTCAATAATATCCTGGGCTCAATAGCAGAAGAGATGGGCACGGTGCTCATTCGGGCAGCTTACTCGCCAAACATAAAAGAAAGAAGAGACCTTTCATGTGCTCTTTTTGAAGAAAACGCAGAGATGGTCTCTCAGGCGGCGCATATCCCCGTACACCTGGGCTCTATGAGTTTTGCGGTTAAGTCCGTGCTAAGCGAGCTTGATCTGAGAGAGGGTGATATGCTTATCGTAAACGACCCATACAGAGGGGGTACGCACCTTCCTGATATAACAATAATTGCTCCGTTCTTCTATAACAAAAAAATAGAATATTTCCTGGCCTCAAGGGCGCACCATGCAGACGTAGGCGGTATAACTCCGGGCTCGATGCCGCTATCTAAGTCAATATACGAAGAGGGGGTAATCATTCCTCCATCAAAGCTCTACTCCAGGGGCAGGATAAATAGAAAACTGTTCAATAACATTATCAATTCCACAAGGGATCCTGAGGAGAGAAAGGGTGACTTTAATGCGCAGATTGGTGCGGTTAATCTTGGGCTTAAGAGGCTAAGAGAAGTAGTGGATAAATATTCACTCTCTAAGATCAGAGCAGCCTCGGACGAGCTTCTGGAATACAGCGAGAGGATGATGAAGGGAGTGATTAAGGGTATTAAAAACGGCAGTTACGAATTTGTAGACTATCTGGATGGAGACGGCTTTAGCCCTGAAAAGATTAAGATAAGAGTAAAGATCACCATAAAAGGAAGTACTGCCAATGTTAATTTTAGCGGTACTGATAAGCAGGTTGAGGGATGTCTTAACTGTCCTCTGAGTGTTACCACGTCTGCAGTTTTATACGTCTTTCAGTGTCTTGCTCCAAAGGAGCTTCCGTTAAACTCAGGCTCGCTGCGGCCGATAAAGATAGCTACGGAAAAGGGATCGGTAATTGATGCCGAATACCCCGGAGCCGTTGCAGGCGGAAACGTAGAGACCTCGCAGAGGATTGTAGACGTAGTGTTTGGTGCGTTATCAAAAGCAATCCCTGATAAAGTGCCTGCCGCAAGCGCAGGAACTATGAGTAATGTTACATTCGGCGGCAGGGTAAGAAAGGGTAACGGCAAGTTTGCATACTATGAGACCATTGCGGGAGGTATGGGTGGCCGGAAAGGACAGGACGGCATAAGCGCGGTGCAGACGCATATGACAAACACGCTCAACACTCCTATAGAATCTCTTGAGCGCGAGCTTCCGATTCGTGTGGATTCTTATTCCATAAGAGACCGCAGTGGCGGGAGGGGAAAATACAATGGCGGAGACGGCATCGTGCGCGGCTATAAGTTTCTAACGGATGTTATAGTTACGCTTATCACGGACAGAAGTAAGACCTCTCCTTATGGTATAAAAGGCGGGGCAAACGCAAAGCCCGGCAGAAATTCGGTCAATATAAATGGCCGTAAGAAAGTGCTTCCTGCAAAAACCACTATGAGTTTGAAAAAGGGTAGTGTGCTTACAATTGAAACCCCCGGAGGAGGGGGTTGGGGACGGGATAGGTAGTATAAGCCTTATTAATAAAATCAGGTATAGCACATGTCTATAGAACCAAAATCAGAAGTAGAAGAACTTATGAATACTTATTTGCCATTTGCTAAGCAAATGCGTGAAAAAGATGGAGAGTTCATTCCTTATGGGGCAGCTATTACTCAAGATAACCAGATTATTGCAATATCTGATTACGATGAAAACGATATGCCACCAGTATCTGAAGACAGAATAGAATTGCTAAGAGATGTATGTAGAAAAACAGCAGCTGATGGCAGATTTAAGGCCAGTGCAATTTTCTATGATGTAATAGTCATACCACCAGGCAGTTTTGAAAAAACTGATGCTATTGCTGTAGAGCTTGATCATGAAGAATCATATTCAGTTATTGTTTTTTTTCCTTATAAGATTGTAAATTCAATTGTAGAATTCGGTGATATTTATGCTGAACCTGGAAACAATGATATTTTTAAATAAACAATTGTTAGCTTGTTATACTGAATTAAATCTGATATTCCCTTTTTTAGTCACTATCCAAACACACTGAGCTTTGTCGAAGTGTGAGACTCGCATTTCGACATGCTCAATGCGTTTGTGTTCTTTCTTTGTTAACTTACGGTCCTTCGGGTCACCATTCTACCACTAGACCACAAACCTTTGACCCTTTGACCCGAACAGTCAGAAACGGTCAAAAAGTCATCCGATCAGGGTCTAGACCCTCGGCTTTTGACCGTTTGACCGTAATGTATGGCTTTGGTTGTAGATGGATGAGCGGATAAGGGAAGTACCACATTTTTTATCACTTTGACCTTTTGCTTAGTGTGGTAAATGGCAGGTATGGCCTGACGGCGGACAAATCTGAACTTATCTGCTTATATTGGTAACCGGTTAACCCCAAAAACCCATAACCCTAGCCACTATACCCCAAACCTTTGGGTTTTTGGGTCTAACTTATATAACACTCTGTAATTATTATATATTAAAAAACTAAAAGTATTTCTAGTTAAGTGATATTTGGTTTATATATAAACTATATATTTATAAAGCAGATACTCTACTAATAACAACTACTAAACTATTAGTTAATATATATTTTTTTAATAAATCATTAATTGTACTTAACTGTATTATTAAACAGGTTGATATAATATTTAATAAACGCTATGTAGACTTAACCCCAAAAACCCATAGGTTTAGGGTATAAGGGAGATTTTTTGGGTTTATGGGTCTAGGTGATATAACCAGTTGTAATCATTAATAATATTTATCTTTTTAGGGTCTTCGGGTCATTTGGGTTTGGGCTGGTGCCTGATCATTGACCGTTTGCTGTTTCTTAGCTTCATTTATTACATAGAAAAAGACAGTTGATATTGAAATATTTACATACCGACAGTCGGTATGTATAAACCGCCGGAGATTTATTCAATTAGTACAAACTCATATATTGAAGTTGATTGGTACAAATAAGTGCTGAAAATTAAACATACATACTGTATGTACGTTTAAATTGTAAGAACAATTATGAGGTAGTGATTGTGTTAGTTTATGTTTTGACTTAAGCTCAGTGTGTCTGGAAAATATACAATAATATCAAATACTTAAGAGAGTTACGGTCAAAAAGTCATCCGCCGAGGGTCTATACCCTAAAAACTTGACCGTTTGACCGTAATGCGTTTTTCATATCTTCTTGCTGCTCTCGTTTATCAAATTGTCTAAAAACTCATTAAGGCTAATATCAATATTTATTCTGGGTTGAGGTTCCAGTTCTACTCTTTGTAATTCACCAAAGAACCTTAAATATAAAGTCATACCTACACCAGCTATAGCATAAAATAGTATATGAATGTAAAAATTATTATAAATAAAAGAGGGAATTAAAATGAAAAACAAAACTATATAAGATTCAAATTGGGAACTTCTTGTGTATTTAAATTGTGATTTACATTCATCACATAAGATATAGTACGAAAGGTTATAACTGCGTGTATTACTATGCGAAAAAGATTCATCCAAACACACCGGACATTTATATTTCTTGTTTAGAATCATACCTATACCCTGTCCCTTGCTATATATGGTGACATGAAGCGGGGGGATTGTAAATACAATATATATTTAATGTACTTTTGATTGATCAAAAGTACCAAAAATCACCGGTTTGAATTTAAATTGCTAACCACAACTGTCATTGCGAATTACACTTCCTCAGATTCTTTTTATATTCTTTGTGTAATGTGGCAATCTCGTATTTTAAGGACTGCCAAACTTTTCCTTAACGGAAAAGTGTGGTTACTAAAACGATTGAAATCTACCCACACCCCTCAATCATTTCTTAACGTAAATATCTATTATTTTCCATACGCAATTTAAATAATGCCGGAAATACTATAAAACTAACCACAACTGTCATTTTACACCACCTTCCTTCTGGTTTATCCTTCACCTCCACTGGAATACTTATTTTTCGGATATATATTAGTAGCTAATGAAGGCGTCTAACAGCAAATACGGAATTATTGTAAACACCAAGTCAGGCAGGGGAAATGCACGGGCAAGGGCAAAGCTTGCCGAGGACTTTTGTGACAAAAACGACATCTCCTACAGTGTATATTACACTCAATACGCCAGGCATGCCACAGAGCTTGCCGCACAGTGCGCAAAGGAGGGCTACGACGTAGTCGCCGGGATAGGCGGCGACGGTACTTCTCATGAGATTGCAAACGCGCTTGTGGGCACAGACACCGCTCTTGCAATTCTTCCCTCAGGAAGCGGAAACGACTTTCCAAAATCAGTGAATGTTCCCCTGGACTTTATGGATGCGCTAAACGTCCTTGCAAGTCACGAAATAAAGCAGGTGGATGTTGGCAGGCTTGAAAATGAGTTTTTCATAAACGGCATAGGATTTGGCATGGACGGCGCCGTGGCACACAGGTTTAAGGATTACAGCATGATACGCGGTGAGCTTGCATACATTCTCGGAGCCGTGATAGAGGCGTTTTCCTTTTCCGGATTCAGGGCTGATATTAAAATTGGTGAGTGGAGGTACAGCGGCAGCCTCCTTCTTGCAGGAGCATCAAACGGCTCTTATCACGGAGGCAAATTTCAGCTTGCTCCCGATGCAAAGGTGGACGACGGGCTGCTCGATGTATATATAATAAAAAACATGCCAACGCTCTCAAGGCTCATTAAGATTCCAAAGGTACTCTCTGGCACACACACAAGCCTTGAGGAAGTGTTTATAAAGGGCAGTACCTCCATGGAGGTTACTCTGGAAAGACCCATGCCGGCGCATATGGACGGAGAGCCCTTTATTTTGCAGGCGGGATACCATAAAATAGAGGTTAGGGAAAAGGCGTTAAAGGTGCTTTGTGCAAGATAAGGATTAACTAATATTAAAAAAGGAATTATGATCGATGTTTAATACAATAAAAGCAGTTCTTACGATATCATTTGCGACTATTTTCTTTGGCATTATAGCGTTTATTTTATCACTGAGAAAATCGAGCAGAACTATTGATTATATTAAATATACTGGAAGGCCGTGGGGTAAATGTGTCCTTAAAGGCTGCGGAGTAAATCTAATTGTGGAGGGTACAGAAAACCTGCCTCAAAAGCCATGTATTATCATGTATAACCATTCCAGCTTTTTCGATATCGCTGCATTTTGTGCGTCTATGCCGATTGAGTGGAGGGCTATAGTAAAAAAGGAGCTTGCTAAAGTTCCAATTGTTGGATTTGTTTGTAGAGTATCCGGACAGTATTTTGTGGCAAGGGACGGTTCTGCAGACGATTTGCAAAAGGTAAAAGAGATAGCCGAAAAGATAAAAAGTGGTCCATCCGTACTAGTTGCTCCCGAGGGTACCAGAAGTAAGGACGGAAATCTTCTGCCCTTTAAAAAGGGGGGATTTGTGATAGCTCTTAGAGCAAAAGTCCCTGTGGTCACTATGGTTATTACGGGGGGAAGGTTTATAAGACCTAAGAATTCCAGGATGTTTCACCCCGGAGAGATGAAGATTAAGATTTTTGAACCTATTAGTGTTGATAAGCTTGGAAAGGGCAGGGAAGGCAGAGAGAAGCTTGAAAAGCTTGTAAGAGAACAGATGGAATCAGTGTTAAGAGAGCAGCAAAATCTCAAAGTCGCTGCCTGAGGACCATTTAAGAAAAGGCATTTATGGGAAACTAAGTTAGGTATGAACAAATCAATATTTTAAAAGGATATATAAGAGATGTTTAATACACTAATAGGGCATGTATCGATAGTGACGCTTACAATAGTGTTTGGTACTGTGGCCATGATCTTGTCACTTATAAATAAAAAATGGACTTTTAAATATGCCGTGAAACCCTGGGGTACATATATACTAAAGGGCTGTGGCGTGAAGCTTGATATTGAGGGACTCGAACACCTTCCGAAGGACCCGTGCATTCTTATGTACAACCATTCGAGCTCATTTGATATATTTGCTTTTGCAGCAGGGGTGCCCTTTGAGTGGCGAGCAATAATGAAAGATGAGGTGGCCAAGATTCCTTTTGTGGGATGGGTGTGCAGGATGACTGGCCAGTATTTTGTTGCAAGAGACGGCGGCTCTAGGGACCTAAACATGGTAAAAGAGATCGTAGAGAAAATAAAGCACGGCCCCTCTGTACTGGTTGCCCCCGAGGGTACAAGAAGTGAAGACGGTAATCTGCTGCCTTTTAAAAAAGGTGGGTTTGTGATAGCGCTTTCTGCAAAGGTTCCAGTGGTGACCATGGTGATAACGGGCGGAAATGATGTTTATCCTAAAGGATCAAAGCAGATAAAGCCGGGAGTTATGAAGATAAAATATTTTGAGCCTATACATGTTGATGAGCTTGGAAGAGGAAGGCAGGCCAGGGAGCAGCTTGAAAAAGTGGTAAGAGGGCAGATGATCTCTGTTCTTGGCAAGGATAAGGACAAGCAGGGTTCTGATAAGGATTAAAAGCCCGGTCCTGTCATTTTTATAAACCTTTATTTATATATTGAGAAATAATTATTATTCATTACAATACAGGGTTTTCGTTTTGAAATTTAAACAGAGTACTAGGAGTTTATGTCTACATTAGCTGACCTCGATTTAAAGACTATAATNNGAGAAGGATCTCGTAAATCCAAAAGAGCCTCTTCAGATGGCAAAGAAAGTGAGGGTTACATTCAGGCCTCTTCCAGATGGATATAGCAATAAAGAGATTATAAAGTTTAGAGAAGTACTGCAGCAAAAACTAAAAGATTGCGGCGTAGAGACCCTAACGTGGGAAGAGTCTACGGAAAAACCCACCGGATCATTCATAAACCGGTTTATATTAGGAAGGAGAGTTAAAAGAAACGTCCATGCCGTTATAGACGTAAAACGCGAATACTCTGTTATTAGAAAAGCGTTTAGCAGTTTTGCTGAATTTATCTACGGAACTATGCGCGATCCCGAAAGATCGGTCATGGGAATACTCAAGATAAGCGGCTGGGCCGATAATTTCACCGCCCGGTGGCTTGCCGATCCATACAACACTCAGGTCGTTACCCTAAAATCGCTGGATTCGGAGTTTATAGATAAAGAGACCCCATATGACAGAAAGATCGTCATCGGTCTGCAGGACCTTATCTCCACTATGTCTGAAATAGTTATAGGAATATCCCATGATAAGTTTTCGATTGTAAATATGAACCTGTCCGATTCGTCTTATACACATGAAGAGATAGATGATTTTATCAAAAAATCTTTTATACCCAAGATATATGCTCCTATTAAGCCGCCTGTGCTAAACAGGTTTATTCAAAGCGAGTTTGAGCCTTCAGAATCAAAATTTGCAAACAGGTTGTCTGAGCTTGGAAAGCAGCTTAAAAAAACTGATCTTTTTCCTCATGGATCAAAGTTTAGCGATAAGATTCCAAGGCAGTCCCACAGGGACGTGGTTGAAAAAATACTGGAGGGCAGAACCGGCGTATCATATGGCTTCATTGCTCTTGTCGAATCTCCGCAGTATGAAGGTAAAAAAATAATCACACCTCAAAAATGGGCAAAACTCTCAGAAATAAAAAATGTAAATAAAGAATATGTAAGAGAAGATTCGCAGGGCAGGTGGTATATAAAGTCTGTAATAAGAGAAAAGACAATATACCAGCAGGTTCCTGATATCTGGATCTGCACCTCAAGGTCAGGAAGCGATAAGACTAACCTCGATACGAAGTCTGATGTGGTGAGGGTGGGGCTTATAAAGGGTAAGCTCTATTTGCAGACCCCCAAGGGGGTTGATCTTAAAAGACGTGATATAAGGCCGTCTTTTGATACATATGTAATACTGGCACAGGCTCTTTCGTGTGCCCTTTATACCCCTGAGATAATTGAAGACGGAATACCGATTGTACATTTTCATGGCTATCCCGACCCGCAGTGGTTTAGTAAGAATGAGTATCACATAGGCGCTCAAAACCCATCAATGCCATGCGGCACGATTGAGGCAGCGCTTCTAAACTTTGCAGGGGTCTATGATATAGCAAATGAAAATGGAGAAATCATGAACCTTCTGTGTCTGGTAGAATCTGATCACGGGGTAAACATCTTAGGGCCTAAGCCCGAGTATATTGTAGACAGGCTCATGGAAGGCTCGACATCGGGTGATATAATGCTTGGCGGAAGATTCCTTCCGGAGCTAAAAAAAGCAGGCGCATAATTAAATTAATCAATAAATAAATAGATAGATAGAGACCGGAAAATATGAGCATAGAAGATAAATTAGCACAGATAATACTTGCAAGGCACTGCAAGACCACCTGGAACCTGGAAAAGAGGCTTGTTGGAATATCCGATCAGCCCCTATGTGAGTTTGGTTTGAATGAAGCGCATGAAACGGCTCCTAAGCTAAAGAGCCTTGGTCTTGACCGGATAGTCTCAAGCCCCCTTAGAAGGGCGTATCATACCTCCGAAATTTACTCAGAACATCTGGGTATCCCTTTAGAAATTAATCAGGGGCTTAGAGAAATCGATCATGGCACATGGAATGGTATCAAGCTTGCAGATCTTTTAGAGGATGAAACGTCTGACTTTAAAATTTGGTACAACGATCCCACCAAAATTCCTATTCCAGGCGGTACTGAGCCTATAATTGATGCTCAGGAAAGGATAAAGAAAACAATAAAGGAAATACTTCTTGCTTACCCAGGAGAGACTGTGCTAGTTGTGATGCACAAACACATAAGGTCTATATTCACCTGCTTTTTAAACGGGCTGCATCTTAGTAACTTTAGGGCTAATATAGATGACAGCGTGCTTCCAATTGAGCTATCAAAAGAGCAGCTTATAAGCGCTTACGGGCTTGAGTAGACCTCTTATCTTCTTAGCTGCCAGTTTCCAAACCTGTAAATAAATCCGGCCTTGATATTTAGTCTTTCAAGATCCCATGCCTTTGGAAACGGAACATATGGAGCTGCTACCCTTATAGCCCTCAGAGCTTCATTATCCAGTCTCGGAAATCCCGATGTTTCCAGAAGCTTTACATCTTCTAACTGTCCATTGCTGCTGATAGTAAAAATGAGTAGAAGCTCTCCCTGCTCACCTTTTAATTTTGATGCCTTAGGGTAGTTCCAAACGCCTTCTATCTGTCTTTTTAATTTTAGGAAATAGGACAGGTATTTATATTCGGTTGTGTTCCAGTCCACTGTGTCTTCTTTTGGTAGGTTTCTCAGCCCCTTAAAATCCGGAGAACTTGCAGGAGGGTTGAACAGCGGGTTTTGTGCTGTTTGAAACAGCTTATCCGTGTTGTTTTGTTTATCAGTGTCCTTTTGCTGCTTTTTATCTTTTTCTGGAAGGTTAAAGTCTGAGCGTTTATATTTTGGAATAGAAGCAGTTTTAACTGTTTTTTGTTTTGATTGTTCTGCTTTTTTTTCTACCTTTGCAGTCTGCTTCTTCTTAACCTGTTGTTTAGGTTTGGAAACCTGAGCAGCTGGCTTTTGTGCTATAGGTGGAGCTATGGAGCCGCGCTTGGTAAATTCGTCTCTTGTTTTTTCCTTTTCTACCTTACGTGATCTGTCAGCATAGCGGGTAGTTTTTTCAGGAGACTCAGTCTCTTTTTCCTTGGGTATCGGAATCTCAGATATTTCAATGAAATTATCCTGCTTTTTCTCAGCCTTATTTATCTTTGGAAGCAGAAAGTCCGATTTGTTTGATAAAAGAAAAAGCATCAAAATATGAAGCAATATAGATATTAATACAAACAGAACAATAGGCTTTGATGATTTTTTTCTGTAACTTTTTCTTCTGTATCCCATTTATATTATTAGATAGTATATATTCAGAGAAGATTATTAATAGTACAAATTTAGCGCTTAGCAGTTATAATTGTGATCTGCTTTATTATAACATTACGTTTTAACATTTTCGGAGATATAAATATGATAGCTAACAAACTTAAGCTCGCAATATTACTTTTCTTTGTGTGTACCTGTATGACTTATGCGCAGGACAATATATATAAATATGATATGAGCCTTGCAATGGACAGGGGGGATGCAAAAAAGGCCTTGGAAAACGCTGGGTTTGAGATAGAGAATGATACCAGAATATCCAAGAAGTTGAGGAGTTTTTTTGTAGGGGGCTCTATTTATAACATCGTTAGTGATCCACATGATACGGATAAGAGCACAGAGCTTGATTTCTATGATAATAAGCTTATGAATACTACCCTTACAGTAAAAAGTAAGGATTATATTGCAAATACAGGCTATACCAATACATTCCTTTCCGAGCTTACAAATATTTTTGGTAAGCACAGCGCATATGAAAAAGTAATGAGCATTAAATCATGGATGTGGATGGCAGGAAACACCAAAGTACTTTTAAATTCTGACAGCAGAAAGAAGACTGCAAAGATAAGTTTTATATATTTACCGCTTTATTCTAAAAAGTACGAAGACAATGTGAAGGTGCAGCTTAAGGGCAAGCCATTTGATCCAGTGGATGATATGATACTCAAGTAACTGCAGCAATTTATTTCTTGCTTAGCAGAAGATCAAATTTGGGATTATTTAATTTTATACCCATCTTAGACGGCTGTCCTGGAAATCCGTGTTTGATCCATGCTACTCTGCCCTCAGTCGTAACTACCTTTTGATTGGAACTATTCTGCGGATCGTCCAGATATATATCTAGCTTTAGTTTAGCATTTTTGGGGAATAATCTGCTCGTTGTTATACCTACACCTCTTGGGGACACATTGAATGTATTGCCGAGGCTCGAAGGTTCCGTTCTTCCAAACCGTACTTTGGTTCTTAAAATCTGCCTTTTTGAAGTTCTTTTGTTAGGCATTGTAATAACCTCTTTGATACACTTTGGTGAAACTTATTACAAATCTCTCTATATAATAATTTGAACAAATTTATTAAAAAATGTCAATGGGGCTATAGTATAGTTTTTATTTTAATTGCTATATAACAATAGTATTAACCATTTTTCGGAATAAAAAATATGGATTAATTATAATAACCTTACCCAAGTTAAGATCTGTACTCAGGGTATGTTCTGGACAGTTTTTCCTTAAGCTCGTTTCTAGCTCTTAGGATTCTTGATTTAACAGCAGAGATTGAAATACCCAGAGCTTGTGCAGCTTCTTTATTCGTAAGTCCTTCTATATCCCTTAATTGATACACTATGCTGTACTTTGGCTCAAGGCTGTAAATGGCGCTGTCCAAAAATTGAGTTTGCTCTGAGCTTATTGCTATTTTTTCTGGATTATTATCTGTGTCTATTCCTTCAAACTCATAATTATGCCGGTCTTCATTGGTATAATTATTGTCTGCACTTAGATGATTGCTGCTGTAATTATTCATTTTCCTTAATAGATTGAAGCTCTCATTTTGGTAATTGTGTATATCCAGGTAGCTAATTCAGAGCTGCCCCTGAAATCACCCAATTTTTCAATAAGCTTTATAAATACTAACTTTAGAACTTCTTCTGCCAATTGAGGTGACTTGGTGATTCTTAGGGACAGTCTGTAAATTTTGTCTCCGAATCTGCTCACAAGCTCGTTAAATGCAAGCTCATCTTTGTTTTTTACATAGAGCACTGCAAGCTTCTCATCACTCATGTCTATGTATGTTAAATTGTTCTCAGTACCATGACGGTTTATTGATAAGCCTCCAAGCTCAAACATATCTGTGCTCCTTATCACTTTTTCTACTCTTTTGTAATTGTTAAAACAAACTGACCTTTCATGTTTGGATGAAACCTGCAAAAGTAATTCGTTTGAGTTTCTGTGTTCACAATTAATTTCCAGCTGTCATCCTTATTAAGAAGACCGGAGTCCCAGCTTTCATCGTTTGCAGTGGCAGTATGTGGGATAAAATCTTTATTAACCCACTCTACGGTATCGCCGGGTGAAACTTGAAGCTCTGCTGGTATAAACTCAAGATTTCTTATCTCGACCACATGCACTTTGCTTTCAGGCTCATCAGCTAAGGCTGCCGGGGCTGTCGTTAAACTCAGGACCGCAGCAACAAAAGCTGCTGCAGCCCAAACTTTTAGGTTTGATTTTTTCATGACTTATTTCCCGTTTAGAGAAGCAACCATCTTCTCTGCATGCTTTTCATGAGCCTTAAATATTTGTAAAGCCTGTTCGAAAAGAGCCTTCACTTCAGCATTTTGGATATTAGGAATGAAAGTTCCTTCAACAAGACCATTTACGGCCTGATGATAACCAAGCTCATTTTCTGCATAAAACTTATCAAATTCACTTCCTGATAATCCGCTCATTTTTTCTACAAGCCCGTCTGCCTGAGTGTTTAGCTGCTGACTTAGAAAGTTATCTTGTGCCTCAGCACCCAGTTTTTCAAGAAGAGCAAGTGCCTGAGTGTTTACGGCTTCATGGTCCCTTATCATGGTTTTTGCAAATTCATGAATTACGGGATTTTTAGACTTTGCGAGTGCTAAGTGTGCATATCTTATATCAATTGAATCTGCTGTGTATGCTACATGTGCAATCTCAAGGTCATTTAAATCGGCTGGTGTTTTATCTTTGGCCGATACGCTGTTTACTGAAAAAATCACAGTAAAAACAAGCATGGTAAGTGCTAAAACAAATACTCCGACATGTGCCGGTTTTAATGATATTGTGTTACTCATAATGGTGTTACCTCCAATAAATTTTTATATACATATATGGCAACACCTGTGCCAAACTTATGAAAACTGAGAATAACCTTGTAACTGTCTGAAATGATTGATAAATTATGACTTCAATAATATTAAAAATAGTTATGTCGTAATCAGGAAATTGCGAAATAACGCAATGTGATGGTATAGAGTAATTATTTTGTATAGGGGGTGTGAACTACTGATCCTGTTGTATGGCTTTTTTCTTAATACCAAGCTTGGCCATACGTGTCCTGAGAGTGCTTGGGTTGATATCCAATATTTTGGCAGCTCCGTTCTCTCCGTGTACCTGCCAGTTTGTTTGGCTCAGTACTTTGATGATGTGCTCTCTTTCTACATCTTCAATCCTTGTTGACCCAGTACCTTCATCTGCTTGTAATTTCTGGGATGATACTAATAGGCTATTATCTATCTCAAGGGTATCACCTGTACTGAGAATAACGGCTCTTTCTATGATATTTTCAAGCTCCCTGATATTTCCAGGCCAGCTGTAATCTGATAATCTATTAAGTGTATCATTACTTATAGATTTAATATCTTTTCCCATTTTTCTGGAATATTTATCCAAGAAATAATAGCATAAGGGTTTTATATCTTCTGTTCTGTCTCTTAGGGAGGGTATATCTATAGGAAACACATTCAACCTGTAATAGAGATCTGCTCTGAATTTGCCTTCTTTTACCGCTTCTTCGAGGTTTCTGTTTGTAGCCGCTATTACCCTTACATCTACCGTAAAGGTCTCAGTGCCACCAACTCTTTCAAACTCTCTTTCCTGAAGCACTCTAAGTAGTTTGGCCTGCGCATCCAGGGGCAGATCGCCTAGCTCATCTAAAAATATAGTGCCTCCGTCAGCAAGCTCAAATTTCCCTATTTTTTTAGTAATCGCTCCTGTAAATGATCCCTTTTCATGTCCGAACAGCTCACTCTCGATCAAACCCGATGGAATAGCCGGACAGTTAACTTTAATAAGAGATCCATTGTTTCTTGTGCTTAGGTTGTGTACAGCTCTTGAAATAAGCTCCTTGCCGGTTCCGGTTTCACCTCTTATAAGTACTGTAGCGTCTGTGTCTGCTACCTGTTTGATCTTGTTTAGAATTTCGTTTAGCGGCTTGCTGGATCCTATAATCTCTTCAAAATTGTACTCTGTTTTTATTTCCTCTTTTAGGTATACATTTTCCTTTTCGAGTTTTTGCTTAAGTGATTTTATTTCCTCAAAAGCACCTTCGAGCTGGTCATGACTTCTCCTAAGTGAATCTTCGGCCTCGATTCTTTCCAGCTCCGACCCTGCTCTTATAGCAAATACCTGTAGAATGTGAAAAAAATTGGAAATATCTTTAAATGTATCATCGTGGAATACTGCTAAATGACCAATAACTGAATTTGTTGAGTTATAAATGGGAATACCCAGATAGCTCTGAGCATCATATTTCTTTAATTCTTCATCATCAGGATATAAACCAATAACATTGTCATCGTGATAGCAAAATTTACCAGATATTACATTTTTACATGGAGTGCCTTGCAGATCATACTCAATATCATCTCCATAATCATCCCTTTCCCAAAAAGCCAGTGTCCTCACTTTAGTCCTGTCGGTATTGAGACATTTAGAAATAAACACATAATTAACATTTAATATTTCTGATATGTTTTTAACAAGAGTACGGAAGAATTCTCTTCCTGTTACTGAACTGGTCTTTTTGATTAATAGGTTTATTGATTGTTCCGTAACTTTCTTGTCTGTAATATTTATCCATGAACCTCCTACTTCTCTAGGTTTACCCTGATAGTCATAAATAACCTCACCACGGTCATAAAACCACCTGTATTCACCATGTGCACATTTCCACCTGTACTCTACTTCGTATGAACTGTTGTCTACAACACTGCTAACAGCTTTAACTACCATATCTCTATCTTCAGGGTGAATTCTGCTTTTCTAAAACTTATTATCATAACCAAATTTCTCTACATCAAATCCGGTGAGGTTCTTTACACCCTTGCTCATGAAAGTAAGTTCAAATTTGCCTTTTGCGCTTGTGGTATAAAATGCGATTGGAAGTGTGTTTAATACAAGGGACTGCTTGGTGCTGCTTATATTTGATAAAGTCTTCTTATTATCGGATATGCTTTTTTTATTACTCATTAACATAATATTAAAGCACAAATCAACTTTTTTTGCTACCCTATATAATGAGGAAGTACAATATGCGGGTACTGTAATTTGTATCCGCATATTGTACTTAGGACATTACAAAAAAAATAAAGATTCAGTAATTTATAATTTATTTTGTGAAAACAAGGTTTAGAGTTCACCTGGTGATTTGTCTTTGATCTTGGCCCAGTGTTTGTCTGCTTTTTTGATGTTTCCCGGTATATCTTTTATCCACATATTTTTGATCCCATTATCAAGATTCATATAGAGCTTTCCGTCTACAATTTCCCAAACCTCGGGGTCGGCTGAGAATTTTTTGCCAACAGAGACTCCAAAGGCACACCAGCCTCCATATGCGGGAAGATATTTATCAGGATTTTTTGCAAATGTATTTTTGTTCTCTTCGCTTGTAAATAAATAGGTAACGCCGTTGTGTGTTGCAACGTAGTTGCCGTTACCCCTAAGAGGTCTCTTGTCGGTTTGGTAGGTGACAAGGTCATATCCATTTACACCAACTGTGTTTACGGTGTTGTCCCCAGCAACAACCGGGCTAATTCCAACAATTCCAAGCATTAAAAATGAATAAATTAATGTTTTTATTTGATACATAATTAGTCTCCTTGATTAAACATATTTGATATCATATTTATCTGATAAAGCATCAACTTTATCGGGTGCCGGCTGATTGTCCTTATACAATTCGGCTAGTTCTACAAAGTAGTTGTCGAAGTTTCCTGGCAAAATTGTAACACTTATCCTGCTGTCGGATTCTCCAACATTTGTAAATCCATGAGGAATACCTCTTGGAAGAAGGGCCATTACTCCCGGCACAGCTTTCATCTTCTGGTCACCCAGAGTTACTTCTATTTCACCTTCCAGTACTGAGACGAATTCGTCTTCTTTTTCATGTACATGAAGATCCACTCCGCTTCCGGGCGGGGTAACTAACTCCATCACTGAAAACACTCCGTTTGTATCCTTACTGTTAACTTTATGAATGAAGCTTCCGCCTCCTATCATAAATTCATGTCCACCACCTGGTGGTACAATAATTGGGTCCTGCGTATATGTTGTTGACATCTGTCTTAACCTCCTGGTTAATAAAATTTTATTTGCTTATATATATTCCAAGACGCGTGCCAAACTTTGGAGGACAGTGTTGTATCATCGTAACTACCTTTAGATAATAGATAATATTGTGATATGAGGCTTCGCAGAGAAATTCTTATACATCATAAGGTATTGTGAAATACAGCAAGGTTGCTGTATTGAATGATTTAAAGTTATTTGTAGAATGAGCCTAGAACTTGTTAACTGCTGACATTTAAACCCAGCTCAATACCTATAATTTTTTTGAGCCATACATCAATGCTTTCATGCCCAAAATCCAACATTGCAGAATAGTACTGTTTGTCTCCCAAAGTGATTGCTGAGTCTTTGATCACGGTAAATCCTAGTGGAGCTACAATGGGGCCATATGTGTCTACATCAACAACCGTAGTATACAAACGTTTAAGGTTGGGTCTAAGCTCCATATAGTTGCGTTTTACATCTAACCAGCATGCTCCTTGCGCCGGACATGGTAATTCGCCCATATCCTTACTCAGCCACCTTCTAAGAAAAAGTACCTTATCTTTGGAAGACAGCGGATTTGATTCAAGGTGATTAGACCACAACTCTACAATTGGATCAATATTGTGAGTTTCAATACTTACCTCTTGTGGTTCACAAAGAATAAAAAATGCTTCAACTTCTCTCATAACATTTTTTGCAACATTGAAGTATTTTGAATAATTATTAAACCAGTGCTCCATAATATCTGCAGCATGTGGAGGTTCTGTAGACCTTGCTATATTCAAGATTTGGATTTTATCCTCTGAAGTTGCAGGTTCAACAAAGTAATCTACAGCACCTTTTGGGAAAAATGCATCTCTTACAACTGGATTTTCAATTAAATAGAGAAGATCTGCTGTTGTACTCCAAAGTGATTTGTTGTTCTTTTTCGACTCGCTTATCAGATAACCCCAAGTTTGTTTTCTGATATCGTTATATTTGTCGGGATTTCTGATTGAGAGATCTTTTGAGATTGACTCTCTTACAATATCGTGGATTATAAAGCCCTCATTTGTAAAGTTTATGAAAGGAAGATCGACAATTTCTTCTATTAGTTTGCTGTTGTTTACTGAACACATGTATTCTAAAAATCTTTCATCAAAACGTCGGGATATTGATAAGCTTTCTATAGCATACTTATGTGGAGGAGGCAGATCACTAAGAAATTGTTGAGTGAGTGTGTGAATTATATTAGGAAAAGATTTATAAGTAATATTTTTAATCGTTTTATCACTGTAAGACCTTGCTGCAAGTTCTATTGCCAGCGGATGGCCTCTTGAAAATGAATATACATTTTTGCATTGCTGCTGAGAAATTTGTTTGCTATTTAGTAGTTTCAATGATTCATCATAAGAGAGCTCTTGAAGTTCAAATTCTTTAAAATACGTACCAATACCTGTGTTAATTAACCAAGCGGATTTTGGTGGTTGTCTGCTTGCGATTATAGTTTGACAGTTATCAGGCAGGCTGGGAATAAATTTATTTCTTATCCAGGTATCCATTAGGCCAAATGTTTCATATGTGTCTAAGACAATAACAGTCCTGCCTTTTAGCTTTTCAATATTTGATACTAATTTTTTTAGATCCAAAGGGTCTTTTCTGAGTTCTAACTCTAATGCAATTGAACTTAGGAATCCCTTCTCAGTAGATTCAACCAATCTGCAGTCAAGATAGATGAAATTAATTTTCGATTTTAAAGAATTAATAAACTTTTGAAGTAAAAATGTTTTTCCTATACCTCCTATTCCATGTAGATATACTACGTAGAAAAGTGGTTTCTTGGCTCTAATAATCTCAGTTAGAGTTTGAAATTCATTTTCCCTTCCTACAAAATATTCCAGATGCTTTTTCTCTAACTTATCGGATATTTTGGTTTTTATTCTGTCTTTATCTTTTATGCCATGTCTTTTTATTTTTTTTATAAGACCTTGTCTGGAAATACCTAACAGTCTTGATGCTTTAACTTTATTATAATCTGACTTCTTTAGAGCTTCGGTTATCATCGTGACTTCCAGATTCTTGATTGCGGTATCCAGTGATAAATCTCCATCAATCTGAAATCTTTTTATATCCTTTGTTTTATAAAAATTCTGAATATTTTCAGATAGGTCGTAATCTCTAATTTCTTTGTCCTCTGCGAGAAGAGAAGATCGTTTAACTTCACTTTTAAGTTCTCTTATGTTTCCCGGCCAGTAATAGTGTCAAGCCCCCGGAAATAGG
>JABAHR010002403.1_pt4 | contig 27105 bp, 32 predicted proteins | sample 7062101 | NCBI WGS metagenome assembly JABAHR01 (sample SAMN14534553, study PRJNA622989) | marine sediment metagenome | biome: marine biome [ENVO:00000428]; feature: marine pelagic biome [ENVO:01000023]; material: deep marine sediment [ENVO:00002113] | place: India: Gulf of Kutch | collected...
AAAACCAGTGGAATTTCAGCCACGCTTTTAGCTTATTTTATGGATGCTGTGAATTTTGTTCTTGGGTCGATATGGGGCTATATGCCCAATTTGTTGACTTTAATAGTTATATCCGCTTTCGGATATTATCTGATTAAAGCAATGCACATGTTCTTTAAAGGTGTAGAGAATGAACGCATAACATTAGCAGGTTTTTATCCTGAGTGGGCTGGCCCTACGTATACAATTTCAAAAGTATTATTAATAGCTCTCTTAGTAATTGTGGCTTTCCCATATTTGCCTGGCAAGGATTCTCCTGCATTTCAAGCAGTCTCAATATTCCTAGGAGTACTTGTGTCCTTAGGTTCTACCGCTGCTGTAGCAAATGTAGTTGCTGGAATAGTGCTTACATATATGAGGGCGTTTAAGATCGGAGACAGAGTTCAGATAGCAGACACTACAGGAGATGTAGTTGAAAAAACTATGTTTGTAACTCGGATTAGGACTACAAAGAATGTTGAGATAACTGTTCCTAATGCAATGGTTTTAAACGATCATATAATTAATTATAGTTCACGCGCACAAGATGATGGTCTAATTTTGCATTCTAAAGTTACAATTGGATATGACGTTCCTTGGAAAAAAGTACATGAGCTACTTAAACAAGCAGCATACGCAACTGAGGGCCTGGAAAGCAGCCCGGAACCTTTCGTTTTACAAACATCTCTCGATGATTTTTACGTAGAATATGAAATAAACGCTTATACAAAAAATCCTAAAACTATGGCAGTCACTTACAATGAGCTGCACAGAAATATTCAGGACAAATTTCATGAATCCGGAGTGGAAATTGCTTCTCCAGGACTATTAGCATATCGCGATGGCAACAAAGAAAATATTCCTGACGAATACCTACCTCAAAAAAAATATGGTCCACCTAAAATTGGCCCATTCTCATTTGGTCCTACTTCTAAAAAGCCTGAATAAAAGTAGTTATTATATAGTTCCGATATGAATAGTAGAATAGTACTTGCCTCTTCGTCTCCCAGAAGAAAAGAACTTCTTCAAAGTGTTGGTATAGAATTTGAAGTTATAGAGCCCAGATCTGATGAATCCCTAATAGGCAAAGAGAATCCAGAAGAATATATACTTAGATTGTCTACTGAGAAAGCATTATCAGTTTCAAAAAATTTAAATGACGATGTTCTTGTAGTTGGGGCAGATACAATTGTTCTAGTAAATAATGAAATTCTAGGTAAGCCCGAAGATGAAGAAGATGCAGAGGTTATGCTACACAAGCTCTCGGGCAAAGCACACCATGTGCTGACCGCATTTTCAATAATCAAAGCTCAGCATGAAATTCTTCATAAACATGTTGTTGGTACAGAGGTGGTTGTTAAAACTCTTGAACCAGATGAGATACAAGGTTACATTAAAACCGGGGAGTCAATGGACAAAGCAGGTGCCTATGGTATTCAGGGCATTGGGGCTTTTATGGTTAAAGAAATAAAAGGCTCTTATACAAATGTAGTTGGACTTCCACTAGTTGAAGTTCTAGAAGCATTAAAGAAACTCGGAGCTCTTAGGCTCTTTAGCGACGATGGATTTAGAAAGGAATATAAAAAGCGTTAGGGAAAGAATAGAGAGGGCAGCCGCAAAAGTTGGGCGAAACCCAAGTGAAGTGGAGCTTGTTGCAGTTTCAAAAAGGGTTGAGCCAGAGCGAATTTTGCAAGCGCTTGGATTAGGTTTTAATACTTTTGGAGAGAATTACGCTCAGGAATTTAGAGATAAAGAAAGACTTCTTAGGAGTGAAGCTGATAGCAAAATAAAATGGCATTTTATAGGCCAGATACAAAAAAACAAAGTTAAATATATAGTTGGAAAGGTCGAGCTAATACATTCTTTGGACTCACTTTCTGTAGCCCAGGAGATAAATAAAAGGGCGATGGGCCAGGGAGTTAAGGTTCCAGTACTAATAGAAGTTGATACTGGAGGAGAAGAATCCAAGGGGGGAATTAGTCCTTCAGAATTAGAGGATTTTATTGGAGAACTTGATCTATTGCCCGCAATTGACGCTCGGGGGCTGATGACAATGCCTCCTTATTTTGATGATGTTGAGTTAGCTAGGCCATATTTTAAAAAACTAAGAGAAATCAGGGATACTCTAATTTCTACATTTCCTGGACTCAAAGAGCTTTCTATGGGAATGAGTGGAGATTTTGAAGTAGCGATTGAAGAAGGTGCTACAATAGTAAGAGTTGGGACTGCAATTTTTGGTGAAAGAGATAAATAGACGAGAATAAGATGAACAAAATAGGATTCATAGGCGCTGGTAACATGGCAGAGGCTCTGATAAAGGGTTTAATTTCATCTGGACTCTTTAAGGCTGGACAGATTTTAATAAATGATATATCCAAGAAAAGGGTAAATCATATAAAATCGACCTATAAGGTAATAGTAGCCAAAAATAATATTCAGTTAGCTGAAGACTCAGATCTTATAGTATTGGCGGTTAAGCCTAACCAGATATCAAAAGTAGTTAGAGAGGCAGAAGAGAGTATAAATACTAAAAAAGTTCTTATATCTATTGCTGCCGGCATAAAAACTAGCTCTATTTTAAAACTGCTCAACAATAAATCAAAAATCGTAAGAGTAATGCCAAACACTCCTGCTTTAGTACAATCAGGTGCATCAGTATTTTATTGTAATGAAAATGTGACAGCCAGAGATAAAAAGAAAGTACAAAAGATCCTAGAATCTGTTGGGCTTGCTCTTATGGTAGAGGATGAAGGACTTTTAGATCCTGTAACAGGTCTTAGCGGAAGCGGTCCTGCATATGTGTCAATATTTATTGAAGCGCTTGCCGATGGTGGAGTGAAAATGGGACTCCCAAGGGATATGGCTCACAAACTAGCTGCTGAGACAGTTTACGGTACAGCAAAAATGATTATAGAAGCCGGAGCACATCCAGCTCAGTTTAAAGACAAAGTGACCTCCCCAGGAGGAACTACAATTGAAGGTGTGCATAATTTAGAAAAAGGCGGATTCCGCTCTAGCACCATCTCTGCAGTAGAAGCTGCTACGAAACGCTCAAAAGAATTATCCAAGGGGGATAAATAATGGATATAATAGGTGGAAACTTCATAGGTGCAATCGCAACTGTACTTGATTATGTACTAATGATTTATATGTGGATAATTATAGCAAGAGCTATAATATCTTGGGTAAGCCCAAGCCCCTACAACCCTATAGTGCAATTCTTATATCGTGCTACCGAACCTGTACTTAGATATGCGAGAAGAATTATCCCTCCAATTGGCGGCACACTTGATCTATCACCAATCATCGTACTTTTGGTAATTGTTTTCTTGAGACAATTCCTTGTACAAAGCCTATTTCAGCTAGCTCAGCAGTTTTAGTTAGATGCCTGAAGTACTAATACACAGAGATAAAATTCATTATATTGACGGTGAGAGTTTCAATAAATCTCATCCTACTCTCTTGTTTATACATGGTGCCGGTCAAAGTCATGCAACATGGAGATTGCAGGAAGACATATTTACCAACCATCCAGAATTTAATTTTATTGCCATAGACTTACCTGGACATGGAAGCTCAGATGGAAGTGCGTTCTCGACAGTTGAAGAGTATAAAGATTTTGTTCTCGAATTCATCCGAAGACTAGAATTAAGTGAAATTATTTTAATTGGCCACTCAATGGGCGGTGGTATAGCTATGCTTATAGCTATTGAGAATCCGGAAATTCTGCGGGCATGCATTTTGGTTGCAACAGGAGCAAAACTAAGTGTGGCTGAGCAGACACTTGAGTTAGTTAAGAGCAATTACGAGTCGTTTTGTGATATTTCACCTCAAAGGATGTTTGCTGAAGATTCTCCTAAAGAGCTAAAACAGAAATTTAAAATTGGACTATTAGATACTGGTCAGCATGTCTGCTACCAAGATCTAATTGCTTGTAATGATTTTAATATTATTAACGAGGTTGATAAAATAAATTTACCTACACTCATTATCTCTGCTAGTAAAGATATACTCACCCCTTTGAAATACGGTAAATATCTTCATCAAAAAATTTATGCTTCTGAGTTTTCCCAAATAAAAGGCTCGGGCCACTTCATAATGCAAGAGAGAGCCCAAGAATTCAATAGTGTTCTTACTGATTTTCTAAATGATTTATCTAGTGATACAAATTAGTTAAGCAACTTTTAGGAAATAAAAACTATTGATAAATCGACCTTTGGCATTATATTTAATTTGTGTTTATGTAAAAGTATGGAGCAAATTATAGCCCGCATTTATTGAGGTTTTAGAAGGAGTCATGATGCAGGTTTTTACAAGGGTTTTAGTTTTATTAACATTTCTTGGGTCAGGCCTTATTCCGTTTGATAGTGAATCATATGCGCAGAATACGGGTGTGGCGCCAGTATATATTGATCAAGCTATATATAATGCTGCGCAGGAAGGCTTTATCTGCAGCCAGGAAACACTAGATAAATTAGACCCATCCGAAAGAGAAGCAAGGATAAAGGTATGCGGACTTGATCTTGAGATTGATACTGAACTTGAAGAGCCAAATATTGAAAGTGAGGAAGTAGCCTCACCTGCAGACACCGAGATACAAGCATCTACAGGGGAGCCTGAAGCACAAGCCTCAACTTCTGAGTCAAATAGTTTAGTAGTTAACGATGAACGAGAAGAGGTTTCATTGCTTCCTAATCCAGAAGTTGATTTCGTTGAAGACTATGTGGTTAAGTTTGATGGTGATAAGGACACTATTTTTTTAGGAGGAGTAGTACCCTTCGTAGCTATTCCGGATACTGAACTTGCAACTGATGACAGTTTTTTTAATGATGATAGCTTCTCAGTTTTCTTCTATCTAAAAAGAAAGTTTTAAGTTCCTATCCCACACTATGTAAAATATTAACAATTCAAATTAATAAATCACTTTACTAGAGAGTCAATTTTGTTACACTAAGTGAAATTTTAGTTACAGGAGATAGAAAGATGAAGATAGCACTACTAGGTGGTACAGGAGACATAGCGGAAGGACTAGTACTTAGATGGTCCAAAGCGGGTCATGAAATTATCGTAGGTTCAAGGAGTGAGGAAAAAGCACTCACAATTACCGAAGAATATAAAGAGAAATTGGCAAGCTTGGGTATTGAGGGGCAGATTAGCGGTATGGCAAATGCTGACGCCGCAAAAGCTGCTGAGGTTGTAATTATAAGTATTCCTCCGGAATATGCCGCTTCAACGATCGAATCAATTAAGGACAGCTTCACCGACCAAGTGGTTGTTACTCCGGTTGTTCCTATGACTAGGCATGAAGATAAGGCTTTTATGTTTGAGCCCCCAGAGCATGGGTCTTCAGCACTTGAGATTCAGGCAGCTCTTCCGGAGACAGCAAGGCTTGTGTCTGCATATCATAACCTTCCAGCTAAGGAGCTTAGCCAGGTTGAAGAGGATCTGGACTATGATGTGGTAATTTGCGGGGATGATGAGGAAGCAAAAGCAATTGTTACGAAAATCACTGAAGATATGCCTACAATGAGAGTACTTGATGCTGGCCCGCTTAAGCTCTCACCAATGATTGAGGCGATCACCCCATTAATTGTTAACCTAAACGTTAAGCACAAACATCATTTTTCTGTAAAATTTGTTTAGAACTTACAGGGGTAGCCTTCGAGCTGCCCCTACTATTCTCCCATAATCTGAAGAACTATTTCTCGTGACCGTGGACGGTTGTCAAAGTCAACAACTATAATCTGCTGCCAGGTACCCAGCAGTAATCTGGATGAGGCAAAAGGAACTGTAAGTGATGCTCCTTATAAAGCAGCTCTTACATGGGAGTAGCCATTTCCATCTCCCCAGCGTGCATCATGATGATAACTTATATCCTTTGGGGCAATTCTATCGATCGCTTCCTGAAAATCTCTGATTGCTCCGCTCTCATATTCAATCGTGGTCACTCCGGCAGTTGATCCCGGAACGAAGATTGTTACAGTCCCTGAATATATATTAGAATCTGCCACACCTTTGGCCACCTCAGCAGTGATATCTATTAAATCGGTTTCCCCATTTGTCTCAAGCCTTATGCCTAAGGTTTCTACTGGCACTGTTTTCTCCTATAAAAGATTTAACTGGGTTGGGTTTTCAAGCGATATTGCATTGTATCCTCTATCATTGAGAGCATGGGCAAATTGGTTTGCATTCTCTTCAACAAGATAGACTTTTCCAGGTTCTACCAGATCTACAAATTCTAATAGATCATTGAAGTCAGCATGGTTGCTTAGTGTGATGACAGCATCTGCATTAAACTCGGATTTGATAGCAAGCCTCTGAACTTCTGTAGATTCAGTAAGTACGACTACTTTCTTTTTCTTAATATTAGCTATTTCCTCTGAGCGAAGCTCATTCTGAGGAACAATTATGGTTCTACCTTTAATCTTAGAAGGTTTAAATTGAGCATAATCACCTAGATTAATTCCAAGTTTCTCATAAACCTTTGTGAATTTATAGATTGATTTTTCAAGGCTAAGCTTATATCCCATATCTCCCAAGGTTTTGATTATATCCTGAGCTTTTCCTAAAGGATCGACTGCTAGGACGGGTGTCGAGCCAGATGAAGTTGTATCCTCGATAAAACTAATCACCTGCTTTATTGACTGCTCAAAACTAGGGAATTGATATTCCTTTAACCCATACCGGCATTTCATAATTAGAACATCGCAATGCTTTGTATATGCAGGGTCTGTTGTGGGAAGCTTTTTAATATTTATATCACCACTATAGAGTAGGGTCTTATCTCCTTTGTCCAAAATCATTTGTGACGACCCTAGCATAGTTCCAGATGGAACAAGCTCAACCTCGATATCGCCTAGAGCAAAGGATCTATAGTATGGACATGCAAGCACTACTGGTTTTTTAACCTTCCTTTCCAGAAATTTAATAGTCTCAGGAGTAGAGAGGATTTTCTCAGGAGGAGTAAATTTGTCTATCTCGGCTGATGAGATGAAAGAAAGAGGTACTTTCTTTTTAGAATCAAACCACAACTCCGTTCCTTTTAGATGTATTCCATTTTTATATTCAATCATTAGGTTCGAATTTTAGTCTACTTCCGGGATGTTGAATTTCAACAATTTGGAATAGAATAGGACTGTGAATACCAGAACGAATAACTAGGAATTACTCTTATTCTGTGGGTGATTCAATAACTACTTCAGATGTGAAATCTTCATTATCAAGTTTCCATTTACCGTTTTCTTTTACGAGTGTGATGATCCCAGTAACTTTGGCGTTAGGATCAGTTGAATCAGTTCCATTGACTGTGAGTGTGGCATTATTACCTTCGATCTTAGAAGATATATCTTTTATTTTAAATGTACTACGAACCTCTCTCATAATCTCTAAAAATGAAGCCTCATCTTCAGGGCTAATTTCGCCCATTTGATTGATGTTATTCTGTGATAAATAAGGCTTTAATTCATCAAGAGACTGAGCTTTCATGCTCGCCTCGACATATGATTCGTACAACTTTATTGTCTCTTTTTCTTCATCTGCTAATGCTGTTGAAACAAGAAATAGACATAGAAATAATATTAATAATGCTGTGTATTTTCTCATAATTTTCTCCATTAAGTGGGAATTGTTATATGATTACCATCTTTTTTAAAGAATACCAAGCACAATTATTATTGACAAGGAATACTTATAGCGGTGATAATTTTCAGCACTAATTTTATGTATTAAGGAGATGATTTCATGGATAGGACGGAGAATCTGCTAAAAGATCTAACTGAAGCCCATGGTATACCTGGTTATGAAGCAGAAGTACGTAAAGTAATAAGGAATTACTTTAAACCAATAGGGAATATAGAAGAGGACAATATGGGGAGTCTTATTTGTACCAAGGAAGGAAAGGATGCATCTCCTAGAATTATGTTGGCAGGGCATATGGATGAAGTGGGTTTTATGGTCAAGCACATATCCGCTGATGGTTATATCAGATTCACTCCCTTAGGAGGCTGGTGGGATCAGGTGCTTCTTAGTCAAAGAGTAGCAATTAAAACCTCTAAGGGTGATGTAATAGGAGTTATTGGAGCTAAACCCCCTCATTTGCTCTCTCCTGAGGAGCGCAACAAAGTAGTTGTCAGAAAAAATATGTACATAGATATTGGAGCAACATCAGAAAAAGATGTTGATAAAGCAGGAGTGCGGGTAGGTGATCCTATAATTCCAGTAAGCGAATTTACCATCTTGGCAAATCCTAAAACATATATGTCAAAAGCGTTTGACGATCGTGTGGGATGTGCGGTAGTTATCTCGGCGCTAAGTTCACTTGCGAAAAAGAGCCATCCCAATACCCTGTTAGGTGTCGCTACTGTACAAGAAGAAGTTGGAGTGAGGGGAGCTACTACGAGTGTTGAGATGGTAGACCCTGATATTGCTATAATACTTGAGTCAGACATTGCAGGAGATGTACCTGGAATAAAGCCTGATGAATCTTCCACAAAATTTACTGGTGGACCGTCACTTCTTCTCTATGATGCACGTATGATACCAAACTTAAAACTCCGAGACCTTGTAATCGATACTGCTAAGAAAAATAAAATTCCACTTCAATTTACTACTATGGAAGGGGGTGCAACGGATGGCTCAGTTATTCATTTGCATAAGAGCGGCGTGCCTACTGTAGTTCTCGGAGTTCCTTCACGACACATTCACAGCCATAATTCAATTATCCACAGAGATGACTTTGACAATACGGTTAAACTTTTAAAAGCAGTTGTTCAAAAGCTTGATAAGAAAACAGTACAGAATATAAAATCGTTCCGTTAGCGTTACTATCTCTCATTAAATTACTGGTAAACTTAAGAGCACTTTGGAATCCATAAAAATAACTGGGGCAAGGGAACATAACTTGCAGGATGTCTCTCTTTCCATACCCAGAGGAAAACTTGTTGTCATTACCGGAGTAAGCGGTTCAGGGAAATCTTCGCTCGCATTTGACACAATATTTGCTGAAGGTCAGAGAAGATATATGGAATCCCTCTCTGCCTATGCAAGACAGTTCGTAGAAAAGATAGATAAACCCGATGTAGATTCAATTGAGGGACTCTCTCCCTCTATCTCAGTAGACCAAAAAACATTTCAAAGAAACCCACGCTCTACTGTGGGCACGATAACAGAAATCTACGATTTCTTAAGGCTACTTTTTGCACGTATAGGGAAGCCTTATTGCTATAAATGCAATATAGAAATTGCTGCACAAAGTCTTGATACGATGGTTGAGAGGGTTTGTTCGCTAGGAAAAGGTGAAAACGTTTCTATTTATTCTCCAATAGTTCAAGGTAGAAAGGGTGAATATAGAAAAGAACTAGAAGAGCTTAGATCAGAGGGGTATTTGAGAGTAAGAATTGATGGAGATGTTTACGATCTGGATGAAGAGATAAATATAAATAAGAACAAAAAACATACTATAGAGCTTCTACTAGATGTAGCGGTAATTAGATCTGAGAGTATGGCTGAGAGAATTCGAGAATCATTGCAAATTGCACTAAAGCGTTCAGGTGGAGTTGCTATTGTGGAATCAAGCAAGGGTGAAAAATTTACCTTCAGCGACAAGTTTGCATGTCCCAATTGCGGTTTAAGTTATCCGGAAATTTCTCCACGGCTCTTTTCATTCAACAGTCCATATGGTTCTTGCAAATTATGCCATGGTATTGGCACAACATCGTTTTGTGACCCTGATCTTCTAATTGATCCAGATCTCTCGATTGCAAAAGGAGCAATTATTCCCTGGAGAAACTCAAACTACTTTAAACAAATCATTGAAAATGTAGCTGAATACTATGGGTTTGATACAGAAACCCCTTTTAAAAAACTTCCTGCAAAAATAAAGAAAATAGTCGTACACGGCTCTGGTGATGCAGAAGTTTTATTCTACAAAGAAAGGAAAGGAAGGGTACTTAAATATTGGGAAACCTACTCAGGTGTGCTAGGTATCACAACTGAGTGGTTTAAAGAGACTGAATCTCTTGAAGTACGGGAGAAGCTTGCCCAGTATATGAGAACAGCTGAATGTTCTGAATGCAATGGTGCAAGATTAAGAAAAGAAGCCCTTTCGATATTGATAGAGAACAATTCTATTTATGATATTGTCAGTATGTCCGTTGAAAGGGGGGTCCAATTCTTCGAAAAGCTTCATCTAGTTGGTAGAGACGCTGAAATTGGAGAGCGGGTAATCAAAGAGATTAATTCCAGGCTTAGGTTTTTGGATGATGTTGGCCTTAGCTATTTAACTCTAAACCGCTCAGCTCCTACACTTTCTGGCGGGGAAGCTCAGAGGATAAGGCTTGCTACCCAGGTCGGATCAAAATTGACAGGTATTACATATGTTCTTGATGAGCCTACTATCGGGCTTCACTCAAGAGATAATCTCAAACTTATTGATACTCTAAAATCTCTCAGGGACAGTGGCAATTCTATAATTGTTGTAGAACACGATGAGGATACGATTAGAAATGCAGACTATGTGGTTGATATTGGCCCTGGAGCTGGTGAGAAAGGCGGCAAGATTGTTTCAAGCGGTGGTATAGACAAACTCTGTAAGACGGGCAGCTCTTTAACAGGGGGTTATTTGTCTGGTGACCTTGGTATCGTCTATCCAACAAAGCGCAGAAAAGCCAAAGACTTAATATCTATTAAGGGAGCATATGAGCATAACTTAAAGAATATAGATGTTGATTTTCCAATTGGAGTGTTCACATGTGTAACCGGCGTATCAGGATCTGGAAAGAGCACACTTGTAATAGATACTTTATATAATGCACTTAGCCATTCATTATATCGAAGCAAGGATTTAATAGGTAAACACATAAAAATAAGTGGTTTCAAGGATATAGATAAGGTTCTAAATGTTGAGCAAAGTCCCATAGGCAGAACACCTAGATCTAATCCAGCAACATACACCGGGCTTTTCTCACCAATTAGAGACCTATTTGCAATGTTGCCACAGGCTAATGCCAGGGGATACAAACCTGGAAGGTTCAGCTTTAATGTCAATGACGGTAGATGTAATGTGTGCTCTGGGCACGGGACTCAAAAGATAGAGATGCACTTTCTTCCTGATGTCTATGTGATTTGTGAAAAATGTGGTGGAAGCAGATATAACTCTGAGACTCTTGAGATTAAATACAACGGCAAAAGCATTGCAGATGTGCTTGATATGACAGTTAGTGAAGCACATGAGTTTTTTATGAATGTTCCACAATTGAAATCTAAGCTCGAAGTACTAGAAGCCGTTGGGCTTGATTATATCCGCTTAGGTCAGTCCGCTACTACTTTATCTGGAGGAGAAGCCCAGAGAATAAAACTATCTAAGGAACTTTCTAGAAGAGATACAGGCAACACTCTCTACATACTTGATGAGCCTACTATTGGACTTCATTTTGATGATGTGCGTAAACTACTTATTGTAATTCAGGAGTTAACAAACAAGGGAAACTCAGTAATAGTCATTGAACACAATCTAGATGTGATCAAATGTGCTGATCATATAATTGATATGGGCCCTGAAGGTGGAGAGGCAGGTGGACAGGTTGTCGCACATGGGACTCCTGAGAAAGTTTCAAAGGTTAAAGGTTCATATACGGGTGCATTCTTGAAAAAGATATTGTCTACTAATTCAAAGAGTAAAGGATCTCATTAATTGGACTTATTTGAATCAATTATCTCAGGAGCGATTCAGGGGATTACAGAGTTTTTCCCTGTTAGTAGCACTGCTCACTTAGTGCTGTTACCATGGTTTTTCTCTTGGACAGACCAGGGTCTTCCTTTTAATGTGGCTCTTCACCTGGGTAGTCTTATTGCGATAATTTATTACTTTTGGCGTGAATGGATAGTAATAATTAAGGAGTTTATCCAAAGCCTATCCCAGTGGAGTTTTGAAGGGAGACCTAAAGGCAAAACAGGGTTGTATCTAATTATCGCAACCATACCGGGAGGCTTAGCCGGGGTACTTTTTGAAGAATACGCTGCCGGTATTCTGAGACATCCGGTCTCTGTCGCATTTACTCTTTCATTTTTTGGTGTGGTTCTCTACTTTGCGGACAGTTACTCCAAGAAATCCAAAACATTCGGAGAAATGAACATTGTCGACTGCATTATAATAGGTGTTTGTCAGGCATTTGCAATAATTCCTGGGGTTTCACGTTCTGGTATAACAATTACAGGTGCAATGTTTAGAAATTTAAATCGTGAAGATGCTGCAAAATTTTCTTTTTTACTTGCAGCCCCTCTTATAGCAGGAGCAGGAATATTTGAAGCACGGCACTTAGAAATGTCATCAGTCATGAGCCTCCCGTTTATAGCTGGAGTCTTAGCATCTGCAGTCTTTGCTTTTCTTGCTATAAAATACCTCTTGAGGTTTGTTAGAAGATCTAGCTACACAATTTTTGTTGTTTACAGACTGGCCCTTGCTGTTCTTATTGTGTTTCTTTACTTAACACGAGGTGCATAAATGATTGCCCTTCTTTCCTCAAACTGGGATGAAATTTCCAAATTAAAAAAAGATATAGAAACCAGATCTGAATCCGAGAGCTCAGAGCTTGATTGTTTTGCTGGAAAATTATGTGGTCAATCTGTGATTCTAGCTGTGAGCGGTGTAGGGATCAAAAGGGCAAGAAATGCTACAAGTATTATAATACAGAAATACAAACCTAGTCTTATTGTCTTTGCTGGTTTTGGAGGGGCACTTAGTTCGGATCTTAAGTTAGGAGACATTGTTTTAGGTGAGTCGGTAACAAGTTTGAAGAAAAACGAGGACAGGGCCCTTTTTCACAATTTCTCAGTGGACAATGAAAACATTAAAAGAGGTAAGCTTTTAACTGAGAGTAGGTTTATAAATGAAGCTGAAGAAAAAAAGCATTTATTTAACTTATCTGGCGCATTAGTTGTAGACATGGAAACTTGGGGTGTAGTCGAGGCAGCCCTGCAAAGTGATACCCCGGTTGCTTCAATAAGAGCTATTTCTGATGAGGCAGATGAGCAGCTACCAGACATGGCTGCAATCTATTCAAATAATGGAGAGCTTAATTCAAAAAAAGCTGAAAGCTATTTCGAAGCAAACCCGGAATTATTGGCTCCGTACTTTAAATTCAGATTTACGAACACACCAAGAGCCCAAGAATCTCTTTGCAGCTTCCTAGGCAAATTAGTCAGTAGTCTTTAGTTTTAGAAAAATGTTTTGTGTCTTTATTCAATAAAGAAAGCATGTAATTGCAAATTTATAAGAACTTTTACTTTTAAGAAGTAGCTTTACTTCTTTTTAAAACTACAAATCCTGTTATTCCTAAGATACATCCTAAAGCTACAAGTCCCCACTTAAATAGAGTTGGTACATTTTTTTGCCATACCTATTTTTTTGTAACTGAGTTCGATTCTATTATATCCTTTGCATCTCCCTCAAATGAGGCAACAATGGTATCTGTACCAAGAAATCTCCCACCAGTATATGTGCATGACAATTCACTGTATCATTGACAATTTTGAAGGGTATATGTATGCGAAGTTTGTGGAAACATATTTATTTGTCATAAAATCTAATAATGGTGAGGAAAGACTGTGAATTCTTATTCTTAATTAAATATAATTTAATTCATAAAAAAGCCCGGATTATTATCCGAGCTTTTTTGATACAACAATAAATTATTTCAATTTAATTATGTCCCTGGACAAGTAGCTCCAGGAGTGAATACAGTATAAAATCCAATTCCTCCAGATGCATTTGGGAAATTTTGTGGATCTGCCACCAAACTAATAAAATCACCCGGATTTATGTCAACACAATTCGAATTATCCTGACAAGACACTGGGTCATTGGGGCCCCCTGGGCCACTTAGGGTACACATTAAAGTTGTGTTCGCCATATTTTTGCGAACCCAAAAAGCCCAACTGGTCCCAATTGAATTTCCTCCAGTGAATTCGATATCAACCCTTAATCTTGTTAGAGTACCCGCAACAGGTACCTCAAAAACTACATCAGCTTCGGTTAATGAAGTCATATTCTCGTCTACTATACTAGGGAGAGGATGCACCAACGATAGATAAGTATCCGTAGTGAGCTCTGTTTCTGGAGCTCCACCTGAAAATATAACAAAAGCGGGTCCTGGGGGTCCGAGGTCACCCTTATCTCCCTTTGGTCCTGGGGGTCCTTGAGGTCCTTGAGGTCCTTGTGCTCCCTGGTCCCCAATGTCGCCTTGAGGTCCTTGTGCTCCAAATGTTACAGTACGTTCATCATTTTTTTTAGGTCCGGGCCCAGATGATACTTTTAATAAGTAATCACCATCTTGTATTCCTCCTTCTGGAAATCTAACAACAAGAAAGTCCGGTTCATTGGTTATGATTTCTAAGCTACCGAAATCACCAAGCATTACTTGTAGAGGGTCTGGCCCATCGGTGAAATCCCTACCACGTATCTCTAAGGTCATGTTTTCATAATCAATAAAAACTTCTGTAATTTTTATATTTTTTGCTGCCAAAGAGACAGTTGGGCAAGTAAATAAAAAAGTAAAAAAGCTCAGCAAAATAAATATAAATATTAAAACTCTGTGAAAGAATTGTTGATTAATAAACCTTAATGTTACGTCACTAAAAATCATCTCCTACCTCCTCAAGAAAAATTCAAGTAATTTGTTTACTAGAAAGAATTTATTAAAGTGACTTATATCATATCTGCCAAATTTATTCAAGCCTGATTGAATTTGGAATTGTTCTAAAATTAGAAAAGAGTCGCTGGGTGAGCTTAATAATTAGAAATATAGAAAAATTTCAAACACAATCAGTAATATTTGTAAAAGTAATTTCTACTAATTAATCATTCAACTAACAAGGTTAAATTCAGGATAATATATATTATACTGTGTTCTACTTTCATAATTTCTAGAGATTTGTTAGTATTAAAAATATTACTTTTAATAAAGCACTTAAAGGAGTCTAAGCCATGCCCAATGAAATTACTATTGAAACACTGCTCAAAGAAGGTCGCACATTTTCTCCGAGTAAAGAGTTTAGAGAAAAAGCACATGTAAATGACGATGCAATATATCGTAAGGCAAAGCGCAATAGAGAAAAGTTCTGGGAAGGCTTTGCTAAGGAACTTGAATGGTTTAAAAAATGGCGAAAGGTTCTTACCTGGAAGGCTCCATATGCGAAGTGGTTTATTGGCGGAAAATTAAATGTTTCTTATAACTGTCTTGATAGACACATTATTACTGCCAGAAAAAATAAGGCTGCAATAATATGGGAGTCAGAATCGGGCGAAACAATCACCCTTACTTACTGGGAACTATACAGGGAAGTAAATAAGTTTGCCAATGTTCTCAAAGGTCTTGGAGTCAAAAAAGGTGACAGGGTTACTATATATCTACCGATGATTCCTGAGCTCGCGATAGCGATGCTTGCGTGCGCAAGGATTGGTGCTCCTCATAGCATAGTTTTTGGTGGTTTCAGTTCTGAAAGTCTTCGTGACAGAATACATGATTGCAAGGCTAAGGTGCTGATTACCTCAGACGGTGGATACAGAAGAGGTAAAGTAGTTCCACTGAAGAAAAATGCAGATGAGGCTCTTAAAAACTCACCCTCAATTAAAAAAGTAGTGGTTGTAAATAGAGTTAACGAAAAAGTAAGAATGAAAAGGGGTAGAGATGTTTGGTGGCATAAGTTGATGGAGGATGCGGAGCCTTATTGTGCCCCAGAGAAAATGGATTCAGAGGATATGCTTTTTATTCTTTATACTAGCGGTACAACGGGCAAACCCAAGGGTATAGTGCATACAACTGGTGGCTACCTTGTAGGAGCCTACGCAACTACCAAATTAGTGTTCGATATAAAGGAAGAGGACACGTATTGGTGCACTGCAGACATAGGTTGGGTCACTGGACACAGCTACATTATTTACGGACCACTTGCAAATGGCGCGACGTCAATAATGTATGAAGGTGCCCCTGACTATCCGGATATAGGACGCTTCTGGTCAATTGTTCAAAAGTATGCGGTAACAATTTTTTATACTGCTCCTACCGCAATAAGGACGTTTATGAAATGGGGAGAGGCATATCCAAAAAAATATGATCTTAGTACACTGCGTCTTCTTGGTTCTGTTGGAGAGCCTATCAATCCGGAGGCCTGGATGTGGTATCACAACTATATTGGAAATAAAAGGTGCCCAATTGTTGACACCTGGTGGCAGACTGAGACAGGATCAATATTAATAACGAGTTTACCGGGTCATACGAAGCTGAAACCTGGCTCAACTACTATTCCATTTCCCGGTATAGATGCAGATGTTGTTGATGAAAACGGAAAAACAGTAAAGGAGGGGGCAGGCTATCTGGTTATTAAGAAACCATGGCCATCAATGTTAAGAGGCATATACGGCGATCCAAAGAGGTATGTTGATCAGTATTGGAGCAAATATCCGGGCATATATTTCACAGGTGATGGGGCAAAAAGAGACAAGGACGGATACATATGGGTGCTAGGTAGGGTCGATGATGTTATGAATGTGGCGGGTCACAGAATAAGTACGATGGAAGTAGAAAGCGCACTTGTCGATCATCCGAGTGTTGTTGAGTCTGCAGTAGTGGGTAAAAGCCATGACTTAAAGGGACAAGCGATTGTTGCATTTACCACGCTCAAAAAGGACATTAAGTCTAGACCCAAATTGGTCGATGACCTAAGAAAACATGTTGCCAAAAAGATTGGAGCAATTGCTAGGCCTGATGATATTATTTTCACCGCCGAGCTTCCCAAAACCAGAAGCGGGAAGATAATGAGAAGATTGCTTCGCAATATAGCAGAGGGAACAGTTCTTGGTGATACCACTACCCTTGCTGACCCATCAGTCGTAAGTCAGCTTAAAGATAAATACGAGCATAAGGAAGGGTAATCAAGCAGTTATAATTTAAACAACTGCGGGGGCTGAGAATTCAGGATGTCCACTGGTTTCTGATCTGAATTTTGCTATGTCTTGCTCGATAGAAGCTATAACAAATCCTATCACTGCTGCATCATCAATAAGTCCTGCACAAGGAATCATATCGGGAACTGCATCTAAAGGATTAATAAAATATATGAGAGCTCCAGTTGTTAATACTAGAGTTGTCCATGGAACTTCTTTATATTCACCACTAACCCATGCTTTAAGGATTGAGATCAAAGCTTTAAAGTCATTTTGAACAAATAATATTCGTTTCTTTCCTGAATCTATTTCCATAGATGCAGTATTCACTAACTCATCAACACTATTTGAGTCTCTAAGTATTCGATTTGCATGGATTAGTGCAGTTTTAGAGAATATCTTAAGAATGGTTTTAGTTGATGTGAACATATTTCATCCAAGAAATTTCTTGTGATGCTATGTATAAAACAATAAAGCTATGTTACATCTTTAAGAGTAAGACCGTTATCTTTAAGTACTGCAAGTAGACCTTTTTTATTGATAGTTCTGTATGTTCTCATAGAGATTTTTAACTTAATAGAACGATCAAGTTCAGGTACATAAATGTTTTTCCAATGAAGATTAGGGTTCTGGCGGCGCTTCACTTTATTATTTGCGTGTGAAACATGGTTGCCTACTAGTGGCTTCTTGCCTGTGATCATGTCTTTTTGTGCCATTGTTATCTCCTTCTAAATCCTTAGAACAGGTTATTAAGTATTCCACAAGAATAAAATTTGTAAATATGAATCAAAAATTAAGAACCATATCTCTGAATAATACATAAATATATGTTGTGATCAGTATAAATATGTATTTTACCCTTTGTAGATGGCATTCTGGGTGAAATTAAAAAGAAAATAGCAGTAATTTAAAATTTAGCTGATTTGAGCCTAATATTGAATAAATACACTTTATGGGGGTATGTAATCATGAGATAAGAATCTCTTTTTTATTAGTTTTATTGGCATTAGTTATGTTTACTGTTCCATCATTTGCTGATTCTGTAGATAAAGCTACAGATGCTATGCAGGAAGGTAAATACATGATGGATCAAGCCCACGATAAGATGGATAAAGGGCAAAAGATGATGGACCAAGGTCAGGATATGCTGGATCAGAGCAAAGATATGATGAATATAAAAGATACTCAGATGTCTGAAACCACATCACATATATTCAGGGTGATCAAGAGGTTGACAGCTTCAGAGCCTGACAGAGTTCCAAAAGTGTACAGGAACACTAGTTGCTGTTATGCTTGATAAATCTGCTGCAGTTGTAGCTAGCAGCACAGAGGCAAAAGCGAAGCAGGGTAGCTATTTGGCCACACAAGAGGCTACATTTTAGCTTCTCCATCTGCTTTGGGTAATAAAGGAGCTAAAGAAACAGTTTCTGGCTCTTTAGTTTGTCTTCTTACTAATTACGAGGATGGATCAGTTCAACCCGTAGTAGCTACTTCTTCTTGGGGTGAGAAAGATCAGTACCTACACGTAGTTCATACCAAGGACGGTCAGGTATATGCTCTTCAGGTTACAGAAAAAGCTATTCAGAATACAGGAAATAGTAATGAAAGAGACGAGTTTGAGCTCCAAGGGCAGTTTCAAGGCTAGCAATGAGCTTGGGGTGTTATACGTTAACTAAAAGTTTATCGCATTTGATAGATAGGGGGGAGATGATCTCCCCTTTTTTATTAGTTATTTCAATTTTTTACAACTGATATAGATCTTTCTGTATTATTAAAAGGACCGTCTACCAAATTTCCATCCTTATCTAATAACTGAAGCGTGATAATGTACTCACCACTGTCAAGTCCTGTAACAAAAGCTGGATACCATTCAGTTATAGTGATTGAATATTCTTGGGCATCTGCTTCATTTTTGCGAATTGTATATTTTGCCTTGTAACTATCTTCTCCAAGCTCTGCATTTAACAAATAAAAGTCGAGCATGATTTTCTCAGCATCTTTACCTTCGTATTTACCTTTAGGTCTGCTGTAGATAATCGTGGGCTTTGTCTCATCTAACATGAATTCTCCTTCTTGCTTACCAACATAGAAATTTACAAAATCTGCAGAGCCTTCAGCCTTAACACTCTCGTGATAAGAACGGCTTGGGAAAACAAGCAGACTATGAGCACCTTCATCTAATTCTCCTAGTTCAAAAGGTACACCTGCTTCATAATCTGCAAAGTAGGGATCATTGTCCAAAATTATGTGTGCATGTTGTCCTTTAGCAGAGTTCGCAATCTCTTTAGCTCTGGGAGTGTCAGTTTGAACTCCTAGATCATAGTTCCAAACATCGACAATCACAGACACTTTGCTATCTTCAAGTACATCTCCATTGTTGATGTTATTAAACCTTACTTTTGCATCAGGAAATGCAGGAGATCTTTCGCCAACAACTATTTCAACTTTAGGCTCATCGGATTGAGTTTGCTCCCCGGTAGTATCTTGTTCAGTTACTTCCTGAGTTTGTTTGCAGCCTAATGTTGTTAAAGCCATAAATACAAATATTCCTAATAGCGCTAGAATAGTGCTTCTTCTCATTTTATATTCTCCTTTTCGATTTAGGTTATGTTATGTATTCTAAATTATCAGAAACTATAATCCAACTAGAAATTTCTCTATATACTAACGGGGAGATATTAATGGTCAGTGAAAAATTACTTAGAGTTATTGCGTGCCCAGAAACCAAACAAGATCTAGTCGTTGCTGATGATGCAATTGTGCAGAAGATTAATGATCTAATTGAACAAGGCGAGTTATTAAATAGATCTAAACAAAAAGTATCTGAAAAAATAGACGGCGGTCTTATTCAAAAAGAAGATAGAAAATATCTTTATCCAATCAGAGACGAAATACCAATACTACTTATTGATGAATCAATACCGCTTGATAGCATATAGCACTAGTTTTCTTCAATAAGTTCGATTTCCTCTACTTGTACTTTCTCTTGTATTTCTATGAAATTAGATTTGTACTTAACAACTTCGTCTAGATTTAAGTCTGCAAGACCTTTCTCAAAGAGTACTAAGTTGAGCATTCTGTTTCCTTGTATAAAGACATAAGCGGGAACGTTAATGCTATCATCAAGTGCCTGAGTCTCTGGTTCTATAGTTACATAGAGCCCTCTTTTCAATACTGATCTTGTATATTGTTTAGCTGCTCCTTTTTTTTCCTTGGGAATACTTATGCCAATTAGCTGTATTCGCATATTATCCAGGTCAGAGAATTGGCAAAGAAAATTATCACCAGAGAAAACCATTATTACAGTGCACTGAAATCTATCTGGAGTAAGAAAGGCTAAATCATCCTTAACCTTCTCATATTGGGCACAACCAACCGTCATAAATAATCCAATCAATAAGGTGGCTAAGTATTTATATCTTTGCACCATAATCCTCTAAATTTATTTTGCTAATCTAAATTCACTCTGTATTACTGATAATATAAAGAATACACATGCACAAACAGTTATAGAAGCACCAGTCGGTATCGATAATACGAAAGAGAAAAAGTATCCCAGCACGGCTGAAATTGCCCCTATAATTGTCGAGAATATAAATACATATTTCAATCTTTCAGTTAAATAGAGAGATGATAATGGCGGTAATGCAAGTAGGGCAAAGACAGGGAGTGCGCCAAGCGCTCTGGTCGCAAGTGATACTACCACTGCAACAGTAATCAGGAGTAATGTATTCAATCTTCTTACTGGATATTTAAATAACTGAGCAGATTCTGTATCAAAAGAGACAAAAATAAAATCTTTAAAAAATATTATATGTATCATGAAAACGAGTACAGCTACTGCCGGAATGAGCAATACATCATAGGAGTCTACAACTACTGCGCTACCAAACAATATCGTAGCTATATCATGTGCACCAGAAGCAATTTTATCGCCCAGAATGATAACACCGCCAGAGGCAATCAAGAAACCAAAAGCAATAACCCCTTCACGGCTAATACGTAAGAAATCCCTTTTCAATGCATAAAAGGCAGCTGTTATAAAAGTTAAAATCAGTGAGAGAGCAAATGGTCCGATCAAGCTTGAAAATATAGCAAGCCCCAGTGACTCTAGATAAAATGAGAGCGCTACTCCGAAGCTAGCGATTTGTGTAAGAGTTGCACTTACGAAAATTATTCTTCTAAGTACAACATACACACCTAAGAAGCCGCATATCGAACCAGTAACTGCTCCTACTATCATTGGGTCGCGCCATAGGAAATAGCTGCTTAAAAATTCCTTAAGTATCTCCATTGAATATTCCGTTAATTGAGATTTAAACTAAGCCCAAAAAATTTGTCGAGACTCTCTCTTTTAATAATTTCAGATTTATCTCCTGCTTCAAAAAAATTGTTGTCTTTATCTATTAGTATCAGGTGATCTGAGTATTCTGAGACTGTGTTTATAAAATGACTGACCATTAACACTGCTACTTTGCTCTCAGACTGAATCTTTTTTACAAGCTCCATGATTTCAGTCTCTCCTTTTATATCTACAGAAGCAGTTGGTTCATCAAGCACCAGTAAATCTGGTTCTCCTGCTATTGCTCTTGCAAGGAGAGTCCGTTGCTTTTCTCCAACTGACAAAGATCTGAAAGTACGGACTTTCAAATTAGAGATTCCCACACTTTCTATAGATTTTTCAACTATCTCAATATCAGTTTTCGAGAGTTTACTGCCGGGTCCGACTCTGCTATATCGACCCATAGATACAATTTCTTCTACGGAAATAGGAAATATGGAGTCAAATTTTTCATTCTGTGGAACATATCCTAAGACTAGTTTATCATTCCAAACCAGATCTCCTGAAACTGCAGTGAGCAAATTTAGTATAGTTTTTAGCAGTGTTGTTTTTCCGCTGCCATTAGGACCCAAAACTCCCCAGAACTGGTTACTTTCTACTTTTAAACTAATAGAATCCAACATAGCGGTATTTTCATATCCAATTGCTACATTTTCTAGTTTTATAAGTTCTGTCATATTGTATCCGTCTACATTATAAACAATAAAATCCTCCGACGCTCTTAGTAGATTAATTGCCGGAGGATTATTTAAGGTATGTAATTATGTCATCCTTTATCTAAAGGTTCTGATCTACTAATAGAACCTGTTTTGCTTTTAAGGGCCGATGTTGTTTTGCCTACAAGTGCATCAAATAGCTCAAAATAGGAGTTTATACCTTCTTCAGCTCCAACCATAGTTGGTAGAACTAGAGAGGTAGCTCCAGTTTTTTGGGCTATAATCTCTGGGGTTTTCCTTGGGTAGTAATTCGCAGATATGACAAGCTTTATCTGCTGGGACTCGATTGTCTTAATTACTTCAGCAACATGAGATGGAGTAGGAGGTATACTAGGGATTGGCTCAATTGTACCAGCAAGATTGAAACCAGCCCATTCTAGAAAATAGCTCCAGAGCTTGTGGTATGTAACTACTTTGGTTCCTTTAAAAGGAGCAAGCTCAACTTGCCACTCGCTAATTTTCAACTTCAATGTATTCACAAAGTTATTGAAGTTCTCTTCATAATAGCCAGCGTTCTCCGGGTCTATTTTTATTAGCCTTGCAGCTATGCTTCTTGCTACAGGGATACCATTTCTGGGATCGAGAAGGTAATGTGGATTTCCTCCTGGATGAATATCCCCCATGGACCTGTCAATTCGTGTAATTGGCACTTCTAGTTTATTTTTAATTGATACCGAGGCATCGTAATGTCCGACAGTATTGTTTGGCAGAATGTTTGAATTTCTTGCCCCAGTGATCAGTATAGGTAGCCATCCTATCTCTAGTTCTAAACCATTATAAACCAACAAGTCAGCTTGGTTTAGTTTAGTAATAAATATTGGTTTTGCGTCGACAAAGTGTGGATCTTGATAGCCTCTTGCAAGGCTAACAATCTCAACCCTATCTCCGCCTATTTCTTGAGCTATGGCAGCAAAATCAGGTGTTGATGTAACAATCTGAACTTGCGCCATAGAATTTTGTACGAATAAAAATGTCGTGAGAAACAACATTCCCACTGTTATACCAAAAAATTTCATAGATTTTATTTTTTTCATTGTTGTTGCCTCCTATGATGGAATTTTTAGAAAGGATGCGCACCATGCGCTCCTATTGCATACTGGAATTGTAAGAAAATAGCATGCTGATTCTCTGCAAAATCCTGGTTCAGATAGTCATATTGCAAACGTATCTCAGAGAATTCGCTAGGGTTAAATGTCAACATGGGTGAGATTCTATACGTTCTTCCTGCAAGCCCTAGAGATCCTTCTTCTTCCTCTTCTCCCTCGCCTCTTAAAGATGAGAAGATACTGTTTACTTCCTCCTCACCTTCTTCGGCCTCTTCTTGAACTGGTGTGTTTGTATCAATTATGCCAAACCTGATTCCAGTGTTCCATCTCTTAGCAAAACGGTATATTGCCTGTGCATACAATCCCCAGTTCTCAAGAGTTTCTTCTGGTGTCTGAGCATCTAAATACATGAACTCAGATTGTAATATAAGCTCTTGATAAGGATTATTCTTCAGAGGGCGATATTTTGCATAGAGATCAATTCCATATAGGTTAGATCTTTCACCTTCGGCCGTACCGTTAGAGCCAGTAGCGAAGGAACCTCCGAGATTTACACCAAATGATTCAGACAATTCGAAGAAATTGGCTATATGGAAGATATATAGAAGTCTTCCAATATCATTTGCATCTTCGTCTCTTGCAAAAGTCGGTGTTTCAACATCAGGGCTACCGCCAGAAGCACTAAGCTCTAGGTACCAAGGTACAGGAACCAAGAAATTTGCCTCTATGCTTGTTGGGTTAAGGTGCTCTCCTAAGAATTGTGCTGCTGGAAGTGGGAGAGTGACAAAGTTTTGAGCGTGTCTATGTAATTGGTTTACCCTTCCGAACTTAGCTCTTGCGCGTCCCACTCTAAACTGTGAGTTTAAAGGCAAGGTGAACAAGGTTGTTCCGTAGGCTTCCTCTAATTCAACCCCCTCCGTGCTGAAGGAGAGGAACATGTCGTATCTGAAATATGAATCTACTACTCCCTGAAAACCGACTTCTACTTCTTGAACATTTACACCCGTGTTCTCGGGATCATTCTCAGCAAATACAAACGGCTCATCCTGGGAATAATATGCTCCAGCGAATGTCCCAATTACGCTTATCTCTGGGTTAAAGTAGTTAAGAGCTTTACTAACGAAGTTCTGATCACCTTGTCCAGGTTTCTCTATTACGGTTAGATCAGTTTCAATAGTTTCTTGCTCTTGAACCTCGACAACAGTCTCCCTTTGAACAGGTGCAGGTTTTTCTTTTGCCTGCTGCTCCAAGACCTTATTGCGCTCTTCAAGATCTTCAATCCTGTTCTGCATCTGTTTCATCATCTGCTTTAATTCTTGTAATTCTTTTTTGACATCACTACTCTCCTGAGCATGAGAAAGCGAAGCAAATGGCGCAGATAAAAGAATTGTAAATATTAACAGTATTAGAAAATTTCTATATAAAATCATACTACACCTCCTTATATTAGGTAAAACTAGACTTAATTTTATTGGGAATTATAGAGAACGCGCACAGCCAGACTCCTTTGAATGGAGCTAGTATGCGGACTAATACGGTCTCAAATATTTAGTAGATTCCCAATAGTAACGATTGGGTTACGCGATTGGAGGTGCGCGGGAAGGCTGATCTATAATCCCAAAAGAATCCGGAACTATTTGATCAATAACAAAGTAGCTTATGTGTAGGCCTATCTCATTGTTATTAAAGGAATATTCAACTTTGGGTACTTCTATTTTTCCCTGAAGCAAACATGCTGAGCAATCTTCAGCAGAATGGCTAGAGGAATGATGAGAATCAAAACTCGTATCTGCATGTTCCCCCAAAGCATGATTGTGGAAGCTTAAGGAAAATACAAATAGCACAGCAATTGCTGGGATGAAAAATCTGGATATTTTAATTTCTTGAATCTTTCTAATTAATTTCATGTTGCACCTGATTTGCTTTTTAATGTTACAATTTCATCAGCGATAGCGCAAGCTGCCTCATCCACAGTGAGTGAGACATCAAGGTCAATGCCCCTTTTTTTGAGCTCTGCAAATAGTGAACCTAATATAGGCGGTTCAACATGACACTGTGAGAGTTTTTCAATTTCAGAAAATATTTCCTTAGGAGTTCCCTTAGCTACTATTTGACCACCCTCTGCAATAAGATATACAGTGTCTGCGATTAAAGGAACTGTGTTCATGTTGTGCGTGGAAAGGATTATTGCTGTGTCGTTTTCTTTGTTTACATTATTTAGTAAGTTGATGAGTTCTCTTCTGCATGTAGGATCAATATGCTCAAAAGGCTCATCCAAAATTAATAATTCAGGTTTTGTAGCAAGAGCTCCCGCAATTCCGACCTTAGCTTTCTCGCCTCCGCTCAAGTAGTGAGGCACTTTGTCTTTTAGGTGTTCTATTTCCAATTTTCTAAGCAAATCGTCTACAAGACTCTCAATTTCATCTTCAGCATAACCATAGTTTCTAGGGGAGAAGGATATATCATCCCACACTCTTGGGGCTATAATTTGTAGATCAACATTTTGAAGCAATACTCCAATACGTTCTCTTATTTTTTCATAATTTTTAGATGGTTTAACTCCAAGAACTTGAATATCACCATCGGATGAAGATATTAATCCTAACAGAAGCGACAGCAATGTAGATTTGCCGCTACCATTGGGTCCTAAAATAACTACCTTCTCACCCTTGCCTACGGTAAATTCCTCACCATTAAAAAATAATGATGTTCCGTCGGGATATTCAAACTTCAAATCGTTTACTCTAACCAGTTCTTCCAAATTGATCCTCAAACAAATTGTTTATATACCGATGAAATAACCAATGCAAATATAGATAATGCAAATATATATGCACTGAATTCAAGCAAGCTATTTCTTATTACAGTTCCTATTACCAAAGCGAAAATGATAGCTCCTATGGTCAATATAATTCCGTCATTGTAGTTGAATGTGGCCATATTTCTTTTACTAAAAATACTTCCTCCATAGCCTCTTGCATTCATAACTCCGTAAAACTTTTCAGAGAAATCAAAACCTCTTACTAGCAGCAATCCGATACATGAAGCAAAGTTTTTAATGTTAGATATGTATCTCCTTCGTGTTAGTCCGCCTCTAACTTTCAATCCTTTAATAAGCTCATCAGTTAGCTCAAGTAAGATGAAAACGGATCTGTAAGTAACGAACATTCCCTCGGCGATGACTTTAGGCAAAACCGGACGTATCACATTAAAGATATCCGGATAAGGAGTTGTAACAATCAATAGAACCATCGTAAGAGCAGCGGACAGTGCCTTAAACATAATTACTCCAGCCCTAATCCAGCTTCCATTCCAAAGTGCAAAAGCAAATATTAAAGCAAATATTGCGGGGTAAGCTGCAATTGTAAGTATTCTGCTAACTGGAAGCCTAGTCCACACTGCTATAGTTACTAGAGAGAAGTAAATGCCCAGCAATATATAGAATTCATTAGTTAAAATGATTGCAGCAATCACAAGAGCTGCAAATACGACTTTCCAAAGAGCCTTTGCCCTATGCATAAATCCAGTTCCATGATTTGCATAATAATCTATTAATGCTACATCCATTGTTTATACCTATGCCCTTTGAGCTGAGATCAAATCCGGTCTTACACGTGATAAATATTTTATTGCAAAAGCCGTAACTATCCCTTCTAAAAGCCATCCTATTCCTAAAAGAACCAACAGTGTACTAGCGAAACTCTCTATATTTATTCCTTTGAAAAGCTCGCTAGGAATATTTGAGTCCGTTATAGTCTGAGCGGGATCTCCCAACTCAACACCTATAACCATTTCAGGGTTTATTTGTGCAAGATATACAACACTTACTAATAGAGAAGTACTAATAATTAATGCTATGACTGCTGCGAGACCTGAAGACCACACGATGGAATCTTTTCCAACCAATGCCATAAATATCTGGAATAGATAAAAACCTATAAAAGCTTCAGCTCCTACTACTACTGTATTTATACCAACCACTGTTATACCCCCATGACCGAACATTGCTATAATTAAATCAACAATGAAAATTGAAATGAATGC
>JABAHR010005642.1_pt3 | contig 26928 bp, 25 predicted proteins | sample 7062101 | NCBI WGS metagenome assembly JABAHR01 (sample SAMN14534553, study PRJNA622989) | marine sediment metagenome | biome: marine biome [ENVO:00000428]; feature: marine pelagic biome [ENVO:01000023]; material: deep marine sediment [ENVO:00002113] | place: India: Gulf of Kutch | collected...
GCAGGCGATGCAGCGTTCCTCGCCGTTCGGATAGCGGCGCAGCGCGTGCAGGCCACGGAACCGGTTCGACTTGGGCGTCTTCTCCTCGGGGTAGCGGATCGTGAACTTGGGCTTGAAGAAATACCGCCCCGTCACGCCCAGCCCGCGGAACAGCTCCAGCAGCATCAGGCTCTTGAAGTATCGGATGATCGCTTTCATCGTCAGACCCCCGGCACCACGATTTCACCGACGACCATGACCGCCGCCACCATGATCCAGACGATGGTGATGGGCACGAACACCTTCCAGCCCAGTCGCATGATCTGGTCGTAGCGGTAGCGTGGGAAGGTCGCCCGGAGCCACAGGAACATGAACATGAAGATCACCATCTTGGCCAGGAACCAGAGCACGCTGCCCTGGCCCAGCAGCGTATCGCCGAGGCCGGGCACGCCCTGGAAGGGCGACAGCCAGCCGCCGAGGAACAGCAGCGCGGTCAGCGCCGAGATCAGGATCATGTTGGCGTATTCGGCCAGGAAGAACACCGCGAACGCCGCGCCGGAATACTCGACGTGGAAACCGGCCACGATCTCCGACTCGCCCTCGGCCACGTCGAACGGCGCGCGGTTGGTCTCGGCCACGCCGGAAATGAAGTAGATCACGAACAGCGGCAGCAGCGGCAGCCAGAACCAGTCGAATATGCCGCCGCTCTGGGCCTCCACGATACCGGAAAGGTTCAGCGTGCCCGCCATGATCAGCACGCCGACCAGGGCGAAGCCCATGGCGATCTCGTAGGAAACGATCTGCGCGGCCGAGCGCATGGCGCCGAGGAAGGCGTACTTGGAGTTGGACGCCCAGCCCGCGATGATGACGCCGTACACGCCCAGCGACGTCATCGCCAGGATGTACAGCAGGCCGGCGTTGATGTCGGCCAGCACCAGCCAGTCGCTGAACGGTACCACTGCCCAGGCCGCGAACGCGGGCGCGATGGCCAGCACGGGCGCGAGCAGGAACAGGAACTTGTTCGAGTTGTCCGGGACGATGATTTCCTTCAGCAGCAGTTTGAAGACGTCCGCAAACGGCTGGGCAAGGCCCCACAACTTGTAGCCCAGGACACCGACCCGGTTGGGACCCATGCGGACCTGCATGAAACCGATCACGCGGCGTTCGGCGTAGGTGAAGTAAGCCACGCCGATGGTCAGCGGCAGGATGATCGCAACGATCTTGATGACGATCCAGGCGATATGAAGCGCTAGGTCAAGCATCAGGCTTTCTCCACGCTGATCGGGCCGCTGCAGGGGCCGAGTCCCCGGGTGGCCTCGCCGGCGCTGCGCACCCAGGCGCCCCCGACGGGCACGTTTTCAGTGACGATGACCTCCAGCAGGATCGGTTCCCCGCCCTGGCTGACACGGGCCGTTTCGCCGCCGGCCAGCCCGAGGTCACGGGTATCGGCGGGATTCAGGCCCACCCAGCCGTCCCGGGCCTGGCTGCTTTCCTGCAGAGGCGCCGAGCGTCGGCACACGGCGTCCACGCCGTACGGCAGTACCTCGCCGATACGGAACAGGCCGTTCCCGGCCGGCGCGCCCTGCGGAGCCGATGGCGCCTCGGGCGCCGCTTCGCCCTCCATGGCCGCCAGCATCTCCGCGTGCAATTCGGCGAGGTCCACCTGGCTGAATCCGTCCAGGTCCAGTTCCGCACCGAGGCGCCGCAGAATCTTCCAGCCCGGCTTGCAGCCGCCGAGGGGCGTTCCGGCCGCCTCGACACCACTGGCCGAGCCGTCAATGTTGTGCAGGCTGCCCTCGGATTCCGGCCACGGGGCCAATGGCAAAATGACGTCGGCCAGCGCGGACAATTCCCCGCCGGCAAACGCGGTGATCGCGACCACCCTGTCGGCCGATTCCAGTGCCTGTCGCAGCATGGCCGCGTCCGCCGTATCGAACCCGGGCTCCAGGTCCCACAACAGGTAGGTCTTGCGCGGCCGGACCACCATGTCCACGGCGTTCAGGCCGACTTCCGCAGCCGCCCCGCCCGGACCGCGGTGCGGCACCGCGCCGGCCAGCCAGGCACCCGTCGGATTGGCGCCGTGCGGCAGGATGTTCAACGCGCCGCCGGAAAGGTCCGCAAGCAGCCGCGCCAGCGCTCGCAGGGCCGCCGCCTGATGATGGCCCATGGCCACCTGGCCCAGCAGGACGACCGGCGCATCGGCGCCGGCGAGCGCTTCCGCCATGATCCGCTGCTCGTCTCCAACGGTCGCTTTTCCGACCAGGTCCGCGAGGTGGTCAGGCACCGACGCGTCCCGGGTTTCCGCCAGCGCCGAGGCCACGCCAGCCAAAGCTTCCACGAGGTTCTGCGGCGCGGCGATGACCTTTCCGGCCAGGTCGAAATGGAAATCCCAGTCCACCGGGTTGACGGCCATGACCGGCGCACCGGCGCGCCAGGCCTGGCGGACCCGGTGCCCGAGGATCGGCGCCTCGAGGCGAATATTGCTCCCAACCAGCAGGACGGCGCCCGCCTGCCCCAGGCCGGCCACCGTCGCCTCGAAGCGCGGCGCGGTGGGGCGGGCCGCGTCATCTGAAAAATCGATTTCACGAAGCCGGTGATCGATGTTGCTGCAGCCGATCGAGCGGGCCAGCTTCTGGGCGAGGAAGTACTCCTCGCTGGCCGCGGACGGGCCCATCAGCACCCCGAGTTCTTCACCCGGCACACCGGAAATGGCTTCGACGGCGGCCTGAATGCCTTCGTCCCAATCCACGTCACGCCATTCGCCGTTCTCCCTGACCCGGGGCCGTTCTGCGCGGTCGTCCGCGTACAGGCCGAAATGGCTGTAGCGGTCACGGTCGGAGAGCCACGCCTCGTTGCGCGCCTCGTCCTCGCGAGGGACCGCCCGCAGCACCCGGCCCCGCCGGGCGTGGTAGTAAACCGCGGATCCCACGGCGTCGTGGGTCGCGGTGGACGGCCTTGCGACCAGCTCCCAGGCCCGCGCCGAGTACCGGAACGGCTTGTTGGTCAAGGCGCCCACCGGGCACAGGTCGATGATGTTCCCCGACAGTTCGGATTCGATGCTGCGTTCGATGCAGGTGCCGATTTCCAGCCGGTCACCGCGGCCGGAACCGCCCATCTCGCTGGTGCCCGCGATTTCCTCGAGGAAACGCACGCAGCGCGTGCAGTGGATGCAGCGGGTCATGTCGGTCTGGATCAGCGGGCCGACGTTCTTGTCCTTCACCACGCGCTTGCGCTCGGTGAAGCGGGATACCGAACGCCCGTAGCCCATGGCCAGGTCCTGCAGCTCGCACTCGCCGCCCTGGTCGCAGATCGGGCAGTCGAGCGGGTGGTTGATCAGCAGGAACTCCATGACACCATGCTGCGCATCCACGGCGCGACGCGAGCGGGTATAGACCTTCATGCCGTCCATGACGGGCGTGGCGCAGGCCGGCAGCGGCTTGGGCGCCTTTTCCACGTCCACGAGGCACATGCGGCAATTGGCGGCGATGCTCAGCTTGGGGTGATAGCAGAATCGCGGGATATCGATGCCCGCCTTGTCGGTCGCCTCGATGATCATGGAGTGCTTCGGCACCTCCATGGCGATGCCGTCGACCTCGATGCTGACCAGTTCAACCTTTTCGACAACCTTGTTTTCGGCTTGAGCGCTCACGCGGCCTGCCCCTGTTGTTCGTCGACGATGGACCGTCCGTGCTGGACGTAGTATTCGAATTCGTGCATGAAATGTCGCAGCATGCCCTGCACCGGCCAGGCGGCGGCCTCGCCGAATGCGCAGATGGTGTGTCCCTCGATCTGGCCCGCCGCCGAGCGCAGCAACTCGAGGTCTTCCATGCGTCCCTCGCCGTCCACGATCCGCTGCAGCACGCGGTGCATCCAGCCGGTGCCCTCGCGGCACGGCGTGCACTGGCCGCAGGATTCCATGTGGTAGAAGCGCGCGATGCGGGTGCAGGCCCGGACCATGCAGGTGGTCTCGTCCATCACGATCACGGCGCCGGAACCGAGCCCCGAACCTGCCTTGCTGAGCGTGTCGAAGTCCATGTCCAGGTCCATCATCATGTCGCCCGGCAGTACCGGCATGGAGGATCCGCCGGGAATCACGCCTTTCAGTTCGCGACCGCCGCGCACGCCGCCGGCCATTTCGAGCAGGTCGCGGAACGGCGTACCGAGGGGAACCTCGTAATTGCCCGGCCTGTTCACGTGTCCGGAGACCGAGAACACCTTGGGACCGCCGTTGTTGGGCCGGCCGATATTCAGGAACCAGTCGCCGCCGTTGCGGATGATGTGCGGTATGGAGGCCAGCGTCTCGGTGTTGTTGATGGTGCTGGGCTTGCCGTACAGGCCGAAGTTGGCCGGGAACGGCGGCTTGTACCGGGGCTGGCCCTTCTTGCCTTCCAGGGACTCCATCAGCGCGGTCTCTTCACCGCAGATGTAGGCGCCCGCGCCCAGCGCCGCGTGGATCTGCATGTCCACGCCGGAGCCGAACAGGTTCTCGCCGAGGTAGCCGGCCTCCCGGGCCTCCTCCAGTGCCGCCTCGAAGCGTTCGAAGGGCTCGTGGTGGAATTCGCCGCGCAGGTAGTTGTAGCCTACCGTGGCGCCCATCGCGTACCCGGCGATGGCCATGCCCTCGATGACCGCGTGGGGATTGAAGCGCAGGATGTCGCGGTCCTTGCAGGTGCCCGGCTCGGATTCGTCGGAGTTGCACAGGATGTACTTCTGCACCGGCGCCGAGCGCGGCATGAAGCTCCACTTCAGTCCGCAGGGGAAACCTGCGCCGCCACGGCCACGCAGGGCCGAATCCTTGACGGCCTGGATGACCTCTTCCGGTGGTGTTTTTTCTTCCAGGATCTTCCGCCAGGCCTTGTACCCGTCAATGGAATGGTAGTTTTCCAGCGTCCAGGGCTGGTCGAATTCGAGGGTGGTCAGTGAGACTTTATCGGTCATGGCTCAGTCCAGCCCATCCAGGATCTCGTCCACCTTGTCCAGGTCGAGATCTTCGTGATAGTGGCCGTCCACCACCATCATCGGCGCGTTGCAACAGGCCGCCAGGCACTCCTCTTCCACGACGAGCGTGATCCGGCCGTCGCCGGTGGTTTCGCCCAGCTTCGCGCCGAGCTTTTCCTCGACGTGGGCGACGATGTCCTCGGCGCCGTTCAGCCAGCAGGAGATGTTGGTGCAGATGTTCACCTTGTGCCGCCCCACCGGCTCGGTGTGGAGCATCGAGTAGAAGCTGACGACCTCGAAGGCCCAGACCGGCGGCAGGTCCAGGTAGTCCGCCACGGCCTCGATCAGCTCACGGGACAACCAGCCGCCGTTTTGCTCCTGGGCCGCGGTCAGCGCCTGGATCAGGGCCGATCGCTTCTGTTCCGCGGGGAACTTGGCGGCCCAGTGGTCGATCACCCGGCGCGTTTCGGCGCTCAGCAATTCCGCCTTGCCGGACAGGTATGAGGCATCCTGGCTCATCGATCCACCTCCCCGAACACGATATCGAGTGAACTGATCACCGCCACCACGTCGGCCAGCATGTGGCCGCGCACCATTTCGTCCATGGCCGACAGGTGCACGAAACCCGGCGCGCGGAAGTGCGCGCGGAACGGCTTGTTGGCCCCGTCGGACACCAGGTAGCAGCCGAATTCGCCCTTGGGCGCCTCCACCGCCGCGTAGGTTTCGCCCCGCGGCACGCAGTAGCCCTCGGTGAACAGCTTGAAGTGGTGGATCAGCGCTTCCATGTCGTCCTTCATTTCCTCCCGTGTCGGGGGGATGACCTTGAAGTTCTTGAGCATGACGTGGCCAGGATTGTCGCGAAGCCAGGCAATGCACTGCTTCACGATGCGGGCCGACTGGCGCATTTCCTCGACCCGGACCAGGTAGCGGTCGTAACAGTCGCCGTTGACGCCCACCGGGATGTCGAAATCCATCTCGTGGTACATGGCGTAGGGCTGCTTCTTGCGCAGGTCCCATTCCACGCCCGAGCCGCGCACCATGGGGCCCGTGAATCCCAGTTGCAGGGCGCGGTCGGCCGGGACCACGCCGATGTTGACCGTGCGCTGCTTCCAGATGCGGTTCTCGGTCAGCAGCGTCTCGTATTCGTCGACCTTCGAGGGGAAGTCGTCGATAAAGGCCTCGACGAAGTCCAGCAGGCTGCCTTCGCGCCACTCGTTCTTGCGCTTGAGGTCCTTGCCCTTGGTCCAGGGCGATTCCTCGTACAGCGGCATGCGGTCCGGCAGGTCGCGGTACACGCCGCCGGGCCGGTAATACCCCGCGTGCATGCGCGCGCCCGAGACCGCCTCGTAGGCGTCCAGGATCGTTTCGCGCTCGCGGAAGGCGTACAGGAAGACCGTCATGGCGCCGAGGTCCAGCCCGTTGGCCGCGATCCACAACAGGTGGTTGAGCAGCCGGGTCAGCTCGTCGAACATCGTGCGGATGTACTGCGCCCGCACCGGCGGCTCGATGCCCAGCAACTGCTCGATGGCCCGCACGTAGGCGTGCTCGTTGCACATCATGGACATGTAATCGAGGCGGTCCAGGTAGCCGATGGTCTGGTTGTACGGCTTGCTCTCGGCCAGTTTCTCCGTGGCCCGGTGCAGCAGGCCGATGTGCGGGTCGGCGCGCACCACCGATTCGCCGTCCAGTTCCAGCACCAGGCGCAGCACGCCGTGCGCCGCCGGGTGCTGCGGGCCGAAATTCATCGTGTAGTTGCTGATTTCAGCCATGGTAGGGCCTGTTAACACTGCCATTAACACAGCGTTGCAATTCCAAATGGCTCCAGGCAAGGCGCGAGGAGCGTGGTTTGGTATATCCAAATAAGTGACGAGCAACGCCGCATGGGGCCATTTGGGGCCGCAACCCGAAGGGACGGGTCCCATTTCGACCACTGCGGCGTCTCTTCTCGTTCATGTACATGCAGTACACCTCATTCGTCGTTCCTTGCATTGGGCGAAATGGGCTCCCGTCGCTGCGCTCATGGCAGTGTTAACAGGCCCTAATCCATTCCTGCCGCGTCGCGCTCTGCGGCCTCGTCCGCCGCCTGGTCGATGTCGTCGGTCTTGTATCGCGAATCCTCGCGGATCACGCGCGGCACGTTGACGCGCGGCTCGATCTCCACGGGCTCGTAGACCACCCGCCGTTTCTCCTCGTCGTAGCGCACCGTGACGTTCCCGATCAGCGGGAAGTCCTTGCGGAACGGGTGGCCGGTGAAGCCGTAGTCGGTGAGGATGCGGCGCAGGTCGGGGTGCCCCTCGAAAGCGATGCCGAACAGGTCGAATGCTTCGCGCTCGTACCAGTTGGCGGAATTCCAGATCTCGACGAGTGACGGAACGACGGGAAAGCCCTCGTCGGCCGCGAAGGTCCGGAGGCGCAGACGGTAGTTGTAACGCAATGAAAGCAGGTGCACGACCACCGCGAATCGTCTCTCGATGTCGCCGGACTCGGGCAGTTCGTTCCACTTGAAGCGGCCCGGTCCGAGGCCCGCGACGCCACGGCTGAATCCACCGGAACTGGCGTCCCGAGTTTCCCACTCGGACTGGCCGTAGCCCAGGTAATCGACGCCGCACAGATCGGTCAGTTGCTGGAAGGCGAAATCCTCGTGATCGCGCAGCGTCCTGGCGACCTCCAGCCAGTTTTCCGGTGCGATCTCGGCAGTGATGCCGCAACGCGGGTCTTCGCTGAACGTCACAAGGTCACCGAAGTGGTCCGTGAGCCGCGTCGCGAGGTCTGCTGTGGCCATGTTCCGATCCTTACCTGGCGATGGTGTTGGTGCGCTTGATCTTCTTCTGCAGCTGCAGGATGCCGTAGATCAGCGCTTCCGCGGTCGGCGGACAGCCGGGCACGTAGATATCCACCGGGACCACGCGGTCGCAGCCGCGCGTCACCGAGTAGGAGTAGTGGTAATAGCCGCCGCCGTTGGCGCAGGAACCCATCGAAATCACCCACTTGGGTTCGGACATCTGGTCGTAGACCTTGCGCAGCGCCGGGGCCATCTTGTTGCACAGCGTGCCGGCCACGATCATCACGTCCGACTGGCGCGGGCTCGGCCGGAAGATGACGCCGAAGCGGTCCAGGTCGTAGCGCGAGGCCCCGGCCTGCATCATTTCGACGGCGCAGCAGGCCAGTCCGAATGTGACGGGCCACATCGAGCCGGTTCGCGCCCAGTTGATCAGCGAATCGAGCGTGGTGACCACCGCACCCCGGTTCAGCAGGGGATTGTCGTCCGCGTTCGGCCGCAGGATGTCGTCGACTTCATTGAGTCGAAGCGAGTTGTCTACTCCCACTCCAGGGCCCCCCGTTTCCAGACGATGAAAAATCCGATGACGAGTTCGATCACGAAGATCGTCATGGCCGCAAGGCCGGCCCATCCCAGCTTGTCGAGCACCACGGCCCAGGGGATGAAGAAGGCGATTTCGAGATCGAAGATGATGAAGAGGATGGCCACGAGGTAGAAGCGCACGTCGAACTTCATGCGCGTGTCCTCGAAGGCCTCGAAGCCGCACTCGTAGGGCGACAGTTTTTCGGAATCGGGGCGCCGCGGGCCGAGGATGCCGCCGGCTATGACGAGTGCCACGCCCATCCCGGTCGAAATGGCGAGGAAGATCAGAATAGGCAGGTATTCTGCGAGCATGCGCTTTTCTCTTTGTTCTCGGCGACCGGGGCCGCCGGCGTTTCAATCTGGTGCCCAAGGCCGGACTCGAACCGGCACGGCTTTCGCCACTACCCCCTCAAGATAGCGTGTCTACCAATTCCACCACTTGGGCCTTTCGGTTCCTTTCAGTGCCGGGATTCGTCAACCGCCGCTACCGGTACCCTCGCCAGGCTCCTCGCCACCGGATTCCCCCTGCTCGATCCGCGGCATATCACCTGATTCATTTGCCCCAGAAGTATCCAGACTGGGGAGGTCCGAGCCTTGATCTGAATCAGACAATGACGGGGTATCGACGGGTGCGGTGTCTATCGGTTGCTCCTGCGCCGTCGGCTCATCCATCACGCCCAGGTTCATCTCGGGTTCGGTGGCGTCGCGCGATACCCAGACGGCCATCGACAGGCTGATCAGGCAGAACAGGCCGGCCAGTACCCAGGTCGTCCGCGAGAGGAAAGATCCGGCGCCCCGGGACCCGAACACGGTACCCGACGCACCGCTGCCGAACGCGGCGCCCGCCGTTGCGCCAGGCCCTCTCTGGACCAGCACGAACGCAACCATTGCGATGGCCACCAGGACGTGGATAATTATCAAAATCTGCATTTATATCAATCTCTTGTAGTGACACACCGATAGATGGCCAGGAAATCTTCCGCGGTGAGGGACGCGCCGCCCACCAGCCCTCCGTCAATGTCGTCCCGGGCAAACAAATCGGCGGCATTGGAGCCTTTCACACTGCCGCCGTACAGAATCCGTAGTTGACCGGCTATTGTACCATCCAGAGCGGCGATTTTGTCACGTATGAACGCATGCACCGCCTGCGCCTGCTCGGGCGTGGCCGTGTGCCCGGTGCCGATCGCCCAGACCGGTTCGTAGGCCACCACCGCCTGGGTGAAACTGGCCACCCCGGCCAGGTCCAGCACCGCGTCCAGCTGGCCCGCGACCACGGTCTCCGTGTCTCCGGCTTCGCGCTGGGCGATGGTCTCGCCGACGCAGAGTACCGGGATCAACCCGCCGGCCTGGGCCGCCGCGTAGCGTTCCGCCACGTCCCGGTTGCTCTCGCCGTACAGCCCCCTGCGCTCCGAGTGGCCGACCAGCACGTAGCGGCAACCGAATTCCCGCAGCATATCGGCGGAAACTTCGCCCGTGTGAGCGCCCTGCGGGTAGGGGTTGAGTGTCTGGCCGCCCCAGGCGATACCCGTGCCGCTCGCCTTGGACTTCACCAGGGGCAGGAACGGGAACGGCGGAAACACTGCCAGTTCCGCCGGATTGGACGCGTCGAGCCCGTCGATGACACCGTTCAGCAGCGAGCTGATCATGGATTCCGAGCCGTGCATTTTCCAGTTGCCGGCGACCAGTATGTTGCGCATGTGAGCCTCTTCTGGGGATCGGTTCCGAAAGCGCGCGCAAGGATACCGACAGCCACCCGTGGCCGCAAGCCCGCCAACCTCCATACACCGTGATTTTTCGAGGTGTGTTATCCCACGGGCACCGGCCTGTAGTAGCATGGTCTGGTCCCCGGGAATCCGTGGTGATCGAACCATGCAATCTGAAATCCAGCAATCCACCGACACCTCCCGTTGGGCCCTGGTCACCGGCGCCTCGTCGGGCATCGGCAAGGAATTCGCCACGCAGTTGGCCAGCGAGGGCTATCACCTCGTCCTGGTGGCCCGTCGCGCCGACAAGCTCCACTCCCTGGCCTCTGACCTTCGGGAGGCCTTCGGGACGGCGACGCTGGTGCTGCCGACGGACCTGTCGGAGCCGGGTGCCGCGCGTCACATCGCCCGCCGCCTGCGCGACCGGGAGATCGAGGTCGAGTTTCTCGTCAACAATGCCGGATACGGCGTCCCTGGACGATTCACCGACCCGGACTGGCAGACCCACCAGGCGTTCATCCAGGTGATGATGACGGCGATGTGCGAACTCGCGTGGCGGCTGCTCCCGGCCATGCAGGCCCGGCGCCGCGGTTACATCATCAACGTGGCGTCACTGGCGGGCCTGATACCGGGTTCTGAAGGTCATACGCTGTACGGCGCCAGCAAGTCCTTCCTCATCCGCTTCACGGAGTCCCTGGCGCTGGAGAGCATCTGGCATGGGATCCATGTCAGCGCCCTGTGTCCCGGATTCACCTACAGCGAGTTCCACGACGTGACCGGTACGCGGGAAATGGTCAACCGCCTGCCGGGATTCATGTGGCAGGCAGCGGGTGACGTGGTCCGCTACGGCATCGCCTCGGTGCGGCGGGACCCGCCGCGCATGATCGCCATACCGGGGCGCGTGAACCGTCTCATCGCGCGCCTGCACCGTTATGTCCCGGGACTCGGAAAACTGCTGGTCAAGCGCATGTCGAAGCGCTTCCGCAAACTGGATTGACGCCCCGGTCCGGTTTAGAAACCGATTTCCTCTGCCGTCTCAGGACCGATGACGCAACGCCTGAGCGATCCCGGCATCTCGAAGCGGGTCTCCGACAATGCGATCCGCCCGGCCATGATCTCGGCCCGCTCCTGCGGGTAGAGCAGCGCATATTCAGGCTCCAGACGGCCGTTGCCAGGCGCTCGCCATGCTTCGGCGTGGGTGGCGGCGCCTCATGCGTCGCCGGGGCCACCTGCACGGTCAACGGGTCGTCAAGCTCCCGGCCATGTCGGTGGCCCTGGCGCTCCAGGAAATCTCCGATCTCGCTGAAATCTTCTGCGTCCAGTTGCCGGACCTAAAACTCCGTGGATGGATTCTCGTCCACCACGATGGGGTAGACAGTGATCCAGAGCGGATCTTCCCAGTCGGTGGCGCGCGCCCAGGTCAGCCATTGCCCGCCGGCGACGATCACGAGGATGGCCAGGAGGATGGTGATTCGCAGCAGGCGAAAGAAACTCATGCGCCGGCGATGGTCATCCGTCCGATCAGTATGGAGCCGCACTGGATATTGGCCCGCTCGTCCAGGTCGGCGCCTGCGGCCTCGAATCCGGCAAACATGTCGCGCAGGTTACCGGCGATGGTGACCTCCTCGACCGGGTGGGCGATTTCGCCATCCTCGATCCAGTGACCGGTCGCGCCCCGAGAGTAGTCCCCCGTGATGATGTTCACGCCCTGCCCCATCACCTCGGTAACCAGCAGGCCGCTGCCCATGGCCGCGCGCAGTTCGCTTTCCGGTGCCAGTTCGCCCCCGATCCGCAGGTTGTGCACGCCGCCGGCGTTACCCGTGGTCTCCAGCCCGAGGCGCCGTGCGGAATAGCTCGACAGCACGTAACCGGTCAGAATGCCATCGTCCACCAGCCGCCGTTCGCGCGTGGCGACACCCTCGCCGTCGAATGCGGCACTGCCGGGTCCGCGGGGCAACAGCGGCGACTCGGTCAGGTGCATCCATTCGGGAAACAGCCGCTCGCCGGCCTGGTCCTTGAGAAATGACGCATTGCGGTACAACGCGCCACCGGAAACGGCGGACACCAGGTGCCCCATCAGTCCCCGGGCCACCTGCGGGCTGAACAGCACGGGCGCCTGGCAGGTGGGAATCTTCCTGGCCCCCAGTCGCCGCACCGTCCGCTCGGCCGCGGTCCGACCGGTGGCTTCAACCGGCTCGAGGTCCGCGAAGGCGCGCCGCGAGTCGTACCAGTAGTCCCGCTGCATGTCCTCCCCGCTTCCGGCGATCAATACGCAACTCTGGTCGTAGCGGGTGCCGCTGGCCCGGCCGAGGAAGCCGTGCGAATTCCCGTAGACCGATACCCCGGCATGCGAGGAGACTGTTGCGCCCTCGGAATTCGAGATCCGCGAATCCTCGCGGCCGGCCGCCTCGCAGGCCAGCGCCATCTCCAGCGCCTTCGACGCATCCAGCGGATTCGGATGCCACAGGTCGAGTTCCGGAAACACCGTGGCCAGAAGCTCCGGGTCGGCCAGGCCGTTGCATCGGTCTTCCTCGGTGAAGCGCGCAATATCGATGGCGCGCCGCGCGCAGTCCCTCACTGATTCGGACCGCAGGTCGGCGCTGGTCGCATTGCCCTTGCTGCGCCCGATGTACACCGTGACGCCGATGCTACGATCCCGGTGATGTTCGAGGGTTTCCACCTCGCCCAGGCGGACGGTCACGCCCAGCCCCAGGTGCGAGGTCGCCGACGCCTCGGCCGCGTCCGCCCCGCACCGGCGGGCCTCCTCGATGGCCTCCTCCACCTGCCGGGTCAGCCGCTCGAACTCCTCTTCGCGATCGAGCATCGCCTGCGCTACCATTGGCGATTCCTTCATATCACGCGCCCTGCCACACCGACCGAACGACCATGGACATACCGGACAAGCATCCCGAACGCCCCAGCAAGAGCCAGCTCAAGCGGGACGCGCGGGCCCTGTTCGACCTGGGGCGGGAACTGGTCGAGCTCGCGCCGCAATTTGCGAACAGCCTGCCCCTGGACGACAGGCTCCGCGATGAAATCGAGACCGCCCGTGGCATGCGGGCCCACGTGGCGCGCAAACGCCAGCTGCAGTTCATCGCCAAGCTCCTGCGCAGCCGCGACACCGCACCGCTGGTGGAGGCGATGGAAGCCATTCACCAGGATTCCCGCCGCCACGTCACCGCCCATCACCGGGTCGAAGCCTGGCGTGACCGGCTGCTGGCCGAAGGCGACGAGTGCGTCACGCGGCTGGTGGCCGCGCGCGAGGGAACCGACGCCCAGCCCCTGCGCCAGTTGCTGCGCAATGCCCGTCGGGAGGCCGAGCAGGGCAAACCACCGGCCGCTGCTCGCAAACTGTTCAGGCTGTTACGCGAATGGGACACCGTGTCGCCGCTTCCACCTGCGCAGGATTCCGACTGACTCACGTGCGCGTGCCCCCGACGGTCAGTTCGTCAACCTTCAGGGTCGGTTGCCCGACGCCCACCGGCACGCTCTGTCCGTCCTTGCCACACACACCGATTCCGGCGTCGAGTTGCAGGTCGTTCCCGACCATGCTGACGCGGGTCATGGCTTCGGGCCCGTTCCCGATCAGGGTCGCACCCCGCACCGGACGGGTGATTTTGCCCTTCTCCACCAGGTAGGCTTCGCTCGCGGAGAACACGAAGCGCCCGTTGGTGATGTCCACCTGGCCGCCGGCGAAATTCACCGCGTACAAGCCCTTGTCGACCGAGGCGATGATCTCTTCCGGATCGTGGGGGCCTGGCAGCATGAAGGTGTTGGTCATGCGCGGCATGGGGAGGTGCGCGAAGGACTGGCGGCGCCCGTTGCCGGTGGGCTCCATGCCCATCAGGCGGGCGTTTAGCTTGTCCTGCATGTAGGTTTTCAGCACACCGTCCTCGATCAGCACCGTGCGGCCAGTCGGCGTCCCCTCGTCGTCCACCGTCAGCGAACCGCGCCGGGCAGGCATCGAGCCGTCGTCCACGATCGTCACACCGGGGGCGGCCACCTGCTCCCCGATCCGCCCGCTGAATGCCGAAGTCCCCTTGCGGTTGAAATCGCCTTCCAGGCCATGGCCCACAGCCTCGTGCAGCAGGACGCCCGGCCACCCGGGGCCCAGCACGACGGTCATCGTCCCGGCCGGCGCATCTTCCGCATCCAGGTTCACGAGCGCCTGCCGGACCGCTTCGGCCGCGATCGTTCTCCAGGCATCGCCACGCAGCAGTTCGGCGTAGTCGAAACGCCCGCCACCCCCGTCGCTGCCCTGTTCGCGCCGGCCGTCCTGCTCGGCGATCACGGTCACGGAGAGTCGGACCAGCGGCCGCACGTCAGCCGCCAGCGCTCCGTCCGCCGCGGCCACCAGGATGGTGTCGTGCGTGGCCGCGAGATTGACCATGACCTGGCTGACGCGGGGATCCAGCGAACGCGCGTAGGTATCCACCTGCCGCAGCAGGTCTACCTTTTGCCCGGCATCCATCGACACCAACGGATCATCGGGTCGGTACAGCGCCCTGGGGTCCCGCCTGCGCCAGGCCTGGACACTGCCTTCACTGCCCTGCCTCGCGATGGCGCGAGCCGCGGTGGAGGCCTGCATCAGGGAGGGCATGATGATCTCGTCCGCATAGGCGAAACCGGTCTTCTCGCCGCTGATGGCGCGAATGCCCACCCCCTGTTCCAGCGAGTGCGAGGCATTGCGGACCAGGCCATCCTCCAGCGACCAGACCTCGTGCGCCAGGCTCTGGAAATAGAGGTCGCCGGCGTCCACCGCCGAACCCATCAGGTTGTTCAGCACCTTGACGAGGTCCGCCTGGTCCAGCCCCCCGGGCTCGAGCAGTTGCCGCTCCACCCTTGCCAGCAGGTCATCCATCGACGTCTCCGGGCTGTTCCGCCGCCGCGACCGGGGCGTTCAGGCGTTCGACCACGGGATCCTGCCACTGGCCGGAAATGGAATACCGGGCCTCCGCCGCCTCACCCAGGCTCTTTTGCAGCAGGCCTTGCAGGGCCAGCCCCGCGGCGGCGCCGCCCGGCCCGCCCGCGATCGCGCCCAGCACCGGCAGCGTCTGCCCAACGCCCGGCCGCACGGACAGCGTGTAATCGAATTCACGGTTCACCAGGTCTGAAGAGCCCGCGATGGCCATGGTCGCCGCGGTCGACTCGAGCACCAGGTTGTCGGTATGCGCCGTGCCGTTCTCCAGCAGCACCGAGCCGCCGGCCTGGTCGAAGCTGAATCCGCTACCGAAAACGTCCCTGAAATCCAGGGCCAGGCGCCTGGGCAGGGCCGTGACGCTGAGCAGGCCGACGATGCGCCCGGCCCCGGCGTCGGCATTCCGGATATTGCCGCCGATGACGCTGAATTCCACCTCTCCGTTGAGCCGTGCCAGCGCGAATGCGGCCGGTGGCCCGGGCCACCAGGCGTCGTAATGGAGCATGGTCTGGCCGCCCTGGAGAACGCTGGAGATCTCCATGGAGTTCATCAGCGAACCCAGGCTCTCCGAGGTCATGACGATGTCGAAGTCCGAACGTTCGCCCTCTTCGTCGCTGATCCAGTCGCCCCGGGCCTGGAACGAGAATTCCTGCGAATGCGCCTCGACCGACTCGATCCGGAAACCGTTCTGCACCGGGTATGCCTCGATGCGGGTCTCGCCCATCTCCAGGCCGAGATAGCTGAACTCCCGGGCGTACAGGTGCATTTCAGGCAGCTCCGAGGGGTCGGTGTTCATGCTCATGCTCATGCCCTCGCTCACGGGCGCCGGCAGCAACAAGCGGTCCATGCCTGCGGCCAGGCTGTGCGAGCCGTCGTCCGACCGCGTGTAGCGGACGGTGCCGGCGAGTCGCTCACTGTCGAAGCTGCCGGCCAGGATGTCGTCCTCGAAACTGACTGACATGCCGACGTTTTCGAACTCCCGGTCCAGGAACAGCAATTCGGCGGCCCGGAGGTCGGCGGCCTGGAATTTCAGTCCCGCGGCGCCCCGCTCCTGCCTGAATCGCTCGATGACCAGGGCCATCCAGTTGTCCAGGTCGAACTGCGTGACTGACCCGCTCAGGCCGAACAGGCCCACCTCCGGCAGGTCGCGGGAGCCTTCGCCGAGCGCAATCCCGGCCCGGATGGGGTTCGCCAGGCCGTCCGGGATATCGAACTGAAGGAGCAGCCGGTCACGGGCTTCGATCGAGAAAACCGGCTGTGCCGACTGCACGGGATAACGCACCGTCAGCGGCCACGGCTCCGCGGCGGGTTTTTCGAGCGGTGTCGGAAAACGAAACGCCACGCCTTCGAGGCCGGAGCGCATCTCGAGCCAGACTTCCCGCCCAGCGGCATCGTCCGCGCCGGACACGGTCAGGTTCACGTCCCAGTCACAGGCGCCTTCGACCAGGTCCAGCAGGGGTTCACCCTCCAGCAGGTTGCCGGGAATTACGTCGTCCACAGCGAAACTGCCGGCGAGATCCGCACGGAACAATTCCTCGGCGTCCCAGTCGGCCGCCAGGGAGAGTTTCGTGGGATTGTCCCGGAAAGCGGCGTCCAGTCCCGATCCGCGAACCCCTTCCCGATCGTAGCCGAGTACCCCTGTGATGCCCTCCAGTTGCACCCCTGATTGATGCTCGGTAAATCCGTTCCCGTCGAGTCGCAGCCGCCCGTCGATCTGCAGGGTTCCGCTGCCGGCCCTCAGGGGTGCAGTCAGCGTCCCGTCGGTCCGGGCGTCGCCCGAGAACCCGAAACGATCAAGGTCGAGGTCCACTTTATCCAGTAACGGCGTCCGGCGTATGAAGCCGAGCATGTCCGGCAGCGGGGCCGCACCGGAATATTCGAGCTCCAGCACAGGCTGTTTGAAGTCCCCGACGCGGCCGGCAAACGACTCAACCGGCACCCCGCCGATGTCCTGCACGGTGCCCGAGGCGTCCATGGACGTGTTCAGGAACCTGGCCCGTCCGTCCATGCCGAGCGCGCGGGGCCAGCCCGGTACGTAATCGAGGTCCAGGTCACTGACGTCCATCCAGGCCTCCAGCAAGCCCTGGTTGTCACGGAAGGGCCAATCATCCATGTCACCACGCATGCTGAAGCGGACATTTTCCGCCCTGCCGGCAACGAGGCCGCGCCGCAGCCAGCCTGTGACGTTGGGCCGCATCACGCTCTCCGGCCAGTAATCGTCCAGCGCATCGAGTTCGGCGCGGGTCACCACCAGGTTGATATCCAGGGCGGGCCGCCCCTCGGATTTGGCGAACCGGGAGCGGCCATACATCTCGAAATTTTCGTTACGCAGGATGCAATCCCGGGCGTCGATCTGCCACTGCCGGTTCGCGCCCCAGAGTATTTCCATGGTGCATTCGGGGATGTCCACGACCGCCTGCCTCCGGAAATTCCTGGGCCAGTCGAGGCGCACGTCCTCGCCGGTGAACCCGAGCTCCCCTTCGCCACCGTACAGGTCAATGGTGCCGCGGATTCCCGCCACGTCCGGCCAACGGTCCCAGTCCCAGGCATCGGTGTTTTCGAAGCGTCCCCGCACCATGAACAGCTTCCAGCGATCATCCAGCACCAGATCGAAATCGCGCATCTGCCCGCGGGACTGGCGCGGCATGCTGCGCGGCCAGGTGGTGTTGTAGGAGGCCATGACCCGCTGCGTGACCTGCATCGGGAATTCCATGTCAATGAAATCGGAGCTGATCCAGATTCCGAGCTTCCCGGGGATGTTCCTGGCAATGGACATGTTCGGCGTGGTCCACGGACCTTCGCCGGAGTCGACGGTCAGGTCGGAAAGATCCATTTTCCAGGACTTGCGTGTCTCTAAATTCCAGTGGAAACGCGTATTGAGGTGTTCCAGCCGCAACAGCCTCGGTTCCGCTGACAGCGTCGATTCGCGGAGGTCTATCACGCCCTGCATCACCTGGTTGCTGCCCCTGCTCCACTCGCCCCAGACCTCGGCGTTCAACCACCCCGAGAGCGGGACCAATGGATGCGCGGGAACCTGGAGGGCCAATTCAGAAATCATCAGCTCCCGCGTTTTTACGTGCCATTCGGCAGCGGCCAGGCGCTGGTCGTCACCCAGGGTGATCAGCACGGTACCCATGAAATCACCGAGGACCCGCGTCCGGCGCCCGTCGGAGACGCTGGCTTCCACGTCCGCCGCGAGGCGCTCGCCGTCTATCTGCAGCCGTCCCTGCACGCCGGTGAGTTGCACGTGGATGCCGCGGGCGTCATCGTCGAAGCTGAGGCTGGAATCCTCCAGCCGGACCTCGCCCACCGAGGCCAGGTTGCGCAGGCCGCTGCTGCCGGAATCACCCCGGCCGCGGCCGCTGACACCGAGGCCGGACAGTTCGAAGCGGCCGTCCGAGGTTCGCCACAGGGCCATGTCGGCGCCTATGATCCTGAAGGTGTACGAGGGCCGGCCCGGCAGCAGGAAATTGAGCGGCCGGATGTCCAGCGCCGCTCTCTGGATGGCGATTGCCTCCCGGCCGTCGCCCTGGCCCTGCAGCGACAGTCCTTCCAGGCTGATGCGCGGGCCGAACGCTTTCCATTCGCCCGTGAAACTGCTGATTTCCACCGGCTGCTGGAATTCCTCCGAGAGCCATTCCTCGAGTTGCGGCTGGTAGCGGACGCTGTAGGGCATCAGCAACTTGCCGACCCCGACCAGGATGGCGGCCACGATCGTCACGAGCGTGAGCGCGGTCCACAGCAGCGTGCGCAGGCGCCGGAATAATTTACTGATCCCGCTCACCGGCGCGGTTCTCCGGGCTCAGAGCAGAACCACATCGAACTGCTCCTGCTCGTACTGGTCTTCCCGCTGGAAGCGGATGGTCTTGCCGATCAGTTCCTCGAGTTCGGCCACTGTCGTGGACTGCTCGTCGAGAATACGGTCGACCACGCCGGGCGAGGCGACCACCAGCAGCTTGCTTGCCTCGAACTGCCGGCTGGAGCGCATGATCTCCCTGAACACCTCCAGGCATACCGTCTCCACGCTCTTCACCCGCCCGCGCCCGGAGCACACGGGACAGGGCTCGCAAAGTTGCTGGCCCAGGCTTTCGCGGATTCTCTTGCGGGTCATCTCCACCAGGCCGAGGGACGAGATCTCGCAGATGCTGGTGCGTGCGTGATCCCTTTCCAGGGCGCGCTCGAGGGTGCGCATGACCTGCCGCTTGTGCTCCTCGTCCTCCATGTCGATGAAATCGATGATGATGATCCCGCCGAGATTGCGCAGCCGCAGTTGCCGCGCGATGGCCTGGGCCGCCTCCAGGTTGGTCTTGTAGATGGTCTCCTCGAGCGTCCGGTGGCCCACGTAGGCGCCGGTGTTGACGTCGATCGTGGTCATCGCCTCGGTCTGGTCGATGATGAGGTAGCCGCCCGACTTGAGCCGGGTCTGGCGCTGCAGCGCCTGGTTGACCTCATCCTCGATGCCGTACAGGTCGAATATCGGGCGCTCGGCCTGGTAGTGGTCGATCCGCGACAACCAGTCGGGCACGAACCGGCCGACGAATTCCTTCACCTGCCGGAATCCCTCGTCGGAATCGATGCGCACCTTCTCGACCTCGCTGTGCATGAAGTCGCGCAGGCTGCGCAGCGGCAGGGACAGGTCCTCGTACACGCATTCACGGGGCGCGCAGTTCTCGGCCTTCCCGCTGATCGACTCCCAGACCTTGCCCAGGTAGGCCATGTCCGCTGCCAGCGCAAACTCGTCCACGCCCTCGGCATTGGTCCGGACGATGTAACCGGGCCCGTCCGGATCACTCCGGAGGACTTCCACCATGCCCTTCAGCCGCGCTCTCTCCTCCTCGTCCTCGATGCGCACGGACACCCCGATGGAGTTGCTGCCCGGCAGCAGGACCAGGAAACGCGAAGGAATGCTCAGGTTCGTGGTGAGGCGGGCGCCCTTGGTGCCGATGGGATCCTTGATCACCTGCACGATCACCTCCGCGTTTTCGTGCACCAGGTCGGTAATCAACGGCTCCGGGGCGGGCGCCTCGTCCGGGTCCATGGTCTCGACCGCGGATTCGCGACGCAATATGTCGCTGGCGTGCAGGAAGGCCGTCCGCTCCAGGCCAATATCCACGAAAGCAGCCTGCATGCCCGGCAGTACCCGGGATACGCTGCCCTTGTAGATGTTGCCGAAATACCCGTAGTGGCTGGCACGGTCCAGCCAGACTTCCTGGAGCATGCCATTCTCTACCACCGCCACCCGGGACTCCGTCGGCGTGATATTGATCAATATTTCTTCGCTCACCGGCGAATCATCCGGGCCCCGAGCAGCCGTGGCTGCGGAGCCATTTCAAAACTGGCCGTAGCATAGCATTTCAAGGTAAAGAATCCCTTAAGACGGCGGGGTACCCGTGCGGACGCCGACGGCTTCGAGCAGGGCGCGGGTTTCCTCGAGCGGTAGCCCCATCACGCCGGTGAAACTGCCGTCGACGCTGCTGACGAACTGTCCGGCCTCGCCCTGGATGGCGTAGGCGCCGGCCTTGTCCAGGGGCTCTGAGCCTGCGCAGTACCGCCGGATCCACGCCGGATCGAGGTCCATGAAGGTCACCGGGGTGCGGCTCAAGGCGCTGTTCACCCTGCCGGCATCGTCGGCCACGGCGACCGCGGAGAACACCTCGTGCTGCCGGCCGGAGAGCCGCTCGAGCATTTGCACCGCCTCTTCGCGCCCTGCCGGCTTGCCCAGGATGTCGTGGTCCAGCACGACCACGGTATCGGCGCCCAGGACAGGCACCTGCAACGGGCGGCGACGCCAGCCTTCCAGCGCCTTTTCGCGGGCCAGCCGCAGCACGTGCTCCACCGGGGTCTCGCCGGCCAGCAGGGACTCGTCGATGTCGGCGTTGAGCACCGCGAATTTCACACCCAGCCGCCCGAGCAGTTCGTGGCGGCGCGGAGACGCGGAGGCGAGCACGATCTGGACGTCGCCGGTCATGCGCGGTGATACGGATGGTTGGCGGTGATGGTCCAGGCCCGGTAGAGCTGCTCGGCCAGTATCACCCTGACCAGCGGGTGCGGAAGGGTGAGCGGGCCCAGTGACCAGGACGATTCGGCGCGCCGGCGGCACTCGTCCGACAGGCCTTCCGGGCCGCCGACAAGGAGGCAGATATCGCGCCCGTCGAGCATCCAGCTCTCCAGCTGCCGGGCCAGCTCTTCGGTCGACCAGGCCCGGCCGCGCACGTCCAGGGCGATGGTCCGGGAATTGCCCGGTATCGCGGCCAGGAGCGCCGTACCCTCGTCGCGCACCGCGCGGGCGATGTCGGTGTTCCTGGCCCGGTGAGAAAGGGGAATCTCGCGCAGTTCGACCGTCAGCGAGGGGGGCATGCGCCGCAGGTACTTATCCCAGGCCTCCGCAACCCAGCGGGGCATGCGCTGGCCGACGGCGGCCACCCTGATCCGCACGGCGTCAGGCCGGGGCGGCGGTACCCGAACGCTGCTGTGCGCTGGCCGCCCAGAGCTTTTCGAGATTGTAGAAGGCCCTGGTCTGGGGCAGCATCAGGTGCACCACCACGTCGTTGAGGTCCACGAGGATCCACTCGCCCTCGCGCTCGCCCTCGACCCCCAGCGGCTGGCACCCCCCGGACTTGGCCTTGAATACCAGGTTTTCCGCCATGGACTTCACGTGCCGGGTGGAATTTCCGGACGCGACGATGAGCATGTCCGTCAGCGGTGACATGCCGGTGACGTCTATGACCTGGATATCGTTCGCTTTGAAATCTTCGAGGGAGGAGACAACGAGTTGTTGCAACTGCTTTGACGAAAGGTCGTCACGGGGCGCCTGCTTGTTCAAAAGGTCGGGTACCTCTCAGTGGATGATCGAAGGTCAATTCTAGCGTGCCGCGTCGAACAAGGTAAAGGAATTACGCCGGCTCCCGACGGTATAGCCGTTCGGTATCGATGTACTGCCGCACCGGGTCCGGCACCAGGAAACGCGGCGAGCGACCGGTGCGGACCATGTCCCTGATCTCCGATGAGGAAACCTGGAGCTGGGTGACATCGACGCCCATGACGAGGCCGCAGGTCCGCATGAAGAGTTCCCCTGCCGACGTGACGGTGCGGCCGGCAAGCTCGCGCGACAGTTCCGGCGCGTAGCGATCCGGGTGATCGGGACGCTGCATCACCACGATGTGCGCCAGCCCGAAAAGCGAACGCCATTCATGCCAGGCGTCCAGGGTGTTGGCGGAGTCCTGCCCGATGATGAGCAACAGGGTGCTGTTGGGGAACTCACGGTGCAGGCCGGCCAGTGTATCGGCCATGTAGGAAGGCCCCGTGCGCTCCAGTTCACGGCGGTCGATGGAAAACCCCTCGTAACCGGCCAGGGCCCTTTCCAGCATGGCCAGTCGATGATGCGCCGGGGTCACGTAATCCCGCCGGTGCGGCGGGTGTCTGGCGGGCAGGAAACGGAAATCGGTTATTTCCAGCCGTTGCCGGACTTCCTCCGCCGAGCGCAGGTGACCGATATGGACCGGGTCGAAAGTGCCGCCGAGAATCCCGATGCAATTGCAGGACACGCTGCTCAGCCCTCGCACAGGGCGCAGACCAGGCGGTCCAGTTCGTGCCACGGGTCGCCGTCCGCCTGCCCCTTGCTCTGGCGGTCGATCAGTGACAGCCTGCCGAAGGCGTCGTCAAGCGATGCGGTGCTCACCCGGGCGGCAGCCGCGCGCATCGGGCCCTGCCTGCCTCGCCAGATGTTGAGGCGCCGGAATACCGCCGACTCGTTTTCGCCGGCACGCTTTGCGCGCACATATGCTTCCAGTACGCGCAATTCCCTGTACAGCGCACCGGTCACCATCTGTATCGCCACGCCCGTGCGGCGCAGACCCAGCGCCACCCTCAGGCTGTCGGCCAGGTTGCCAGCCAGGACCCGCTCCACGAGCAGGAAAGCGTCGAACCGGGAACTGTCCGCCACGGCCTGCAGGACATCCTCCGCGGTGACTTCGCCCTCGCCCTTGAGCAGTGCCAGCTTTTCGACCTCCTGGGCGGCGGCCAGGAGGTTACCCTCCAGCCGCTCGGCCAGGATCATGACGGCCTCGCGCCCGGGCTGCAGGCCGCGGCTCTGCATCCTGGCCCGGATCCAGCCCGGCAATTCGGCCGGGCCCACCGGCCAGATGTCCACGCGCACTCCGGCCCGGTCCAGGACTCCGGCCCATTTCGAATTCCGTGAACTCTTGTCCCACTGGTCGCAGCTGACGACCAGCATCAGGTCCTCCTGCTCGCGCTCGCACCACTCGGTGAGCGCCGCGGCGCCCTCGCGCCCCGGCTTCCCGGTCGGCAGCCTCAGGTCGATGATGCGGCGAGAGGCGAACAGCGAAGTCGCCGCGCCGGCCAGTTCGAGTTCGGACCAGTCGAAGCCCCGCGCCACCTGCAGCACGTCACGCTCCAGGAAGCCCTGCTCCCTTGCGACGGCGCACACCCGGTCACGGCTCTCCTGCACCAGCAGGGGCTCTGGACCGGCCAGCAGGTACACGGGCGCCAGTCCGCGCTGGAGCAGTCCGGGCAGTTGTTCGATCCGGGCAGGCATGCTGCTCTTTCAGGCGCCCGGCCGCTCAGTTGGGGGCCGAGCCCAGTCGCCGCAATACCAGCCTGGCCAGGTTGTCCGCCAGGTTGTTGCGCAGGAACTCCTCTTCCTGCGCGGCGCCGAGGATATCCTGTTCGTCGAAGCTGATCACCCTGCTCTGCTCCAGGGTCTGCTCCGGGACCAGCACCGCGCCCGAGGCATCCACCAGGCGAAAGGTGACGGTGTGCCGGATGCGGTATTCGCGCACGCGGGCGTTGTCCCCGATGGTGAGGATTTCCTTGCGCACATCATTGACCGGCACCTCTAGCACCGCGGCGGCGGGATCGTCCGTGACCAGGCCGGCACCAGCCTGCTCGAGGAGGTTGGCCAGGCGCCTGGCGAAAGGATCGTAGGGATTGGGGACTTCCAGCTGAACCCGGTCCATCGCCTGCGGCAGGTCCGTGTCCTGCTGCAGGTGAAAGCCGCAGGCGCAGAGCATGAGGCTCAAGCCCCACGAGATGATTATCTGCTGTCTCCGCATGCGCCTGCCCGGCCCGGCGTCGCTCAGTTGGCCACGATGTTGAGCAGGCGGTCCGGCACGTGGATGATCTTGCGGACGGTCTTGCCTTCAAGGTGCCTTTGCACGTTGGCCTCGGCGTAAGCGGCCTCGGTCGCGGCCTCCCGGTCGCAGCCGGGCGCGACCTCGATCCGGGCGCGGACCTTTCCGTTGACCTGCACGACCAGCATCATGCTGGTGCGCTCGCGGGCCGCTTCGTCCGCTTCCGGCCACGCGGTCGAGGTGAGCGGAACGTCTTCTCCCAGCGCCGCCCACAGGGCTTCGCAGATATGCGGCGTCATGGGCGCCAGCAGGCGTACGATGGTCTTCCAGCCCTCGTTACTGACCGCCCGGCCCTGTTCGCTCTCGTCGTCGAAACGGCTCAGGTGGTTGGTCAGTTCCATGATGGCCGCGATGGCGGTATTCAAGGTGAACCGCCGGCCGACGTCGTCGCTGACCTTGGCGATGGTGTCGTGCACCAGGCGCCGCATGCGCTTCTGGCCTTCGTCCAGCCCGCCCGGCGCCAGGTCGGCCGCCGCGCCATGCGCGACGTGCGTGTGCACCAGGAACCACAGCCTGCGCAGGAAGCGGAACGCGCCCTCGACGCCGGATTCCGACCACTCCAGCGACTGGTCGGGCGGCGAATCCGAGATCGAGAACAGCCGCACCGTGTCCGCGCCGTAGTGGTCCACCAGGTAGCGCGGATCCACGCCGTTGTTGCGGGACTTGGACATCTTCTCGACCGCGCCGACCTGCACCGGCTCGCCGTCGGTCGCCAGGCGAGCCCCCACGGCCTTGCCCTTGCCGTCACGCTCCACCTCCACGTCGGCGGGATTGATCCACTCCGTGGAGCCGTCCTCTGCCTCCCGGAAGTAGGTTTCCGCGACCACCATGCCCTGGCACAGCAAACGCGTGGCGGGCTCGTCGCAGTGCACCATGCCGGCGTCGCGCAGCAGCTTGTGGTAGAAGCGGAAATACATCAGGTGCAGGATGGCGTGCTCGATCCCGCCGATGTACTGGTCCACGGGCAGCCAGTAGTCGGCCCGCCCGTCGATCTGTCCCTCCGCGCCCGGGCAGCAATAGCGCGCGTAATACCAGGACGACTCCATGAAGGTGTCGAAGGTATCGGTTTCCCGCTCGGCTTCTGCGCCGCACTGCGGACAGGTGGTCCTGCGCCATTCCGGGTCCGCCTTGATCGGCGATTGCACGCCCATGAACGTGACGTCTTCCGGCAGCACGACGGGCAGCTGGTCGTCGGGCACGGGCACCGCGTCGCAGTTCGGACAATAGATCACCGGGATCGGGCAACCCCAGTAGCGCTGCCGGCTCACGCCCCAATCGCGCAGGCGGTAGTTGACCTTGCGCTGGCCGATGCCGTTTTCCTCCAGCCAGTCATTGGCCTTCGCCAGGGCTTCTTCCTTGTACAGGCCGTTGAGCCAATCACTGTTGATGGCGGGCCCATCCCCGGTGTAGGCCTCGCCTTCCCAGCCATCGGGCGGCTGCACGGTGCGGATGATGTCCAGGCCGTGTTCCCTGGCGAAGTCCCAGTCGCGCTGGTCCTGGCCGGGCACGGCCATGATGGCGCCCGTACCGTAGCCCATCAGTACGTAGTCGGCGATGTAGACCGGCACCGGCTGACCGTTGAAGGGATTGAGCGCATGGGCGCCGGTGAAAACGCCACGCTTTTCCCGCTCCTCGGACATACGGTCGGCCTCGGTGGCCTTTCCGGCCTCCTCCACGAAGGCCTCCACGCTCGAGCGCTGCTCGGGCGTGGTGACGGCCTCGACCAAGGGGTGCTCCGGCGCCAGCACCGCGTAGGTCATGCCGAAAGTCGTATCGGGGCGCGTGGTGAACACCGTGAATGCGAGGCCCGTTGATTCCGGGACGCCCTGAGCGTCGCAGATCTTCAGGTCGAACTCGGCGCCCTCCGAGCGGCCGATCCAGTTCCGTTGCATGATCTTGACGGCCTCGGGCCAGCCATCGAGCCGGTCCAGTTCGGACAGCAATTCCTCCGCGTAATCGGTGATCTTGAGGAACCACTGGGTAATGGAACGCCGCTCGACGACCGCGCCCGAGCGCCAGCCGCGCCCGTCCACCACCTGCTCGTTGGCCAGCACGGTCTGGTCCACCGGGTCCCAGTTGACCTCGGCGTCCTTGCGGTAGGCCAGGCCCTTCTTCATCAGCCGGGTGAACATCTGCTGTTCCCACCGGTAGTACTCGGGATCGCAGGTGGCGAATTCCCTCGACCAGTCGTAGGCGAAACCCATGCGCTCTAGCTGGCCGCGCATGTGCTCGATGTTCCCGTAGGTCCACCTGGCCGGGGCGGTCCGGTTACGGATGGCCGCGTTTTCGGCGGGCAGCCCGAAGGCGTCCCAGCCCATCGGTTGCAGCACATTCTTGCCCAACATGCGTTGGTAGCGCGTAACGACGTCCCCGATCGTGTAGTTACGCACGTGACCCATGTGGAGGGCCCCCGAGGGATAAGGCAGCATGGACAGGCAGTAGAATTTTTCGCGATCGGGATCCTCGCCGACCTCGAACGTGCGCTCGCGCTTCCAGCGCTCCTGGATACGCGCTTCGATCTCCGCGGGTTTGTAAGGTTGATGTTCCATGAGGATATTCGAAGAGGACCGCTCGGCCGTGTTGGCAAACCGGAAGCTTAACTGACCCCCTGTCGATAAAAAAGCCTTTTGCCGGGCAATTCCGGCCACCCCGGTTCACGGCGTCCGGACCCGGGTCGGCCGCGCGGTGAGCGGACACAAAAAAGGCAGGCGCACGGCCTGCCTTTTCGTTCGCGGGTGGCGGCAGCGATCAGCCGCCGTCGGCTTCCTCGAGTTCGTCCTCGGCCTCTTCGGCAGCACCGGAAATCTTGTCCATGGCGTCTTCCGCCATCTCTCCGACCTTGTCCTTGGCCTCGTCCGCCATTTCGGCGGCAGCATCCAT
>JABAHR010002785.1_pt1 | contig 26884 bp, 29 predicted proteins | sample 7062101 | NCBI WGS metagenome assembly JABAHR01 (sample SAMN14534553, study PRJNA622989) | marine sediment metagenome | biome: marine biome [ENVO:00000428]; feature: marine pelagic biome [ENVO:01000023]; material: deep marine sediment [ENVO:00002113] | place: India: Gulf of Kutch | collected...
GAAGTTCTCCCACACGCGTTGGCCGGTGTCGTCGAGATAGCCGTCGAAGACCACGAATGTATGCGGATAGCGGCCCCACAGGACAGAGCCGTTGAAGCTGTGAAAATGGACCTGCACCTCGGCATGGGCGGCAGAGGGCAGGGCCAGCAGGCCGGCCAACGCCAGCATCAGCGCCGCCAGCACGCGGGTAAAGGGCTTGGTGATCCTCGACATGCGGCGGAATTTACTGCCGCGTGCCGGCCTCCGCAAGCGCCTCTTCGCTATCGACCGAGCGCAGCAGGGCAGGGAAATAGGCGCCAAGCGCAGCGGCGCGCAGCAGGTAGCTGGCGCTGAGCGCAATCCACACGCCGAGATTGCCCTGGCCGCGCAGGGCGAGGTCGAGGGCGATGTAGAGCAGGGTCGAGAGCACACCGGCATTCCTCAGCGCATGCCCGCGCGTGGCGCCGATGAAGATCCCGTCGAGCATCCAGCTGGGCATGCCGAGCAGGGGGATGAGGGCGGCAAAGACGAGATAGCGCGTGGCTTCGGCGCGTACGCCGGGATCGGTGGTGATGAGGGCGATCACGGCATCGCCGGCGAGCCAGAACGCCAGGGCCAGCACCACGCCGGAAAGCAGCGAGAATTCGCCGGTCAGGGCGATGGCCTTGAGGAAGGCCTTGCGCGAACGCGCGCCGAGCGCATTGCCGACGCGATTCTCGGCGGTGAAGGCAAAGGCATCGAGAATGAAGGCGGCGACATTGATGAATTGCAGCAGCACGTGGTTGGCCGCCAGCGACACCGCGCCCAGCCGGGCGCCGGCATTGGCGAACCATGTCAGCAGCACCAGCAGGGCGATGGTGCGGATCATGATGTCGCGGTTGAGGGCGATCATCCGGCGCAGCCCGGCAGGATCGATCAGCCTGTCTCCACCGTGCCTGCGCAGCAGGCTTCCCGGGCCTGCGCCGACCACCCGGAAGGCCAGCACGAGGCCGGTGGCAAGGGCGAGATATTCCGCGCCCGCCGTACCGATGCCGACGCCCGTGGCACCCATTCCCATGCCCCACACAAACAGCACGTCGAGGGCGATGTTCGCGGCATTCATCACCAGTTGCAGGACCAGCGCCGAACGGGTCCGGCCAAGTCCGAACAGCCAGCCGGTGATGGCATAGGTGGCAAGCGCGGCAGGCGCGCCGTAGAAGCGCGCGCTGACATAGCCGCTGGCTTCCACATTTACNNGCTCGCCGGAAAGCAGCGCCAGCGCTGCTTCGCGCAAGGGGTATTGCAGCGCCAGCAGCACAAGGCCGATGCCGCCGCCCAATGCCAGCGCGCGCAGCAGCAGCAGTTCGACTTCGCTCTTGTCGCCCGCGCCATCGGCCTGCGCGGTAAGGCCGGTCAGCCCCATGCGCAGGAAGCCGAAGCTCCAGAAGATGAGGCCGATCACCGTCGCCCCCAGCGCCACGCCGGCCAGCGCCGTGGCATCTCCGGTGCGACCGATCACCGTCGCATCGACGATACCCACCAGCGGGATCGATGCCTGCCCGAGCATGATCGGCCATGCCTGGGCGAAGATGCTGGCCCGGGTCAGGGGGCGGCTGAGGGCGCGCGGGGAAGCCATGTGCCTGCCATCGCCGCACGGGCGTGGCGGCGCAAGCCCTGCCGGCCGCCGCCGGGGTCTGGAATTGCGGCCTGTGCTGTGCAATGGCGGCAAGCGGGGGTGCCGGTTGTCTGACGTATTCATCAGCTACAAGCGGGAAGACCGGGCGAAATGCGTGGCATTCGCCCAGGCGCTGCGCGAACTAGGCCTGTCGGTGTGGTTCGACGCGCATATCGATCCGGGCACCACCTTCGACCACGAGATCGAGCGCGAGCTTGCCGGGGCGCAAAGCGTGCTCGTGCTGTGGTCGGTCAATTCGGTCGACAGCGACTGGGTGCGGAGCGAGGCGCGGGTCGGCAAGGCGGGTGACAAGCTGATCGCGGTGCAGATCGAGAGCTGCAACATGCCGCTGGAGTTCTCCTCCACCCAGGCGGTGGAGTTGTTCGACACGGGCGATCTTGCCACCAATGAACAGTGGCACCGGGTGGTCGCACGGATCGGCATGCTGATCGGCCGGCCGGGCCTTGAGCCCTATCTGGTGGCGCGCGCGGAAGGGAGCGCGAGCGGCTGGCGAAGCTGGCTGGAGGCCCATGGCGAGGACGATCCGCTGGCGGCCAACGCACGCCAGTTCCTCGCCGCGCTGGATGAGCAGGAGGCGCCGCCGCCGCCACCGCCCGTGGTGGAGGAACCGGTCGATGCCGAGCCGGAACCGGTCGAAATCGGCAATGGCGGCATTGCGCAGTTGCTTTCGGGCAATCGCAGGATCGCCATCATAGGCGGTGTAGCGGTGGTCCTGCTGTTGCTGGCGAATGTCGCCTTCTGGCGCTCCCAGCGGGTCAGGCCGGCCGATACGACTACCAGCGAGGAAATGCTCGACGAGGCCCTGGAGGAAGAGGCGACAGGGGCGGCGGATGCGGCGGTTGAAGAGATTTCCGTTCCGGCATCGACGCCGACTCCATTACAAACACCGGCCGCGAGCTGGGCTTCACTCAACGGCGATACCCCAGTCGCGTCAGTAACTCCGGTACCTGTGGCGACTCCCCCTCCTGCTCCGGACGGGTCCACCTGTTACACCGGGCCTTATATCGCCTTTTTCGAATGGGATTCGGCCGATCTGACACCTGAAGCGGCAGAAGTTCTCGACAGTGCCGTCAACGCCTATGCCAACTGCGGCAATGCAAGGATCACGCTCGCAGGGCATACCGATGCCGAGTATCCCGACGCCTACAGCTACGAGATTGCGTCAAGGCGCAATGTCAGCGAGGGCCGCTATCTCGTCAGCCATGGTATACCGGCGCGGCGCATCCAGAGCCATTCCTTCGGCGAGACGCAGCCGCGAGTACCCACAGAGGATGGTGTGCGCGAATTGCAGAACCGCAGGGTGGAGATCAATTTCGTTCTCCAGTGACGGCAGGGGCGAGAGGTCAGTCCTCCGCAGCCACCAGCTCTGCCGGCTCAATCCGCAGTACGGCATTGGTCGGGCCGTCGCTCAGCACGTAGATATTGCCGTCCGGCCCCTGCGCCACGTCGCGCACGCGGTGGTGCAGCTGTGACAGCAGCGCCTCGCGCCGCAGTTCGCCAAGGTCCTCGTTGAAGACCACCCGCTGGAGGCTGCCGGTGTGGTTGATCTCGCCCCAGCGCCCGCTGCCGATGAACAGGTTGCCCTGCCATGCCGGGAACTGCTCGCCGGTGTAGACCATCAGGCCCGATGGCGCGATCGAAGGCAGCCAGACCAGCAGCGGCTCGACCGTGGCCGGGCCGAAGGGCAGGGCGGTGGCATCGCTGCCGTCATACTCGCGGCCGAAACTGTAGAGCGGCCAGCCATAGTTGCCGCCCGCCGCAATCAGGTTCGCTTCGTCCCCGCCATTGGGGCCGTGCTCGACGGTGAAGACCTGTCCCGTTTCCGGGTGCACGGTCAGGCCATGCTGGTCGCGGTGGCCATAGCTGTAGATCGCCGGATGAACGCCCTCCTGCCCGACGAAGGGATTGTCTTCAGGAATGCTGCCGTCCGCATTGAGGCGCAACACCTTGCCGTAGATGTCCGACAGGTCCTGCGCCATGCCGTCATAGGGGCCGCTGGTTGCCACCCACACCATGCCGCCTGCATCCACGTGCACGCGGTTGCCGCCGGCATAGGCCTGCCCTTCGGCCTCGAGCAGGTTCTCCATCTCGGTGACCGCACCATCCGCCCAGCGCCCGCGCAGCAGCCTGAAAGTGCCCGGGCGCTGGAACGGGCTCGTTCCTTCGGGCAGCGGGGCAAAGGCGTTGAAGGTGAAATAGATCCAGCCATTGTCGGCGAAGTCGGGATGGAGGGCGATGTCGATCACGCCGTAGCTGAAGATCTCCGGGTGATCCTCGGGCACGCCGGCGACATGGCCATCCTCGAGCACGGGATGATCGCCGGTCGCATCGCGCAACAGGCGCAGGCCGACGCCGCGCTCGACGATCAGCAAGTCGCCGCCCGGCAGGAACTCGATGGCGAAGGGGCGGGCAAAACCCTCGGCCAGCACGCTGACCGCGATGCCGTGCTGCTCCGCCGTGTCGAAAACCTGCGGCGCATCGGGCAGCTGCGGCGTGGCGATGCCGATGGGCGGGGGCTCCTGCGCCGCGGCCGCGCCGGCCATGGCGAGGCCGGTTGCCAGGATCAACGGACGAAGCAGTCTTGCCATGATGTTTCCTCCCTTGGTTTTGGGCCGTGGCTCAACCCGATAGCAGCGCCTGTTCGGCTTCCTCCATGTAGTCGCGTGCCAGTGGCAGGCCATAACGGTTGCGGCTGTATTGCACCTGGAAGTTGCACAGGCCGCCCCATTCGAAGGTCGATACCGCAGCGGCCAGATAGAAGGTCCACATGCGGAAGAAGCGCTCGTCGTACATGTCGACAATCGCCTGCCGGTGCTCCATGCAGCGGGCGTACCACTCGCGCAGGGTCAGGGCGTAATGCACGCGCAGCACCTCCACGTCGGTGGCCATCAGCCGCACCTTCTGGCTCGCCTCCATCATCTGGCTGAGCGAGGGGATATAGCCGCCGGGGAAGATGTACTTGCGGGTGAAGGCCTCTGCCGCCACGGGGCTGCCGAAGCGGCCGATGGTGTGCAGCAGCATCACCCCGTCTGCGGTCAGCATGCGCGCGCAATCGCGAAAGAAGGTTTCGTATTGCGGCACGCCGACATGTTCGAACATGCCGACCGAGACGATCCGGTCGAAGCTCTCGCCGCGTGCGGCCAGGTCGCGGTAATCGACCAGCTCGAAGGTCACCTTGTCGGCAACGCCGGCGGCATCGGCGCGTTCGCGGGCGAGCGCCAGCTGTTCCTCGCTCAGCGTGATGCCGAGAACCTTCACATCGGCCCGGCTGGCGAGGAAGATCGCCATGCCGCCCCAGCCGCAGCCGATATCGAGCACGCTCTGGCCCGGCTCCAGCTTCAGCTTGGCGGCGATATGGGCGAGCTTGGCTTCCTGCGCCTCGGCCAGCCTCATGTTCTCGTGCGGCCAGTAACCGCACGAATATTGCATGTGCTCGCTATCGAGCATGAGCTTGTAGAGATCGTTGCCGATATCGTAGTGATGCGCGACATTATCCTTCGATTTGAAGGGGTTGTTGACGCTGTCCTTGAGGTAGGCGAGCCGTTTGAGCACTCGCCGGTGGAGCGCCGGCCGGCCGAAGCTGCCCTTGGTTTCCCACGGGGCATTGCGGCGCACCAGCTCGATCAGCTGCATGATGTCGCCGCGCTCGATGATGATGCGGCCATCCATGAAGGCCTCGCCCACGCCGAGCTTGGGATCCATCGCGATGTCGCGGATCACTCTCCCGTCGGCAAACCGGACTTCGACATCGGGATAGTCGGGATCAGGCGTGCCGTAAGTGGTGCTTTGCCCGTCGTGATGGGTGAGCTTGAGCGTGCCGAGGGTGATCGCCTTGCCGATCAGCCGGTCGAACAGATTGTCGATCATATGCCCTCCCGGTTTGTCGTGGCCGGCCTACTCCGCCGCTTCCTTCAGCGCCGGGTCGAGATGCCATTGCGGGGGCTCTTCCAGTTCGCGCAGGCGGGCGCTTTCCTCGACGATATAGTCGCTCGTCATCGGCACGGCGGCGCGGTCCTTCACATATTGCAGCTGCCAGTTGACCAGCATGCCGTGGCGGAAACTCTGCTCCGCGCCGGCAAGGTAGAACAGCCACATGCGGTAGAATTCCTCGTCATACATCTCGACGATTTCCTCGCGGTGCATGACCGTGCGCTTGTACCATTCCTCCAGCGTGTGGCTGTAGTGGAAGCGCATGGCCTCCACGTCCATCACCTGCCAGCCGGCCCTTTCGCTCTGCGTCACCAGCTCGGACAGGGCGGGGATATAGCCACCGGGGAAGATGTATTTGCGAGTCCAGGCGTCGGTGAAGCCGGGCGGGCCGGCGCGCCCGCAGCAGTGGGAGAACATCACCCCGTCGCTCGCCAGCAGCTCGTGCGTCTTGCGCATGAACTGCGGGTAATGGACGGTGCCGACATGTTCGAGCAGGCCGACGGAGCTGATGCGGTCGAACACGCCTTCCACATCGCGGTAGTCCATCAGCGCGAACTTGACCTTGTCGGCCACGCCCTCCTGCTTTGCCCGCTCCTTGCAGAAGGCGATCTGGTCCGGTGCCAGCGCCACGCCCAGCACTTCGGCACCGTAATGCTTGTGCAAATAGAGGGCTAGGCCGCCCCAGCCGCAGCCGATGTCCAGCACNNCCAGCACCCGCATCGGCCGGTCCATCTCACGCGCCTTCTGCATGTAAAGCTTGGCCGCGATCAGCGCCTTCTTGTCGAGCTGGGCCTTCTCCAGGCTGTTATCGACGTCGCGGTAATAGCCCATGGTGTATTGCCGGTCCTCGTCGAGGAACAGCTCGTAGAGCCGGCGCGTGAGGTTGTAGGTGTGTTCGGCATTCTTGCGTGCCTTGCCGCGCAGGTTGATGCCGTCCGCCTTGGCCGCGGCCTTCTGCAGCATCCGCTTCATCGGCCCCTGCGGCTGCAATGCGCGGTCGCCATGGGCCTTGGTCTGGCTGGTGACGTAGAGCACCATGTCGCGAATATCGTGCGGCGGTTCGACCTTGAGCCAGCCCCACATGTAGGCCTCGCCCGCGCCGACCTGCGGATAGCGGGCGATATGGCGCGACGCCTTCCTGTTGGTCAGGCGGATGCGGATGGGTTCGCCATCGCCGCCCGGCCCGTATTCATAGACCTTCCCGTCGTAATCGGTAATCACCATCTGACCCTCGCGGATCAGCTTCTTCAGCATCTTGTCGAGCAGCCACATTGGCGGCGTTTCTCCCCCTAAGTCCTCTGCCAAGGGGTTTGAAGCCGGGCTTGCGACCTGTCAATCGCTCGCTAGTCTGCCGGCCATGGCCGAGAACAAGACCAAGCCGACCGAAGTCAGCGTGCAAGCCTTTATCGAAGGGGTGGACCATGCGGGCAAGCGCGCGGATGCGAAGGTGCTCGATGCGCTGTTCCACAAGGTGACGGGGGAAGAGCCGCGAATGTGGGGGCCGAGCATCATCGGCTACGGGCAATATCACTACAAATACGACAGCGGGCACGAAGGGGACATGTGCCGCACCGGCTTCAGCCCGCGCAAGGCGAAGCATTCGATCTACTTGATGGGTGGATACTGCGACGAAGTGACGGCGGCGAAGAACGAGGAACTACTGGCGCGGCTGGGCAAATATTCGCGCGGCAAGAGCTGCCTCTACATCAACAAGCTGGCCGATGTGGATTTGCAGGTTCTTGAAGAGTTGCTGCGGGTGAACTGGGAGACGATGAACCGCATCTACCCGCCGGCATAGGCGCAACCCCGAGCTAGATGCCGGCGTACCACTGATAGCCGGCGCGATCCTCCCAGTATCCGCCTTTGCCGCCTTCGATGTCATCGAGGCTGGCGACCAGCTCGATTCCGGTCAGGTACTTGGCGTGCTTGTAGCCGAGCTGGCGTTCCAGCCGCAGGCGCAGCGGCGCGCCATTGCGTTCGGGCAGGGCATCGCCATTGAGCAGATGGGCGATGATGGTCTGCGGGTGCATGGCATCGTCCAGGTCGCAGCTTTCGTAGTAATCCGCGCCGTTGAGATTGTCGGCGCAGCGGAAGATCGCAAACTGAGCCCCTTCCTGCACGCCGGCCATGGCGAGGATGCGGGAGAGTTGCGGGCCGGTCCATTCGCCGATCGCGCTCCACCCTTCGACGCAATCGTGGCGCGTCACCTGGGTGCGTTGGGGCAGGGCGCGAAGATCGTCCAGCGACAGCGACAGCTCAGTATCGACGAGGCCGGAAACGGTGAGCCGCCAGTCGGCAAAGCCCGCCGCCATGTGGGCAGCGTAATCGGCGGTGCCGACCTCGATCGTGCCATTGCCGCGGAAGAAGGGGGAGATCTCCGCGCGGTCATATTCGGGCGCCATGGTGATGCGGCCGACGCCGAGCGCGCGATGAATGCCGCGGTGCCAGCCTTCCGCCGTATCGACCAGTTTCTCGAACACGGCGCTGTCGTCGATCTTCGAGCAACCGGCGAGAATGCTCGCGCCCAGCGCGGCGAGGAAGTTACGCCGTTTCATCGTCGCGCCCTCCGGTAATCATGTCGCGCAGCTGCTTGAGCGGATTGGACAGCAGCACCAGCACCACGTGCAGCACCAGGAATGCGCACAGCAGCCAGGCGCAGATGAAATGGATCGAGCGCGCGCTCTGCCGCCCGCCGAAGATCTCCGTCAGCCATGGCCAGGCCGCTTCCATGCCCGGGCTCATCACCATGCCGGTGAAGATCATCAGCGGCAGGAGGATGAAGATCACCCCGCCATAGGCCGATTTCTGGAGGAAATTGAACTTGGTTCCGGCGTGGTCGAAATTGAGCTTCAGGTGCTGGTGGATGTCGTTCCAGATGCTGGCAGGTTTCCATTCGGCGAGGCGGGTGAAGATGTCGCGGCGGAAATGGCCGTTGGCGAGAGAGCCCACCATGAACAGCAGCAGGCCGAGGGCAAAAACCCAGGCGAACAGCACATGCCAGTCGCGCGCCGAGGCGAGGCTGTAATAGCCGGGAATGGTCGCCCAGCCGGGAAAGCGCGGCACTTCCAGCCAGGCATGTTCGGCGGCAAAGCCCCAGTCGCCCCAATAGAGCCGCCGGTGGGCGTTGGAGATGTTGAGGCCGGACATGAACAGGATCACCACGCTGGCAAGGTTGACCCAGTGCCAGATGCGCGTGCCCAGCGCGTGGCGCTTGCGCATCTTCGCCATTACAACGTCTTCCCGCGCGCGAGATAGAGCACGTCTCGGTCCTGCCGCAGCAGGTGCTGGCCGGAATCGACGCAGAGCGTCTCGCCGCTTGCCAGCGGTCCTTCGGCAAGGAACAGCGCGGCTTCGGCAACTTCGGTGGCACTGGTGCGTCGCCCGAGCAGGTTCATCCGGTGCGAGACTTCGGCCTCCTCCGGGGTCTGGTCATGGCTGGCGAGTATGGCGCCCGGGGCCAGGCGATAGACGCGGTCCTCGCCCTTGCAGGCCATGGCCATCATCCCGGCACCGGCGTCCACCGCGTGCTTGCTCATCGTGTAGCTGAAGAAATCGGGATTGGGATTGGCCAGCTTCTGGTCGGTCAGCTGGATCACCCGGCGACCCCGGCGCGACTGTGCCGCGCGGAGATAGGCTTGGGCCATCAGCAGGGGTGTTTTGGCATTGATCTGCATGGAGACAGAGTTCGTCGCCGGATCGAGCGCGGTTACATCGTCCTCGGCGAAGATGGAGGCGCTGCTGACCAGGGCGCGCCAGTCCTCGAGGCGGCCAGCGAGCTCCTCGACCAAGGCCACGGCGGCTGCCCCCTCGGCAAGGTCGCAGGAGATCACTTCGGCCGAAGGAAGTTCGGCGGCTAGTGCCTCCGCTGCGGCGCGCGAGCGATGGCAATGGATCACCACGTGCCAGCCGGCCTCGGCAAAGCAACGGCTCATCTCCGCGCCGATCCTGCGGGCGCCGCCGGTTACGAGCACGGACTTCATCCTTGCGGCTCTGATGTCGGGGCGAAAAACATGGGTGCCAGCATAATGCGATCCGGCACGAATGCGAGGATAAGTGGATTTCCGGACAGAGTCATTGTGCGGGCGATTTTGTGTCCCTAAAGTGCAGGGAAAGGGAGGCGCGAAAAAGGCGTCCGGGATGGGAGAAAATCAAGCATGAAACGGATCACGGCTCTCGCCGCGCTTCCCGCTGTCGCGATTCTGAGCGTGGCGGCACTGGCGCAGGACGCTGCCGACCAGCCGCCGCCGCCAATGCCGTTCCAGGGCATCGAGCTGGCGGAAGGGCCGTGGGACCTGGCGAGCGCAGAGGCCGACATCCATGTCGAGGTCCTCTCCCGCGACCTCGAACGCCCGTGGGGCATGGCCTTCACCTCCGATGGCGAGATCCTCGTTACCGAGCGTGTCGGGCGGCTGCGCGTGTATCGCGATGGCGCGCTCGATCCTGAGCCGATTGCCGGCCTGCCCGAGATGTACACGATCGGCATTGCCGGGCTCGACGATATCGCCCTCCATCCCGACTTCGCGGAAAACCGCCTGATCTACATGGCCTATTCCAAGGTCGATCCGGACAATCCGCAGAACTCGACCCTGGCGGTGATGCGCGCGCGCTGGGACGGCGGCCATGAACTGGCCGATGTCGAGGACATCTTCGTCGCCCGGGCCTGGTATGGCGCGCAGCCCATGCCGGAGAAATGCTGCGGACAGGGCCCGGCGTTCGGCTCCTATGGCGGGCGGCTGGCCTTCGATGGCGAGGGGCATCTGTTCGTTACCAGCGGCGACCGCAACTATGGCGAAATGGTGCACAACCCGGCCAATCATTTCGGCAAGATATTGCGCCTCAGTGACGACGGCACACCGGCGGAAGGCAATCCGTGGATGCGCCATCTCGGCCACGCGCCGGAAGTGTGGTCGACCGGCCACCGCAATCCGCTCGGCCTGTTCATCGATCCTGAGACCGGGACCATCTGGGAAAGCGAATTCGGCCCGCGCGGCGGGGACGAGGTCAATATCATCACCCGAGGCGGGGACTACGGCTGGATTCGCGTGACCCAGGGCCAGCATTACGACGGCACGCCGGCACAGGGCGTGCGCGATGTAGAGGGGGTGACGGACGCGGTGCTGGCATTCGGGCCGCCCTCGCTCAATCCCGGAAACCTGATGGTGGCGCGCAATTCGGCCTTTCCGGACTGGGAGGGCGATCTATTCCTCGCCAGCTTCTCCCGCGGCCTGCTGCGCTTCGAGATCGGCGAAGAGGGCATCCCTGTTGGCGAACCGGAGTACCTGCTGGAAGAACTCGGGCAGCGCTGGCGCGATGTAAGGGTCGGGCCGGACGGCGCGCTCTACCTGCTGACCGACCAGAACGAAGGTGCGCTGATCAGGGTGACACCTGCCGGCTAGGGCTTGGCGCTGGCCGGGCGTTCGTCCGGCATCACGTTGTAGAGCCGCACTTCCTCCTGGCTCAGGCAATAGCGCGTGGTCGGGTTCTCGTCCGTACTCACCGCCTGCTGGCGATACATGATCTCGGTAAGCAGGCGCCGGCTGATGCCCATGCGGATGAGGAAATCATTGTCCTCGCTGGCGAGCAGGGCACTGGATTGCTCGATATCGGCGATCAGCTCGGCGGTGGCGGCGGTGCCGTCGAGGATGGATTCGCTGATGATCGAGCGGTCGCTGGTGTGGGTGAACATGTGCACCATGAAGATGCCGCCCGGTTCGACATGGCGCCGGTCGCCACCCATGAACATGAAGTTGCAGGCGGAAAAGCAGGTCCAGCCCGAGGGGATCCGCGTCAGCATGCCGGGAAAGGAGCGGATCACCCGCCCCGCCTCGTTGCCGGCCACGGCATCGCCGCCGCGCGAGCGCACCCAGATCTCGCCGATCATCTCGTCCGCCTCGATTGCCGCGCGCAGGCGATCGGGCAGGGTGTAGTCGATGATGCCGTCGGCGATCAGCACGCGGCGGCCATCGACGTCGCGCGTGGTCAGGCTCATGCGTTCGGCAGGGCCCCAGTCGGGCTCGGCGGGGCAGCTGGGATTGTCGGGATCCATCTCACCTGCGCCGACCAGCATGGACGCGGCGAGCAGGGCGGCAAGGGGACGCGCAAGGCGCCTCATGCGACGATGGAATAGCGCGCGGACCCCGGCGCGCGGCACATGCGCTTCTCGGCCCGCGTTTCCTCGCCGGAAACGATGATCACGTCGGTCACCATGATGCAGTCCATGCCGTCAGCCGGACCGTCCTCGCGCGCGACCACGGTGGAGGTGCCGGACACGTCCTCGCGCGTGTTCGATTGCCAACTCGCGGACTGGCCCACCTCCGGCCTGCCGTCGCCATCCTCTCCGGTGCCGCGCGTGGCGACGATGGTGGCATCGGCGGCCTGCTTCTGCTCGTCGGGATCGAGCTTGCAGGCGATGCTGGAAGAAATCTGGTCGGTGAATTCATCGACCGGCACATAGACCGGGATATTGGCATCGCGGGCCATGTCCCCGGCAACGCCGCCAAGAATCCCGCCGAGTATGCGCGAACCGGAGGTGCTGGAAGAGCCTTCCTCGCAGCCGTCGCTCGTTTCCGCCGGTGGCGGGGAGGGCGGACGAAATATGCGGCCGAACTGGGCCTGCGCCGGCGCGGCCATGATGCCAAGTGCCATCAAGGCGATGGGATAGCCCATCAGTTTCAGCTGGTTTCGCATCGATAGCCGACCTCTCCCGGTCGCGTTCGGCGGCCTGCCAGGCCGGCGTCACGCACTTCATCCCCGTTACCTCCGGCAATTACCTTATGGCCGAGCGCTGCGTCAAACCGGATCGGGNNCGCAATTCGTCGAGCCAGAGCGTGGCCACCGCATCGCTCGGGGCGCGCCAGTCCCCGCGCGGCGAGAGGGCGCCGCCGCTCGAGACCTTGGGGCCGTTGGGCATGGCGGAGCGCTTGAACTGGCTGAACTGGAAGAAGCGGTGGAGGAATTTCTCCAGCCACGCGCGAATGGTCACAAGCTCATAGGCGTTGCGGTTCGCCTCGGGGAATTCGATCGGCCATAGTCCCTCGCTGCTGTCGCGCCAGGCATGCCAGGCGAGGAACGCAACGTGGCTCGGCTTGTGGCCCCAGCGCATGATGTGGTGGAGGAAGAAGTCGTTGAGCTCGTATGGGCCGATGATCGCCTCCGTGCTCTGGATCGCCCCATCCGCGCCCGCCGGCACCAGCTCGGGCGAGATCTCCGTGCCGAGCACGCCTTCCAGCGCCTCGTCCACCGCTGCATCGAACTGGCCGGTGCGCACGGTCCAGCGGATCAGATACTGGATCAGCGTCTTGGGCACGCCGGCGTTGACCGCGTAATGGCTCATCTGGTCGCCGACGCCATAGGTGCACCAGCCGAGCGCCAGTTCGGAAAGGTCGCCGGTGCCGATGACGAAGCCGCTGTGCTGGCCGGCAAGGCGGAACAGGTAATCGGTCCTGAGGCCCGCCTGCACGTTCTCGAAGGTCACGTCATAGACCGGCTCGCCACCGGCAAAGGCATGGCCGATATCCTCCAGCATGAGCGTGGCCGAGGGACGAATGTCGATTTCCTCCGCCAGCACGCCGAAGGTTTGCATCAGCTTCCAGGCGTTGGACTTGGTGCCTTCCGAAGTCGCAAAGCCGGGCATGGTGTAGCCGAGGATGGTTTCGCGAGGCAGGCCGAGCCGNNCGGTCGCAGGCCCGGGCAGCGACGATCAGCGCATGGGTGGAATCGAGCCCGCCGGAAATGCCGATCACCAGCGATTTCGGGCTGGTCGCCTGGATCCGCCGCATCAGCGCATCGACCTGAATGTTGAACGCCTCGTAGCAATCCTCGTCGAGCTTTTCCGGGCGGTTGGGCACGAAGGGGAAGCGGCGGACGGGGCGGACGAGGCCGATGTCGCCGCGCCGGTAGGCGTGCTCGAACACCACCTTGCGAAAGGAGTCCTCCGGCCGCCCGGCGGCCTCGGCGGCATCGTTGAAGGTCTGCATGCNNCGAGGATGCGCCGGGTGTCGATATCGGTGATGCACAGCTTCGGTTCGAGTTCGAAACGCTCGGAATCGACCAGCAGGTCGCCCAGTTCGAAGACCATGCCCTGCCCGTCCCAGGCGAGGTCGGTCGTGCTCTCGCCATGGCCGGAGGCGCAATAGGCATAGGCGCACACGGCGCGGGCCGAACTGGCGCGGCTGAGCAGGTGCCGCTCGTCGGACTTGCCGATGGTGATGTTGGAGGCCGAGAGATTGAGCAGGATCGTTGCGCCGGCCAGCGCAGCCATGGTGCCGGGCGGGTTGGGGCTCCAGAAGTCCTCGCAGATCTCGATCCCGAAGGTGAATCCGGGCAGGTTTTGAGCGGCAAAGATCAGGTCGGTGCCGAAGGGAATTTCCTCGCCGGCGATCTCGATCCACAGGTCCTGGCAGTTGCGCCCATGGGCGAACCAGCGATGCTCGTAATACTCGCGGTAGTTGGGCAGGTAACTCTTCGGCACGGCGCCGAGCAATTCGCCGCGGGCGAACACCAGCGCGCAATTGTAGACGCGNNGCACCGGGGTGAGGCTGGCGCTTGCCTCGACGATCTCGGCGAGATGCGCTTCCACGCTGTCTAGCAGGGCGCTTTGCAGGTGGAGGTCGTCGATGGCGTAGGAAGAGAGGGAGAGTTCGGGAAACAGCAGCAGGTCGACATCACGCGAATGCGCTATTTGTGCCTGCTCGATTATCCCTTTTGCGTTATAGGCGACATCGGCTGTGCGCACGCGCGGCTTGCTCGTCGCGAGCCGCACGAAGCCGTGCGTGTGCATGTCGAAGAAGGGGTGTTCGCCATCTGCGGCCTGCGTATCGTCGGCGGGCCTGAGCCAGTCGGAAGGCCGGCAGATTCCGAGGTCTGCAAGGCGCTGTTGCGCGGCCTTGCGGGCAATCTTGCCTTCGCTTTCCCAGCCGTAGATGGTCTGCGCGCGCCATGGCTTGGGCACGCCGTATCGGCGTCCGAATTCCTCGGCGGAAAGGGCGGGTTCCTGGGCTTTTCGCCACTGGCGAAGCAATTGTCCGGCACGATGCATGGTTTTCAATTACCCTAAAAGGGTAAAAATGCAACCCACGGGACGGGTTTCGCTGCTAGGCTGCTTCTCGGTCGCCGCCGATCGGCAGGCGCGCCTTCACTGTCGCCTGCGACAGGTCGAGGCCATAGAGCTTCGCCGCATTGCCGCCGCAGATTGCCCGCACATCGTCGGCCTCCATGTGCCCCATGGTCTCGCCGATGGTGCGCACCGAATTGGGCCAGATGCTGTCGGGATGCGGGTAATCGCTCGCCCACAGGAGGTTTTCCGGCCCCCAGAACTCGGTCAGCCGCATCGCCGTGGGGCTCTGCTGGAAGGTGCCATAGACCTGCCGCCGGAACAGTTCGCTCGGCTTCATCTGGTGCGGGATGCCGCCCTTGTCGTCCCAGTAGTCGGCGCATTCCCACAGCCGGTAGTGGCGATAGTCAAGCTCCTCCACCACCCACGGCACCCAGCCGACGCCGCTTTCGGCAATGACAATCTTCAGGCCCGGATGGCGCTCGAGAATGCCCCAGGCGAACAGGTCGACGAAGGGGTCGAGGAACTGGGTGATGAACATCTTGGCGTGGAGGAAGGTCGCCCCGGGCGAGCCCTTGTACTTGTCGAAGGCGTCGGTGACGCCGGGAAACACGGTGACGTGGAAGGACAGCACGATGCCGCTTTCCTCCAGCAGCTTCCACAAGGGGTCCCAGCGCTCGTCTTCCAGCCGCGGTTCGGCGACGGCGATCTGCAAATTGGCCTGCCGGCAGCCACCCCTTTTCGCTAGGCGCTGCAACTCCTCCAGCGCCGCTTCGGGCCGCGGGGGGAGCATGGCGACGCCGATCAGCCGTTCGGGCGCGGCAGAGCAGAAATCCTCGTACAGCCAGTCGTTGTAGGCGGCATAACAGGCGCGCATGAAGGCCTCGTCCGCGGTGCCGATCGAGGTGACGGGGCCGAACACGAGGTGCGCCCACACCTGGTCGCGATCCATGTCTGCCAGGCGCAATTGCGGATTGCCGGCGCGCAGATCCGTCACGTCCTCGATCCCGTCCCGGTCATAGGCGGTGTGGATCGGCTTGGGGCCGGAAAAGCCGAGCGGCCTGCCCGACCAGAAGCCCCAGCTCTCGCCGTCGGCCATCCACAGGGCCGGGCCGCCATCCTGTTCGACCACGTGCGGAATGCGCTCGCCCCAGCTTGAAGCCATGCGCGCGGTCCACAGGTCGGCCGGCAGCATGTTCATGTCCAGGTGATCGTCGCAGGAAACCAGCGCGGTCTCGATCATTATCGGCACTCCCACATGTTCATTGACTTTGTCCGTCGAACACCGGGTGCCTAGACCATCGCGCGCGCGCTGGCCATGGCTGTTTGCCAGCCAATGGCAGATTTGGGGTCGAGNNCAGCAATGCGCGGGGAAGGGAGCGTTCCAGCCGAACTCAGCGGCAGCGGGCCTCGCCGCGATCGATTGCCCGTCCGATCAGCCCGCCGACAGCCGCGCCGAGAATCGTGCCCACGGCGCGGTCGCCCTCGGTGTCGATGGCCCTGCCGATCAGCGCGCCGCCGGCGGCACCGATGATGAGGCCGGTGGTGCCATTGTCGCGGCGGCAATGATAGCGTCCGTCCTCGCCGAGCCAGATGCGGTCGCCCCGGCGCACCACGCGCGGTTCGAGATAGCGGCCGTGATCGTCATAGAGGCGGACCTGCTCCTGCGCCCGGCGGCCATGGGCTGGCGCCCAGGGCGGCGGATCAGCGAGCGCGGGCATGGGCGCGGCGAGGCTGAGGGCGGCGAGGATGAAGATCGGCTTGCGCATGGTTTCACGCCTCCATTCGGCTGGCAATCGCTTGTTCAACGCACGGCTTGGCGGAGCGATCCCGAATGGGGCGTGAATGAACAGGCGTAACCCGGCCTTAAGCATGATGAAGCGCGATGCCGGGCCCAGGCGGCGCGAACCTCAGGCGCCGTCAGTCTGCGCGAGGTGCTGCCTGAGCTTGGTGCGCAGTTTCTCGGCCAGCAGGTCAAGCTCGCTGATCTCTTCCAGAAGCTCCCTGCTTGCCGGGCTGGAAGTGCCCCAGATGGCGAGGAATATGCGCGCCATGCTCCAGCCGGTGAGACCATGTCCGACCAGCTCCAGCCGGTCGCCCGCGCGCGCCTCGCCTTCCTCGATCACGCGGTAGAACCAGCCGCAACGCCCGGTTTCGAGGATGCGTTTGACCATGCCCTGCCGGCCGAAGCGATGCTCGATCTTCCAGCATGGCTGGCGCGGCTGGCAGGCCTCGATCAGCGCCGTGCCGAGGCGGAAGCGATCACCCAGCAGCACCGCCCCTTCGGTGAGGCCGCGCAGGGAGATATTCGTTCCGAAGGCACCCGGCTGGTCGAGCAGTTCGTGCCCGCCCAGATGCTCGCGCCAGAAGCCATGGTGATCGACCGGATAGTGATGTAGCGCCATGTCTGGCCCGCCATGGTGCACGCGGTCGGCCTGCTGGTCTTCGACGATGCCTTCGCGGCCGATCTTCACGACCCCGCGCAGGGCGCTCTTGGCGATGGCGCTTTCCTCCCCGCTGCGGAACGGGCGCGCGCTGCCGGCGCACAGGGCGAGGACCGCGTGGCTCATATGCGGGCCGCCTTGCGCGCGGTGACATTGAGCCAGGGCGTCGGTTCGCCGCCGAAGGAGCTGCCCTGTTCGCTTTCCATCTCGAAACTGTCCCATGTGCCGGCAGAGCGATAGGCCGCTGCCAGAGTGTCCTGCAAAATATAGGAGTAGAAGCGGCCAAACTGGTCGCGATGCCCCCCTTCGCCGCCCTTGTAGCAGGCAAAATGCCAGCCACACGGTTTCAGGGCACGGTAAACGCGTTGCAAGATTTGCGGCAGTTCAGCCTCGGCAACATGCAGCAGCGAGGCGTGCGCCCAGACCGCGTCATAGGCTTCGCTGGCGTCGAGTTCTGCGAACAGCATCTGCCGCGCGGGGCGCTTGAGGCGGCGATTGGCGAGCTCGACCATGGCGGCCACGCCATCTGTTGCATCGACGGTGAAGCCGCGCTTCTCCATGTATTCGGCATCCCTGCCGTCGCCGCAGCCAAGCTCGAGGATGCGCGCGCCGGGCGGGAGGTGTTCGAGAAATCTGGCGATCCGCGGACTGCGATCGTGCGGCAGGTGCGAGGCCCATTCCTCCGCCCGCGTGGCGTAGAAACGTTCCGTCGCCGGGTCGATCATTCGGGACTTGCCGCTGCTTCCGCCGCTTCTGCTGCCTCGCGATCGCGCTGGGCGCGGCTCTTCTTCTCCGCCGCCGTCCGCAATTGGCCGCAGGCGGCATCGATATCGCGCCCGCGCGGCGTGCGCACGGGAGCGGAAATCCCGCCTTCGAAGACGATGTCGGAAAAGCGCCTGATGCGCTCCGGGTCCGAGCATTCGTAGGGCGCGCCGGGCCAGGGGTTGAAGGGGATCAGGTTGACCTTGGCCGGCAGCTTGAACGCCTTGAGCAGGCGGACCAGCTCGCGTGCGTCCTCGTCGCTGTCGTTCATGCCCTTCAGCATCACATATTCGAAGGTGATGCGCCGGGCGTTGGAGAGGCCAGGGAAGGCGCGGCAGGCGTCGAGAAGCTCCGCAATCGGATATNNCCGGGATAATCGGCGCAGGCCTGCAGCAATTGCTCTATGCCGTATTTCTTGTTGATCGGCACGATCTCGTCGCGAACATCCTTGGTCACCGCGTGCAGGCTGACCGCCAGGTTGACGCCGATCTCCTCGCCGCAGCGATCCATCATCGGCACCACGCCGCTGGTGGAAAGGGTGATGCGGCGCTTCGACAGGGCCAGCCCGTCGCCATGCATCACCAGTTGCAGCGCATCGCGGACATTGTCGAAGTTATACAGCGGCTCGCCCATGCCCATCATCACGATATTGGTCAGCAGGCGACCGTCGGCGGTATATTCCGCCTCGCTCTCGTCGTCAGGCATGTCCATCCGCCCGCGCGGCCATTCGCCCAGCGCATCGCGCGCCAGCATCACCTGGCCGACGATCTCGCCCGGGGTGAGGTTGCGCACCAGCCGCATGGTGCCGGTGTGGCAGAAGCGGCAGTTGAGCGTGCAGCCGACCTGCGAGGAGACGCACAGCGTCCCGCGATCGGCATCGGGGATGAACACCATTTCGAAATCGTGGCCGTCGGCGGTCCGCAGCAGCCATTTGCGCGTGCCGTCAGAGGAATGCTGCGCCTCGATGACTTCGGGCCGGCCGATGACGAAACGCTCTGCCAGCCACGGACGCATGGTCTTGGCGATATCGGTCATCGCCGCGAAATCCGTCACCCCGCGATGGTAAAGCCAGTGGAACACCTGCTTGGCGCGCAACTTGGCCTGTTTCGCATCCAGACCCGCTTCGGCGAACAGTGCCGCAATGTCCTTCTTCGGCAGGCCGATCAGGTCGATACGACCGTCCGCGCGCGGCGTGATGTCGCGCGCCACGGGAACCGGGTCCACTTGCCCGGGGATCGGCATGAGATCGGTGTCTGGCATGATTGGCGGCGATATAGGCGCTCGGATGGCGATTAGCTAGCCCATGGTTAGCCCGCACAACCCACGCTGGCGGCGTCCATGGCGGTGGCCGCGCCCTCGAGGCTGTACTGGTCGGAAAAGCGCCTTCCGCGCGCGTCGAGGCCGGAAATTCGCATACGGGCGGCCGCGCGCATGGCGGCGACCACGGCGGCGTCCATCGCCCGGTCCGTTGCCCAGGCATTATTGCCCGCGCCTTGCAGGGCAAAGCGCTGCGTGCCCACCCGCAAGGTGACCGGAGCCCCTTCGCGCAAGGCACGCGAGAGGCGGAAATGGACCTGTCCGCGCACCTGCTGGCCGGGCCATGTTCCGACCGAGGCAAAAGGCTCGAACTCGCGCGCGGCGCGGCTCTCCTCGCCTGCGGAAATGGCATAGCAGCGAGGGATTTCGGCATCGCGGAAGGCGCCCCACTGGCCATAGACGCCAAGGCTGTCGCGCGCGGCCAGCGGCGCGGTGACAATCAGACCGAGCAGCAGGGCGACGAGGGCGAGGGCGGCAGGGCGTTTCACCGGGCCAGCCTAACCGCCCGGATAGGAAATCGCCATCACTTCCCATTCCTTTTCGCCGCCGGGCAGGCGCACGGTCCTCAAGTCTCCCACACCGGCGCCGCGCAGGGCGCGGGCAATCGGGCTCGACCAGCCGACCCGACCTTCGCCGGCGTCCTGCTCCCTGTCGCCGACGATGGTCAGCGTGCGTTCCTCGTCATCTTCGTCGGCAATGGTGACGGTGGCGCCGAAGAACACGCGGCTCTTGTCCGGCTGCTGCGCCGGATCGACGACCTTGGCGTGTTTCATCACCCTGGCGAGATGGGCCAGCTCGCGGTCGATCTCGCGCATGCGCTTGCGGCCGTAGAGATAGTCACCGTTCTCGCTGCGGTCGCCATTGCCTGCCGCCCAGCTGACGATCTCGACGATTTCCGGCCGTTCCTTGCCGAGCAGGTGGTCATAGCGCGCCTTAAGCGCGGCAAGGCCGGCAGGGGTGATGGGGTTGGTCTTGACGGCAGCAGACATCCATCGATGCTTAGCGCGCCCGCGCGGTCGCGGCAAAGATGCTCAGCATCAACCAGCTGGGGAAAGCGCGTTGCAGCGCCGCTTCGGCATCGAGGTCTGCATCCTCGATCTCGCGCGCCTAGCGCAGGAAATCCTCGACGTGGCGGCTGTGGCCCGTGCTCGCCTGCTCAGGGTAGAGCGCCTCGTAGACCACCGCGTTCTCGACCACGCGCTGGACGTAGTTCTTGGTCTCGTAAATGCCGATTTCCTCGATCCAGCGCAGCCAGTCGACGCTGCCGGTGCGCGGATCGCCATTCTGCCGCAGCCACTGGTTCACCCGGCCTGGTCCGGCATTGTAGGCGGCGATGGCGAGCGGGTAGCTGCCGCCGTAGTTCGCCAGCAGGCGCTCGATATGGTTGGAGCCGAGGCGCATGGAATATTGCGGGTCCTCGATCAGCCGGTCGGCCGAATACTGCACGCCGGCATGGCGCGCCTCCATCCGCGCGGTGGCCGGCATGAACTGCATCAGCCCGCGTGCACCGGCGTGGCTGATGGCGTTTTCGGCAAACTGGCTTTCCTGCCGGGCAAGCGCGTGGATCATCGTCCAGTTGCTGCCTTCGGGCGTCTGCAATTGCGGATAGCCGATGCGGGTAAAGCCGGCGTGGCCGTCTGCCGCGGCATAATCGGCAAGGTTCACGGCAAGGTCGCGGCGGCCGATCTCGCGCGCCAGCTCGGCCACGAGGATGTGCTCGCCGATGGTCTGCGCCTGGTCGGCGATCTCGCGGTAGAAGCGGATGCCGACGCGCCATGGCGCATCGCGGGCGACTTCCGACACCGCCAGGGTGAGCGGCGCATCGGTGAAGGCGGCGCGCTCTTCGTCTGTCGGTTCGCCTGCCGGCGCTTCGACATATTCGGGCAGCGGGCGGCCCAGCCGGTCGAGCGCGATCAGGCCGTAGAAACGATCGCTGTATTCTGCTGCCATTTCGTAATGGCGCGTGGCCTGTTCTTCATTGCCGGCCTGGCGCCAGGCCTCTCCGGCCCAGAAGAAACCCTTGGAGCGCGTCTGCGAGGTGCGTGCGGCGGCGCCATACTGGTAGAACAGCGGCGCAGCGGCAGCGGCATCGCCCGAGTGCCACAGCGCATTGGTGCCGCCGAGCCACATCAGCGAGGTGTAATCGTCGCGCAGGCGGTATTCCATCGCCGAGATGTCCTCGCCCGGAGCGAAGGCCTCGCGCGCGCGGGCGGCGATACGCGTGGCATCGCTGCGCGAGGCGGAGCGCGCCACGGTGAGCAATTCGGTGATCCACAGAGTGCGGTCGAAGGGCAGGGCGGCGAGCGCCGGCCCGTCGGCGATCAGGCGCACGGCTTCGGAGCGGCGGCCCTCCTGGCGCAACTCGCGGCTGCGGTTGTAGAGATAGCCCGGATCGGCCTGCGCGTCGGGATCGCTTGTCGCCCCGTCACCGCCCTGGAGGATCGCCAGCCGTGCCGCGAACACCGCGCGGCGCGCCTCGGAGGTGCGGGAAAGCTGGCGCGCGGCGCCTTCGGCCTCGCGTTGCCACAGCAGGGCGTCCATGCGCGCATCCTGGTCTGACTGGCTCAGCCTGCCGCCATACATGCTGGAGATCATCGCTTCGGCGACTTCGCTCATCTCGCCGCCGATCCACGCCTCGCGCGCCATGGCGGCAGCGGCCTCGCGGTCGCGGCCCATCAGCGCCAGCGCGTAATGCGCCCGCGAGAAATTGGTGACCGGCGGAAACTGGTCGAAAAAAGCGAGCAGTTCGCCATTGCTGACGAACTCCTGCCGCAGCCTCTCCTCTGCCTGTGACCGAAGCCGGCTTTCATCGGGAAATCCGGGGTTGGCGACAAGGAAGCTGGAATAGCGCGCGAACGGAAGCTCGGCGTCCGTATCCGCCACCAGCTCCTGCCAATGGGCGATCTGCCGCGCCATCCGGCCTGGGCCTTCGGCGACCAAAGAGGCGCGCGCTTCGTCCCACTCGCTCGCCTCCTGCGCGCAGGCGGGAAGGGGCGTTGCCGCGAGGCTGGATGCCACGGCAAGTAGCAGTGCAGGGCGAACCATGCTGGACATAGTGGCAGGCCTCTCCTTATCAGGCGCTGAATATTCCGCCTTAACGCTGCGGGATTCACGAAGAAAGAATCGCCCTTATTCGGGCGAATGCAAGAGGTAGCACGATGTTTTCAGGCTCGATTCCGGCTCTGGCGACTCCTTTTCGCGACGGATCGTTCGACGAGGAGGCGTTCCGCCGTTTCGTCGACTGGCAGATCGACAACGGATCGTCCGCCCTGGTGCCCTGCGGGACCACCGGCGAATCGGCCACGCTCGACAATGAGGAACACCACAAGGCGATTGCCGCCTGCGCCGAGCAGGCCGCTGGCCGGGTGCCGGTGATTGCCGGGGCGGGCAGCAACGATACGCAGACGGCGCTGTGGCACATCAAGGAAGCGCAGGTGGCCGGCGCCGATGCGGTGCTGCTGGTCGCGCCCTATTACAACCGCCCCGGACAGCAGGGCCTGCTGGCCCATTTCTCCTACCTTGCCGAGCGCTCCGAACTGCCGATCGTGCTCTACAACGTGCCCGGCCGCACGGTGACCGACATCTTGCCGGAAACGGTGGTGGAGTTGCGCCGGCGCTTCCCGGAAAAGATCGTCAGCATCAAGGATGCCAGCGGCGACCTTTCGCGCGTGGTCACCCAGCGCATCGGGGCAGGGGCCGATTTCTGCCAGCTCTCGGGCGACGACCCGCTGGCGCTGGCGGGCTATATCCTCGGCCAGAAGGGCTGTATTTCGGTGACCGCCAATGTCGCCCCGCGGCTGTGCGCGGATTTCCACGCGGCGGCGCTGGCGGGCGATTGGAACACGGCGCGCGAACTCAACGAGAAGCTCTATCCGCTGCACAAGGCGATGTTCGTCGATCCCAGCCCGGCGCCCGCGAAATATGCCCTGTCGAAGCTGCATGACTGGTTCGCGCCCGACGTGCGCCTGCCGATCGTCGAATGTTCGGCGGAAGGCAAGGCGGCGGTCGACGCGGCGATGGCGGGGCTGGAGCTCTAGCCTTTAGCCCACCGCTCTAATCCGCCGGATTGTGCTCCTGCACGAAGGCGACCGCTTCGGTGAGCATCTGCAGGCGGGTCTCGCTGGTGGACAGCCAGTGATCCTCGCCTTCCAGCTCGACGAAGCGATAGGGCTTGTCGGCATCGTCGAGCGCGTCGGCCATGACCCGGCTCTGGTCGTAGGCGACCACCGTGTCGTCGCGCCCGTGGATCAGCAGGATCGGGGCGTCGGCGCGTTCCGCCTGCCGGCGAGGTGAGATGGCACGCCATTCGTCGCGCGGCCCGAGTTCTTCGGCCAGCGAGCGCCGGAACAGGCCGCTGCGCCCGGCTTCCCGGTTCTCGACGCGGGACATCATCGAGATATCGCTGATCCCGGCGACCGAGACGGCGCAGCGATAGAGGCCCTGTTGCACGGTCACCCCGGCGAGTGCGGCATAGCCGCCGTAGCTGGCCCCGACGATGCAGGCGCGCGAAGGATCGATGATCCCCTCTGCCGCCAGATGGGCCACGCCGTCGGAAATATCCGTCTGCATCTTGCGGCCCCATTCGCCATAGCCGGCGCGGATGAATTCCTCGCCGCGCCCGGTCGAGCCGCGGAAGTTGGGCTGGAATACGGCATAGCCGCGCGAGGCGAAGGCCTGCGCCCACCAGTCGAAGCCGATCTCGTCATGCAAATGGGGGCCACCATGCGGCAGCACCACCAGCGGCAGGTCGACCGCTTCCCTTCCGGGTGGCAGGGTGAGGATGCCAGCGAGCGCAAGCCCGTCCTCGGCGACATATTCGACCCGCGACATCGGCCCGACCCGGCTGGGGCGTATCAGTGGCCGATCATAACCGATATCCCGGGCGCTGCGGGCGGCGATATCGACAAGGTACCAGGTGCCGCTGTCGCCTTCGCCTTCGGTATGGACGATGGCGCGGCCAAGGTCGGCGGTCCATTCCACCATCCTTGCCCGGCGCCCGCTGAAGGCCCGGCGGATCATCCGCGCCCGGTCTTGCAGTTCGGGATCGAAGAACACCGGCTCGTCCGGATTGTCCTCGGGCAAATAGCCTAGCCGAGAAATTCGCCGGTCTGCCCATTCCAGAACAGCCGGTCGACATCGACTTCGTCGAGGAAGGGCGTGGCCTGTCCGCCGGCGAGCGGCAATTCGAACCAGTCGGTCAGGCCGGTCCCGGTATCTTCCACGAAATAGATCAGCGTGGTCCCGTCGCTGCCGAGGCCGCGCAGCCCGGCATCGCCATTGGGGTTGCGGCCTTCGGCGATCCGGTCGCCCTCGCCGTTTCGGATGTTCCAGTCGCCGGAACCGCGCCGGATGTCGAACACAGCTTCAATCTCGCCATCGCGGCCGATGATCCAGTCGCGATAGATTCCTTCGGGAGGCGAGGAAGCAATCCGCCGTTCGTCCATGTCCGCGAAATCCACCTCGTAGAGCGCGGGCCGGCCGTGGTTGAAGGCATAGCTACGGGTGCTGCCCCTTCGTTCGTATTCGATGGCGCCGAAATAGCCTTTCCACCTGCCATCGACCTGGCGGATGCCGTGCGTTCCGAAAACGGAATCGGCCAGTCGCGGGGTGTTTCCGAATACTGCCTCGGCCTCTTCTCCCGCCTCAACCGGAACGACCACCGCCTGGGTCAGCTCGTACTGGTCGGCGACGAAGCCTCGGACATCCACCGTGGCGCTGTGATAGAACAGCAAGGCCTCATCGCCGGCGAAGCGAATGCCGCGAAACTTGACGTCTCCTGCGCCAATCATGTTCTGCAGGCTGATGTCGTTATCGAAGATCAGCAGGCGCCTGACCCCTTCGATGGTGGCGATCATGGCGAGGTGCTCTCCGGTGGGCGAGATTGCCACGTCTTCCACGCCCGGCAGCTCGCCATAGGCGGTCAGCGGTGGTGGTTCGGGTGGAGCTGCCTGCTGCTGGGCCTGATCCTGCGCGGCCAGCGGCATGGTGGCCAGTGCCATGGCTCCCAGAAACGCCGCGGCACGTCCGAAAATCCTGCCCATGTCCTTCTTTCCCCCCGAGAACCAAAAAGGCGATTTGATCACCTGATGCCTCTTTTCACCGATTTTCCAGAGGTTTGGCAAGACAGGCTTTCCTACAGATGCACATATTCGCCATGCCGGACGCATGACGAGCGCAGCCCTTCAGGCGCTGTTGGAAATTTCCTTTCGCGGCCGGATACGAACATTTCTCCATTTCCTTCCCGGGCCACTCGTGCCTCGCGGTGCGCAAGTGCTTGTAAACGCAGGCGTCCTTCTCGTTCGCACGCGTTCCACGCCCTGTCTCACCTGTAACCCTCGCGCGCCAATCGTGCCCGCAGGTTCCGGCGGGCTTGCTGGCGCCGGACGCGCGCCCTACATGCGCCCTCACCATGGCCCGTCCCAAACCCTCGACATTCGACAAGCAGAAGGTGGTCGCAGAAAACCGCAAGGCGCGGTTCAACTACCATATCGAGGAGACGCTCGAGGCCGGCCTCGCCCTCAGCGGCACGGAAGTGAAGAGCCTGCGCTTCGGCGAGGGCTCGATTGCCGAAAGCTATGCCGAAGTGCGCGATGGCGAGGTGTGGCTGGTCAATGCCAACATCCCCGAGTTCAGCCACGGCAATCGCTTCAACCACGAGCCCAAGCGCCCGCGCAAGCTGCTGCTGCACACGCGCGAGATCGACAAATTGTTCGGCGCGGTCGAGCGCAAGGGCATGACGCTGGTGCCGCTGTCGATCTATTTCAACGACCGCGGCATCGCCAAGGTCGATCTCGGCATCGCCCGCGGCAAACGCAAATACGACAAGCGCGAGACCCAGAAAAAGCGCGACTGGGACCGCCAGAAGGCGCGCCTGTTGCGGGAGAACCGCTAGTTGCTGCCGATTATTACTTTACGTTAACGTAAACGTCATATAGAACGCGCCCATGACGCAAACGTTTTCGATTTCGGAGCTGGCGCGCGAGTTCGATGTGACCCCGCGCACCATCCGCTACTACGAGTCCGAAGGCCTGCTGTCGCCGGCCCGTCAGGGCCAGCGGCGCATCTATTCGCCGCGCGACCGGGTGACACTGGCGCTCATCCTGCGCGGCAAGCGGCTCGGCTTTTCCCTCGCCGAGGCCAAGGAAATCATCGAGCTCTACGATGCGCCCCAGGGCGAGGCCGGCCAACTGCGGTTGTTGTTGGACAAGCTCGCCGACAAGCGCCTCGAACTGGAAGCGAAACGGCGGGATGCGGAAAGCGCCCTTGCCAGCATGGATGAATACGCGGCGCGCTGCCGCGCACGCCTTGAGCAACTCGAAAATGGTGGACCGGTGTCTGCCAAGGCGGGGCCGGGCGCATGACTGCTCGTAAGTTCGAGGCCCGCAATCCCGATTTCGCGGCGATCACCCGCGACGGCTTCGCCCGCCACGGGCTGATGACCCATCTCGGCGTCGAGATGGTGACGGTCGAGCCGGGCTTCGTCGAGTTGGGCGTCGATCACCGGCCCGAGTTGACCCAGCAGCACGGCTATTTCCACGGCGGGCTCATGGGGGCGATGGCCGATACCGCGTGCGGCTACGCGGCGTTCTCGCTGACCCCGCCGGGCGCCACCGTGCTGACGGTGGAGTACAAGATGAACATGACGGCGCCGGGCGACGGCGAGCGCTTGGTGGCGCGCGGTTGGGTCAAGCGGCCGGGCCGCACCCTGATCGTCACCCACGGCGA
>JABAHR010000256.1_pt1 | contig 26881 bp, 27 predicted proteins | sample 7062101 | NCBI WGS metagenome assembly JABAHR01 (sample SAMN14534553, study PRJNA622989) | marine sediment metagenome | biome: marine biome [ENVO:00000428]; feature: marine pelagic biome [ENVO:01000023]; material: deep marine sediment [ENVO:00002113] | place: India: Gulf of Kutch | collected...
GTCCGCTGCTCTACCAACTGAGCTACCTGGGCTCCGGATGCGATTGGCGCCGCGCCCGCCCGTTGCGCTGCACGAGCGTTTGCGGCAGGCGCGGTATTAAACACTTGCCGCGGCCGGCAAGTCAACCAACGCCCGTGGCGAGCCGGATTTCGGCACTGCGCGCCGGCCGACAGGCGGGCGGTCCTGCCGATTACAGCAACCGGCAGGTGCAGGCTATACTGTCCCGCACCTTGGTTCAGGAGATCATCATCGTGGCGTCCACTGCCCGCCTGGAGGACATGAACCGGTCGACCGTCCATGAGTTGACGCCCGCACCGGACCATCGCGACCGCGCCCGCCAGGCCTTCGTGTTTCACCTGAAAAGGCGCCTCGGCACGCTCGGCGCGCGTGGTCTCGGGCAAGTGGCCAGCCATCGCACCGGCAGCGATGAGCCCACCCTCGAGGAGACCGCCGCGGCCATGTCCGGCAGCGCGTCGTTTGCCGCCTGGAGTGCTCTGAACAAGGGGTCGCAACGACGCATGTGGCTGGCGCTGGAAGACATGGTGGAACGGCAGTTACCAGAACTGGAGGCCCGCATGGCGCAGATCAGTGAGCGCCCCAAGCGGGGCTCCTTGGCGCTCGATCCGGAGCTGCCGATACCCGGGCATCTCCGGCGCCATGCATTTCATGGCCAGCCGGGCGGATACGTCGGCAGCCGCCACGAAGCGGACCTCCGCGCGGGGTTGTTGCAGGAGGCTGGCGGAACCCTCTACACGCGGGGGGTCGGCACCGGCAGGCGGGACAGCAAGGCGCAGGCCGTGGTGCGTTACCTCAACGAGCGGTTCCCGGGGCTCGATCCCGCTCGCATCCTGGACCTCGGTTGCGGATACGGCGGCCAGACCTGCGGCTACGCGCTCGCGTACCCGCAGGCGCAGACCCACGGCATCGATATCGGGGAGGGCCTGCTGCGTTATGCACACCTGCGGGCCGAGTCGCTGGGAGTGCCGCTTCATTTGCACCAGGCAGATGCGTCGGGCACCGGCTTTCCCGACGGCCATTTCGACCTGATCGTGAGCAATATCCTGCTGCACGAGGTGCCCACGCCCATGATGCGCGCGATCATGGCGGAGTGCTGGCGGCTGCTGGCGCCCGGCGGCGTGGTCATCCACCAGGACGTGCCTACCCAGGACCCTGACATGCCGGGTTTCGCCCGGTTCCTGTCGATGTGGCAGACCGAACACAACGACGAACCATTCTGGGCTGAGTTCTCGCAGAGCAGTGTACCGGAGGCACTGATCGCGGCCGGCTTCGATGCTGCGAGCGTGTTCGAGGACTACGTCGCGCAGGTCGATGGCCCGCTGACCTGGTACTTCGTGGGCGCGGTGCGCTGATGGCGGTCCGGGGGCCAGAGCGTGGCGCGAAGCCGCAGCATTTCAGCGATCCGGCGCTGGACGGGCTGTACCAGATGATGCTGGTGCTGGCCGAGGAGCTGGCCGCCATTCGTGAGCGCCTGGACACCGCACTCGCCATCCTGGCGAGTGGAAAGACGCCGACCGACGAGGCCCTGGATGCCTTCGACCTCGGTCCGGGCTACGACGAGGTCCGCCGGCAGTTCGTGCAGCGACTGTTGGAGCCGCTGGAGGAGTTGATCGAGCAAGAGCGCGGTTCGTGAAGACCCGGGGGTTCGTGCCGGTCTATTTTGGCTGGAGCCTCGGCACGCTCGCCATGTCGACCCTGCTCAATACGCAGACGGCGCTGCTGATGGCGTACCTGATCAACGTGATTGGCATGGGCCCCGCCATCGCCGGGTCGCTGTTGTTCCTCTCCAAGATATACGATGGCCTCACCGACCCGCTGATGGGCGTCATCAGCGACAAGACGAGTTCCCGCTGGGGGCGGCGGCGACCCTACCTGCTGGTCGGCGGGGTACTGTGTGCCGTGAGCGTGGTGGCCATGTTTTCCGTCCCGCAGCTGGACGGCCAGCTCCTGTATGCCTGGGTGCTGGGCGTGCTGCTGCTCGCCGCCACCGCCTACACGATATTCAATGTGCCCTACCTGTCCATGCCCGCGGAAATGGTGGCCGACCCCTACGAGCGTTCCAAGCTCATGTCCTACCGCGTGGGCTGGATTTCCATCGGCACGTTTGTCGGGATCGCGTTGGCGCCGCGCCTGATCGCTCATGCGCGCGACCAGCTCGGCTGGCCAGAGGCGGATGCCTACCGGCTGATGTCGTTCGTGGCGGGGGCCATCATCCTGGCGGCCGCCGGCGCCTGCTTCGTGGCCACCAGCAAGGCCAGGACGGCCAGCCAGACCCGCAAGCGCATGCCCCTGCTCGAGCAGGCCAGGCTCGCGCTCGGCAACAAGCCCTTCCTGATGCTGCTGGGCATCAAGTACCTGGGCCTGTACGCGCTGTCGGCCACGGTGGCCACCAATATTTTCTTCGTGCGCCAGGTCATGCAGCAATCGGAGGCCATCATGTTGTGGTACGGGCTGGCCTACATGGCCGGAAGCCTGTGCGCACTGGCCCCCTGGGTCCTGATCTCGCGGCACCTCAGCAAGCCGCATACCCTGGCGTTGTCGGCCGGCCTGGCCGTGTTCGCCAACCTGACCTGGTTTTTTTCCGGCCCCACCGAGCCCATCTGGGTGTACACGCTTCGCGCCTTCATGCTCGCGGCCTGCAACGGAGGGATGCTGCTGATGGGGCAGAGCCTGTTGCCCGACATCATGGAATACGATTACCGCCGCACGGGACTCCGGCGCGAGGGCCTGTATGCGGGGCTGTACAGTTTCATCGAGAAACTCGCGTTCGCCACCGCCCCGCTCACGCTGGGGCTGCTCCTCGGCCAGATGGGTTTCGTGCAGGGCCTGCCGCGCAGCGCCAGCCAGCCGGAGAGTGCGCTGCTGGCCATTACCATCGCGATCGCCGTGATCCCGGCCATCACCAATTCGCTCAAGGTCGTGTTGGCGCTGAATCTCAAGATACCCGATGGGGCTTCGGAGCAGCGGCCATGAAGGAGGCGTCTCCGCCGCGGCGGGTGCCGGGGGTGCGGGCCGGTCTGGCCGCGAGACTTCCCCGCTTTTCCTGAAGAAGGGTAAAATGATATAAAGACATAACAAGAAGCGTTTTGCCACCCGAATACCGGCAGGCGAAGCCGGCTGGTGAATGTGCACAGCAAGTAAGGCCCGCAGCACAGAGCGGGCCATGGAGAGGGAGAGATGAAGATGACTACCCACCGCGTTCAACGGGTTCTGATCGTGGCGTCCCTGATCTGGCTGGGCTTGCCCGCAGGGGCTTTGGGCCAGGACCAGGAGGCCGCCGAGGGCGCCACCGGCAGGCTCGAGGAAATCGTGGTCACCGCGCGCAAGAAGGAGGAGAGCCTCCAGGAAATTCCGGTTGCGGTCACCGCGTTCTCCAACGATCTGCTCAAGGAACTGCGTATCAACAGCCCGACGGAGGTGGCGGCCTTCACGCCCGGGTTCTCGTTCATTTCCGCCTTCGGTCGCGATCTGGACCGACCGGTCGTACGCGGCATGGCCAATATCCTGGGCGAGGCCAACGCCTCATTCTTCATCGACGGCGTTTACGTTCCAGGCACCATCGCTTCCACCGAACTGCAAAGCCTGGAGCGCGTGGAGGTCATCAAGGGGCCGCAGGCCGCCCTGTACGGGCGCGCGACGTTCGCTGGCGCGATCAACTATGTCACCCGGCGGCCATCCAACGAGCACGAGGCAGAGGTATCGCTCAGCGCGGCCGAGCATGACCAGTACGATGCCATGGCCTACTTCAGCGGCCCCTGGATCGAGGACACGCTTTACTACTACTTCGGCGCCTCCTACTACCAGTACGGCGGCGAGCACAAGAACCTGATCGACGGCAAGGACGTGGGTGGCCAGGAAACGCTCGCCTTTACCGGCAAGCTGGTGTACACCCCCAGCGAGAATTTCGATGCCACCTTCCGCCTCACCTACCAGGAGGACGATGACGACCACGTTGCGGTGTGGCTGCAGGGTGCGGACTTCAACAACTGTTACGAGACCAGCCCGGAGCGGCCTTCGGCGAGGGGCTATTATTGCGGCACGGTGCGCGTGAGCGATACCACCGAGGCACGCACCGATTTCCTGCCCGACCCCGGCATCGACCGGGAGATCCTGCGTACGGCCCTGACCCTGAACTGGAATTTCGACAATGGCAGCTCGTTGCAGAGCATCACGGGCTTCCAGAACGAGGACACGGTTCGCCAGATCGACGTCTCCTATGCCGGCTATGATCCGCTGACCTACCTGTACGCACTGCCGTTCCTCGATGCCAATGGCAGTTTCTGGCGCGTTCAGGAAGAAGAGACCGACACCTTCTCGCAGGAACTGCGCTGGAGTTCGGCCCAGGATCAGCGTCTGCGCTGGACCGTCGGGGCCTACTTCTACCGCTCCGAGTTCGACCAGCCCGTCGAAGACCGCATCAACCCGATGACGGCCACACCGGCGCTGCTCGATCCGGCCATGGCGGTGCAGATGCCCAACAGCTATCCCCGCAAGCTGGAAACCGAGAACGTCGCCTTGTTCGGTGGCCTGGAATACGACTTCAACGACCAGTGGCGCGGGACCGCGGAAGTGCGGTTCGCGGAGGACAAGAAATCCGCCGATTTCTTCCCCTACCTGCCGTTCCAGACCACGGTCTCCGAGGAGGAAACCTTCGACAGCGTGACGCCGCGCTTTACCCTGACCTATTTTGCCAGCGACGATCTGACCATTTACGGCAACATCGCCAAGGGTAACAAGCCGGGCGGGTTCAACGATCCCGGCGCCCCCGTGACGGCGTACGACGAGGAGGAGGCCTGGAACTACGAGGTGGGCTTCAAGTCGACCTGGAAGGACGGCACGGTGATCTGGAACACGGCCCTGTTCTTCGTCGACTGGGACGACCAGCAGCTCACCTTCACCACCCAGCGGCCGGACGGTACACCGACCTCCTTCGTCGAGAACGTCGGCCAGACCGAGGTGCTGGGGCTCGAGACCGAGCTCAGCTTCCTGATCGCCGACAATTGGGACATGGCGATCACCTACGCGTACATCGATTCCGAGATTCAGGAGTACGTCAACGTGGACCAGGCGGTGCTGCTCGGTTGTAACGTCACCGATCCCGGTGACGTGTACTTCGCCTGCATCCAGGAGCGGGGCTCGGTGGCCGGCAACCAGACGCCGCGTTCGTCCGAGCATCAGGCTTCGTTGCGGACCATGTACGTCATCCCGGCGGATAATGGGCGGGAGTGGTTCCTGGGCGGCGACGTGACCTACGAGTCGAGCCGCTACGCGCAGGTGCATAATCTGGCCGAGACCGGCGATGCCACCCGCGTGGGCTTGCAGGTGGGTTACCGCAGCGAAGGCTGGGATTTCACCCTGTGGGCCAAGAACGTGTTCGACGATGATACCGCCCAGGACATCCTGCGCTACATCGACTCCAGGGCCTACACCTACGCGCCCTTCATTCCGTGTCCGCCGGGCTTGCGCCAGGGCGCGAACTGCGGCCCCTTCTTCTTCCGCTCGGCTTCCAACATCGGCGGTGGGACGATCCTGCCACGCGGTTTCGGCATCACCCTGCCGCGGGGCCGGCAAATCGGCGCGACCTTCCGTTACCGGTTCTGAGGATGGCGGCGCGAATGGCCGGCCGGGGGCGCCCGGCCGGCATGGGTAGCGCAGGATGGTGATGAAGAGCAGCATGCAAAGAATGATCGGCAGCCTGGGCATGGCTCTCGCCGTGGCGTGGCAGCCCCTGCTGATGGCGGACCCGGTGGCGGTCAGCGAATCCGGGCGCAGGGCGCAGGCCCCGGAGGTCGCGGTCGGCCCTGACGGGTCCGTGCATGTCGTGTGGCTGGACAAAGGCGTCGTCGGTACCGCCGACAAGCTCGGCGCCGTCATGGCCGGCGGCCGTCATAGTCACCAGTCGTTCGCCAATCTCATGTATGCGCACTCCGGGGATGGCGGACAGAGCTTCTCGCAACCCGTGCGGGTGAACCCGACCGACGGCGAGGTCTGGGGCTTCTCCATCAGCAAGGCCGCGGTTGCGGCCGGGCCCGACGGCTCGGTGCACATCATGTATCCGATCAATACCACTTCCTCGACCACTGGCCTGGCCGTGGCCTCCTCGGCGTACACGCGCTCGGTGGACGGCGGCCTGAGCTTCGCCGCCCCGCAGGTGCTGAACAGCGATCCCGGTGAGGATCTGTCGAGCATCGTCAGCGGTGGCCTGTCGCAGGCGCAGGTGTTCGGCAGCCTGGCGGTGACCGCCGATGGCGGCGTATACGCCTTCTGGCTGGATACCCGGGACATGAACGCCGCGGACATGCTGTCTTCGCTGTACATGCGCGCCTCGCATGACCATGGGCAGGGTTTCGAGGCCGAGCGCGAGCTGTTCGCGACGGACTCCTGCCCCTGCTGCCAGATCACCACCACCGTCGATGAAAACGGCGCGGTGTACGTCTCCAGCCGCCAGGTCTCGGCCGACAAGGTGCGTACCCCGGTGGTTACGGTCAGTCGCGATGGCGGTGCCACCTTCGGCCCGCGGGTCAGCACCGGGGGCGCCCCGTGGCAACTGGATGGTTGTCCGCTCAAGGCCAATGCCCTGGCCGCGGCCGGCGGGCACCTCTACTCGCTCGTTCACAACGGCGCGGAAGAGCCGCCGGGCCTGCTGTTCGCGCGATCTACCGATGGCGGTGCGAGTTTCGAGGCGGCGGTGAAGATTCATCCCGAGGCGGACGTGAGTGACAGCCCGAGCCTGGCCGCCACCGGCCAGAGGGTGTTCGCAATCTGGCACGCCAAGGAGGGGGGACCCCGACGCATCTACTACCGGGTCTCGACGGACGCGGGTGAGGGGTTCGGTGCCCTTCGGCACCTGGACATACCGCCAGGCAGCGTGGGTTACCCCGAGGCTGCCATGCTGCCCGACGGGTCTGCCATCGTCGTCTGGCAACACGACGAGCGCGTCATGTCCATGCGGGTCGACGCAGGGGCGGGCGAGCCGCAATCGGCGCCGTGATCGCGCGCCTGGCCTGCGCGCTGGTGGCCCTGTGGTTGCCGCTCGATGCCGCCCGCGCGGCGGAGACCGCCGCTGCGGAAGGTGCCTGGCCTCAGCGGGTGGATGCGGAATCCTTTCGGGCCGTGCTGGAGGACAGGCGTGGCGAGGTGGTCGTGCTCAACCTCTGGGCCACCTGGTGCATCCCCTGCCTGAAGGAGATTCCCGACCTGATGCAGCTCGAGCGGGAGCTGGCCCCGCAGGGCGTGGCGCTGGTAGCGGTCAGCATGGACGATCCGGCGGACGTCGGCATCGTGGCGGCCTACCGCCAGCGCAACTTTCCCGAGTTTCACACCCTGCTGAGGGGCGAGCCCGACATGGACACCCTGGTCAGCGTGGTGGATCCCAGCTGGAACGAGCTGCTGCCCACCACCTACCTCATCGACCGGCGCGGCGATGTCCAGCGCCGCATCCAGGGCAAGCGCTCGCTGGACGATTTCCGGACCGAGGTGCAGGCCCTGCTGGAGTGAGCACCGCTGCCGGGTATGGCTACTCCGGGATATAGCCAGCGGGCTTTTCGGAGCCGCCACCAAAAAAGAATTGCTCCATCTCGCCCTCCAAAAACCGGCGGTGTTCCGGATTGATCGGGCTCAGGCGATGCTCGTTGATCAGCATGGTCTGGTGGGCCAGCCAGTTTTGCCAGGCTTGGGCGGAGATGTGTTCGAAGATTCGCCTGCCGAGTTCGCCGGGGTAAGGCTGGAATTCCAGGGCCGGCAAATCCTCTCCGAGCAGCTGGCAATGGACGGTACGCGCCATGGGGTCGGTCTCGCTTACATCACGGGTTGGTCGCTGGCATTGTAAGGCATAGCGGGCCGGGCCTGCTTTACGCCGCGGCAGCCAGGTACTAATCTGGGTCTCATCTCACCGGAGAGAAATCCGGGGCGGGTCGGGTGATCACATGAAACGGATTACGCGTTGCGTGCTGGGACCGGCACTGCTCCTGTTGGCCGGTCATGCGGTGGCGCAGATGCCCGAACCGCCCATCGACAACCGAGTGCAGGTGCGCGCCTATGCGTTGTGGTGGATGGCGCNNCGTCTGGGATACACCGGCGCCCTGGTCACCTCCGACTCACTGCCGGCCAAGAAGCTCTATGGCATGATTCGGACGGGCCGGGATTTCAGCCGGGAACTGATCGACACCTACGGCACCGTGACCTTGGGCGAACTGGAAGTGCTCGAGCCCGCTGAGAAGCAGCCCGCCGGGGCCGATCAGCCCTGAAATTCGGACAGGCACTCCAGCAGTCGCAGCACCGGACTGGGTATGCCCAGCGCCTGCCATTGCTCACGCTTGCACCACCGGCCCCGGCTGTCCTGGATGCCGGTTGCGGCGTCCGGCGGGCAGCAGGCAGGATGGATGGTCAGCTTGCGGTGCGTGAGCCGGTGGCCGAAGCTGGGCAGGGTGGATAACGATCGGGCATCCAGGCCGAACCGGTCCGCCAGCGCCTCCAGCGAGTCGGCTTCCGGCAGGGACCACAGCCCGCCCCAGATGCCGGCCGGGGGTCGCTGCACCAGCAGCACCGCCCCGTCGTCCCGCTGCTGGATCAGCACGAACAGGTTCTTTTCGCGCACTTTCAGCCCCGGCCGCGGTGACGGCAGCCGGTCAACCTGTTGCCGCGCCAGCGCCACGCAGTCCCGGGACACCGGGCACGCCTCACAGGCGGGCCGACTGCGGGTGCACAGCGTGGCCCCCAGGTCCATGATGGCCTGCGTATAGTCCGCGCCACGCGCAGCAGGCAGGCGAGATTCGGCTTCCGCCCAGAGCCGGTCGTGAACCGCGCGCTGGCCTGGCCACCCCTCGACGGCCGCATGCCGGGCCAGCACCCGCCGCACGTTGCCGTCCAGTATCGCCAGCGGCCTGTCGTGCGCCTGCGAGATGATGGCGTTGGCCGTGCTCGCGCCGATGCCGGGCAGGGCCTCGAGCTCGGCGGCGCTGGCGGGCACCGTACCGCCGTGCTGCGTTATGCAGGCGCGCGCGGCCCGGTGCAGGTTGCGGGCGCGGGCGTAGTAGCCCAGGCCGGACCAATGCGCCAGCACATCGTCCAGCGGCGCATCCGCCAGGGCGGCGAGGTCGGGAAAACGCCGCACGAAGCGCTCGAAATAGGGGATCACGGTCGCCACCTGGGTCTGCTGCAGCATGATCTCGGACACCCACACCCGGTAGGGGCTGCGCGGATGCTGCCAGGGCAGGTCATGGCGGCCGTGGCGGTCCCACCAGGCCAGTATGCGGTCGGCGAAACGTTCCACCATGGTTCAGTCGAGCGGCAGGATGGCGTGGATGAACGAGCCGGCATCGAAGGGGCGCAAGTCCAGCGCGCTCTCGCCGACGCCGATGAAACGGATCGGTATCGCGAGCTCACCGGCGATCGCGAACAGTACCCCACCGCGTGCGGTGCCATCCAGCTTGGTCAGGGTGATGCCGGTGACCCCGATTGCTGCATGGAACTGGCGTGCCTGGCTGAGCGCGTTCTGGCCGTTGCCCGCATCGACGACCAGCATCACCTCGTGGGGTGCGGATGCGTCGACCTTGGCCAGCACCCGCTTGATCTTCTTCAGTTCCTCCATGAGGTTGGATTGCGTGTGCAGGCGCCCCGCGGTATCCGCGATCAGGACGTCGATGCCCCTGGCGCGGGCCGATTGGAGGGCATCGTAGAGCACGGCGGCGGCATCGGCGCCGGCGCCCTGAGCGACCACGGGCACGTCATTGCGCTCGCCCCAGGCCTGCAGCTGCTCGACGGCGGCGGCGCGGAAGGTGTCGCCCGCGGCCAGCATCACGCTCAGGCCCTCCTCCCGCAGACGGCGGGCCAGCTTGCCGATGGTGGTGGTCTTGCCCGCGCCGTTGACGCCGACCATCAGGATCACGAACGGGTGGTGTTCGGGATCCACGGCGAGGAACTGCTCGCAGGGTTCGATCAACTCGAACAGTTCGGCCTGCACGGCCGGCAGCAGCATCTCGGGCTCAGTGATCAAGCGCTGCTCGATGGCCGCGCGCAGGCTGTCCATGATGCGCTGGGTGGCCTGTACGCCGACGTCGGCGCTGAGCAGGGCCGTTTCCAGCGCTTCCAGCACATCCTCGTCCAGGCCGGGGTGTCCAGCCAGGGCCCCCTTCAGACGGGTGACGAACTGGCTGCGGGAGCGCTCGAGGCGGTCGTCGAGCGGCTCCGCGCCCGGTTGTTCTGCCGGCCGCAGCTGCACACCTTGCACCGTCCCCGGCCGCGACCGGTCCTTTCGGAAAATGCGAAACATGGGTCGAATATGGGGATGGGCGTCCTCAACGCCAAAGGCAAAGACGCTATGCTATCAGCTTGGTGGCCTTGGATCAGGCGGCGCCGGAGAGAACGGCTTGCGGGGCAGAAAGGCGCAGCACACGGTGCGGATTATCGGCGGCGATTGGCGCGGCCGCCGGCTGCCGGTGGCCGATGAGCCGGGCTTGCGTCCCAGCGGCGACCGCTGTCGGGAGACGCTGTTCAACTGGTTGCAGGCCCAGCTGCCCGGCGCGCGCTGTGCGGACCTGTTTGCGGGCACGGGCGCACTGGGGTTCGAAGCCGCCTCGCGCGGCGCCGCGCAGGTGACGCTGGTGGAACGCAACCCGCGCCTCGCCGCCCAGCTGCGCGAGGCGATGCTGGGGCTAAAGGCGCGCCAGGTCGATGTGGTCGCCTCGGACGCGCTGGCCTGGTTGCGCGACGCCCCGCCGGAGAGCCTGGACCTCGTGTTCGTGGACCCGCCTTTCGAGCAGCGCATCGGCGGCGAGCTGCTGGGGCGGATTCGGACCGTGCTCCGTGCAGGGGGGCTCGTCTACCTCGAATCGCCCGCCTCACGCGCCATGCTGGAGCCGGGGCCGGGTTGGCTGAGCTGGCGGGAACAACGGCTCGGCGCGGTCCGCATGCAGGTCTGGCGCAAAACCGCCGAGCCTGCCTGAGGCCCGCACCTGCCGGGGCCGGCCCGGCTTCGCAATGCCGGCGGTGGCCGCTTCGGCAAATCTCCTCCCGGCTTTCGGTCTTACCTCGTTTCGGGTGGCACGCTACAATAGGCGCCTTCCTCGGCGCGCGCTAACGGGCATGGCGATAGCACCCCATATTGCGGTTTATCCGGGCACCTTCGACCCGATTACCCATGGTCACACCGATCTCGTCTCGCGTGCGGCGCGGGTGTTTGAACGGGTGGTGGTGGCGATTGCCGACAGTCCCCAGAAGGCACCCCTGTTCGGGCTGGAGGAACGCATCGAGCTGGCTCGCGGCGAGCTGGCCACGCTTCCCAACGTGGAGGTGGCGGGCTTCGACAACCTGCTCATGGACTACGTGCGCAGCCGGGGCGCTCGCGTGATCGTGCGCGGCCTGCGCGCGGTATCGGATTTCGAGTACGAATTCCAGCTGGCGAGCATGAACCGCCACCTGGCAGCGGAGGTCGAGACGCTGTTCCTCACCCCGGACGAGGACTACAGCTTCATCTCCTCTTCGCTGGTCAAGGAGATCGCCCGGCTGGGCGGCGACGTGTCCGAGTTTGTCGGCGACGCGGTCGAGGCGGCATTGAAACAACGTCTCGGCGACTGAATGGCCCTGAAAATCACCGATGAGTGCATCAACTGCGACGTCTGTGAGCCGGTGTGCCCCAACCAGGCCATTTCGCAGGGCGTCGAGTTTTACGTGATCGACCCGCAGCGCTGCACCGAGTGCGTGGGCCACTTCGACACGCCCCAGTGTGTCGAGGTCTGCCCGGTGGAGTGCATACCCCTGGACGAGGACCACCCGGAGAGCGAGGAACAATTGTGGCAAAAATATCGGCGCCTGAGCGCCACGGCGTCAACCTGATCCGGCTGTCCGGCATCCTGCTGGCCCTGTTGTGCGGGATGGCGCAGGCGGCCAGCCCCGACCCTGCCTGGGGTCGCGATGGCATGGTGGTGACCTCGGTGCGGCCCGCGGCTGCGGTCGGCCAGGCGGTCCTCCAGCAGGGTGGTAACGCCGTCGACGCGGCCGTTGCCACCGCCTTCGCGGCGGCCGTGGCCCACCCGTTCAGCTCGGGCCTGGGTGGCGGCATGTTCGCTGTCACCTTCTTGGCCGGTGACGGATCGGTGACCGCGTTGGACGCCCGCGAGACGGCCCCCGCGCTGGCATCGGCCGAGTTCTACGAAGCCAACCCCGAGGCGATTCGCAGCGGCGCCCGCTCCGTGGGCGTGCCCGGGTTCGTGCAGGGCCTGTGGGCGCTGCATCAGAAATACGGCAGCCGGCCGTGGCCAGAGTTGGTCGACCCGGCGATCCGACTGGCCGAAGAGGGGGTCGAAGTCGGAGTCTGGCACAACATGGTCGTGTCCTGGGTCACCGAGCGTCTGGAGGATTTTCCGGAGACGCGGCGCATACAGACCGTGGACGGCGCACCCCCGCCGTTGGGGTGGATGCTGAAGCAGCCGGAGTTGGCCCAGACGCTGCGGGTGGTGCGCGACAGGGGCGAGCAGGCCCTGGCGGTCGGCGACATCGCGCGGAGAATCGAGCAGGCCACGGGCGGGGCGGTCACCGAGCTCGACCTGGCACGCTATGCGGTGCGGTGGCGGGAGCCGCTGAGCGGCGAGTATCGGGGCTACCAGCTGGTGTCCATGCCGCCGCCGAGTTCCGGCGGCATCTTGCTATTGCAGATGCTCAATGTGCTGGAGCGCTACGACCTGGCGGCGCTGGGCAAGGGTTCCAGCGAGTACGTGCACCTGCTGGCGGGGGTCATGAAACTGGCCTTCGCCGATCGCGCGGCGCATCTCGGCGACAGCGATTTCTATCCGGTGCCGGTCGAGCGCCTGGTTTCCGCGGACCATGCCGCGCAACAGGCCGCACGCCTGCGCGCCGATGCGCCACCGGAGCCCACGGCAGCGCCACCGGCGCCGCCGGATGATGCCGGCACCACCCACATTTCGGTCATGGACCGCGACGGTAATGCAGTGGCGCTGACCCAGACCATCAACTCGGTGTTCGGCTCCAAGATCACCGTGCCGGGGACGGGCATCGTGCTCAACAACGAGCTGGACGACTTCTCGATCGGCCCAGAGCTGCCCAATGCCTGGGAGGCAGTGGGCTCCGCGGCCAACGCCGTGCAGCCAGGCAAGCGCCCTTTGTCATCGATGACGCCCACGCTGGTGCTGCGGGATGGTCGCCCGGTCATGGTGGTCGGCTCGCCGATGGGCACCACCATCATCACTGCGGTGTTGCACTCACTGGTCAATGTCATCGACTTCGGTTTCGACGCCCAGCATGCCGTGAATGCGCCCCGTTTCCACCACCAGTGGCAGCCCGACAGCCTGTGGCTGGAGCCGGATTTCCCGGCCGATGTACGTCGTCGGCTCGAGTCCCTGGGCTGGCAACTGAACGAGCGCAGGTTCATGGGCGCGGCGCAACTGATCGTGTTCGATGCCGTGGCCTGCCTGTTCTGGGGCGGCGCCGATGCCCGCAGGGACAGTGGAGCCGCCGGGGTCAACATGGCCCCGGTTGACGTGCAGCGGCCTAATTGCGCCACCGCCGGGACACCCGCGGTCCTGCCCTGAGCGGGCACGGCGGAGCGCAGCGACCAGGAATGTAGCGATGAAAAAACACCGAGCTTGGCCCGTCTTGTTGACGATACTGGCGGCCCCCAACACCCACGCGGACATCGACTGGCACAGCATCGACCGCGCCGCGGCCGAGATCCAGCCGCAGGTGGTCGAGTGGCGCCGCTGGTTTCATCAGAACCCCGAACTGTCGAACCGCGAGTTCAACACCTCGGCCCGCATTGCGGAAATCCTCGAGGATATGGGGTTGCAGCCCAAAACCGGCATTGCGCACACGGGCGTGGTGGCCGTCATCGAGGGCGGCAAGCCCGGCCCCCTGGTGGCGATCCGTTCGGATATCGACGCCCTGCCGGTGACCGAGCAAACCGGGCTGCCGTTCGCTTCCACTACGCGGACGGAGTACAACGGCCAGGAGACCGGCGTGATGCACGCTTGCGGGCACGATGCGCACATGGCCATGGTGCTGGGGGCGGCCAGGATTCTCAACGACCGGAGGGCCGACCTGCCCGGTTCGGTCATGCTCATTTTCCAGCCCGCGGAAGAGGGCGCGCCGGTCGGTGAGCTTGGTGGCGCGGAGTTGATGCTGGCAGAGGGCCTGTTTGCGGATGCCGTGCCCGAGGCCGTATTCGGTATCCACATCGGGCTGAACGCCCCGCCCGGCGAACTCGTGACCAAGCCCGGGCCCATGATGGCCTCCGCCGACCGCTGGACCCTGGTCGTGCGTGGTCGCCAGACCCATGGCGCGCGGCCCTGGGGTGGTGTCGACCCCATCGTGGTGTCTGCCCAGATCGTGATGGCCTTCCAGACCATCGCCAGCCGCCAGGTGGACGTCACCCGGGCGCCCTCCATCATCAGCGTTGGCCGCATCCAGGGTGGTATCCGCAACAACATCATCCCGGAAGCGGTGGATATGGAAGGCACCATTCGGGCCTTCGATCCGGAGATGCGCGCCTACATCCACGCGGCCATGGAGCGCACCGCGGTCGCCATCGCCGAGAGCGCCGGCGCCACCGCCGAATTCGCGGTCGACCCGCGCGGCACTCCGGCGGTGATCAACGACGATGCGCTGGTGGAGCGCATGTGGCCGGTGTTGCAGCGCGTGTCCGGGGAGCGGCCGATGCAGCGCCTGCAACCGCGGACGGTCGCCGAGGATTTCTCATTCTATGGTGAAGTGACGGACAGCCTGTTCGTGTTCCTGGGCAGCGTGGCTGCCGGCCATACGCTGGAGACCGCACCGAGCAACCACTCGCCGTTTTTCGATATCAACGAGTCCGACCTGGAGCAGGGTGTGCGCCTGTTCGCGCACCTGGTGGTCGAATACCTGAGCTCGGGGAAGGATTGACGCGCTAGCGGCGCTCGCGCCACAGCAGCCAGGCGATCCATGCCGGCACGCACACGCCCAGCACGCTGGCCCAGGGGGGCACTTGCCAGCTGCCGGCGGTGAGCGGCACGTCGAAAATCAGGCGTAACAGGTGGGCGATGGCAACCAGGGAAAACAGGGTGATGGCCAGCAGCGTGCCGGTTTTCATGTCTGCGCCCTCCGGGGTTTGCCTGTCCTGATCATAGTCCATGCCAGCCTCCCGGCGGGCTGCAATCGGTTATGGTGAGCCGGTATCATGCGGGAGCGGCCCGCCCGCCACGGAGGCCAGATGTCCGAGTTCACCGCCCCCGAAGATCTATCCGCCTGGATCGCCAACAGCCTGGCGTCCGGCGAGCACGTCCTGGCCACCAGCAACCAGGGAACCATCCTGTTGTACCGGGACGGGGCGCGGGAATTCGTGGTCAAGACCGCCATGGGCTTCGGGCCGCTTCGGCGCGCGCGCCAGGCGACGCTGCGACGGGAGTACCAGGCTTACCGGCGCCTGGCGGGCATGCGGGGCGTGCCGGCTTGCCTGGGCCTGGCGCAAGGGCGGCACTTGTTGCTGGAGCACGTGCAGGGCAGCCCATACCGGGAGGTGCATATCCCCGACCGGGCGCACTGGTTCGCGCAGTTGCTCGCCATCATCCGTGAATTTCACCACCGCGGGGTGGCGCACGGTGACCTCAAATCCAAGTCCAACCTGCTGGTGACCCGCGATGGCGCGCCGTGCGTACTCGATTTCGGCACCGCCGTGCTTCGCAAGCCCGGCTTTCGCCCGCTCAATCACCGGCTGTTTGCCTATGCCCGGCAGCTGGACCTCAATGCCTGGGTCAAGCACAAGTATCATGGCCGCTACGAGGATGCCGAGCCCGCCGATCGTGAACTCCTGAACTACAGTGCCTTCGAATCGCTGCTGCGCAGCTACCGTAATTGGCGGAATGCGAGATGAGCCTTGCCCTGCATGACGGCCAACACCCCCGCGAGCGCAAAGCCCGCGATGCCGCGCGTGGTCAGGGGGTCGGGGGGAAACCGGATTGTGCGTCTCGGGCGTCGCGCGGCAGGCATCGCGCCAGGCGCTCCAGGCCTTCGGCGATGGAGATTCGGGGCACGTAAGCGAGGTCCCGCTTCGCGGCCGAGAGATCGTACCAGTGGGCCGTGCACAGTTGCTCGGCCGCCCAGCGTGTCAGCGGGGGCTCGGAGTCGATGCGCAGCAGTTTCCAGCCCGACTCCAGCACGGCGCCCGCGGCCAGTGCGAGGGCGGCGGGGACGGGCCGGATCGCTACCGGATGGCCGGCGGCGCCGAGCAGGCGGGTGATCACCTCTCCCTGTGGCAGCGGCTCGTCGTTGCTGATGAAGTACGGCTTGCCGGCGCAGCGCCCGGCGCCCTGCAACTCGTCCAGGGCCAGCAGATGGGCGTGGGCGGCGTTGTCGACGTAGACGGTGTCGATCAGCTTGTCTGCGCCCGGCAGCGCGAGACGCCCCCGGCGAACCTTTTTCAGCAGCCGCGGCAGCAGGTGCGGGTCGCCCGGCCCCCAGATGAGGTGCGGGCGCAGCGCGGTGGTGCGCAGGCTCGGCGCGTTGGCCGCCAGCACGCGCCGCTCGGCAACGGCCTTGGTGGCCGGGTAGGGTGAGGCGAAATGGTCCGGGCAGGGCAGGGACTCATCACCGCCCTCGATGTCCCCTCCCGCATGGACGATGCTCGGTGAGCTGGTGTGCACGAGATACCGTATCTGCAGGCTCCGGCAGGCCTGGATGACGTTGTCCGTACCGGTGACGTTGACGCGGTGGTACTCGTGCGCGGGCCCCCAGACGCCGGCCTTGCCGGCGGTATGGATCACCGCATCGCAGCCCGCCAGGGCGTTCTCGAGCGCAGCGGCGTCGGCGACGTCGCCGCGAATGCACTGGATACCGAGCGTTTCCAGGTCGGGCGCCGGCCGGCGCTGGTAGGCGATGACCGTGTCTCCGCGCGCGTTCAGCTGCCGTGCGATCGCGCTGCCCAGGAATCCGCCGCCGCCGGTGACCAGGACCTTCATGCCATTCTCCCTGCGGCCCATGCGGCCAGTCGCTCGCGCCCGATCTTGGCGTTGTGGCGGATATCGACCGGGAAGCGGCGGTGGAACAGCACCGTGCGGATGTCCGCCAGGCGCGGGTCGTCGGCCGCCATGCGCAGCAGCTCGGCGCGTATTTCCTGCCGCCGCCCGCGGCCCACGCGGCCTTCCGTCTCGGCGCACAACACGGCCCGCCGCTCCGCCCCGGAACCCACCCCGACCAGCGCGGTGCGGCGGATGTCCGGATGGGTGTTGAACACCGCTTCCACCTGGTCCGGAAACAGCGTCGTCCCGTCCAGCTCCACGCGCTGCGATTTGCGCCCGCAGTACCACAGGCGTCCCGCATCGTCGAAGTAACCGATGTCACCCATGCGATGCCAGACGCGCCCCTGGTGGTCGCAGGTCTTCGCCTCCCGGGTCTGCGCCTCCCTCTGCCAGTAGGCGTCGGTGGTGGTCGGGCCATGCACGATCACCTCACCGGCGGCGTTTGCGGGCAGCAGTTCGGATTCGTCCAGCAGGGGCACCGCGTGCTCGCTGATGGGCAGGATTCCGACGCGGTTCGGCGCCACCGGGCGGCCGACGCAGATGCCGGCGCCGGTTTGCGTACGGCGCTCGATCGCGGCGTCGAGCTCCACGCTGGAGGCGCTGGCCACCGGCAGGCACTCGGTCGCGCCGTAGGGCGTATGGACGAGGGCGCCCGCCGGCAACGCGACCTGCAGTCTGCGGATCACGTCGATAGGAACCGCCGCGCCGGCGGAAATGACCCGCCGCACGCTCGGCAAGCGCAGGCCATGGCGATGGGTGTGGTCGGCCAGCACCCGCACGAGGGCGGGCGAGCCGAAGATGTTGGTGACCTGGAAACGCTCGATTGCCCGGATCAGCCGCGCAGGATTGGCGCGCGCCGGCCGGCGCGGATCCATGGCCGGGACAACGGTGGTCATGCCGAGCGCCGGGTCGAACAATGCGAAAGGCGGAAACGTGGGCAGATCGATCTCGCCCGGGCGGATATCGAAGGCCTCGCGCAGCATGGCCACCTGGGCGGTGAAGTGCCGGTGTCGGTAGACCACGCCCTTGGGCACGCCAGTGCTGCCCGAGGTGAACAGAATGGCAGCCAGCTCGCCGGGCCTCGTTGCCGCCAGCACGCTGCCCGACTCCCGAGTGCCCAGCGCGCGCAGGCTGGCGGTATCGATGCCCGCCCCGAATCGCAGCCGGCCAACGGTCACCAGCCTGGAGATGGAATGGGGTGCCCATCGCAACGCCACGCGTGCCATCTGCGCCCGCGGGACGCCGATGAACGCTTCCGGCGCGGCCTCGGCCAGGCACTGGCGCAGGTTTGCCAGGCCAATGCCCGGGTCGATCAGCACCGGCACCGCGCCCGCCTTGAACAGGGCGAAAAACAGGGCAAAGAATTCCAGGCCCGGCGGCACCATCAGCGCCACCCGCGTGCCGCGTTCGATGCCATAGGCCAGCAAGCCCCGGGCGTACTGGTCGCTCAGCGCATCCAGTTCCCGGTAGCTGCAGGAGCGGTAATCAGGCGCGCCCCCGTGCATGCCGACCGGGTAATGCAGGGCGGCCCGCTCCGGCTGTGCCGCGGCCTGCGCGGCCAGGGCGCCGGCCACATTGCATGGTTTGTCGGTGTTCCACTCAACGTTCATCGAGAGCGGTGCCGGCGGCGCGGGTGCGGTCGAGGAAAGCGGCGATGGCAGCGGTAAGCATCGGCCCTGCATCCTCGAGCACGTAGTGGCCGCAATCGGGGTAGGCGTGCAGCTCGGCATGCGGCAGCAGTTCCCGCCAACGGGCCAGGAAATGCCGGTCAAACACGAAATCCCGCTCACCCCAGGCAATCAGCGCGGGCCGGTCGCGGAACGCCTCCAGGCGGGCCTCGGTGTCCTCCAGGATCCGGAAGCCCGGGTTTTCCGGGCCCAGCGGGATGTCCTGCACGAAACGCAGGGTGGCGATGCGGTTGCGCCAGGAGTCATACGGGCCGATGTAGGCTCTGCGCACCGCCTGGCTGAGCGGCTTCTTGCAGGCGAGTCGCGCGGCGAATCGGGCGAAGGCATTGCAGCCGCGCACCAGTGGCGCCCCCAGTGGCGTTCTGCCGGCCAGCCACAGGGTTGCCGGCAGGCGCTTGGCAGCAGGCATCCGGAACGCCGCGGTGTTCATGATCACGGTACTGGCAATGCGCTCGGGGCAGCGGGCGGCCCAGCCGAAACCGATCATGCCGCCCCAATCGTGCACCACCAGGTGGACGGGCGCAGCCGGCGCCAGGTGGTCGAGCAGGCGCTGCAGATCGGCGATCCGATCCTGCAGGCGGTAACCGTAGCGGGCGTCGTCCGGTTTGTCGGACAAGCCACAGCCGAGATGATCCGGCACGATGCAGCGAAAGCGGTCGCGCAGCGCCCGCACCAGCCCGCGATAATAGAACGACCAGGTGGGGTTGCCGTGCAGCATGAGCACCGCCGGCGCACCGCGCGGGCCCTCGTCCAGGTAGTGCATCCGACCGCCAGGCTGTGGCAGCCAGTGGGACGAGAACGGGTAGAGTTCCTCTGGAGGGCTATACATGCCTCACCTGCGCGCCCTGGAGCGCGCCAGCGCCCGCCAGCGTGCGCGTTGCCTTACCAGACCACTTCTGCCATTGCGCAGTTGAGGCCGGAGCCGATTCCCAGCAGCGCCACGCGGTCCCCGCGGTTGATTTTGCCGAGCCGCACCGCTTCGGCCAGCACCATCGGCACCGAGGCCGGGCCCACGTTGCCCATTTCCGGATAGATCGCGTGCACCTTGCGGGGGTCGAGGCCCAGCATGTTGACCAGCGATTCGGTGTGCACCTTGCTGACCTGGTGGATCACGAACTGGTCGAGTTCGGTGACGACCCAGCCCAGTGCCGCGCAGGCGGCCTGGAAAGTGCGGGTGGCCAGTTTGAGGCCCTCCGTGAGGAGGGTGCGCGTGTCGGTCACCATCTGGTGCATGTGACCCCGACACAGCTGGTTGAACTCGGTGGCCGCCCGGGTGACGCTGCCGAGGTAGGAATGACCCTCCGGCGACAGGTCGCGGCGGGCCATGATCATGGCGGCCGCCCCGGAGCCCAGGGTCAGCGAGGCGAATTCGGCCCGGAACTGCGCCTCGTCCATTTCCGTTTCAAGCATGCGCTCGATGGTTGCCTCGGTGATCGGACCGCTGGATTCGCCGTCGACGATCAGGGCGTAATCCACTTCCCGGCGCTCGATCATGCGGGCCGCGATGTCCATGGCGTTGAGAAAGGCGAGGCAGGCATTGCCGACGTCGAAATTGAGACAGTCTTCCGACAGGCCGAGATTGCCATGCACGATGCAGGCGGTCGAGGGTTCGAGGTAGTCGCGGCAGACCGAGGTGTTGATGATGACGCCGATGGCCCGGCGGTCGATGCCGGCCTGTTCAATGGCCTGTTCCGCCGCCAGCGTGGCGGCGTCCGAGGGTTGCGTTCCCACCTGCCAGAAGCGCCGCGCCGCGATGCCCGAGAGCTCCTCCAGCAAATCACCCCGTACCCCCAGTTTCTCCAGCGTGGGGCGCAGGCGCTCCGCGATTTCCCGGGAGGTCACGCGCACCGGGGCTTCCACGGAGGCAAGTGATTGAATGACGACGTTTTTGAACAGCATTGGCGCAGCCGGCATACGGGGGAGGCATACACTAATCCCAGAACGCCCCGGGTTCAAGCTTCACGAGGTGCGCGGTGAGCGGATATCACCATTCAACCGGTCGAACGGATGCTATAGACTGGCGGCAATCGAGTGGGGCCGCCCCGGTTCGGCCGGGGACAGCGGGACGCACCGAACCAGTGAATGCCAGTTCCCAAAGCGTGTTGCAACCCGGGGATTTTGCGGTCCGCGAGCTGCCGCTGGCGCCGCTGGAGGCCCCGACCGCGGGCACCCTGCATCTGTGGTACCTGGACCTGGACCGGCTCGGCACTCCCCTGCAGCCGGGAGCCGGCACCGCCGGTGTCGCTTCGCCCGGCCCCCGCTTGCGGCGCACGGTCCGGCGCTTCTACCTGCGATTGATCCTTGGCGCCTACCTGCACCGGCCCGGCAAGGACGTCCGCATACTGCGCCAGACGCGCGGCAAACCGGTGCTGGATGCGCAGTCACATGATGTGCCGCTGGACTTCAGCCTCGCCGCCAGCGCTGGTGCCTGCCTGCTTGGTATTTGCGTGGCGGGTCGCATCGGGGTCGACCTGGAGTCGGCCGGGCGCGAAGCCGGGGACCCCGTCCGGCTGGCGCGGCGTTACTTCAGCGCCCGCGAGGCGGATGCGCTGGCGAAGCTCGAGGGTCCGCGGTTGCAGCGCGCGTTCATGCACACCTGGGCCTGCAAGGAGGCAGTGGTCAAGGCGGCGGGCCACGGCATCGCCAACCAGCTGTGCCGGTTCACCGTGGCCACCGATCCCGATCGGCCGCCGCGATTGCTCCACATGGAGGGCGATGGCGGGGCCGGCTGGTGGCTCGGCAGGGTGCATCCTGCCCGTGGCTTGCTGGGAGCGGTTGCCGTGTCCGCGGCCGTTACCTGCGTGAAGGGCTTCCGCCTGCGCTTGCCGGCCGGCTGAATCCGCGGGGGCTGAATGCTCAATCGCGGACGGCGCCGTAGCGGGCCCGCCAAAGCAGCGCGGCTGCCGACGCACCGAGCAGCGCACCGGCTACCACGCTCAGCTCGGGCGCCAGGCTGTAACCGAGCCAGGCCAGCAGCATGGACAGCAGGCCAATGACGGACAAGGTGGCGGCCAAGCGGCCTTCATGCTCGACACTCAGGGCCAGCAGGACGAAACCGCCCGCCCACAGGGAGGCCGCCAGCACGTCATGGGCGCCGCTGTTGAGAGCCCAGGTGGTCAGCACCAGCGCCAGCGCCACCGGCAGCAACAGGGTGAGGCCGCGGGCACGTAAACGCAGCATCCCGTCGAGGCCGATGCGGGGGGTGCGATCGCACCGGGCCACGGTCGGGCAGGGGTTCTGAATGGTGATCGTTTTCATGTCTCGCTCCAAATGTTACTTACACATAAGTAAGTTTCATGTTCAAAATTTTTTCAGTCGACAAGGCCCAGGTCGGTGCGAATCTGGGCGATGATTCCACCCAGCACCGCCCGCCCGTGAATGCGCGCCATTTGCCGCGCTCCCTGCAGGGTGGCGAAGATGCCCATCGCGCGCTGGCCGGCATCGCCCTGGAAGTGGAATTCACCCTGTTCGCGCCCGGTTTCGAGCACCCGCGTCAGCCATTTCAATGAATCATCCATGAACCGATCCGTGGCCTGCCTCACCGGCTCCGGCAGTTCGTCGTAATCGACGGAGAATGCACCGAAGGGACAGATGCACAAACCTTCGCAGAATTGCCGCTCAGTGAAGACGAACAAGCCTTCAAGCTGTGGCAGTGCGCGACCGCCGTAGGCCATGAACTCGGAGGTCTGGTCGCGCAGGGTGCGATGGAATTCCTCCACCAGCGCCAGCGCCAGGTCCTTCTTGCTGGCGAAGTGATAGTGAATCGCGGCGTTGCGCACCCCGAGCTGGGAGGAAATATCCCGGTAGCTGAAGCCGTTGAAGCCCCGCTGGGTCAGCAGTTCGGTGGCCTTCTCCAGGATGCGCTCGCGCGTGTCGCTCAGTCGTGTCATGGGTCTGTTCTTACCTACCTATAAGTAAGTATAGCTGTGAATCGCATGGAATGCAAGCCATCGTGATGTGCTTTCAGCCGCGCAGCGCGCGCAGGAGCAGCCAGCCACCGATGAGGAGCAGGCCGGCACCCAGGCCAGAGAATCCCCACAGGTACCAGGGGCCCGATTCCATCGCCACCAGCAGTGCGCCGGAAATGCTGAGTGCGCCGCCCGACAGGGCCAGCAGGGTGCGCTGGTGAGAGCGCTCATGCTCGCGCCGCAGCCGGGCCAGGTCGTCGGAGGCGATGCGCGTCTCCAGCTGCCCGCGGGTGGCCTTGCGCAGGTAGTCGTGCAGCAGCCCCGGCATCTCGGGCGCGGTCGCCAGCCAGGACGGCAGTTTCTCGCGGAAATCCCGGGCGGCATGTTCGACGCTCTGTTTCTCCCGCAGGATGGCCTCCAGTTCCGGTTTGGCGACGGCCCAGATGTCGAGGTCGGGGTACAGCTCGCGGCCGAGGCCCTCGATGTTGAGCAGGGTCTTTTGCAGCATGATCAGCTGCGGCTGGATGGTCAGCCGGAAGCGGCGGGCCACCCGGAACAGGCTGAACAGCAGTTCCCCGAATGAAATCTCGTTCAGCGGGCGGGTGAAATTCGGCTCGCCGACGGTGCGCACGGCGGCCTCCAGCTCATCGAGCCGGGCGTCGGCGGGAATCCAGCCCGCGTCCACGTGCAGTTGCGCCACGCGCCGGTAGTCGCGGTTGAACAGCGCCATGAAGTTCTCGGAGATGTAGTAGAGGTCCTTTGGCGTGAGACTCGCGACGATGCCGAAGTCCAGCGCGATGAAGGTCGGGTCGGCCGGGTTGCTGGCATCGACCAGGATGTTGCCGGGATGCATGTCGGCATGAAACAGGTTGTCGCGAAACACCTGCGTGTAGAACACCCGTATACCGCGGGTCGCCAGCCGCTTGAGGTCGACGCCCCGGGCCCGAAGCGCCTCGATATCACCCACCGGCACCCCTTCGACCCGCTCCATCACCAGCACGTTGCGCTTGCAGTAGGACCAGTAGATCTCCGGTATGTAGAGGTCGTTGGAGTCTGCGAAATTCCGACGCAACAGCGAGGCATTGGCTGCCTCGCGCTGCATGTCCAGTTCGTCGAACACGAAGGTCTCGAACTCCCTGACGACCTCGGTCGGCTGGGTGCGCTCGCCACCCTCCCAGTAGCGCTCGGCCAGGGCCGCCAGGGCCTTCAGCAGGTCGACGTCACGCCGCAATTGCCGTTCGATACCGGGCCGGACCACCTTGACCACGGCGCGTCGGCCATCCTCGAGGGTCGCGGGATGCACCTGCGCGATGGATGCCGAGGCCAGCGGCTGCTCATCGAACGCGGCGAACAGTTGCTGGACGGGCTGGCCGAGCGCCTGCTCGATGATGGCGCGCGCCTCGGACCCGGGGAAGGGCGGCACCCGGTCCTGCAGGTGGGATAGCTCGTCGGCGATGTCCAGCGGCAGCAGGTCGCGGCGGGTGGAAAGGATCTGGCCGAACTTGACGTAGATCGGCCCGAGGTCCTGCAGCGCGAGGCGCAGGCGTTCGCCGCGCGGGCGTCCGGCCATCTCCCGGCTGCCGGGGCGCATGCTGCCGAGCCATCGCACCGGCCGGAACAGGTGCAGCCCGGTCACCAGCTCGTCGAGCCGGTAGTGCGCCAGGATGGTGCTGATGTGCAGCAGGCGGACGAACTGGCGCAGCGCGTGGATCACGCGTCACCGCCCTGCAAGCGGGCAATCCGGCTCGCCAGGCGGTCGACCCCATCCCGCAGCGTATCCACCTCGGCGCCGAATTCCGCCAGTTCGCGGGGGGTCGCCAACAGCCCGGATTCCTCGCGCAGATAGCTGCCGGCCATGCCGGCAGTGCTTTGGGCGGCCTCCCGCAGGGCGGCAATGCCCTGCCGCAGCCCGGTGGCGAGCTGGTAACCGAGCACGTCACCCAGCCATTCGGACAGCTGCCCCTCCCAGTCCAGGTCCAGCTGACTGAATACGCGTTCCATGTCGCGGGCCAGATTCGCATCGCCCGAGATCATCACCCGCGTGCCCGGCAGGCCCCAATTCCCGATGTCACCGGGTGCCGACATGGCGAACAGGGCCAGCGGCGTGCCACTGATCCGGGTGTCCGGCTCGCCCTCGGCCTCCAGGCGTACCTGCACGGCGCCGTCTTCGAAGGTGAGGAACAGGGTAATCGCGAGTCCCTCGAGGTCCAGCTGCAGCAGGCGTCCGGACAGCCTGGCCAGGCGTGCAGCGGATTCCGTGTCCAACGCCAGCACGCGATTGACCGCAGCCTCGAGGCCCGCCGCGAAGACCGCTGGCAGCGGTGTGCGGTACTCAACCACGACGGCCCCGGTGGATCGCGACGATACCGGCGCTGAGGTTGCGGTAGCCCACCTCGGTGAATCCCGCGTCTCGCATCATGGCCGCCAGCGTTTGCTGGTCGGGGTGTTGGCGAATGCTCTCGGCGAGGTATTGATAACTGTCCGCATCGCCCGCCACGATTCGGCCCAGCAGGGGCAGCACTCCAAACGAATACCCGTCATAGAGCCTCTGCAACGGCTCCGGCCCGACCCTGGAAAACTCCAGTATCAACGCCCGCCCGCCCGGCTTGAGGACCCTGCGCATCTCGCGCAAGGCGGCGCGCTTGTCGGTGACGTTGCGCAGGCCGAAGGCAATGGTCACGGCGTCGAATTCGGCGTTGTCGAAGGGGAGCGCCTCGGCGTCGGCCAGCGCGTAGCGTATGGTTCCGACCCGCCCACGGTCTTCCATGCGGCGCCGGCCGAGTTCCAGCATGGCCGGATTGATATCGGTCATCACCACCTCGCCGGTCGGGCCGACCCGCGACGCAAGCAGGGCGCTGACGTCCCCGGTTCCGCCGGCCAGGTCCAGCACGCGGTCGCCCGCCCGGATGCCGCTGGTCGCCACGAAGTGGCGTTTCCACAGCCGATGGACGCCCAGCGACATGAGGTCGTTCATGAGGTCGTAGCGCGGGGCCACGGATTCGAACACCGCGTGCACCAGGCCCGCCTTGTCCGCGGTCGGCACCTCGCGGTAGCCAAAATCTGTCACGCCGGGTTTTGACCCGCCCATCGCTGCCTCCGCGCAGCGCGGCCCGCTGGCGGTGCCGCTGCTGCTGGTGAATGGTCTATTGCCGGCTATTGTAACCGCCGACCTCACAGGATATAGCGGCTGAGGTCTTCGTTGCGTGCCAGCTCCTCGAGATGCTCGTTGACGTACTCCGCGTCCAGTTCGACGGTATCGCCCGAGCGGTCCGGCGCCTCGTAGGAGATGGCGTCCAGCAGGCGCTCGATCACGGTGTGCAGCCGTCGTGCCCCGATGTTCTCGGTGCTCTCGTTGACCTGCCAGGCAATCTCGGCGATGCGTTGCACGCTCTGCGCGTTGAATTGCAGCCGCACACCCTCGGTCGCCATGAGCGCCGAGTACTGCTCGGTGAGCGAAGCTTGCGGTTCGGTCAGGATGCGCTTGAAGTCCTCCACGTCGAGCGCCCGCAGCTCCACCCGGATGGGCAGCCGGCCCTGCAGCTCGGGGATGAGGTCGGAGGGTTTGCTGAGGTGAAACGCGCCCGAGGCGATGAACAGGATGTGATCGGTCTTGACCATGCCGTAGCGGGTGGACACGGTGCAGCCCTCGACCAGCGGCAGCAGGTCGCGCTGGACGCCCTCGCGGGAGACATCTGCGCCGGCATACTCGGAGCGTCGGGCCACCTTGTCCAGCTCATCGATGAACACGATGCCGTTCTGCTCGGCATTGCGCAGCGCCTGCTGCTTGATCTCGTCCTCGTTCACCAGCTTGGCCGATTCTTCCTCCAGCAGCAGGGGGAAGGCATCACGAATCTTCATCTTGCGCTGTTGCTTGCGCGCCCCGCCCAGGTTCTGGAACATGCCTCGCAACTGGTTGGCCATCTCCTCCATGCCGGGCGGGGTCATGATGTCGATGCCGACCTGGCTCGCCACGTCGAATTCGATTTCCCGATCTTCGAGTTCACCCTGCACCAGTTGCCGGCGCAGTTTCTGGCGGGTGGCGCTGTCGCCCTCCACCGTCGAGTGGGGCTCATTGGCGAAGCCCACCCCGCGCGGCGCGGGCAGCAGGATGTCGAGAATGCGGTCGTGCGCGGCGTCCTCCGCGCGTGCGCGCACTTTTTCGACTTCCTGGTCGCGGGTCATCTTGTAGGACATGTCCACCAGGTCGCGGACGATGGATTCGACGTCCTTGCCGACATAGCCCACCTCGGTGAACTTGGTGGCCTCG
>JABAHR010003397.1_pt8 | contig 26875 bp, 18 predicted proteins | sample 7062101 | NCBI WGS metagenome assembly JABAHR01 (sample SAMN14534553, study PRJNA622989) | marine sediment metagenome | biome: marine biome [ENVO:00000428]; feature: marine pelagic biome [ENVO:01000023]; material: deep marine sediment [ENVO:00002113] | place: India: Gulf of Kutch | collected...
GGAGTTCGTGCGCAAGGTGATGGAGACGGTCACGAAGCTGATCAACGTGGACGGCGAGATCGACGTCTTCGAATACCTGCTGGCGCGGGTCGTCTCGCAGTATCTTTGGGAGGCGATCAACCCCCACCGGGTCAGGACCGCGGGGCGGGCCCGGCTGACGAATCTCGAATCCGAGGCTGGCACGGTGCTGGCCGTCCTCGCCTCGCATGGCAGCGACTCGCCTGAGCAGGGCCTGCGAGCCTATATAGCGGGGTTGAAAGGCATCTCCGGTGACGAACCCTCGAGCTTGCCGGATACGTCGAACTGGATCGATGCCCTGGACGGGGCCCTCAAGAAGCTGGATTCGCTGCGACACCCTGATAAGGAGCGGCTGATCCGCGCCATGATCGACACGGTGACCGCCGACGACCGCCTGGTGGCTTCCGAGCTGGAACTCATGCGCGCGGCCTGCGCCTCGCTGCACGTGCCCATGCCGATGATCCCGGAGGCGGCCGCAGAGGAAACGCCGGCCTAGCCCGCCATCATCGAGGCCGCGCACTTCTCCCCGATCATGATGGTCGGTGCATTGGTATTGCCGGATACCAGGGCCGGCATGATGGACGCATCGACCACCCGCAGGCCATCGATTCCGTGCACCCTGAGCTCGGGGTCCACCACCGCCCCGTCCCCGGTACCCATCCTGCAGGTGCCGATGGGGTGATAGATGGTCTCGGCCTTGCGCCGGATGAATGCCAGCAGTTCCTCGTCCGTCTGCACCGCTTCGCCCGGGAAGATCTCGCCGTCCCTGTAGGGCTCGAATGCCGGCTGCGAAAAGATCCAGCGCGCCAGCCTGGCGCACTCCACCATCATGCGGCGGTCATATTCCGTGTCCAGGTAATTTGCCCGCAACTCGGGCGGCGCGGCAGGGTCGGCGGATTTCAGCCTGAGCGTGCCCTGGCTGGTCGGTCTCAGCGGGCAGGCGTGGATGGTCATGCCGTGTCCCTCGAGCTGGTTGCGCCCGTGGTCGTCCAGCAACGCCGGGACGAAGTGCATCTGGATATCGGGCCGGTCGTCTTCCGCATGCCGGCTGACGATGAAGCCGCCTGCTTCCGCAATGTTGGAGCTGACCGGGCCGCCCCGGGTCAACAGGTAACGGATGCCGGCCACGGCTTCGTTGATCCCGTCGTAGGTGATCGGCTTCGAGGCCCGCACCAGGGTGCAGATGTCGAGGTGGTCCTGCAGGTTTTGCCCCACGCCCGGCAGGTCGTGCAGAACCTCGATGCCCGTTGCGCGGAGGTGGTCGGCCGGGCCGACCCCGGAGAGCATCAGCAATTGCGGCGAATTGATGGCGCCGCCGCACAGCAGCACCTCACCGGCGTCGAAGCGACGCGGTTTGCCCCGCACCGTGGCCTGCACGCCCGTGGCGCGGGAACCTTCGAAGACGACCTTCTCGACCAGGGCATGGGTCCTGACCTCCAGGTTCCTGCGGCCACGTGCAGGCTTGAGGAAGGCGTCGGCCGCGCTGCAGCGTCGTCCGCCGTCCTGGGTGACCTGGTAAAAGCCGAAACCCCTCTGGTGCGGGCCGTTGAAGTCGTCGGTGCGCTCGAATCCGGCCTGTTGCGCCGCCTCGATGAACACGTCGCTCAGCGGGTTGTGGTAGCGCAGGTCCTGTACCTTCAGGGGGCCGCCGGCGCCGTGGTGGGGGGATGCGCCGCGCTGCTGACCTTCGGAATGCATGAACCAGGGCAGAACGTCGTCGAAAGACCAGCCGGCACAGCCGTCGGCCGCCCAGTCATCGTAGTCCTTGCGGTGGCCCCGGCAGTAGCACATGGCGTTGATCGAACTCGATCCGCCCAGCACCTTTCCCCTGGGCCAATAGAGCCGGCGATTGTCCAGGCCGGGCTCGGGTTCGGTTTCGTAGTGCCAGGTGAGGTGGTCGAGGTCGATCAGCTTGGCCAGCCCGGCGGGCATGTGGATGAACGGGTGCCAGTTGCGTCCGCCGGCTTCCAGCAACAGTACCCTGTTGGCCGGATTTTCGCTCAGCCGACCCGCCATGACGCTGCCGGCAGAGCCGGCGCCAACGACGATATAGTCGTAATCCATGCGCATTTCGCTCCAGGTGGTGCGTGCATCATAGCCGAGGCAGGGCCGGAATCAAGGACGCAGGTCAGTTGCGCCGGAAGCCGCTTGTGCCGCCCGGCGAAGACGCTCGTCGCAGGGGTATTGAGTCTTGCCTGCGAGGCGCTATAGTGTCGCGATGACCTTGACGCGAATATCGCTTGGCAACCCGGTCGCGGTTATCGTGGCCGGCATTCTCGTGGCCATATTCGGCGTGATCAGCGCCACCCGCCTGCCGGTGGAGATGACGCCGGAGATCAGTCGCCCGAACATCCTGATCACGACCTCGTGGCGGGCCTCGGCGCCCAACGAGATCGAGTCCGAGATCGTCGAACTCCAGGAGAACGTGCTGCGCAGCACCCCCAGCCTGCTGCGAATGACTTCCCAGTCGAACTACGGCAGCGCCACAATCACGCTGGAATTCGCTATCGGCACGGACATGAACCGCGCCCTGATCGAGGTCATGAACCGGCTCAACCAGGTGCCGCGCTACCCGGTGGACGCCGACGAACCGGTCATCCGGGTCGGCGGCTTCCAGTTCGAGAAGGTCATCGGCTGGTTCGCCATCTCGCCCGTGCCGGGCAATGAAACGCCGATCGTTTCCTACCAGGATTACATCGACGACAACATCGTGACCCGCCTGGAGCGGGTTCCCGGCGTATCCTGGGTGGGCACGTTCGGGGGCCGGCCCCACGAGGTCCGAATCACCTTCGACCCGTACAAGGCCGCAGGCATCGGCCTGGACCTGACCAGTATCTCCGGAGAACTGGGCAGCAACGCCGATGTCTCCGGGGGCAATACCGAGGTGGGACGGCGCCAGTACACGCTGCGTTTCAGCGGCAAGTACGAGATCCAGTCGCTGGGCGACCTGGTGCTGGAGTGGCGGGATGGCCGCCCGATCCGCCTGAAGGACGTGGCCCGCATCGACATGTCCATGACGGACCCCCAGACCATCCTGCACCTGAACGGCGGGCCGGCGATCGGCATGGCCATCGCGCCGGAGTCCGGCGTCAACATGCTGGACGTCATGGCCGACATCAAGGCGACCGTCGAAGACCTCAGAAACAACGAACTGGCGCGCGCCGGACTGCACATCCAGCAGAACTACGACCAGTCGGTCTACGTGAATGCCTCGATCGGCATGGTACGCAACAACCTGCTGCTCGGAATGAGCCTGGCCATCATCGTGCTGTGGTGGTTCCTGCGCCGTTTCAGGGCGACGCTGATCGTTGCCCTGCAGATACCGTTGTGCCTGTTCGTGGCCTTCATCGTCATGAACGCGGCCGGCCGGACCCTGAACATCATATCCCTCGCCGGCCTGGCGTTCGCAACAGGTATGGTGCTGGACGCCGCCATCGTGGTGCTCGAAAACATCTTCCGTCAGCGCGAGGCCGGCCTCGAAGGGGACCACGCCTCCGAAAAAGGCACCAAGCAGGTCTGGGGCGCCCTGCTGGCCTCGACGGCCACGACGGTGGCCATCTTCATGCCCGTCACTTTTCTCGAGGACGAGGCGGGACAGCTGTTCGCCGATCTCGCCATCACCATTTCGGCGGCGGTGGTGGCCTCGCTGCTGGTAGCGACCACCCTGCTGCCGACGGCTGCGTCGAACCTGGTCAAGGGGCGTGGCATCGAGGATATTCATCGCGACTGGTGGCGCTGGATCACGAGCCACATCATGATGTGGACGGACACCGCGAAGCGCCGCGGGACCATCATCGCGGTCCTGACCACCTTGCCGGTTCTGCTGGTCCTGGCCCTTAGGCCGGCTGCCGACTATCTGCCCGAGGGCCGGCAGAACTGGATTTCGGGATTCCTGGTCGCACCACCGGGCCTGGGCGTAGAGACGGGCCGGAGCGAGATTCTCGACGTGATCGATGACCGCCTGGCCCCGCACATCAACGGCGAACACCCCATCCAGCTGTCGAGTTACTACATGGGCATCTCGCCGTCCTTCGGCGCCTTCATCGGTGGGCGGACCAGGGACGCCGCGGACGTGGACGAGATGCTGGGCATATTCAACATGCAGATCCTGACCGGCTTCCCCGATACCTTCGGGTTCGCCAGCCGGGCGTCGATTTTCGGCGGCTCTCGCGGGGGCAGGCAGATCAACCTGGACATGCAGGCCGGCTCTTTCGAATCGCTGCTGGCGGCGGGCCGGGCGGGATTCTTCAGCGTCATGCAGGCCCTGCCCGGCGCGAACGTTCGGCCGGTTCCGGGGCTGGAACTCGCCGAGCCGGAGATCCGCCTGATTCCGGATGACCGGCGCATCGCCGAGGTGGGCTGGAACCGTTCCCGCATGGCCACCGTGATCCGGGCCATGGGCGACGGCGCCTTTCTCGGGGAATACTTCGACGGCAACCGGCGTTACAACGTGATCATGCGGGCCGAGCAGTGGTACTCGCCGGAGGAACTGGCCGCAATTCCGGTCGCCACGGCGAGCGGCGAGGTGCAAAGCATCGGCGAGCTGACGCAGCTGGTGCGGACGGCGGGTCCGTCACAGATTCAGCGCGTGGACCGCCGCCGGACCCTGTCCTTGCAGATCACACCGCCGTCCGAGATGGCCATCGAGGAGGCGCTGACCGTCGTGGAAGAACAGGTTCTGCCCGCGATCGAGAGCCTTCTGCCGGATGACGGGATCATCAAGCTGCGCGGCACCGCGGAAGCCCTGGACGAGGCCCTGGGCAGCATGGCGGGCAGCTTCATCCTGGCCATTGTCATTCTGTACCTGCTGATCTCGGCGTTGTTCCGCTCGTTCAAGGATTCCCTGCTGGTGCTCCTCACGATCCCGATGGCCACGGTGGGTGGCATCATCTCCCTGCGCCTCATTGACCTCGTGGTCCGCGGCGGGCAGCAGATGGACCTGCTCACCATGATCGGCTTCATCATCCTGCTGGGACTGGTGGTGAATAACGCCATTCTGCTGGTGTACCGGGCCCGCGACGCCGAGCGCGAGGGCATGAGCCGGCGCGACGCGGTGGAGAGCGCGGTGCGCCTGCGCCTCCGGCCGATCCTGATGAGCACCATGACCAGCATCTTCGGCATGTTGCCCCTGATGCTGATGCCCGGGTCCGGCACCGAGTTGTATCGCGGTATGGCCGCGGTTATCGTGGGTGGCATGCTCGTCAGCGCCCTGTTCACCCTGATCCTGCTGCCGAGCCTGTTGCGCATGCGGGAGGAACGCTACGAGCCGGCCGTCGTCAAATCGCCGGCCCCGGCAGTGTGAGAAAACCATGTTGAAAAGCAAGCGATCAAAGCGGGTCTTCCTGACCTTGTCCGTGCTGTTCGCCGGGTCTGCCCACGGCCAGGGCGGCCAGGCGCCCGGCGTCATCGTGGACCAGGCAGAGATCCGGAGCCTGGTGTCCACGACGCTGGTGCCGGGCACGGTCATCAGCCGTCACGACGCCAACCTGGCGGCCGAGGTGGAAGGGCGGCTGATCTCGGTGGCGGACGTCGGCACCCGCGTGCAGCGCGGCGAGGCCGTGGCGCGCATCGAGGACACGGTGCTGAAGCTGCAGCATACTGAGCTCCAGGCCCAGGTGGTCCGGGCAGAGGCGCGCCTGCGTTTCCTCGAAAGCGAGGAACAGCGGTTCGCGCGGCTGGCGGAGGAAAATCTCGCCGCGGTCGCGCAGCTCGACCAGACCCGGTCCGATCGCGACGTGGCGAACGGCGACCTGCAGGTGGCACGCGCCCGCCTGGCCCAAAACGAGGACCAGCTGGCCCGAACCGCCATCAAGGCGCCTTTTTCCGGCGTCATCGTCGAGCGCCTGCTGATGCCTGGCGAACGCGTGACCGAGGGCAGCGACGTTGTGCGCCTGGTGGACCAGGAGGACCTCGAGGTCATCGCCCGGGCCCCGCTGGAGTTCTACCGCTTCGTCAGGCCGGGCCATGTGCTCGACCTGAGCGCCGGTGCATTCGGGGCGGAGGGCTCCGTACGCACCGTGGTCGCCGTGGGTGACGAGAACACGCACCAGTTCGAGTTGCGGCTGGACATCGACAGCGGGGTCTTCCCGGTCGGGCAGACCGTGCGGGTTTCGGTGCCCACTTCCGATATGCAGGAGGTGCTCGTAGTGCCCCGCGACGCCCTGGTGTTGCGGCCCGAGGGGATCACCCTGTTCGTGGTGGACGCCAACAGCCAGGCGCGCCAGGTCAGCGTGACGACCGGGATCGGGTCGGGCGATTACATCGAGGTCCGCGGTGAGGTTGTTGCCGGCGACCGGGTCGTCGTGCGTGGCAACGAGCGGCTGCAGCCCGGTCAGCCCGTCAACGCCAGCGAGGGTTGACGGGCCGGCGGCGGCTGCGGGATTGCGGGCTACATGGCTGAATCCGGCGCGATCGCACTGAGCGGCAACCCCCTCGAGCGGCTGATCAAGGTCCGCCCGGGGGAATGGCCGCGTTTCCTGCTTGCCTTCGCCTATTTCTTCTTCCTGCTCGGCGGCTACTTCATGCTGCGGCCCTTGCGCGGCACCGTGGCCTCGAACAACAGCGACATCCTGCACCTGCTCTACACCGCCACCTTCGTGACCATGCTGGTCATCGTCCCGGTGTTCGGCTTCCTGGTCTCAAGGTTCCGGCGCGGGCGTTTCATTCCGGGCATATACCTGTTCTTCGCCGCGAACCTGCTGTTCTTCATCTTCAACTTCCAGGATGACAGCGGGTCGGCGTTGGTACAGCGCGGATTCTATGTCTGGCTGAGCGTGTTCAACCTGTTCGTGGTGTCGATTTTCTGGAGCTTCATGGCCGATATCTTCCGCCCGGGGCAGGCGCAGCGACTGTTCGGCAGCATCATGGCGGGAGGCAGCCTGGGCGCAATTGCCGGTCCCCTGGCGACCGCCAGGCTGGTCGGGGAGTTCGGCTCCCGTGGCGTGATGAGCCTGTCGCTGGCCTGCCTGCTAGTCGCCACGCTGCTCGCGATCATGCTGGCGCGTTGGGTCCGCCATGAGTCGGAGGACCAACCCGCCGAGGTGATCGGCGGGCGGATCCTGGAGGGCGCCATCGAGGTTTTCCGGTCCCGTTACCTGCTACTGGTCTGCCTGTTGATGCTGACCCACAACCTCACCTCCACGTTCCTGTACAACGGGCTGGCGGTGCTGGTCGACCAGAACATTACCGGCTTCGGGGAGCGCACCGAATTCTTCAGCTACGTGGACCTGGTGGTCCAGGTGCTGGCCTTCATATTCCAGTTCTTCGTGACCTCGAGGCTCGTCATCCACCTCGGCATGCCGCGCACCGCCGTGCTGCCGGCCGTGCTGCTGGCAGGCGGATTCGTGATCCTGGGCAGTTCGCTGGGACTGGTGCTGTTCGCGGGCGTGCAGGTGCTGCAGCGCTCGCTCAATTACGGCGTTCTGGGCCCGGTCAAGGAGATGCTGTTCACCGTGGTGCGGCGCGAGACCAAGTACAAGAGCAAGAACTTCATCGATACCGTGGTCTACCGGGGCAGCGACGTCACGGCAAGCTGGCTGTTCAAGGGGTACATGACCATGGGGCTGTCGATCGCGCACATCGTCTGGCTCTACCTGCCCGTGCTGGCGATCTGGATGTTCGGCGCCTGGAGGCTGGGCAAGCTGTACGAAACGCTCAGGTCTCAGGCGGAGGGGTTATCGAAAGCCGGGTGAAAGCGCCGGCCCGCCGGCGTTTCCACGGTATCCACGCGGCACCGGTAAAGCCGTTCCAGGTTGTCGCCGGTCAGCAGGTCAATGGCAGGCCCGGCCTTCCATTCACCTTCCCCGAACAGCATCAGGATATGGCTGCAGTAAGTGGCTGCCAGGTTGACGTCATGCATGGCCGCCACCGCGAGGCGGTCGTGCCCGTAGACCTCGTCGCCGATCCGGCTCATGATGCTGACCTGGTGGCGCAGGTCGAGATGGTTGGACGGCTCGTCCAGCAGCAAGATCTCCGGCTCCTGGACCAGCAAAGCAGCAAAGGCCAGGCGCCTTGCCTCGCCGCCCGACAGTCCGGTCACGCTGCGCCCCTCGAACCCACCCAGCCCGACTGCCTCGATGGCGCGCAGCGCCATGTCGCGATCCCGCTCCGACTCCCGCTCCCAGGGCCCCAGGTGGGGGTGGCGGCCGGTCAGTGCGGTCTGGAGCACGCTGGCGTCGAACACGTAGGCGGTATGCTGTTGCAGCATGCCCATGCGCCTCGCCACGGCACGCCTGGGCAGGCCGGGGACGGGATGGCCGTCCAGCGTCACGTGGCCCGCATCCGGTTCGATCAGGCCGGCCAGGCATTTCATCAGGGTGGTCTTGCCGATGCCGTTGGCGCCCATCAGCGCCCAGAATTGCCCCGGGCTCACATTGAAATCCAGCCCGCCCGCCACCTGCTTGCCGCCGATGGCCAGGTCGAGCCCGTTGCAGGACAGGACGCTCACGAGTCCTGGGTCCTCAGCCTGGCGCGGTTGAGCAGCAACAGGAACAGCGGCACGCCGAGCAGGGCCGTGATCACGCCCACGGGCAACTGGCGGGGCGCCAGCACCGTGCGCGCCAGGGTGTCCGAAAGCACCAGGAACAACCCGCCGAACAGGGTGGCCGCCGGCACCAGGATGCGGTGGTCCGAGCCGACCAGCAGGCGCATGAGGTGCGGGACGATCAATCCCACGAAACCGATGCTGCCCGCAATGGACACGGCGGTCGCGGTCAGGACCGAGGCCAGTGCGTACACCACCCACAGCAGCCGGGGCGTTGATTCCCCCAGAAGGCGGGCCGTGGTCTCACCCATGGAAAGGACGTTCAGGCTCCGCGACTTGCCCAGGGTGACCGCGAAGACCAGGGCCAGGACGACCGACGCCCATCCCGGCAGCCGCGCGTAGGACAGGTCGCCCATCAGCCAGAACAGCATGCCCCGCAGGCTGCTGTCGGGCCCCAGCGCCAGGAGCAGGCTGATCGCGGCGGCCCAGCCGGCCGCCGTCACCACGCCGGTCAGCAGCAGTCTCGTTCCGCTCCAGGGGCCGCTACCCCGCGCCAGCCCGAACACCAGCAGGATCGAACCCAGGGCGCCAAGCAGGGCCAGCAGCGGCAGCAGTGACGCAGCGATTCCCAGTACCATGCCCAGCAGCGCCGCGAAGGCTGCGCCTCCGGACACGCCGAGAATGTAGGGGTCCGCCAGGGGGTTGCGCAGCAGCACCTGCATCAGGCATCCCGACATCGACAGCATGGCGCCCACGGTCCAGGCGGCGAAGGCACGCGGCAGGCGCAGTTTCCACAGCAGGTCCCCATTCGGCGAATCCGGCTGGAGCAGGGCGGTCCACCAGCCGGCCGGGTCCAGGGTGACGGAGCCCATGGCGCTGGCCAGCAGGATGCTGGCGGCCGAGAAAATTGCCAGGGTCAAGAGCAGGATGCTTCGGGATGCAGTGGCCATCATTCAGATTGTTGGCATCTATTGGCGAATTGATTACCATGCAGCGCGTTGAAGGCGCAAAGTATCACAAGGCCTTTCCGGTACCAAGAACACGGCGTAATGATCGACCCCGACGGATTCAGACCCAACGTAGCCATCGTCATCATGAAGGATGACCGCAAGGTATTCTGGGCGCAGCGCGCCAACAGCGACGGCTGGCAGTTCCCGCAGGGCGGGATGCGTTCGGACGAGACGCCGGAAGAAGCCATGTATCGCGAACTCCTTGAGGAAACCGGACTGCGGGAGGAACACGTGAACCTTCTCGGCTCCACGCCGGGGTGGCTGCGCTACCGCCTGCCCAGGCGCTACCAGCGCCCGAACAGCAAACCCCTCTGCGTCGGACAGAAACAGGTATGGTTTCTGCTGCACCTGTTGACGGACGAATCCGTCGTTTCGCTGGACCACTCCGGCAAACCCGAGTTCAGGGAGTATCGCTGGGTGGACTTCTGGTACCCGGCCGACAACGTGATCTCGTTCAAACGCAGGGTGTATCGCCGCGCCCTGTCCATGCTCGAACCGCTGGCCGCGGACATCGAAACCCGGGTCACCGGGACCCCATCCTGAGCCTGTGAACGACAACCCGGTGCGGCCCATCCCCCTGGCAAGCAACGTGATGCGCCTGGTCTGCGTGGCGCTGATCATGACGCTCGGCGCCTGCCAGAAACCCAGCGAACTGGAACGCACGGTACGGGGCCTGCAGGAGGCCGCGCGTTCCGATGATACCGCCTGGCGGTTGCTGGATGGGCTGACAAGCTCGGTCGGCCCGCGCATGGGCGGCAGCGATGGCGATGCAAAGGCGGTGGCGTGGGCGCGCAGCTCGATGGAAGAACTCGATTTCGACCGCATCTGGCTCGAGCACGTCAGTTTTCCTCTCTGGGAACGCCGTTCGGAGACGGCCCGGTTACTGGGTCCTGTCAGCGAACCGCTCGTGGTGACGGCCCTGGGCGGCAGCCCGGGAACGGGCGGGCCGCTCAGCGGCGAGGTGTTGCATTTCGACAGCCTGCCCGAACTGGAGGCCGCCGATCCGGGCGACGTGAACGGCAGGATCGTGTTCATATCCGAGCGCATGGAGCGCAGCCGGGACGGCTCGGGCTACGGCCGGACGGTCCGGCAGCGCAGCAAGGGGCCTTTCGTGGCCGCCCGCAAGGGCGCCGCGGCGTTGCTGGTCCGCTCGGTCGGAACCAACCCCAACGGCAATCCGCACACGGGAACGATCTCAACCTCCGAACCGGGCAGCCCGGTTCCGTCCGCAGCCCTGTCCCACCCGGCGGCGGACCGATTGGAACAACTGCTTTCCGGTTCGCAATCCGTGACGGTCGAACTGGACCTGGACTGCGGATTCAACGGCCTGGCCACCTCCCAGAACGTGGTCGGCGAGTTTGACGGCCGGGACGGCTCGGACGACTTCGTGGTGGTCGGCGGACACCTGGATTCCTGGGACCTCGGCACCGGTGCGGTGGACGACGGCGCGGGCGTGGCGACGGCCATGGCGGCGGCGAAACTGGTTGCCGATCTGCCGGAACGTCCGCGAAAGGACATCAGGGTCGTGCTGTTCGCCAACGAGGAACAGGGCATCCACGGTGGCAAGACCTATGCAGGCTCACAGGGCAGGAATTTCTACCGCCACCTGATCGGTGCGGAGGCCGACCTCGGCGCCGGGCGAGTCTGGCGTTTCCGCTCGCGAGTCCTGCCGGGTGCCGAAGCCGAGGTCGAGGCTCTCGCCGGCCTGCTCGCCCCGCTGGACATCACGTGGTCGAAGGACCGGCCCGCCGGCGGCGGAGCCGATCTCGGGCAGATGCGCAAGCTGGGTATGCCGGTCATCGACCTCAACCATGACGCCAGGCGATACTTCGATTTGCACCACACGGCCGACGATGTCCTCGAGAACGTCGACCCGGAAGACCTCGCTTTCAACGTGGCGGCATACGCTACCTTCATTTACTGGGCCGCCGAATCGACAGCGGCTTTCGGGCCGGTCGATCCCTCCGACTGAATTCGTTTGTTCTCGTTTGGGCATTGCCCAGCTCTGTGGGAGCGACCGCTGGTCGCGAACCGGCTTAGATTGGCGTTACCAATCTTTGTAGGAGCGGCGCCCTCGCCGCGATTCGGGTGTTTCAATCTGCGATTGAGGCACCTTTTTGTTTCGCCTGCCTGCGGCACTTTATTTCGCTCTCCCGCTTCCCCGGGATGCCCTTTCTCTTGGGTACTTCTCTTTGGGCATGCAAAGAGAAGTACCTCGCTAAAGCTGCCGAAGGCAGCGAGCGAAAAAGCGCGAAGCGGGAGAGCGAAAATACAGGCTCAATCGCAGATTGAAAAATAGGGATCGAGGAGAAAGAACCGCTCCTGCCGGGGCAGAAGCGGAGTCTAGGGCAGGAGAAAATACCGGGCGGTGAAAGAAGACCTCAGCTTGCCAGATGGGTTGAGGAGGTGAGTTCGGTTTTCTTTCTTTTATCCGCCCGGCTACCGGTAATCAAAAGTCCAGCCGGGCGCCAATCAGCCAGGTGCGGTCCTTGGAGGGCCGGGCGCCATAGGGCTGGCGGCTCACGATGTCCAGTTGCGCGGTGAGGTTCTCCATGACCGTGTACAGTTCGAGGCTCGGGCTGAGCCGGTAGTGCACGCCCAGGTCGATCACCGTGCTGGACTCGGTTTGCTCGAAGTTGCCGCAACTCGCCAGCGTGCAAACGCTGTCCGTGTAATTGGCGCTGACGTAGGCGGACCAGGCTTCCTTTTCGATACCCAGTGAGAGGAAGGCCTGGTGGTCCGGTATGTAGGGTACCGAATCGCCCTTTCGCACGTCCCCGAAGTACTCGGAATCGGCGATATCACTCTCGAATTCGGCCTTCATCCAGGTGTAGCTGAGAAGCAAAGGAATGCTGTAGTCCGCCGAGCCGGACAGGTCGTTGCGGAACTGGAGTTCCACGCCGGGCACGCTGACGGCATTGCCGTTGAACACGTCGCCGACCTCGCAGTCGCTGCCCGAAGAGGCGGTGCACACGCCCTGCAGGTTCTCGTAGTCGTTGAAGAAAGCGATCAGCTCCAGCTCCATGTCGCCGTTTTCGTGCCTGAACCCGGCCTCGTAGTTGACGCTCACCTCCGGATCGATGCCCTCCTTGTTCCCCGGCGCGCTGAATCCGCGGTGGACCCCGGCCACGAGCCGGGTGTTGCCGCTCAGTTCATAGATCGCACCGATGCCCGGAATCACGACGGTTTCGCTGTTTTGACGGATGCGCTTGATGTCCGACTCGCCGCGGCCGTCGGGATCGGACTGGTCGGCGCCGTAATCGATCCGCGACTGCCGGATGGATTCGAACCGGATGCCGGGCGTGAATACCCAGCGTTCCGTCTCGATCCGGTCCTGTACGAAGGCCGCCCAGGCCTCGGCGCTCTGGATCCGGTTGCCCGCATTGCCCAGCAGGCCCCGGTCGCTCAGAACCAGCGCGCCGTCGAGTTGCTGCCAGGTGTCGTTACGTTGCAGGCGGTCTTCCTCGTCCTCGTGATAGCGCAGGCCGAGTTGCACATGGTGACTGGAGCGCTCCAGGTCGAATGCGCGGGAGAAGCTCGCCTGCAGGCCGCTCGACGTGTAATTGCGTGAATTGTTGCGGACCTGGATCGCGCCGGGCGCCGTGTCGGCGCCGTCCAGGATGGCCTGGAGGGCGGCCGCGTCGTAACCCGCAATACCCGATCCGTTGTTGATCGCGTCCACCACCGATGCCCAGCCGGTGCGGGAGAAGGTGCTGGCATCGGGGCTGCCGTCGAAATCGATACCCTCGGTCTTGTACCAGGCGCGTTCGAAGGTGTTCCGGTAGGCGGTGATGTCCACCCGGTAATCACGGTCCGTCTCGATGCTCCAGCGGGCCATGATCTGCTCGTGCTCGTTATGCATGTTGTCCTGCGAGGACAGGCCGTAACGGCGCAGGGGATCCGCCCTGAAGTCGGCATCCGTCAGGCCCAGGTAGGTCTGGTTGGAATCCTCCTCCGAAGCCTGCAGCTTGACCAGCAGCGTCTGGGCCACGTCGCTTGCAGGGTCGGAAGACAGGCTGAACTTCGCGAGGTAATCCTGCTTGTCGAGCCCGGTGTCGGCGTCGTGCCGGTCAATGTGCTGGAAACCGTCCGACTTCCACTGGTGTGTCTCCACCAGCCAGCCGCTACGCCCGTTTGAATCCCCGTACCAGCCGTGCACCCGGTGGGTGGAGTCGGAAGCGGCCTCGGCCAGGAACCGGCCGCCCCGGGTTCCCGGTATCGGCGTCGACACCAGGTTGAGCGCGCCGCCGATGGTGTACGGTCCCTGGGTGATCGCCGCGGGGCCTTTCAGGACTTCCATGGATTCGATGCGCCCGAAAGTCGGGAAATAGTAGGCGGCCGGTGCGGCGTAGGGCGCCGGTGCGATCAGCACGTTGTCTTCCAGCAATGTGATCCGGCTCGAACGTTCCGTCGGCGTGCCGCGGATACTGATGTTCGGACGCAGCCCGAAACCGTCTTCGAGCTGAAATGAAGCGCCCGGTACGCGGCGCAGGGCGCGCACCACGTCGGTGGACGCAAACTCCTCGAGTTCGCCGGAGTCGATGGTGCTGGCGCCGCCGGCTACGTCGCGCGCTTCCAGAGCCACGCCGAACACCGTCACGTTCTCGATGGTCCCGGCACCCGGGTTTTCGTCACCGCTTACGGCAGCCTGCTCACCGCCATCGGCGGCCAGGAGATTGGCGGAAACGAGGAGCGCCGGAATGGCGGTCAGGGTGTTGAGCAGTGCCTTCATGCGTGTTTTTCCTGTTCTGCTGCCGCTCATGCAGGCGGCTTGATTCCATGCAGTAAATTTTACGCCTGGTAAATGTTATTGACAATCATTCTCATTTGCATTTAAATTGATCTATGTCAATTAAATTAAAGTTTTAGGCATTAAATTACTCCGCATGTACATTTGTATCTGTAACTCGGTAACCGACTCCGAAATCCGCAGGGCTGTGGATGGGGGGGTGCGGAACCTGCGACAGTTGAAGCAGGAGACCGGGTGCGCCACCGGTTGTGGAAGGTGCCTGGAGTTTGCACGGCAGGAACTGTCCGACGCGCTTGCGGAACGGCGACCGCTGCCGATCCTCGCTGTTTCCCCGGCGCCCGCCTGAGGCGGCCGGGCGGGCGACTCCTCTTTGCCGGGGCGCCGCTAAACCGAAATCATTCTCATTTCGCCATTGAATTGATGCATTCGATAGAATGTATTGTTTGGCTTTTGACAACCGCACCGGAAACGAATCAAGAAGGAGCAATCAATGAAAGGTGAGGGCAAGGTAATCGAGTTTCTCAACGGCGTGCTGCGCAACGAACTGACGGCGATCAACCAGTATTTCCTGCATTCGAGGATGCTGAAGGACATGGGGCTGAATGAACTCGCGGAGCACGAGTACGAGGAGTCCGTGGACGAGATGAAGCACGCGGACCAGCTCATCGAACGGATACTGTTCCTCGAGGGGCTGCCGAACATGCAGGACATGGGCAAGCTCATGATTGGAGAGAATCCTCGGGAGATGCTGGAGAGCGACCTGAGGCTGGAGATGCACGCCATTCCCCTCCTCCGGGACGCTATCGAATATTGCGAATCCTGCCGGGACTTCGTCAGCCGCGACCTGTTCCAGGCAATCCTCGACTCCGAGGAAGAGCACGTGGACTGGCTGGAAACCCAGCTGGGCCTGATCGACAAGGTCGGTATCGAGAACTACCTGCAGGCAAAGATGGGTTGACGCCCATCGCCGGCAGACCGGAAAACCCCGCCCAGGCGGGGTTTTTTGTGTGCGGTCCCGTTCATTTGCGGAAGCGGTTAGGCATAATGAAAGCGGGAGCGGCCCTGATGCTCCAAGCCGGGCGCAGGAAAGCAACGCTCACCGGTGAGAGCGGGGCGTATTACACCGGGCGGATCGATTTCGAAACAGGAAAGCCCCGAGGCATCCGGCCGGATCGGTCAGGGCGGCCCGGGGACCGCGGCCGAAGAACTTGGATGGCCGATAAAAAAAGTCACTGCTTCGGCTTCCTTCCAAAGCAGTGACTATACGTCTACCAGCTGTCCGTAACTACGCGGGCCTTCATTTCCGGGGTTCCTTCCCCGGTAACCGCGAGGGCTCGCCCGCCACTCCGCTGGCCTCCAAACCAACCGTATCGCATTCGTCGCCACCCGAAGAAATACGTTACAGCCAGCTTGCTTCAGGTCTTTTCGCTTGGGTATCAGTTAAGGGGTCAGACTGACCCGGCAGAGAAAGACCGTCTCCGAATGGTATTTGGAGGCGCCTGAATACTTACTGAAAAAAAGATGAAAGCACATTAAACGCCACAGGCCCCAGTCAGGGCGGGCTGAGGCGGTACCCCAATCCGCGCACGGTCTCTATCATCGACGCGGGAGAGCCCCCGTCTATCTTTTTGCGCAGCTTGCCGATGTAGACATCCACGATGTTGGTCAACGGATCCATATTCAGGCCCCATACGTTGCTGAGTATGCGTTCCCGGCTGAACAGCGTGCCGGGATGCGTCATCAGCAATTCAAGTATGGCCAGTTCCTTGGCCGTGAGATGTATTTCCTCGTCGCCGCGCAGAACCCTGAGGGATTGCCGGTCGAGCACCAGCGGACCGATCTTGAGGCAGGGGTCTTCCGCGGACCGTTCCGTCGTGCGGCGCATGACCGACTCGATGCGTGCCAGCAATTCCTCGAAAGAGAACGGCTTGGTCATGTAGTCGTCCGCGCCTAGCCGCAAACCCGTGACGATGTCGTCCACGCTGTCCATCGCGGTCAGTATGATCAGCGGGGTGGCGAGCTGCTTGATGCGCAATTGCTGGCACACCTCGTGGCCGTGCAATCCGGGCAGGATCAGGTCCAGCAGGACCAGGTCAAAATCTCCTTCGAGCGCCAGGGCCAGTCCTTCTTCCCCGTCCCGGGCCACGACGCAGAAATGCCCTTCCGCCCGAAGTCCGCGCTGCAGAAAGTCGGCAATCCGTGCCTCGTCCTCGACGATCAGGATTCTCATGCGACTGCCCTCAACCGGCCCTTGGCCGGAATTTCGACGGTGGCGGTAGCGCCCTCACCCAGTTTCCCGGAAAGGGATATCCGCCCTTTGTGGGCCTCCACGATGGCCTTCGCGACCGGCAGGCCCAGGCCAGTGCCCCGTGCGTGTTTCTCGGCTTTGCTGCCGCGGTAGAAGCGCTGGAAGGCCTGTTCGGCCTCTTCCTCGGTGAGCCCGATGCCATGGTCGCGGAACGTGACCCGGATGTCGTCGCCCTGCCGGGACAGGCCGATTTCCACCTTGCCGCCCGGGTTCGAATACCGCAGCGCGTTGTCCAGCAGGATGTTGAAAACCTGGCGGAGGCGGCCCGGATCGCCCAGCACGACCGCCTTGGGATCCGGCTCGGGATTTTCTATGGTAACTTTTTCCTTCTCGGCCCGTGCGCCGAAATCTGCGCACACGGCCTGCAGGACTCCACTGATGGCCACCGAGCGCAGCTTCAGCCGGGGCTCCCCCGAGTCCGCCCGTGCGATGAACAACAAATCGTCGACCAACCGGGTCGTATGGTCGGCCTGGTCCCTGATACGCTGGAACACCTCCCGGTGTTTGCTGCCTGTTTCACCCTCGCCACGGATGGCAATGTCTGCCTCTCCCAGGATGACCGTCAGGGGCGTTCGCAATTCATGGCTTATGTCGGCCAGCAACCTGCGCCGGTTGGAGTCCATTGCCTCCAGCTTGCGGTTGGTCTCCTGCAGGGCGCTGGTACGCTCCAAGATGGTCGTCTCGAGGCTGATATTGGCTTCGTGCAACTCTGCCCGATGATTGGTGAGTTCCCTGGCCATGGTATTGAAGGCTTCACCCAGGCGGACGAATTCGCTTTCCCGTAATTTTGGAATGCGGTAGTCGAGATCACCGTCGGCGAATGCCGTTGCACCCTCCTGCAGGGCGCTGACGGACCGGGTCAGGTTCCGGGAAAAGAAACTGATCAGAAGCACCGTGAAAAGCGCCAGGATCGTCATGAACAGCGGCAACATGTAAGTGATGTATTCCGCCAGGGAGATCGCTTCATGTTCTGCCCCCAGGGCTTCCTGCTCCTTCTTTTGCAGGGCGGATTCGACGAGCGTGTTGAATTGACCGACCGCCCCGGAACTCCGAAGCGCGGACAACTCGGCACTTGCGTCACCGGTGCGGCCTTCCTCCAGCGCCCCGCGGATGACGCCGCCGGCGCTGATGATCTCTTCTGTCAGACGCTCGATATCCACCAGGATTTCGAGATCCTGAATCCCGTTGGTGTTGCCGATGAAGGCCATTTCAGCGGCGACACCCTGGCGGACACGGGAAATTGCCCCGCGCAAACGGGCCGCGCTGCGTTGCGCATCCGGTGCGCCGGATGCCTGTCCAAGATCGACGGCTTCGCTGAGGGCGTTCAGTTCCTGGAGGGTCAGGTTGGACAGTTCCTGGTAGGCTGCCAGCGCCTCGTTCGCCTTGGAAATGCGCTGGATGTCGTACTGGTACCACTTCACGCTGTCCATGAAGTACCAGGCCAGGGAAAGCGTGACAAGCAGCATGCTGGCGAACGCCATGTGCAGCTTTCGGCTGAAGCGGGTCCTGATCTGAACCATCCCTATCCCCGGATGCCGGCCGGTTTGCAGGGGGCAGGCCGGCCAGTTTGGTCCTTCAATGAGCACTATTTAACACGACCTGTCGGGAGAATGCCATCGGCACGCGGGAATTCGCCCGTCGGCGGACGAGCCAAGGCACGGGTTCGGTGGCATAATCGGGATTCAATTGATGCAGGCTTGATATGTGTTTATCCGGGCCTCATCTGCAAACAGACGGGAGCCCAACCGCCGCACGCAGCAACCATGTTCACGCAAACCAGCCAGCCCTGCCAGTTCGAGCGAGATTGCGCCGTGGTCATGATCCCCTCGGGCCACGAGGTCACCATGCCGGTCGGCACGGTCGGCTATATCACCCAGGCGCTGGGTGGCAGCTTCACGGTCTTCGTGGACGGCAACCTGTTCCGCGTAGCGGGAATCGATGCAGATGCGATCGGCAAGGAACCGGTGCAGCCGCCGAGCCTGCCCGAAGGCGCTACTACCAACGATGTGGAGAAACTGATCTGGGAGCAGATCCGTACCTGTTATGACCCGGAAATTCCGGTCAACATCGTCGAGCTGGGCCTCATTTACAACGTGGAAATGGAAACCGATGATACGGGCGCGCGCAGTGTATTCGTCCTGATGACCCTTACCGCGCCGGGTTGCGGTATGGGCGACATCCTGGTCGAGGACGTGCGTTCCAAGATCAGTCTCATCCCCACCATTTCGGAGGTGCGCGTCGAACTCACTTTCGATCCTCCCTGGAACCACCAGATGATGTCGGACGTGGCCCGGCTCGAAACCGGCATGATGTGAATCATGGTTGCCAGTTCAGGCTGAGGAATCCGGAACGCTCCAGTCCGTTGAAGCCGGCGGCCGGCTCATAGTCGGCGTCCAGCAGGTTTTCAAGCCGCAGTTCGACTCGCAGCGATTGCGAAAGCGGGTATCCGCCGCGAAGGCTGAAGATGCCGTAGCCCGGGAGTTCCCGGTTCCCAACGTCCAGGCGACTGCCCGACACGAACCAGTCACCACCGATCCAGGCACCACCGGCAAACCGGCGGTCGATTGCCAGTGACGCTTTCCGGTCCGGTCTCCGCAACAGCGCCCCGCCGGTGGCGCGATCCTCGGCTTCCTGCAGCGTGGCGCTGGCCCGAATAGACCAGTCCTCCGTGCCCAGGGAATACTCGAACTCGATACCGCGCAGGCTGGCGTTGTCGACATTGATGGCCCCGAAACCGGGGCCCGAAAAGGCGATCAACTGGCTTACGCGGGTGTCATGCGCCGAAATGGAAAGTGTGGCGGCGGGGCCCAGCCGGTGGCGGTAGACAAGCTCCAGGGTTTCCGAGGATTCCGGGCGGAGCAGGGGATTGCCCGCAAACAGCCCCCCGAACCCGGGGGAGAACTGCTCGCCCAGGCTGGGCGCCCTGAAGGCAGTTCCCGCCAGCCCGGTCAGGCGCCCGGAGCGCCCGACGTCCCGGGCTGCCGAAGCCTGCCAGGTAAACTCGGAGCCGAATTCGCTGTTTTCGTCCAGCCGTGCACTCATCTGGACGTCTACAGTGGAAAGTCGCGGCTCCCACAGAAGGTAAAGACCCGCATTGTCCCGTCCCACGTCATAGCTTCCCGCTGACACGCCGGTCTCGTCGTGGTAATCGAGACCGAACCCGAGGCTTCCACCGGCCAGTTGCAATCGGTTCTGCCAGGACAGGTCGAAACGGGTCGAAGCGAAGCCGGTGGCGAAGAAGCCGAAATCCGAATCGAGTTCGTCGTCGGCCCATCCGGCCTGGAGCCGGTATTCCCAGCCGGGCTTCAGGCTTCCGTCCCAGGCCAGTGCGGCCAGCGACTGGCGCGCATCCGACACGCCCTCGTCGAACTCCGTCTCGCTCCTGCTTGCCAGCAACATGAAGCCCAGTGTTCCGGGACCGGTTTCCCAGGATCCGTTGATGGCGGCGTTGGAAGCTTCCAGGCCGTCGTTGTCGGGATGGTAGCTGTAGCCGCCGGGGTTCTGGGCCGAGACGCCGTCGGTTTCCCGGTGCGCCGCGGATATACCGAAATTTGCATGCTGCGAGCCGAAGCCCAGCCCCGCTTCGAGTTCCACCGTATCGTGGCTGCCGGCCGTCAGGCGCATCCGCCGGCCCAGCTCCCTGCGGGTGAAAACCTGTATGACGCCACCGATTGCATCGGATCCGTACAGGCTGGCGCGCGGCCCGCGGACGATTTCGATCCGTTCCACCTGGTTGAGCGGCAACTGCTCCCAGGCATAAGCGCCGGTATGGGGCGACGACACACGCACGCCGTCGACCAGCACCAGCACGTGGTTGGAATTTCCGCCGCGCATGAACAGGCTGGTCTGGGCGCCCGGCCCGCCCGTTCGGACCATGTCTATGCCGGCCTGCAGCCGGAGCACTTCCACAAGGTCCTCGGCCAGTGAAGCCCTGATTTCCTCGCCTGAAATGACCGTGACGGAGCCGGCTGCCTCGAACGCAGGCTCGGATCTCCTGGAGGCCGTGACCACCAGGTGCTCGAGTTCCAGGGTTTCCTCCGGTTCCGAGGGCCGGGCGGTTGTAATGCATGCAAGGGCGGCCAGTGCGACGGTTGCCGCGGCCGGACCGGGTTTGGTGTGACTCATGGTTACCTCCGTAGCGCTCACCCGCGTTACCCGTGCGTTGCCAGGCGGGAATCGGAGGTCGGTCGGATCGCCTGACCGGTTGCCCGCCGCAACACAGTGCATCCGGCTGCTCGATCTGCAGGCCGGGCCTGGTTTGCCCCGGGCCGGTCTCCGGGCTCACGAACCGGATGGTCCGTCGAAGCGCCTTCCCGCACACCCTTTGTGCAGTGGCATCAGGCTTCGGCGGAGGGCAGTGCGCGGCAAGCCGCACAAAAGCCCTGGTTCGATTACCGTTGCGGGGGCAGCGCCGGACTTTCACCGGCTTCCCGTGCACCCCGGGCAATACCCCCGGCACGTGGCCGGGGGCTGCGAGTATAACAGTGAAAGGATGGGGCTGCCCGTGGAGCGGTCAGGCGGCCTCGGAGGTTTGAACCTCGGTGGATCCGGGTGCGCCAAGGCGCAGCGCCTCTGACTCGAATTCGTCCACCGCGATGATCTCCAGGACCTTTGCTCGTACCTGCTTCAGGGTTTCGGCCTCGGTCTCGCTGATCACGGATCGTTCCACGGCCTGGGCGAGTTGCTCCTCCCAGGTGAGGGCGTCCAGCGTTCCGGACTGTTGAGCCTTCAGCATGCGGCGCTCAAGGGGTTCGGCGGCGATGACCTCGGGCAGGGCCGCTTCCATGAATCCGACCGGGTGTTCCGGCGAGACATAGATGCCGTCGGTCAGCCGGTCCCGGGTTGTCGAGGGAGACAGCATCAACTGTGCAACCTTGTGGCTGAGGCGGTCGCCGGGCTGGCGCTCGCGCCGGCCCAGCGGGAACACGACCAGGTGCAGCAGCACCCGCATCAGGCGGTTCGGGAAATTGTCCGCCACGCCGGCCAGTGCGGTCTGGATCTTGAAGATCGCATCGTGAAAGGCCCAGGCCAGGATGGGCTGGTCCTTGGACGGGCGATCCTGGGCCTCGTACCGCGCCAGCATGGCCGAGCAGATGTACAACTGGCTGAGGGCGTCGCCCAGGCGGGCTGAAATGCGTTCCTTGTGCTTCAGCTTGCCGCCGAGGGTCAGCATGGCGACGTCGGAGGTGAACGCCAGCGCCGCGGAGTAGCGCGTGAGCTTGCGGTAAAACCCCGACAGGCGCCGGTCGTGCGGCACCGGGACCCGGGTCAGCCGGCCCCGGCTGAAGCCCAGCACGAGGCTGCGCACGGCGTTGCGGATGCTGTAGCCGATATGGCCGAACAGCAACTTGTCGAATTCACGCAGGCTGGTTTTCGGATCTTCAATCCGGGATGCCGCGATCTCCTTCAGCACGAACGGATGGCAGCGGATTGCGCCCTGGCCGAAGATCATCAGGCTGCGGGTCAGGATGTTGGCGCCTTCCACCGTGATCCAGATCGGCGCGCCCTGCCAGGCGCGGCCGAGGTAATTGCGCGGTCCCAGGACGATCCCTTTGCCGCCGTGGATGTCCATGACGTCCGTGATGATCTCGCGGGCCATTTCCGTGGCGTGGTACTTGGCGATTGCCGAGGGCACGGCGGGTTTTTCGCCGAGGTCCACCGCCGTGGTGGTCATGCGGGACAGGGCCGAGATCTGGTAGGTCTTGCCCGCAATGCGGGACAGTGCCTCCTCGACGCCTTCGAAGCGGCCGATGGGCAGGTTGAACTGCTTGCGAATCCGGGCATATGCGCCGGTCGCCAGGGAACCCATCTTGGCGCCACCGGTGGACGATGAAGGCAGCGTTATGGCGCGGCCGACCGAGAGGCATTCGACCAGCATGCGCCAGCCCTTGCCGATCATGTCGGCGCCGCCGATCAGGGCGTCCAGCGGCAGGAACACGTCCTTGCCGCGCACCGGCCCGTTCTGGAAGGGCACGTTGAGCGGAAAATGCCGGGTGCCGACCTCGACGCCCTCGGTGTCGCGGGGCACCAGGGCCAGGCTGATGCCGAGTTCACGCTCGCCGCCGAGCAGTCCGTCGGGATCGTAGAGCTTGACCGCCAGCCCGATCACGGTAGCCACGGGCGCCAGGGTGATATAGCGCTTGTCGAAGTTCAGACGCATGCCCAGAACCTCTTCGCCCCGGTACTGGCCCTTGCAGATCACGCCGTGATCAGGGATCGAGGTCGCATCGGAACCGGCCGTCGGCCCGGTCAGCGCGAAGCAGGGTATTTCCTTGCCGACGGCAAGCCGGGGCAGGTAGTGGTTCTTCTGCTCCTCGGTGCCGTAATGCAGCAGGAGTTCGGCGGGGCCGAGTGAATTGGGCACCGCTACGTTGCTGCCGGCCACGGCGCTGATGGAGGAGATCTTCTGCAGAACCGCGCGGTGGCCCAGGGCGGAAAAGCCGAGTCCTCCGTATTCCTTCGGTATGATCATGCCGAAGAACTTGTTCTTCTTGCAGAACTCCCAGACCTCGGGTGGCATGTCCGCCAGTTCATGGCTGATTTCCCACTGTCGCAACATGCCGCACAGTTCTTCCGTCGGTCCGTCCACGAAGGCCTGTTCCTCGTCGGTGAGGGTCAGGTACGGGCGCTTGAGCAGGGCCTTCCAGTCGGGTTTCCCGGAAAACAGCTCGCCTTCCCAGCCGACGGTGCCGGCTTCCATGGCCGCTTTCTCGGTATCGGAAAGGGTCGGCAGCATCTTGCGGTACTGCTTCAGGAAAGGCTCCGAAACGAGTTGTTGACGGATTCTCGCGATGTTCAATGGCACCAGCACGGCAGCCAGCAGGATGCCGACGATGACGAGGGTGACGACCGGGGCCAGGCCGCCCAGGGCGAACAGCAGGAACGCGCCCGCCAGCGCCGCCGTCCACGTCACCAGGCGCGTGCCCTGGAATGCGCAGACCAGGGAAACGCCGAGCAATACGATGAGCAGTAACCAAGTCATAACCCGTAACCTCCATGGCCCGGCCGCGGATTCAGTCTGGCGCCGGGCGTCACCTAGATGACCCGCCCCGGGGCCATTTTCCCGCACCGGGACGCGATCTCCATACGCCAGAGTATGGTAAAGCGCCGGGAGGAAGTCAAATGACGGTCGTCATGGCTCATGGCGGCCCTGTCGCGGGCGTCGAATCCGCCCGGGAATCGGCGCACGACCCGCCTCACCCGGTGCCATCCCTGGTGACCCGGGCGACTCCCGGGCCGACAGCTATGGAAACTCGGGCCCGGATTGATCACAATGGAGACCGTTTTGCCGAGGTCCGGTGTCCATGCAACCTGCCAAAGAACGCACCACCCTGTCTGCCGCCGACTGGGAGCAGGCGGCGCTCAACATGATTGCGGAACAGGGCATCAGGGCCCTGGCGGTGGAACCCCTGGCGCGCCGGATGGGAATCACCAAGGGCAGTTTCTACTGGCACTTCTCCAACCGGGAATCGCTGCTCGAGCAGTCCCTTAACCGCTGGGAGAAGCATGACGCCCGTAATCTCAACACCTCGCTGGGCGCGATCACGGACCCTCGTGACAGGCTGATCTCCTTTTTCCGCCGGGTCGGACGCGAGCGCCTGACCCACGAGGTCTTCAGCGCCCTGAGCGCGGCCAGCGACCATCCGCAGGTGGAACCGGTGCTGGAGCGCGTTGCCAACCGGCGCATCAAACACATCGCCCGGGCCTTCGAGGAACTGGGCATGGAGTCCAGGGACGCCAGGCACCGGGCGCGCCTGACCTACAGCGTCTACCTGGGGTTTCTGCAATTGCAGCGGCAGCACCAGGCCCCCAGCCTGTCCAGCGAGGCCTTCGACGCCTACATAGAGCACGTGATCGCGACGCTCATCCCCTGAGCGGCTGATGGGGCCCCGTTACACGGTCCGGCGATTGCAATGGCATATTTGAATAGATATTCTGCGCCCCTTTCTGCGAACGCGGGCATCGTTTCCCGGCGGATCGAAACAGGAGTATTCAGTGACCAGTAACAAGAGATTGCAGGAATGGATCGAGCGCGTTGCGTCGCTGACGCAACCGGACCACGTGCACTGGTGTACCGGCGACGAGGCGGAAAACGACTCTCTGGTCGACCTGATGCTGGACAACGGCACGTTCACCCGACTGAACCCGGAAACCCATCCCAAGTGTTACCTGCACCGCTCCGATCCCAGCGACGTCGCGCGCGTCGAACACCTGACCTTCGTTTGCACCGCGGACCGCGGGGATGCCGGCCCCAACAACAACTGGATGGATCCCGTGGAAGCCGAGGACAGGATGGTGGAACTGTTCTCCGGCTGCATGCGCGGCCGCACGATGTACGTGATCCCGTACTGCATGGGGCCGATCGACTCGCCCCTGTCCCGTTGCGGCGTGGAGGTGACCGACAGCCCGTACGTGGTGGCGAACATGCGCATGATGACCCGCATGGGCAGCGAGGCCCTGGCCAGGATCGAACGCGACGGAAGCTTCGTGCGTGGCCTCCACTCGACCGGCGAACTGGACCCGGAGCGCCGGTTCATCATGCACTTCCCCGAGAAACTGCTGATCCTGAGTTACGGATCCGGCTACGGGGGCAACGCACTGCTGGGCAAGAAGTGCCACGCGCTGCGCATCGCCAGCCACCAGGCGCGCACCGAGGGCTGGCTGGCCGAGCACATGCTGATCATGGGCATCGAGAATCCGCAGGGCGAAATCTTTTACGTCGCCGGCGCTTTCCCCTCGGCCTGCGGCAAGACCAACCTCGCCATGCTGATCCCTCCCGAAGGGTACGAGGACTGGAAAATTCACACGCTGGGGGACGATATCTGCTGGTTGCATCCCGGTGAGGACGGCCGCCTCTGGGCCATCAATCCCGAAGCCGGTTTCTTCGGCGTCGCGCCCGGTACGGGCGCGGTGACCAATCCGAACGCCCTGGCGATGCTCTCGCACGATGCCATATTCACCAACGTGGCGGAAACGGCGGACAACCAGCCCTGGTGGGAGGGCAAGGGCGAGGGAGAGCCCGCGCTGGACTGGAAGGGCAATCCCTATGATCCGGCCAACGGTCCCGCGGCGCATCCGAATTCGCGTTTCACGGTTTCCATCAAATACGCGCCTTCCTACAGCGAAGAGTCGGAAGCGCCCCAGGGCGTGCCCATTTCGGCCATCGTCTTCGGCGGCCGGCGCGAACGGCTGGTGCCGCTGATCTTCGAGAGCGAGTCCTGGAACCACGGTGTCCTGCTCGGCGCGGCCATGGCGTCCGAGACCACCGCCGCGGCCACCGGCGCGGTGGGCGTGGTGCGGCGCGACCCGATGGCCATGAAGCCTTTCTGCGGTTACAACTACGCCGACTACTGGCAGCATTGGCTGGAGATCGGCAAGACCGTCATGAATCCGCCCCGCATATTCCACGTCAACTGGTTCCGCAAGGACGACGACGGCAGGTTCATGTGGCCCGGATTCGGCGAAAACATGCGCGTCCTGGAGTGGATCGTCGGGCGCTGCACTGGCGAGGCCGGTTACAAGGACACGCCGATCGGGCACATACCGACGCGCCACGACGTAAATCTTGATGGCCTCGAGGTCACGCTGGATACCATGGGAGAGCTCATGAAGGTCGACCAGCCTGCCTGGAGGCAGGAGCTGTCCGACATACGTGAGTACCTGGAGAGCTACGGCGAACGCCTGCCCGACGAACTGATCGTGGAACTGGAGCGGGTGGACACCGCGCTTCAGGACTGAGCCCACTTGCATCTCATGCCGCGGGTGGCCGCACGAGGCCACCCGCGCTCACTCGCTTGACATCCCCCTGTTCCCTGTTCCCCGTATTCCTTTACACCCCGCGCCGCGCTGCCACACAATGAATCTCCGATCGGAGCCTGCGACGATTTAAACCCGCGGGCCCGAATGGACGTCAAAGCGGACATGGGAGGAATGCAGGCGATGACAGCGCGGGGACCAGTGCAGCCGGATCGAAACGGCGATGAATCCGCATTGGTGGAATCGGCCCGCGCCGGTGACGCGACTGCATTCGAAGCCCTGTACCGCGGGCACTGCGACCGTATTTACGGACTCTGCTGGCGGTTGTGCGGCGGCGATCCCGCCCTGGCGGAGGACCTCGTACAGGAGGCCTTCATCCGGGCATGGAACAAGCTGCACCTGTTTCGCGGCGATAGCGGTTTCGGTACCTGGATGCACCGGCTCGCGGCCAACGTGGCGCTGAGCGACCGCCGTATCCGCCTCCGCAGGGTGATGCGCGAGAAGGCCATGGACGAGACGGTGGAACGGACGGCCACGGGCGCCAGGGACGT
>JABAHR010000218.1_pt6 | contig 26829 bp, 22 predicted proteins | sample 7062101 | NCBI WGS metagenome assembly JABAHR01 (sample SAMN14534553, study PRJNA622989) | marine sediment metagenome | biome: marine biome [ENVO:00000428]; feature: marine pelagic biome [ENVO:01000023]; material: deep marine sediment [ENVO:00002113] | place: India: Gulf of Kutch | collected...
CGCTGCGCCGCTGCAGGGTCACGGTAACGGTGTTGCTTCGCGCAACCACCGTGCCGGCGGAATCCGCGATGACCGCCTGGATGCTATGGGCGCCGCGATCGAGATTGGTCAGCGTGATCGCGGTCGATCGCCCCCTGGCGGCCGACTTGCCGTCCAAGAGCAGATCGATCGTATCGCCGGGCCGCAGTGGCGGTTTCAGACTCAGATTGACGGCCACGTTACCGGCGTTTTCGCGAACCGCCGTGCCGCTTTCGGGACTCTTGATTCGAAACTCGCTGTAGCCCTGCTCGGGCGCGGATACCGGAGTGCTGTCGACGGCGTCCCCGGGCGATACGAGTGGCGGCGTCGTGTTGAGCGGCGCCAGCTGCACTTTTTCCGCGGCGCTATCCGGCGGTGGCGCGTCGGTGAACTCCACGCTGCCATCCGGCCTCGTGATCTTGTAGACCCCCTGCGCATGGGCGAGACCAGCCGCGAGAGCCAGAAAAAGCAGCACAACGAGCCGTTTCATGGCCGAAAGAATACCCAATGCGCATGCCCCCGACAACAAAAAAGCCCCCGAAAATCGGGGGCTTAGGAATGAAAAGCTGGCCGGCCGGCGGACCCGGCCGGCAGCCGACTCAGAGGCTGTAGTACATGTCGAACTCGACCGGATGGGTGGTCATACGGAAGCGCGTGAGCTCCTCGCTCTTGAGCCCGATATAGGCGTCGATGACGTCGTGGGTGAACACGTCGCCCGCCAGCAGGAACTCGCGATCGTTGTCGAGCGCGTCGAGCGCCTGGTCGAGGGACGAGCACACCGTGGGAATGCCCTTCTCCTCTTCCGGCGGCAGATCGTAAAGATCCTTGTCGAGCGGCACGCCCGGCTCGATTTTGTTCAGGATGCCGTCGAGCCCCGCCATCATCATCGCGGTGAACATGAAGTACGGATTGCCGTTCGAGTCCGGGAAGCGCACTTCCAGGCGACGCGCCTTGGGATTGGCGACGTGGGGCACCCGCACCGACGCGGAGCGGTTCCTGGCCGAATAGGCGAGCAGGACCGGTGCCTCGAAGCCCGGAACGAGGCGCTTGTAGCTGTTGGTACCGGAGTTGGTGAAGGCGTTGATTGCCCGGGCATGCTTGAAGATACCGCCGATGTAGTGCAGCGCCATCTCCGAGAGGCCGGCGTACTTCTCGCCGGAGAAGATATTCTCTCCGCCCTTGGCGAGCGACTGGTGCACGTGCATGCCGTTGCCGTTGTCACCCACCAGTGGCTTCGGCATGAAGGTCGCCGTCTTGCCATACGCGTGCGCGACGTTGTGCACGCAGTACTTGAGAATCTGCAGCTCGTCGGCTTTGCGCACCAGCGTGTTGAAGGCGGTGCCGATCTCGGCCTGGCCGGCGGTCGCGACCTCGTGATGGTGCACTTCCACCTTCAGTCCCATCTCCTCCATGGCGAGACACATGGCCGAGCGGATGTCGTGACCGGAATCGACCGGCGGCACGGGGAAATAGCCGCCCTTGGGGCCGGGCCGATGGCCCATGTTGCCGTCCTCGTAGACGCGCTCGGAGTTCCACTCCGCTTCCTCCGAGTCGATGCGGTACATGGCGCCCGCGGGGCTCGCCGACCAGCGCACGTCGTCGAAGATGAAAAACTCCGGCTCGGGACCGAAGTAAGCCGTGTCGGCGACGCCGGTCGAGCGCAGGTATGCCTCGGCGCGCTTGGCGAGCGAGCGCGGGTCGCGCTCGTAGCCCTGCATGGTGCTCGGCTCTATGACGTCGCAGCGAAGATTGAGCGTCGCCTCGTCGGTGAACAGATCGAGCACGGCGGTATCGGCGTCAGGCATGAGAATCATGTCCGACTCCTGGATGCCCTTCCATCCGGCGATGGAGGAGCCGTCGAACATTTTGCCGTCCTCGAAGAAGTCGGCGTCTATCATCGACGCCGGCATGGACATGTGCATCTCCTTGCCGCGGGTATCGGTGAAGCGCAGATCGACAAACTTCACCTCTTTATCCTTAATCGTTTTCAGCACGTCATCGGCCGACATGGCTGCTTCCTCCCAAGACATCAATACGGGCCAGGCAGCACCCTCCGGTGCCGCACGTGATTCGACGGGAAATGTGCACGAAGCGTGCCAGAGGCCTTACGCAGCCGGACGGCCGCGCGCGCGCCGTCATCGCCTGCGCCACGCCGGCAACGGGAAGCGAGACATTTCAGATGCTTGGACGCATCGCGCCGGCCCATCGCGCCCCGGCGAACGGCGCCGCCTTGGCCCCGGTTGCCAGCCCGCCCCGGTGGCAGGGGCACTCGCTCGGCGTTTTTTGCACCAGAATAGTGCGTCCGCTCCCCAGGCGCTCTTTTTTAGGGCAACTACGAGTAGAGCACCCGGATCTCGGCCACGTCCGGCTCCGCGGCCGCGATCGCCTCGAACGCCGCCGCGTTGGCCGCGGCGCGCTGCGGATCCGCGCCGAGGGCCAGCGGCAGCTCGACTTCCACCTGAATGCGGCCGCGCAGGTAATGCAGGTCGACGCGGCGGATCTCGCTCGCCACGGGTAGGTGCTGCCAGCGTGCCCGCAGGCGGCCGAGCACCTCGGCGCGCAGGCCCAGGTGCTTGCCCGGCGCGGCGTGCTCGTCGTCCTCCGGATCGATGTGCACGGTGACGTCGTCGATGCTCTCGAAACGCTTGATGAGCAGGGCGCGCACCGTCTCGCTGATCTGATGCCCCTCGGAGACGCTCACGCGCGGGTCGCGCAGGATGATGTGCACGTCGACGAGCACGCGCCCTGCCATCTGGCGCGTGCGCAGCAGATGCAGGCTCTCGACGCCGTCCACCGATTGAATGACATCGCGGATTTCGTCCAGATGGTCGGCACCGACACCCGTGTCGATGAGCTCGCTCACGCTGCTCTTGACGAAATCGAAACCGATCTTCCCAATCATGGCGGCCACCACCAGCGCGGCGACGGAATCCAGATAGGTCATCCCGACGAGCGCGCCGCCTACGCCTATGATGACGACCACGGAGCTGATGGCGTCGCTGCGCGAGTGCCAGGCGTTGGCGCGCAGCATCTCCGAGTTCAGTTTGCGCGCGTAGCGCATGCTGTAGTGGTAGATGATCTCCTTGCTGACGACTGAGAGCGCCGCCAGGCCCATGGCCCAGGCCTTCGGCACGACCAGGGTCTCCGGCTGCATCAGCCTGCTCACCGCGTCGTAGACAATCCCGAGGCTGATCAGCATGAGCGCGACGCCGAGCCCGACGGTCGCGGCGGTCTCGATGCGGCCATGGCCGTAGGGGTGCTCCTCGTCGGCCTCCGCATGGGCGTGCTTGGCCGCATAGATGACGAGCACGTCCGTCGCCAGATCGGAGAAAGAGTGCACGCCGTCCGCGATGAGCGCCTGGGAATGACTCAGAAAGCCGCCGATGATTTTTATGACACCGAGTGAAAAATCGACCGCGGAGCCCACCAGGGTAACGTGGCGAACCAGAAGATAGCGATCCTCGAGTGACGTGGCTGCGCTGTCTTCGTTCATTGGTGATCTCCGCCGGCTTCCTGTTTGCCGACTTCCAGCACCAGGCTGATCTCGCCATCGGCCTCGGTGACATCGACGACCCGGTGGCCGTTTATGCGGCACCACGCAGGGATGTCGTTGCGCGCGCCCGGGTCGGTGCACCACACCTCGAGCAGGTCACCGGGCGCAAGTCCCTCGATCATCCCCTGCACGCGGATGACGGGCATGGGGCATAATAGTCGCCGCGCATCGAGGGTGTATTTATGACCCATGCGGGGCTACCTGGCGACGCACGCCTGCACTCGAAGACGCGGCGAAGTCAGACGTGCCACTCCCCGGGGATATCGTCGGCCGGATAGGGAGATACCTCGATCACCCGCGGCGCCCCGTCGCGAGGGATCACCTCCACTTCCACGCGTTCGGCATGACGCCCCTGGCTGTAGCGCGCCGTCAGCCGAGCGGCCAGCGCGAGATCGCTCTCGTCAACGTCACCGTCGACGAGCGTGAGCGGTCCACCGTGGCTCACTGTGCGCAAATGCGTGAACTGTCGCCTGTAGCCCGCGAGAAAATGATTCTCTCCGTCTTCACGGGCGATGATGAGCTTGAAATGCGGGCGCGGCCTCAGGTGGCGGCCCACCTTGAGCAACATGATGTCATCGAGCTCGTAGTCCCTCGAACCGCGGCTGCGCCACAGGTCCTTCAGCTTCTGCGTGTAGTGGCGATTGGTGAGAAAACAGCAGCCGCCCGCAGGCTGAGCGTAGTCGCTGAACCCGAAGCGTTTGGCGAGCGCTATCTGCGGCTTGCGCGAGCGCCCGTGAAAGCCGAACAGGGCGCCGCGATCGACCCACCCCTCGCGCTCGGGCAGCGTCTCCGGGAGATGCTTGGCGCAAAGCGGCCGCAGCAGGCGCTCACCCGCTCCCGACTCCTGGGCCACCACCGGCATGGTGTCGTTGCGCTGTGACTTCGGCCGTTGGCCGACCACTTCGCCGGTGATGACGAAATCGAAACCGCGCGCGTGCATCCACGCGAAGGCCTTGCCGACCATGAAGGTCTTGCAGTCGAGACACGGATTGAGGTTTGCGCCATATCCGTGGCGCGGATTGATCACGATGCGCTTGTACTCCTCGACGACGTCGACGAAATGCAGCCGTATGCTGAGCTGCTCGGCAACCCAGAGCGCGTTGTTGCGTTTCGGTCGCTCACGGTCCTTGCTGCGAATGGCGTGGGTGTGGCCCTCGACACAGAAGCCGGTGAAAAAATTGAGGCCCTCCACGTGAATGCCCTGCTCCATCACCACCCGCGCAGCGAGCATCGAGTCGAGTCCGCCGGAGATGAGCGCCACTGCCTTGCGGCGGGTCCGGGCGGCGGCCGCTGAGTCACGAGCGTCGGGGCTGGGTGTCGGTTTCAACATGGCGATTGAAATTTCGAGAGGCGCCCGAGTCCGGCGCCTATTCTACATCCTATGCCGGCAGAACTTCAGTCCGGCAGGCGCGACTCGCCGGCGAATAGCTCGCTGACGTTCTCCCGGGCCCGCACCAGGCGCATCGCGTCACCGTCGACCATGACCTCGGCCGCGCGCGGGCGCGTATTGTAGTTCGAGCTCATGACGAATCCGTATGCCCCTACTGTCGCGACTGCGATCAGATCGCCTTCGCGCAACGCCAGACGCCGATCCTTGCCGAGAAAATCGGCCGATTCGCACACGGGTCCGACGACGTCGAAGAGCTGCATCTCGCGATCGCTCGCGTCGGCGCGATCGACGGCGAGGATTTCCTGCCAGGCGTCGTAGAGCGCCGGGCGCAGCAGATCGTTCATGGCGGCATCGACGACGGCGAAATTGCGCTCACCACCGAGCTTCAGATACTCCACCCTCGCGAGCAGGATGCCGGCGTCGGCGGCGATGGCGCGTCCCGGCTCCACCAGGAGCACGAGCCGGCGCCCTGCGAGGCGCTCGGCGATGGCGCCTGCGTAGTCGCGCGCCGATGGCGGTGTCTCTTGCCCGTAGCGCACGCCGAGGCCGCCTCCCACGTTGAGGTGCGTGATGGCGATGCCCGATTCGGCGAGCGAATCGATGAGCGCGAGCACGCGCTCGAGGGCATCGACGAAGGGCGCGAGGGAGGTGATCTGCGAGCCGATGTGAAAATCCACGCCTTTCACCGCGATGTTGCCGAGACTCGCCGCAAGTCCGAACAGCGCAGGCGCCTCGCCGATCGGCACACCGAACTTGTTCTTCTTCAGCCCGGTGGCGATATAGGGGTGCGTAGCGGCATCAACATCGGGATTGACGCGCAACGAGACCGGCGCCTTCACCGCGAGCGCTCCGGCGACGGCGTCGAGGCGCTCGAGCTCGCCCTGCGATTCGACGTTGAAGCAGTAGACCCCCGCCTGAAGAGCGCGTCGCATCTCCGCCTCACTCTTGCCGACCCCGGAGAACACCACGTGCGCGGCGTCGCCACCCGCGGCCAGCACGCGCTCGAGCTCGCCTCCCGACACGATATCGAATCCCGACCCGAGTCGCGCCAGACAGTCGAGCACGCCGAGGTTCGAGTTGGCCTTGACCGAGTAGCAGATGCGGTGCTCGAGCCCTGAGAGTGCGTCGTCGAATGCGCGCCAACCTGCCTCCAGGGCGGCACGCGAGTAGACGTAGCACGGCGTGCCGTAGCGCTCGGCGATTGAGGCGAGCGGCACGCGCTCGGCAAACAGCCTGTCGTTCTCGTAGTGGAAAAAATTCACCGTTCTGCTCGATCGATGGGCAGGCAGAGAGGGCGACTGCGGTCCGGGCGTCGGCGCGCCGTCAGCCGCGCGTCGTGCGCTGCGGGGCGGGTGACCACAGCGAGGTCTTCTCCTCGTCGTCGGATTTTTCCTCTTCCGTCTCCTGCTCCTCCGGAAGATAGAGCGGCCCCTTGACGCCGCATGCGGTGACGAGCCCGCCGAGCGCGGCCGTCAGGGCGATCGTTGCGAGCATTCGACGGGTCGGCGCGCGTTTCAATGGTCATCTCTCCTGACGGACCGGGAGTATAGCAGCCCGGGTCCTTGATCTGTCGCGGGCGTCGCGTACACTGCCGCGGCTTCAGACGATTCGAGAGCGACGCTGCCGGTGAACGACGACACACCGCTGATCATTGAACCGCCCGAGACCGCAACCTCCAGCGTCATCTGGCTGCACGGCCTGGGCGCCGACGGCCACGACTTCGAGCCAATCGTCGCCGAGCTCGGCGTCGAAGCAACACGCACGGTGCGTTACGTGTTTCCCCACGCGCCGCGCATCCCGGTCACCATCAACGCCGGCATGGTGATGCGCGCCTGGTACGACATTGCCGATACGGACCTCTCCAACCGCGCGGACGAATCCGGCGTACGCGCCTCGGCGCGCATCCTCGAGGACCTCATCGAGGCCGAGCTCGCCAAGGGCCTCGAGTCGACGCGCATCCTGCTCGCCGGATTCTCCCAGGGCGGCGCCATCGCGCTGCACACCGGCTTGCGCTATCCGAAGCCGCTGGCGGGTATCCTGGCGTTGTCCACCTATCTGCCGCTCGAGCAGGCGGCCCGCGAGGAGCGCCACGACGCGAACCGCGAGATACCGATTTTTCTCGCCCACGGCAGCCGCGATCCGGTCATTCCGCTAGCGCTCTCCGATCACTCGCGCCGGTTTCTCGTGTCGCTGGGCTATCGGGTGGAATGCCACACCTACCCGATGCCCCATTCGGTGTGCCCGGAGGAGATTCGCGACATCGCCGCTTGGCTGGAGCGTGTTCTCTAGACCGGGCCCCGCCTCGCTCGGCCCGAACCGCCTCTCGGCAACGACGCAGGTTCGATCAGTGCGAGTGCGCGCGGCGCGGTGCACCCCGCGGACGGCTGCGTCTTGACCGTGGCGGCGGCGGTCCACGCCGGCGCTCGCGCCGCGCGGGCGGCTTGGGGGTCGCCAGCAGGCCCTCGGTGATGGGTGCCGTGGGGATCTTTTTACCGATGAACTCTTCGATGTCCATCAGCGAGTAAACGTAGCTCTCGCAGGCAAAGCTGACCGCGTCGCCGCTCGCACCGGCGCGCGCCGTGCGCCCGACGCGGTGCACGTAGTCCTCCGCATCCTGCGGCAGATCGAAATTCACAACGTGACTGACATCGGGAATGTGAAGCCCGCGCGAGGCAACGTCGGTGGCGACCAGCACCGGAAGCGCGCCGCTGGTGAACTTCTCGAGCAGCGCGAGGCGCTTGCGTTGGGGCACATCGCCGGTCAAAAGCCCCGCATGGATGCCGTTCCCTTCGAGATAGGCTTCGACTTTTTCCGCGGCGCGCTTGGTATTCACGAATACCATCGTCCGCACCGGCTCGATGCGCTCGAGTATGCCGATGAGCAGTGGAATCTTCTCCTCGTTGGAGACGTGGTAGAGCACCTGGCTCACGTTGGACACGGTCACCTGCTCCGGATTGGCGTTGATGACCGTCGGCGAGTTCATGTGCTCGTAGGCGAGCTCTGAGACTCTCAGCGAGAGGGTTGCCGAGAACAGCATGTTGAGGCGTTGCTCGGGGGGCGGCATGCGCCGCAGCACGTAGCGGATGTCCTTGATGAATCCCAGGTCGAACATGCGGTCCGCCTCGTCCATGACGGCGACCTGAATGCCTTTGAGGCTGTAGATGCGCTGCTTGAGATAATCGATGGCGCGCCCCGGCGTGCCGATCAGGATGTCGATGCCCGCCTGCAGCATCTCACGCTGCTGCTCGTAGCCGGTGCCGCCGAAGACGACGCCGATTCGAAGCCCGGTGTGCCTGCCGAGCACCACCGCGTCTTTGTGAATCTGCACCGCGAGCTCGCGTGTCGGCGCGAAGATGAGTGCCCGCGGATCGCCGTCCCTGTGGCCCTCGCGCGGCGGGTGACGAAGGAGGTGATTCATCGTCGCGAGCAGAAAGGCCGCGGATTTGCCGGTGCCGGTTTGCGCCTGCCCCTCCACGTCGTGCCCTTTCAAGGCGTGGGGCAGGGCCGCCGCCTGGATGGGGGTGCAGAATTCGAAGCCCGCGTCCCGAATGCCGCGGAGAAGCTCGGGGGCCAGGTCGAGGCTGTCAAAGGTGACTGTTGTCAGTAACTGTTTGCTCATACTTTCTCGTTTAGATACTTACTTTCACTGCGCGAGCGACCGCGTGGCGGGACTGCCCGGCAGGAGTTGAAATGGTGGCGCCGCGCCCAAATATCAATCGCCTGGCGGCGGACAGCGCGCAAAACCGCGCGCAATCTCCGCCCCGAGAGAGCGAAAAAAGGTGCGGATCAACCTGTTTGCAACGAAGCCTGAATAAGTGACTGACTTTCCGACTTTTATGCACGAGACGGTCCGGAGACGGTTTTCCGGGCGCCGACGAAGGCTGCGAACAGGAGGAAAATATCGACTCTTTTGTGGCTTGCATTACCTTTGCGATTCGGCTCAAATGGCTCGCAATGCCACCGGGAGAGGCTCCATATGAGCGACAAGATCGTCCACATCACGGATGAAAGTTTTGAAGAAGACGTGCTCAAATCCGAGCAACCAGTGCTTGTGGACTATTGGGCTGAATGGTGCGGTCCGTGTAAGGTCATTGCGCCGATTCTAGGCGAGATCGCCGAAGAATACGCGGGGAAACTGCAGGTTGCAAAGCTAAACATAGACGAAAATCCGGCCACGCCCCCAAAATACGGCATCCGCGGCATTCCAACGTTGATGCTTTTCAAGGGGGGCAATGTGGAAGCCACCAAGGTGGGAGCCCTCTCGAAGTCACAGCTGTCGGCGTTCCTCGACAGCAACCTGTAACAAGCGAGGTGCGGCGCCCCCTGAGGGGGTGCCGACACGGATAGCCGGTGCCCGGCGGAGGCTGGACGCGGCAAGGTATGCGTGCTAATTTAACTTAACTGAGGCGGGTTCCCTGCCCTTTCATTCGTTTCAAGACCCCTAGCTGATCCGGATTCCAACCTTTGATGGTTTTTGTGTGCGGTTATGTCGCGCGCTGATCCCCTTCCCATGTTTTATCACATTAATTTGACCCTAGTATGAACCTCACTGAACTCAAACAACTGACCCCACCGGAGCTGCTGACGCTGTCCCAGGAGATGGGAATCGAAGGCGTCGCGCGCTCGCGTAAGCAAGACATCATCTTCGGCATCCTCAAGGCCCATGCCAAGAAGGGCGAGGACATCTACGGCGATGGTGTGCTGGAAATCAGACAGGACGGCTTCGGATTCCTGCGTTCCGCCGACAGCTCGTACCTGGCCGGGCCCGACGACATTTACGTCTCGCCGAGCCAGATCCGGCGCTTCAGCCTGCGCACCGGCGACACGGTTGCCGGCAAGATCCGGCCGCCCAAGGAGGGCGAGCGCTACTTCGCGCTGCTCAAGGTCGACCAGATCAACTTCGATAGCCCGGACAATTCAAAGAACAAGGTCGCTTTCGAAAATCTGACCCCGCTTTTTCCCAACGAGCGCTTCACGCTCGAGCGCGGAAACGGGTCGACGGAGGATCTGACGCCGCGCATCATCGACCTGATTGCCCCGATCGGCAAAGGTCAGCGCGCGCTCATCGTCTCGCCGCCAAAGGCCGGTAAGACCATGATGCTGCAGAGCATCGCCCACTCAATCGCAGCCAACCAGCCCGAGTGCGATCTCATCGTGCTGCTCATCGACGAGCGGCCCGAGGAGGTNNACCTTCGACGAGCCGGCCAGCCGTCACGTGCAGGTGGCCGACATGGTCATCGAAAAGGCCAAGCGGCTCGTCGAGCACAAGCGCGACGTCGTGATTCTGCTCGATTCCATCACCCGCCTGGCACGTGCCTACAACACCGTCGTGCCCTCCTCGGGCAAGGTCCTGACCGGCGGTGTCGACGCCAACGCGCTGCAGCGCCCGAAGCGCTTCTTCGGCGCGGCGCGCAATATCGAAGAGGGCGGCAGCCTGACGATCATCGCCACGGCCCTGGTCGATACCGGCTCGCGCATGGACGATGTCATCTACGAGGAATTCAAGGGCACCGGTAACTCCGAGATCCACATGGAGCGCAAGATCGCCGAGAAGCGCATCTTTCCCGCCATCAACATCGATCGCTCGGGGACACGCCGGGAGGAATTGCTGACCAATCCCGACGACCTGCAGAAAATATGGATCCTGCGAAAGCTGCTGCACCCCATGGACGAGGTCGCCGCGATGGAATTTCTCATCGACCGGCTGAAGGTGACCAAGACCAACGCTGAATTCTTCGACGCGATGAAGCGTCAGTAAGCGCCTCACCGCCCCTGACGCAGGATGCGCGAGGCCGGGCTCACGCCCGCCCGACGCGCTGTCCGCGCCCTGTTCGCAGAGCCTGCGCACCGATGCGCACCCCCGGCGACGATTTCATCAAAGCGGCTCGACGTCGGCCGCGGCCGGCATAACCGTTTCTGTTTCAATGACTTATCCGCGGTCACCCGGGCCACCGGGGCCATAAGAAGAACTGCCCGCTGCATTCAAAGACTGAATGCGGCGCAGGGCGCCGCGGCGCTATATTGCACGTCTGCCGGCTTTGCGTGATTCGCGGAGAAATGGCCATCGCTCCGGGCGCGCGAGTATCGGCGCTGCGAGCATCAACTTCGAGGAGTTTCTTTACCGATGCCGACCTTCGTGCGAACGGATAAATGCGATGGCTGTCGGGGAAAGGAAAGGGCCGCGTGCATGTACACCTGCCCCCACGATCTCATGAAGCTCGACATCGATGGCTCGGCCACCAGCCACGCAATGAAAGCCTACAACCAGGAACCCGAGCAGTGCTGGGAGTGCTACGCGTGCGTGAAGATCTGCCCGCGTAACGCCATCGAGGTCCGCCACTACGCCGATGTGGTGCCGCTCGGCGCATCCGTGCAGCCCGTGCGCAGCAGCAACTCCATCACGTGGACGATCAAGTTCCGCAACGGCACCGTGAAGCGTTTCGAGTTCCCGGTCCGCACGACGCCTGAAGGCTCGGCGGCGCCCTACGCCGGACACGGAGACGCCGCGCTCGATGAGCTCAGCGATCACGGCACGCTCTTCACCAAGGGCACTCACAGCTGCGACTCGAGCCAGTTCATCGAAAGCTGAGTTGAATACGAAAGGATAACCACCGCTATTGGCGCCCATGCACGGCCGGATTCGAAGCGCGCCTACGGGAGGGACAGATGACTGATGCGCCCGGATTCGGCAATCCGGAAATCATCGAGGAAGAGGTCGATATTCTGATCATCGGCGGCGGCATGGCCGCCTGTGGTGCCTCTTTCGAGATCATGAAATGGGCGGAAGCGGCCGGGAAGGACGGCGTCGAGCTGAAGATAAAGCTCGTCGACAAGGCGGCAATACAGCGCTCGGGCGCGGTTGCCCAGGGGCTTTCCGCGATCAATACCTACATGGGCGACAACGACCCGTCCGATTACGTGCGCTATGTTCGCCAGGATCTCATGGGCATTACCCGCGAGGACCTGGTTTACGACGTGGGCCGCCACGTGGACGATTCGGTGCACAACTTCGAGAAGTGGGGCCTGCCCATCTGGAAGCAATCCGGCGACGAGGGCAAGCTGCTGGCCGACGGCGGCAAGCCGGTTCGCTCGGGACGCTGGCAGGTCATGATCAACGGCGAGTCCTATAAATGGATTGTCGCCGAGGCCGCCAGGACGGCACTCGGGCTCGACAGGATTCAGGAGCACGTCTTCATCGTTCGGCTCGTCGCCGACAAGAACGACCCGGGCCGCGTCGCCGGAGCGGCCGGATTCAGCGTTCGCGATCACAAGCTCTACCTCTACAGGTTCAAGGTCTGCCTTCTGGCCGCCGGCGGCGCAGTCAACGTGTTCCGGCCGCGCTCGGTCGGCGAGGGCACCGGACGCGCCTGGTACCCGGTCTGGAATGCGGGTTCAACCTACGCGATGGCGGCCGAGTGCGGTGCCGAGCTCACGATGATGGAAAATCGCTTCGTGCCGGCGCGTTTCAAGGATGGCTACGGACCGGTCGGCGCCTGGTTCCTGCTCTTCAAGGCCAAGGCCCAGAACGCCATGGGTGAGGACTATCAGGAGAAAAACAGGGCCCTGCTCGACGAGCACAACTATGGCACCTACGTCAAAGGCCATGCCATGGGCACCTGTCTGCGTAACCACCTCATGATGAACGAGCTGAAGCAGGGGCGTGGCCCGATATTCATCGACACGCCCACAGCGATGGCGAATCTCGCCGCGAACATGACGCCCGAGGAGATCAAGCACCTGGAGGCGGAGGCCTGGGAGGATTTTCTCGATATGACCATCGCTCAGTGCGGCGTCTGGGCGGGAGAGAACATCGAGCCGGACAAGGCGATGTCGGAGCTCATGCCCACCGAGCCCTACCTGCTCGGCTCGCATGCGGGATGCGCCGGAATCTGGTGCTCCGGCCCGCAGGACATACCCGGGACGCCGGATCACTACCACTGGGGCTACAACCGCATGACCACGGTGAAGGGGCTCTTCACCGCCGGCGACGGCGTGGGCGCCTCCGGGCACAAGTTCTCGAGTGGCTCTTTCACCGAGGGCCGCATTGCCGCCAAGGCCATGGTCAAGTTCGCCATCGACAACAAGGACTGGAGACCGGAGACGGAGCGAAGCACCGACGAGCTCGTCGACGAGATCTACAGGCCGGTGCGCTGCTTCCTCGAGCACAAGAACTACACCACCACAATCGACGTCAACCCGCACTACATTACGCCGAAGATGTTTCAGTTCAGGCTGCAGAAAGTCATGGACGAGTACGTGGCGGGCGTCTCGACCATGTATCAGACCAATGCGAAAAGTCTCGAAATCGCTGAAAGGAAGCTCAACATGCTGCGCGAGGACTCGCTCAAATTGCGTGCCAAGGATCTGCACGAGCTTCTGCGTGCCTGGGAGAACTATCATCGTTTGCTCGCGGCATTTGCCCATATGAAACACATTCAGTTCCGCGAAGAGACCCGTTATCCGGGGTACTACTACCGCACCGACCACCTGGATCTCGACGACGAGAACTGGAAGTGCTTCGTCAACTCGACCTACGACCGTGAGACTGGTCAATGGAGTCTGAAAACGGTACCTTGGAAACAGCTGATTAAAGACTGAAATCCGAAAACAACTGTGCGCGCGAGCAGAACTATTCTCTCCCGCGGCGATTACGAGATGGATCCGAAAGAGATCCGGGACAACTCTCCCCACCCGAGTCCGGTCGAACCCCGGGAGCTCAAGCTCGAGAGTCGCTTCCGATTCCGCTGCCACGAGGGCATCGCCTGCTTCAACGCGTGCTGCAGGAACATCGACATCTCGCTGACGCCCTATGACATTCTGCGGCTCAAGCGTCGCCTCGCAATGAGCTCAAAAGAGTTCGTGGCACGCTACACCGTTCCCTTCGAGATGGATGCCGACGGCATGCCGGGCGTGAAGATGCTGACCAAGCCCGGCACCAGCGAGTGCGCCTTTCTCGGCGAGGAGGGCTGCACGGTGTACGAGGATCGGCCGGTCGCCTGCCGCTACTACGCCCTCGGCAGCATGGCGGTGCGCAAAAAGGACAGTGCCGAGGTGCAGGACATCTACTTCGTCGTGAGAGAGTCTCACTGTCTCGGGCACGATGAGGCTCGAGCCCAGAGCGTCGCCGAGTACCGCAAATCCCAGGGAATCGAGCCTTACGACGACATGAACCGCGAGTGGCGCGACATCGTGCTGAAAAAACGCTCGAGCGGTCCGACTGTCGGCAAGCCGAGCGTGCGCAGCCTGCAGCTTTTCGATATGTGCAGCTACGACATGGACAGCTTCCGGGAGTTCATTGCGAGCGAAGGATTTCGAAACATGTTCGATCTCTCGGCCGAGGAACGACAGCGACTCGCAAAGGACGAGGATGCGCTGTTGCGCTTCAGCATGCGATTTCTCAAGCAGGTCCTGTTCGGGGAAATCACCATTCCCTTAAAGGATGGCGCGAGAGAAGAGCGGATTGACCGCAGAAAGGCGCTCTGGGAGCAACGCCGAACCGAAGCGATCAGCCGCCATCGGTGAGAAACAGATCCCCGTTCAGCTGGAAAAGCGCGCCTCTGTACTTGCTCATGGTGCTCTCCTCGGTTGCGAATCAGACGGCCGTGGGCCCGTCGGCAGGCGAGCGAGCAGCGTCTCTCGCGCCCGTGGTGAGCACGCAACGACCGGTCGGCGGATGCTGTTGGGAGAAGCGCTTTTCAACGCAGCTATCGTGTGCCTGAGCCCTCGATTGGGCACGATACGCTGCGACTGTCTCCGACTTATCCCGTGTGCCGGGGCAATTGTTCCGATTGTATCGGCGTCGTTCAGCCCTGCTCCGGGGCCCCGGCGCCGTCGATCAGGCGGTGCAGATCCCGCTCCAGGTGGCGGCTGCGCAGCGGCCGGCCGTTGACGAAGATGCTCGGCGTTGCCCGCAATCCCAGACGGCGGGCCTCGCGCTCGGCGCGCGCCACCTGCGCCTTGGTGCCGCGACTCGCCAGGCACTCGGCGAACGCCGCGACATCGAGCTCGAGCGCCCTGGCAAGCTCCATGGGCGACTCGTGATCGAGCGCCGACTGACGCGCGTAAGCGAGGTCGTGGTAGGCCCAGAAGCGATCCTGGCGGTGGGCGCAGACGGCGCCCTCCGCGACCAGCCTGGAGATGCCGGAACGGTTGATGGGGAAGTCCATGTAGATCAGCTGGACGTCCTCGGGATAGCGTTCCACGATGCGGTGCAGCACGCGGGACGCCTTGCCGCAGTGGGGGCACTGATAGTCGCCGAACTCGACGATGGTGAAGCGTGGTGCGCTGGCGCCTTTGCGCGGAAAACCCCGGGTGTCGATGTCGAGCGGCGGGGGCTCGGGCGGGGACAGCAGCGACAGGAACTCGCTCTCGGATTTCACCCGCGCGAGCAGGCTGGCCTTCTCGGCGCGCAGACGCTGGTCCCGCAGATGCTGCTCGATAGGCTCGCGCATCTCGCCATAGGGCTGCCCGATGCGCGATCGGTTTTCCTGAAAGAAGCTGCGTATGTCGCGCTCCGTGGGCGCCTCGATGCGCAGCAGCTCCTCGGCGAGCGCGCCGGTGGTCGTGCCGCGCCGTGCGGCCTCGCTTTTCAGATAGATTTCGTAGAGAAGCTCGTCGGCGAGCACGCGACGTTGCCGGAAGTAGTCGAGATCCAGATCGTAGAGCAGCGTTCTCAAACGCGGGGAGGCATGCTCGAGGCCGTAGTCCCGACCTTCGTATCGGATCAGGCCGTCATCGGCGGCAAGGCAGCCGGTAGCGAATCCGGCCAAAAGCACTGAACGAACGAGAAGCCTATTCACACCCATGACGGTGCCTCCTGTTCCTTGCCTGTGGATCGACGGGGCTGTCGCACAAAGCTAGCGACCCGCAGCAGGGGACACTGTGTCCGGAGTCTCATTGTCGCAAAGGACGAATGAATGGCCCGCCCTGCCGCCTCCGCTGGGAGACGCGCGCGGGGCCGTTACAGGCCGGCTTCAGCCGCTTTGCGCGAAGCGCCCGGCCGAAATTCCGGCGATGCGGCCGAAGACCGCACCGGCCATCAGGCCGGTGCCACCCGGATAGTTGAAGTAGAACAGTCCGCCGACCATCTCGCCGGCGCTGAACAGACCCGGGATCGGCTTGCCGTCGCGATCCTGGACGGCCGCTTCGGTGTCGATGCGCACACCACCGAAGGTAAAGGTGATGCCACAGGTGATGGCATAGGCCTCGAAGGGGGGCTGGTCGAGGCGGTTGGCCCAGTTCGACTTGGGCACGCTCAAACCCACCGTGCCGCGGCCGTCCTTGACGTTGGGATTGAAGGGCACGTCCTCCATGACGGCGTCGTTGAACTTACGGATGTGAGCGAGCGCCCGCTCGGGGTCGACGCCGTCGAGCTTTTCAACCAGCTCTTCGAGCGTGCTCGCCGACACCTTGGTGACCTCGCGGATACGGTATTCGTCGCGCAGCAGGTGCAGCACCTTCGCATCGAAGATTTGCCAGGCGAACTGGCCCGGCTGGGCCAGTATCACGCGCCCGTACTTGGCGTAGGTGTAGTTGCGGAAATCCGCCCCCTCGTCGACGAAACGCTCGCCGTTGGCGTTCACCATGATGCCAAAGGGATAGCTGTGCTTCTGGAACGCGTCGCCGACGGCGAGATCGCCGAACTCCGGCGCGTTGCGCTCCCAGCCGACGGCGTGGCAGCCGGACCAGTTGCCGCTCGGCGAAGCGCCGGCCTCGAGCGCCATGCGGATGCCTTCACCGGTGTTGAAGCGCGTGCCGCGCACCTTGGCCAGATCCCATCCGGGACCGAGGTAACGCGCGCGCCACTCGGCATTGGCCTGGAAACCGCCACAGGCAAGCACGACCGCTTTGGCGGCGATGCGAACCGTCTCGCCGTCGATTCGGGCAACCGCTCCCGTGACGCCGCTGTCGTCGCGCAGCAGACCCTGGGCGCGGGCTTCGTAGATAACGCGAATGCCGGCACGCCCGGCGGCCGCGGTCCAGCCTTCCACCAGTCCGGGACCACCGCCCCAGACCTCGACCGCGAGCCCGCCCCAGAACTTGAAGCGCCCGTCCACCTCGAAGGCCTGCCGGCCCCATAGCGGCGCGAAGCGAATGCCGTGGGAACGCATCCACATCATCGTGTCGCGGCTGCGGCGCACCAGCTGCTCGACCAGATCCGGGTCGCAGCGGTACTCGGTCACGCGCCCCATGTCGTCGAAGAAGCTCTCCTCGGAGTAGCTGCCGAAGTCGGTGCGCGCAATCTCGTCCTCGGTCAGATCCGGCATCAGCGCCACCAGATCCTCCACCCCCGTGTAGGCGAAGCGCATGGCGCCGGCGGTAAAGCGCGTGTTGCCGCCTGCCTCGTCCGGTGGCGCGCACTCGAGCATGAGCACTTGCGCGCCCTCCTCCCGCGCCGCGTGGGCCGCCGCAAACGCGGCGTTACCCGCGCCGATGACGAGAACGTCTGTTTCGAGGTTCTGAGTCATGATCTGATGCCCGAATCAATCTCCTCAAGGAGCGCGCTTGCTCGCTGCAGCCGAAGCTCAGGAGCGGATAACGGCCGGCGACACACCGTAGGGAACTGCCACCCGTCGAATGTCATTCAGCCTTGCGCGAAATCGCAATCATCGACTTTGCAAGCGCAGAAATGCGCCCGATTCGACGAAATTTTATTTCTTGAAAACCGGCTTCTTCTAGAAGCACCCGGAGGGTTCTTTCAGACCAGAATTTGATATGGCCCCCATCCCAGAGTGGGGACCAGTGGGCATCGAATTTTCCCGTCAACGCCAGTGCTAGATTCTTCCAGTATCCATGAAACGGAGTGGAAATCACTGCGAGCCCGCCCGGTCGCAATAGCGCAAATACATTGTTTGCGAACTTTCGAGGCCAATAACAATGCTCGACAACCTCGAGACTGACGACCGCGTCGAATTCGCCAAACTCACTCGCGAGATCATCGTAGGCGGATCGCTCGGCAAACCGGATTTCTGGATAGGCCTTTTCTGCGATGCAAATTCCAGTTGCCGAGGGATCGACTCCCGTGACCGAATAGCCTTGCTCAACGAGCATCGCGGCAGTCGCGCCGCTACCGCACCCGAGGTCCATTATTGTGGCATCAGGTTTCAGATGCGAGAGAAGAATTTCGCGAACCGGCGGCCAGAGATAATGGTTTGACCATGTTGGTTCAGAGGATGCGTAACAATATTCGGAACTTACGTTGTCCATCATTTCTCTTGACGACGAACAATCATGAGGCCGGAAGAACCCTCGTACCTACATATTGCGAATTTGGGCTAAGAGTCTTCTGAATCCCACTTTGCCGCGAGCTCTTCACTCAGGCCGCCGAGTGACCCTTGAGGTCGACCTTGACGTTGTCCTCCTCGCTGAGACCCTCGTAGTACTCGCGAAGAATGGCGAGAACCTCCGGGCGGCTGAACTTGTCGGGGACTTCCTCACCCTCGGATAGCATCTTGCGCAGCTTCGTGCCCGAGAGCAACAGGCGGTGCTCGGCGCCGCACTTGCAGGTGCGCATGGATGCCATGCCGTCGCAGCGGTAGCACCAGAACGTCCAGTCGATCTTGAGCGGCCGGATCTCGAGCGCATCCTCGGGGATCTCGTCGAATATGTGATGCGCGTCGAAGGGACCGTAATAATCCCCGACGCCGGCATGGTCGCGTCCGATGAGCTGCTCCGAGCACCCGTAGTTCTGCCGGAACAGCGCGTGCAGGAGCGCCTCCCTCGGTCCGGCGTAGCGCATGTCGAGCGGATAGCCGGCGTGTATGACGGTGTTCTCGACGAAGTAGTTCTCTATCAGGGCATCGATGGCGCGTGCCCGCACGCCCGCGGGTATGTCGCCGGGTTTCAGCCGCCCGAGCAGCGAGTGAATCAGCACGCCGTCACCGACCTCGATACCGATCTTGGCCAGATACTCGTGGGAGCGGTGCATGGGATTGCGCGTCTGAAAGGCCGCCACCTTGCTCCAGCCCCTCTCCTCGAACATGGCCCGCGTCTCGGCAGGCGATAAAAACAGTCGCCCGAACTCCGTGCCGAAGTAGCTGGTGGAGATGACGCGTAGCTCGCCCGCAAGGTTCACGTCGCCCTGCTCCATGACCATGCGCACGCCGGGGTGATCGAGATCGGTGGTCTTGAACACCGTGCGGCACTCGTGCTCCTTGTCGATGCCGTACTTCTCCGCCACGGTCATGGTGGCCAGCGGCTTGCCGGTCTCCGGATCCATGAGCGCGACGTCGCTGCCCTCGTGGATGGATTTAGCGGTCTCGCTGTCCACCGACAGGGTGATGGGAATGGGCCAGAAGACGCCGTTGCTCATGCGCATGTCGTCGCAAACGCCGCGCCAGTCGTCGTAGCCCATGAAGCCGCCGAGCGGCGTGAATCCTCCGATGCCCATCATCACGACATCGCCCGCCTCGCGCGAGCTCATCTGGACGGCGGGCAGCGTTTCGGCGCGGGCGCTCTCGGCGTCGCGCTCGGTGGTGCTGCTCAGGAGTAACGGCCGCAGCGTGGCCGAGCCGTGGGGGCTGACGAGTGTCGACATGGAACTTCCTCTCCTGGTCGGGCCGGCGAGGGTCTCCCCGGCGGGGCACCGCCGGGACGCGCCCCGGGAGCCTTGCTCGGCCCGTCAGCGCCCGACCATATCCGGGCGGCGGGCGGAATCCAACCAGGTTCCTCTTTAACAGCCATAGAATCCGCTTATTCGCGCCCCGGCCCGCGCGGGGAGCGGCCACAGACGGTTACATTTCAGTGACTTCCGAGCCGGGACGCAGGCGGATTCAGGTGCTACCATGACCCTTTCGAACCGGCCTCGGCGCCCCCATATTACTCATAACGGTGCGCCCGGGCGCGCGGCGCGGCGAGCGAAGGGGCAGCCTTTCCAGGATAAAACGCGACGAGGAAGCAGCAGCAATGCGGCGGATCCTGCCACTTCTCATTCTTCTGGTCGGTGCCGGCGGCCTGGTGGCGCTCGTCAACAGCAAGCCCCATCGCGAGGCGGTCGAGGCGCGGGAGCGGGCTTGGATCGTCGACGTGGTGACGGTCGAACCGCACACCGTGGCGCCCCAGCTGAGCCTGTACGGGCGGGTGCGCTCGCCGCGGGTCGCCAACATATCGGCCGCGGTCACCGCAGACGTGCAATCGGTGGACGTGCTCGAGGGTCAGTACGTCGAGGCCGGCGAGGTCATGGTGGTCCTCGACGACCGCGAGGCGAAGTTGCTGCACGCGCAGCGGGCCGCTGAGGTCGCGGATATCCAGGCGCAGATCGAAAACGAACGTCAGCGGCACAGGAACGACGTCAGCGCCCTGCAGCGCGAGGAAATGCTGCTCGAGCTCAGCCGGCGGGAAGTCAAACGCGCCGAGAAGCTCGCCAAGAGCAAGGTCGGATCCGAATCCCAGATCGACCAGATGCGCCAGGCCGAGGAGCGCCAGGCGCTTGCCGTCGATCAGCGCAGATTCTCCATCAACGAGCACGCGAGCCGTCGTGCCCAGCTCGAGGCGCGGCTGGAGCGGGCAAAGAGCCTCCTGCTGCGCGCGCAGCTCGATCTCAATCGCACGCGCGTCCTTGCGCCCCATGCCGGCAGGGTTTCACGGGTGTCGGTGTCCCCCGGTGATCGCGTGCACGTCGGCGACGAGCTCGTGACGGTCTACAACACCTCCGAGATCGAGGTCCGCGCCCAGATTCCCAGCCGCCACGTGGCGAACGTTCGCGACGCCCTGGTGGGGGGCGAGCCGCTCGAGGCCAGGGCTGAGGTCGACGGCCGAGTTGTGCGCGCGACGCTCGATCGCTTCACCGCCGAGGTGGAAAGAGGCGGTGGCGGCGCTGACGCCTATTTCCGCGTGGTCGAGGGCGGACGGGATCTGTCCCTCGGACGCACGGTCGAGCTCGTGGTGGATCTTCCCGATGTGCACGAAAGCGTGGCGCTGCCCTATGAGGCGGTGTACGGAACCAATCGCATCTACCGGCTCGAAGGCGAACGCATGCGCTCGCTCGAGGTCCAGCGCGTCGGCGAGCGACGGGATGCCGAAAGTGCCGCTCAGGTGCTGGTGCGCAGCCCCGAGCTGCAGTCCGGGGATCGCATCGTGGTGACGCAGCTGCCGAATGCCATGGACGGTTTGCGCGTAACGGTGGCGAATCCGTGATACGCGCCTGCACGCCTTTCTCCTGACCGCCCGCGTCGCGGCGCGAAGCGCATGCGCGCGTGCCTTTTACCGACACGATTGCCGAGCAGAGCGGCTTGCCTTGGCCTATGACTGCGGCTGCGTGAAGCGCTCGCGCAGCACGTTCTTCTGCACCTTGCCCATGGCGTTTCTCGGCAGCTCCTCGAGGAAGAAGATGCGCTTGGGGATCTTGTAGCCGGCGAGCACCGGACGAAGCGCGCTGATGATGGCCTCCTCGCTCAACGTCTCCGACTGCGCCACCACGACCGCCGTTACACGCTCGCCGAAGTCAGCATCCGGCACGCCGATCACGGCCGACTCGCTCACGCCGTCCAGCTCGTCGATGCACAGCTCCACCTCCTTCGGGTAGACGTTGTAACCGCCGCTGATGATGAGATCCTTGTCGCGTCCGACGATGCTGACGTAGCCGTCCTCGTCCAGCTTGCCGAGATCCCCCGAGCGGAAGAAGCCGTCATCGGTGAAATCCTCCGCGGTCTTGTCGGGGTTACGCCAGTACCCGCGGAACACGTTCGGACCCTTGAACTCGATCTGGCCGATCTCGCCGGTGGCGACCGCCTTGCCCTCGTCATCGACGATGCGAAGGCTCACGCCCGGCAGCGGCAAACCGACGGTCCCCGCCTTGCGCTCACCGTCCAGCGGGTTCGACGTGCTCATCCCGCACTCCGTCATCCCGTAGCGCTCGAGTATCGTGTGGCCGGTTCGCTCGACAAACTCGCGGTGCGTCTGCTCGAGCAGCGGCGCAGAACCCGATACGAACAGGCGCATGTGGCCACACTGCTCGCGACCGAACTCCGGCATCGCCAGCAGACGCGTGTAAAAGGTCGGCACTCCCATGAAAACGCTCGCGCGCGGCATGAGCCGCATGACCTCGGCAGCGTCGAATCGAGGCAGGAGCAGCATGGGCGTGGCATTGAGCAGCGAGCAGTGGCAGGCGACGAAAAGCCCGTGGGTGTGAAACAGCGGCAGCGCGTGCAGCAGCACGTCGCTCGCGCAGAATCCCCACACCTGGTGGAGAGTGACGGCGTTCGAGCCGAGATTGTCGTGGCTGAGCGCTGCGCCCTTGGGCTTACCGGTTGTCCCCGAGGTGTACAGGATCGCGGCGATGTCGTCCCCACCGCAGACTACGGTCTCGAAGCGATCGTCCGCCTGCGAAGCCTCGACGAGGCTGCCATCGCCCGCCTCTCCGAGCGTCACCGTGCTCGCCACACCGCAGCGCCTGGCAAGCCCACCGACCATGTCCACATCCTTGGGTCGGCAAACGACCACGCGCGGCTCCGCGTCGCTGAAGAAATGCTCGAGCTCGCGCTCTGGATAGCCCGTGTTCAGCGGCAGATAAATGAGGCCCGCGCGCAGGCAGCCGAGATAAAGGCACAGCGCCTCGGGCGATTTGTCCACCTGCACCGCGACGCGGTCACCGGCGCGCGCGCCGAGCGCGAGCAGGCGATTTGCAAAACGCGCGGACTCCCGCTCCACGTCGGCATAGGTCAACTGCTTTCCATCGGGGGTCTCGATGGCGGGCGTGTCCAGACGCCCGGCGAAGCGCCGGCGCAGCAGCGCGTAGAGATTGGCGTTTGCTTTCTCGCTCATGGCCTCTAGGGAATCACAGGCATCTTTGCAGACACCCCACGCTTTCTAAGGCGGGCCGCAGCCCCCCGCGAGAGGCGTCAGGCCGCTTCCGATCCGCTCGCAGCTTCGACCTTCGCTGCGCAGAACTTGAACTCCGGTATCTTACCGAAGGGATCCAGCGCCGGGTTGGTGAGCACGTTGGCGGCTGCCTCCGCGTAGCAGAAGGGAATGAAGACCATGCCCGCCGGGATGCCATCGTCGGCGCGCGCGCTGAGCTCGATGGCGCCGCGCCGTGTGCGCACGCGCACGCGCTCGCCGGGTGCCACACCGAGGCGCTGCAGATCGCCCGGCGAGAGGCTCGCCACCGCCTCGGGCTCGAGGGCGTCGAGATGCGTCGCGCGGCGTGTCATGGCGCCGGTATGCCAGTGCTCGAGCTGGCGGCCGGTGGTGAGCACCATGGGGTACTCGTTGTCCGGCTGCTCGTCCGGCGGGATGATGCTCGCCGGCACCAGCTTCGCACGCCCGTCCGGTGTCGGGAAGCCGCTGCCGAAGACGATGTCGTTGCCGGGACGGTCCGGCGCATCGCAGGGATAGGTGACGGCGCTCTCGCGCTCGAGGCGTTCCCAGGTGATGTTGTCGAGTGAAGGCATCACGGTCTTCATCTCGGCAAACACGTCGGCGACGCTCTGGTAATTCCAATCGAGACCGATGCGTCGCGCCAGCTCCTGGAGGATCCACCAGTCCTGGCGCGCATCGCCCGGCATCTCGAGCGCGGTCCTGCCCATCTGCACCTGACGGTTGGTATTGGTGACCGTGCCGTCCTTCTCCGGCCAGGCCGAGGCGGGCAGAACCACGTCGGCATGAAACGCGGTCTCGGTGAGGAAGATGTCCTGCACCACCAGGTGCTCGAGCTTGGCGAGCGCCTCGCGGGCGTGGTCCACGTCCGGATCCGACATGGCCGGGTTCTCGCCCATGATGTACATGCCCTTGATGACGCCCGCGTGGACCGCATCCATGATCTCGACAACGGTCAGCCCGCGCACCGGATCGAGGCTCGTGCCCCACGCGTCCTCGAAGCGCTGGCGGATACCGTCCATCTCCACCGCCTGGTAGTCGGGAAACACCATGGGAATGAGGCCCGCGTCGGACGCGCCCTGCACGTTGTTCTGCCCGCGCAGCGGGTGCAGGCCCGTGCCGGGCCGGCCGACCTGGCCGGTGATCATCGCCAGCGCGATCAGGCAGCGGGCGTTGTCGGTGCCGTGCACGTGCTGAGAGATCCCCATGCCCCAGAAGATGATGGCACGCTCGGCGGTGGCGTACTTGCGCGCAACGGTGCGAATGGTCTGCGCATCGATGCCGCAGACTTCCTGCATGGCTTCCGGCGTGAAGTCCTTGATGTGGTGCCTGAGGCTCTCGAAGCCCTCGGTGTTCGCTTCCACGTACTGGCGATCGAAGAGACCTTCCTCGACGATGACGTTGAGCATGGCATTGAGCAGCGCGACATCGGTGCCCGGCTTGAACTGCAGCATGTGGGTGGCGTGGCGCTTGAGCTGCTGACCTCTCGGGTCCATGACGATCAGCGTTTTGGTCTTGGCGGCCTGCTTGAAAAAGGTCGCTGCCACCGGATGGTTCTCGGTCGCGTTGCTGCCGGTGATGATGATGACGTCGGAATCCTCGCAGGCGGTGAACGGCGCCGTGACCGCGCCGGATCCGATGCCTTCGAGCAGCGCCGCCACCGAGGATGCGTGGCAGAGCCGCGTGCAGTGATCCACGTTGTTGGTGCCGAACCCGGCGCGCACCAGCTTCTGGACCAGATAGGCTTCCTCGTTGGAGCCCTTGGCCGAGCCGAAGCCGGCCATCGCCTTCGAGCCGTCACGGTCGCGGATGGTCTTGAGACCGGCGGCCGCCGCGTCGAGAGCCTCCTCCCAGCTCGCTTCGCGGAAATGGGTGAAGGGATTCGCCGGATCAACCTCGCAGTCTGCGCTCTTCGGCGCGTCGTCGCGGCGGATGAGCGGCTTGGTGAGGCGGTGCGGGTGGGACACGTAGTCGAATCCGAAACGCCCCTTGACGCAAAGCCGCTGGCGGTTCGCCGGACCGTCCCGCCCCTGCACGGCGACGATGCGGTTGTCGTTGACCTGATAGGTGATCTGACAGCCGACGCCACAGTAGGGGCAGACGCTGTGCACCTCGTCGAGGGCCATGCGTCGGCCGACGCCTTGCTCATCGACCAGGCTCGCTTCCATGAGCGCGCCGGTCGGGCAGGCCTGCACGCACTCGCCGCAGGCGACGCAGGTGCTCGATCCCATTGGGTCGTCGAAGTCGAAGACGATCTTCGCACCGTGACCGCGGTAGGCCATGCCGATGACGTCGTTCACCTGCACCTCGCGGCACGCGCGCACACAGAGATTGCAGTGAATGCAGGCGTCGAGGTTGACGCGCATGGCGGTATGGCTCGCATCGGGTGCCGGTGCGCGCGGGCGCGCCGGCAGACGGCTCTCGGTGACCGACATGCGCTCGGCCCACCGCCACAGATGCGAGTCCGGATCGTGAGCACGCACCCGCTCGGGCTGGTCCGCCACCAGCAGCTCCATCACCATGGCGCGCGCGTGCTCGGTGCGCGCGTTGTTGCTGGTGACCTTCATGCCCGGGGTCGGCGTGCGGATGCAGCTCGCCGCGAGCACCCGCTCGCCCTCGATCTCCACCATGCAGGCGCGGCAGTTGCCGTCGGCCCGGTAACCGGGCTCGTGGGCGTAGCACAGATGCGGAATGTCGGTGGCGTGGCGCTTGGCCACCTGCCAGATGGTCTCGCCCGCATAGGCTTCCACCTCGACGCCGTCGAGCTCGAAGCGGATGGTCTCGCGCGCTGGACTGCTCATGAGTGCTCCTCGGGAAAAAACTCGAGCGCGCAACGCAGCGGATTGGCGGCCGCCTGGCCAAGCCCGCAGATGGAAGCGTCGCTCATCACGCGACCCACCTCATTGAGCAGTGGTTCATCCCACTCGGGGCGCGACATCAGGCTCACGGCCTTCTCGGTGCCGACACGGCAGGGCGTGCACTGCCCGCAGCTCTCGTCTTCGAAAAAGCGCATGAGATTCAGCGCCGCGTCCCTGACGCTGTCCTTGTCGCTGAGCACCACCACAGCGTGGGAGCCGACGAAGCAGCGATGCTTGTCCAGCGTGCCGAAGTCCAGCGGAATATCCGCGAGGCTCGCCGGAAGGATGCCCCCGGAGGCACCGCCCGGAAGATAGCCCTTGAAGGTATGGCCTTCCTGCATCCCGCCACAGAACTCGTCGATGAGCTCTCTGGCGGTGATGCCGGCGGGCGCGAGCTTGACGCCGGGCTCGCGCACGCGGCCGGAAACCGAGTAGCTGCGCAGGCCCTTCGCCCCGTTGCGTCCCTGGCTCGCGAACCACTCGGCGCCCTTCTCGACGATATCCCGAACCCAGAACATGGTCTCCACGTTGTGCACCAGCGTGGGCCGGTCGAAGAGGCCCACCTCGGCCACGTAGGGCGGACGATGCCGGGGAAGTCCGCGCTTGCCCTCGATGGACTCGATCATGGCGGACTCCTCGCCGCAAATGTAGGCGCCCGCGCCGCGCCGCAGATGCACCTGCGTGTGCGCGCTGAGGCCTGCATTTTCGACGCGTGCGATCTCCTCGAGGAGAATCTGGCGCACCGCCGGGTACTCGTCGCGGAGATAGACGTAGACAGCCTCGGCTTGCACCGCCCACGCAGCGATGAGCACGCCTTCCAGGAATCTGTGCGGATCCCGCTCGAGGTAGTAGCGGTCTTTGAACGTTCCCACCTCGCCCTCGTCGGCATTCACCGCCATCAGTCGCGGACCTTCGTAGCTGCGAACGATCTGCCACTTGCGCGCGGTCGGGAACCCCGCACCGCCGAGACCGCGCAGCCCCGACTCGTCGAGCGCCGCGACGATCGCGTCGACATCGCGCGTCCCCTCGAGACAGCTGCGCAGAAGCCGGTAGCCGCCGTCTTCCACATAGGCGTCGTAATCGATAAAGCCCGGTATCTCCGCATGCACGTGCCCGGCATTCGCGGCAGCCAACACCGTCTCCACGCTGGCGTGATCCACGTGATGGTGTCCCACCTCCGCCACCGGCGCCGTATC
>JABAHR010008638.1_pt1 | contig 26812 bp, 25 predicted proteins | sample 7062101 | NCBI WGS metagenome assembly JABAHR01 (sample SAMN14534553, study PRJNA622989) | marine sediment metagenome | biome: marine biome [ENVO:00000428]; feature: marine pelagic biome [ENVO:01000023]; material: deep marine sediment [ENVO:00002113] | place: India: Gulf of Kutch | collected...
TTCGTCAACATGTCCTCCGATCCCGAGCAGGAGTATTTCTCCGACGGGCTGACCGAGGAACTGCTCAACCTGCTGGCCGGCATCGAGGAACTGAAGGTGGCGGCGCGCACCTCGTCGTTTTTCTACAAGGACAAGCTGGACGCGATCCCGCTGTCGGAGGTGGCGCGGCAACTGGAGGTCGCGCACATCCTCGAAGGCAGCGTGCGCAAGGGCGGCAACCAGATCCGCATCACGGCACAGCTGATCAAGGCGGACGACGGCTTCCACCTGTGGTCGGAAACCTGGGACCGGACCCTGGACGACGTATTTGCCATCCAGGACGAAATCGCTGCTGCGGTGGTGGACCAGCTCAAGATCACCTTGCTGGGCGATGCGCCGCACGCGCGGGTGCTCGACCCGGAATCTTACCAGCTGGCCCTGCAGGGGCGGTTCCTGTTCAATCGGCGTGGCGCGGGCGATTTGACCCGCGCCCTGGAACTGTTCGAGCGTGCGGTCGAGCTCGATCCCGACAATGTCCTGGCCTGGGTTGGCATGACGCCGCTGTACCTCTGGCTGTTCGACACGCCCCGAATGGAAGCGGCCGTGGCCGCAGTCGACCGCGCGCTGGAACTGGATCCCGAACACCCCGAGGCGCTGGCCCGAAAGGCGCTCACCCTCATGCGGTCTGACAGGGAAAAGGAAGCCTGGGCGGTTTGGGATCGCGCCCTGGAACATGGCCGGGACAACTCGCTGATCCTGAGTATGCAGGCGGGGATGCACTTCAGGCGCGGCGAGATCGACCAGGCGCTCGAGTGGCAGCGCCGCGCGCTCGCGGCGGACCCGCTGAACCAGGTCAACATAAGTAACACCGCCCCTTACCTTTTGGAGCTCGGGCGCTGGCAGGAAGCTCAGTCCTACGCGGAAAAATTCGCCAACATCTTCCCGGGGAGCAATCGGGCGCGGGAGCTACAGGCTGGCATTGCCCTGCAGCGAGGCCGACCCGAGGAATGCCTGGCGATTCTCGAGCATTTACCGCCGCTGGCGCCGGACGAATTGGTCGCGGTCCATGACAATGAGCGATTATCGCTGCGGATCATGGCGCAGCACGCCCTCGGCAACCGGGCCGAAGCGGAGCGTTTGCTGGCGGCGTACATCGAGGCCGAGCAGCAGCGGGTGCCGATGAATGTTGGCTTCAACACTGCGGCCATCTACGCCTTCATGGGCGATGCGGATCGCGCCTTCGAATGGGTCGAGCGCGGACTGGAACTCAACCCGCGACCTGCAGTTCAACACTTCCTGGGTTGGCGATTCGCGGGTCTTTTCGACGACCCGCGATGGCAACAAGTCCGAGACCGGTTTCCGGACTTTCAGGGCTGGGACCAGGTTCGCCGGTAGACGGTCGTGCCCTCGAGGAAGGTTCGCAGCACACGTACCTGACTGATTTCCATCGGGTCGACTTCGAACAGGCTGCGCTCCAGCACGGCGAGGTCCGCTGCCTTGCCCACCTCGATCGAGCCGGTGAGTTCTTCTTGGTTCGCGAGCCAGGCGCCGTCGATGGTGTACGCCCTGAGCGCTTGGTTGAGGGTGATGCGTTGTTCCGGCAGCCAGGCCGGGCCGCTGGCATCCGGCGGGCGCCGCGTCACCGCGATCTGGATGGAAACCAGCGGGTTCATCGATTCCGAGATCCAGTCGCTGCCCAGCACCACGTGGGCGCCGGTATCCAGCATGCTGCGGATCGCGACCATGCGCGCGGCGCGCTCGGGGCCCAACAGCCTGGCTTCCGCGCTTCGCTCGTCGCTCATGTAGGCCCACAGGGCCTGGAAGTCCGCGGTGACACCCAGTTCCGCGAAGCGCGGCAGGTCATCCGGGTGGATCAGCGGAATGTGCGCGAAGTGGTGGCGGCGATCACGCGGACCGTTGACCGCAATGGCATGCTCGATGGCGTCCAGGCTGTGGCGGACGACACGGTCGCCGACGGCATGGACGTGGACCTGGAAATACTCTGCGTCGAGGGCCGTGACGATTTCAGCGAGGTCCTCCGCCGACGCGTTCGGCAGGCCGTAATCGTCCTCCGTGCCGACATAGGGCTCGATGACCGACGCGCTGCGGCTTTGAAAATTGCCGTCCAGGAACAGCTTGACCGCATCCGCCCGGAAGCGGTCGCCGGTATGCTGGTGGCGCCGCTTGCGCAATTCTCCGAGTTGCTCCAGGCCATCCTCGAAATTCCAGCTCAGCGAGCCCTGGACGCGCAGGGTCATCTCGCCAGCGCGATCGGCGGCGACGTACGCGGCCCAGTGGTCTGGCCAGAGCGCAGCGGCGTTCACGGAGGTGATGCCAAACCGGTTGGCCATCGCGGAGGCGAGCCGCAGGGCCTCGCGCAATTCCGCCTCGGCGTAGCGCGAGGCCAGCCGATAGGCCGCACCGGTGGCGTTGTCGCGCAGCGTGCCGCTGGGTTCGCCGGTTTCAGGGTCGCGCTCGATCCGGCCCTTTGCCNNATCTCCAGCACCACCGAGTTCGCCCACCCGGCGAATCCGCTGCGGTTGCTCACGTAGGCCGGCCGGTCGGGGGCAATTTCATCCAGTTGCGCCTTGCGTGGCCCGGGCCCATCGAATGCCTTGTCCGTGAGATCCGTGCCGCGTAGCCATTGGCCGGGCTGGAGTCCGGCAGCGCATTGCCCCAGTCTCGCCAGCACCGCGTCGGGCCATTCCAGCCCGGCCAGTTGGCAGCGCAGGAAACGCGTACCGGCCCGCATCGGGTGCGCGTGTGAGTCGTGGAAACCGGGCATGAGCATGCCCTCGCCGAGTTCGACAAGCTCCGTTGCATCGCCCACGTAGGGCGCTACGCTGCTTGCCGGTCCGACAAAGACGATGCGACCGTCGCGCACGGCGACTGCCTCGGCCCGGGGCTGCGCGGAATTGACCGTGTAAATCGTTCCGCCGCGGAACAGCAGGTCTGCGGGTGCGGTCTGGTCAGCCGGGGCCAGCGGCGCTGTGGCCACCAGCCACGCCGCGCTTGCGAGGCATCGGAAGGGATGCGCTGTGCGTTTCACCGACCCCATGCAGGAAATACCCACGGCAACCGGAATGGTTGAGGCGGGCATGACAATGGACTACCGACTCACTCGGGCTTGCGGAACGTGATCGTCATCCGGTTGGATTCGCCGATGGCCTCCATCGCTGCCCGCAGCTCGGGGTTCTCGCGGCTGGTGGCGAGCGTCGGTGGCAGGCGCCAGACCACATCCTCTACTCCGGGCTGGTCGCGGTCGTTGAAATTGATGCCGCTCATGCCGGTGAATTGGAACCCGGCGGCGGTGAACCGTTCGATGACGAAATCGTCCTTCAAGTAGCCCCGGGCGCCGCTGGCCCATTCGTCGGGCATTTCGTCCCGCGCCATGTGTTGCACGACGCCCAGGATCCCGCCGGGCTTCAACACGTCGAAGACGTCCTGCATGGCGGCGGTCAGGTAGCCCCCCTGGCCCTCGAAGCGCGCGAGGTTGTGCAAGGCGCGAATCATCACCACGGCGTCCGCCGTGCCCTTCAGTGCCTCCGGCAGGGAGCCGAACTGGAACGCGGTGATCTGTGCGCTATCGGGAACCTCCCAGCCCACCGCCTGGGCGGGCCAGTCCGCGACCCAGGTCTTCCTGGCTTCGAGTTGCTCGGGCGAGAAGAATCCGAACAACGGAAACATGTCCGCGGCATAGTCGGCGCCGATCAGCGTCCCGTCGGGGCCCAGGTAGGCCAGCAGGATTTTGCTGTACCAGCCGCCGCCGGGCAGCGCTTCGACCACGGTCATGCCGGGTTCGATGCCGAAGAAAGTCAGCGTTTCCTGGGGATGGCGGTATGCGTAGCGGGCCTGGACCGCCTCCGGTTGCGCGGCCAGCACGGCGGCCAGATGGTCGGGCGCGCCGCCGGGCTCATCTGCCGCCAGCGGCGGTGCGGTGATGCCCGCCAGGGCCAGGACGGATGCGATGAACTTGCTCATGGGATTCCTCCGCTTGCCATGGTTGCGCCCGGTGCTCCGCGCCGAACGCGCAAAGACTAATCATACCGCAGCCTTGCCTGCTCGCGTGGCGCTCGGCCGCGCGCAGTGGAGGCGGGTGGGGTGCGTTCGGACATACGCTGACTGGCCGCGCTCGAAACGGCATCGACGGTTTTTCACGATCATAACTTTTGACACGGGTTTAAACCCCCCGGCGGGTGTTAGCATCCAACCCTTGAGTACTGTGCGCATACGACGATTTTCGGGGAGCGTGAACATGAATATCAGACTTCTGGTGCTTGGCGTGTCGCTCGTCTCGGTGGCTGCGGTGGCCGATGTGACGCGGCAGGAGGAGTTCAGTTTCGAGCTTGCCGATGGCGGCCGCATCAGCCTGGAGAACGTCAATGGTGACGTCACGGTCAAGGGTGGCGACGGCTCGCAGGTCGAGATCGTGGCGCTCAAGAAGGCCGGCAAGCAGGAGTACCTGGACGGCATCGAGATCCGCATCGACCACAGCGTGGATGCCATACGCATCGAAACCCGGCATCCCGACAAGGGCATTTCCAGCTGGTTCGACTGGGGCAGCGATTCCAGCGGCAGTGTGACCTACACGCTGAGCGTGCCCGCCAGCGCGAACCTCGACGCGGTGGAAACCGTGAACGGCGACCTCAGCATCGCCGGCGTCACGGGCGAGGTGAAAGCCTCCACGGTCAATGGCGACGTCAAGGCCAAGGACCTGTCCGCGGACGCACGGGTCGAAACGGTGAATGGCGAGGTGGACATCACCTTTGCCTCGTTCACCGGCAACCAGAAGGCTGATTGCGAGTCGGTCAACGGGCGCCTGGTGGTGAATCTGCCGGCGGACGCCAGCGCGTCGGTCAACGCGGAAACCATCAATGGCGGCATCGACGGCAGTGATTTCGGGCTGAAAACCAACAAGGGCTTCGTGGGTCAGGATATGTCCGGCGCCATCGGCGAGGGCAGCGGTCGCTTGTCGCTGAGCACCGTCAACGGATCGATCAAGGTCAAGAGCGGGAACTGATTCGGCGCGTCGCACGGGCGCGCCCCGAACGGCGGCCAGCGGGCCGCCGTTTTTTTGTCCAGATGTCGGGCGCCGGGGCGGGCGCATGGCGCGCAGAGTCGCTCACCCTGTACCATGCAAGGCTGTTCGTATTATGATATATCAGTAATATATCGTAAATCGAAAAAGGCAGGCAGATATGGATACCCTTAGCTGGCGCGGCGTGTTTCCGGCACTCACCACCAAGTTCACCCCGGCCGACGCGCTGGATTTCGACGCCATGGCAGCCCATCTCGAATTCCAGCTGGACGCGGGTGTGCACGGCGTCATCATCATGGGCTCGCTGGGCGAGAACGCCACACTCGACGCGGACGAGAAACGGGCCATGGTGGACTTCTTCGCGGACGCCATCGACGGCCGGGTGCCGCTGGTGGTCACCATCGCGGAGGCGGGGACGCGGGAGGCCTGCCGGCTGGCGGAGGATGCCGCGGAGCGGGGTGCCGACGGCTTCATGCTGCTGCCGCCGATGCGTTACGCCAGCAGCCGCCGGGAGACCCTGGCCTGGTTCCGGGCCGTGGGCGCCGCCTGCCAACGCCCGGTGATGCTGTACAACAACCCGGTGGCCTACGGCACGGACGTGCGGCCCGAGGACTTCGAAGCGCTGGCGGATGTGCCGGTGTTCCAGGCCATCAAGGAGTCCAGCATGGACACCCGGCGCATTGCCGACATTCGCCGCCGCTGCGGCGAGCGCTATGCGCTGTTCTGCGGGGTGGATGACCTGGCCTTCGAATGCTTTGCGCTGGGCGCCGTGGGCTGGGTCGCCGGCCTGGTGGTGGCACTGCCGCGCGAGGTGATGAGGCTGCATGATCTCATGCGGGCCGGCCACTGGGCCGAGGCGCGCGCGCTTTACGACTGGTTCCTGCCGCTGCTGCACCTCGACGTCGGCGACCAATTCGTGCAGCAGATCAAGCTGGTCGAAGAATTGGCCGGGGTCGGCTCCGCCCGCGTACGGGCACCCCGCCTGGAACTGGATGCGCCCGCCGCGGAGCGGGTTCGGCGCGTGTTCCAGGCCGCGATGGACAGCCACCCCGGGTTGTGAATGCCGTGGCGCCCGTCGCGGGTCCGGGCGGTGGCATGGGCCAGCAGGCCTACCGGCGGCTCGAGCACCTGCTGGTCACCCTGGCGCTGGCGCCCGGCGCGCTGGTGCAGGAGTCGGTGCTGTGCGAGCGCCTGCAGATCGGGCGCACCCCGGTGCGGGAGGCGGTGCAACGCATGGCCGGCCACGGCCTGCTGCGGGTGTTGCCGCGCAAGGGCCTGCTGGTGGCGCCGGTGCTGCGTTCGGAGTTGAACCAGGTGCTGGAAACGCGCCGGGTGCTGGAGCGCCTGCTGGTGGTGAAGGCCAGCGAGCGTGCGAGCATCGATCAGCGCGGCGCCCTGGAGCTACTGGCCGCCAGCCTGGAACGGGCGCGGCACGACCTGCAGGCGTTCCTGCGGCTGGATTATCGCCTCGACGAGTTGCTGGCGGCGGCCGGTGGCAATACCTTCCTGGTGCGCGCCCTGGAGCCGCTGCACATCCACTGCCGGCGTTGCTGGTTCCTGCGTCAATCCAGCCTGGACGCGGCGCAGGCGGCGGGCCTGCACGCCGCCCTGGCGCGCGCCGTGGCGGCGCAGGACGGGTCTGGCGCGATCAGGGCATTGAATGGGATCATAGGGGCAATGGAAGAGCTGGTCGGCGGTCTGGACGCCTTGAGTTGAGATGAGCGATTGGAATCCGCGGTGCGTGGTGGTCGGAGCCGGCACGGTCGGGGCCTCGTGTGCGTGGCATCTGAAACGCCGGGGCGCACAGGTGACCCTGATCGATTCCGAGTTGCCCGGCATGTCGACCAGTTACGGCAATGCCGGCTGTATCTCGCCCTCCCACGTCATTCCATTCAGCTATCCGGGGGTGGGCTGGAAGGTGCCCGGCTGGTTGTTCGATCCGCTTGGCCCGCTGAAGATCCGCTGGCAGGATTTGCCCCGCCTGGTGCCATGGCTGTGGCGGTTCTGGCGCTCCGGAACGGCCGCGGGGGTGATGCGCGCCGCGCGTGCGCAAAAGGCCCTGATGGACCGCGTGGTGACCGATTTCGACCAGGTGCTGTCCGCGATCGGCGCCAGCGACATGCGCCGCGCCATGGGCGTGATCGTGGTCTACGATCGCCGCGAGCACTTCGAGGCGGAGCGGTGGCAATTCGAACTGCTGGAGCAACTGGATTTCGAATGGGAATACCTGAGCCCGGCGGAGCTCCGGATCATGGTGCCGGCCCTGGATGTCGGCACGGGCATGGCCATCTACCTGCCCGACTGGCAGCACGTGCTGAGCCCCGCGGGCGTCACCGCGCGCATCGCCGAGGCCTGCTTCGGGGCCGGCGGCGAGTGGCTGCAGGACCGGGTGCGTTCGGTGCGCGCCACCGAACAGGGCGTCACGGTCGGCACCGAGGGCGGTCGTGAACTCCGGGCCGAGTACCTGGTGATAGCGGCGGGGGTGTGGTCGAACGCCCTGGCCCGACAACTCGACTACACGGTGCCGGTCAATCCGAAGCGCGGTTACCATTCCATGATCGCCCAGCCCGGGGTGGAACTCGACTATCCCATCGAGTCCGGTTCGCGACATTTCGTGATGACGCCCATGGCGGAGGGCTTGCGCCTGGCCGGCACGGCGGAATTCGCGGCCCTCGACGCGCCCCCCGATTACCGGCGCGCCCGGGTGCTGCGCGAACATGCCCAACGCTACCTGCCGGGCATCCGCTTCGAAGGCGTCACCGAGTGGATGGGACAGCGGCCGATGACCCCGGACTCGATCCCCATCATCTCGGGCTCACCCGGTCACCGTAACGTGTTTTACGCCTTCGGGCACGGTCATTACGGTCTCACCCAGGGCCCCACCACGGGCGACATCATCACGCGGCTGGTGTTCGGGGAGGAGCCCGGCCTGGACCTGTCGCCGTATCGCTTCGACCGCTTCCACAAGTCGTGAGCCGGCCTCCTGCCAGGACCTTCCAGTGCGTGGATGCGCACACTTGCGGCAACCCGGTACGCGTGGTCGTGCAGGGCGGGCCGCCGCTGGAGGGCCGGACCATGCTGGACCGGCGTGAACGGTTCATGGCGGAGTACGACTGGATCCGCACGGCCCTGATGTTCGAGCCGCGCGGCCACGCGATGATGTCCGGCAGCATTCTGTATCCCAGCACCCGCGAGGATTGCGACATCGGCGTGCTGTTCATCGAGACCTCCGGCTGCCTGCCGATGTGCGGCCACGGCACCATCGGCACGGTGACCGTGGCGCTCGAGGAGGGTCTCGTCACGCCGCGCGAGTCTGGTCGCCTGGACCTCGACACGCCGGCCGGGCGCGTGGAGGTGACCTACCGGCAGCAGGGTGCGCGTGTGCGCAGCGTGCGTTTCACCAATGTACCGTCATTCCTGCACTCACGCGGGCTGGTGGTCGAGTGCCCGGAACTGGGTGGCGAGCTGACCCTGGACGTCGCTTACGGGGGGAACTTCTATGCCATTGTCGAGCCGCAGGCCCACTACCGGGACCTTTCCGAGCTGGATGCCGGCGACATCCTGCGTATCAGCCCGCGGCTCCGGGAGCGCCTGAACCGCGATCACGAGTTCGTCCATCCCGAGGATGAGCGCATCGCCGGGCTGAGCCACCTGCTGTGGGCGGGAGCGCCCCTGAAGCCTGAATCCAGCGCGCGCAACGCCGTGTTCTACGGCGACCAGGCCATCGACCGGTCACCCTGCGGCACCGGCACCTCCTCGCGCATGGCCCAGCTGGCCGCCCGCGGTGAACTGGAGGTGGGCGAGCCCTTCGTGCATGAGAGTTACATCGGCAGCCAATTCACTGGCCGCATCGAGGCGCTGACGCAGGTCGGTGACCAGCCTGCCATCGTGCCCAGCATCGAGGGCTGGGCCCGCATCTATGGTCACAACCGCATCACCGTCGATCCCGAGGACGACCCCTACTGGCAGGGGTTCCTGGTGAGGTGATGGTGGCCTTGCCTGGAGTCCGGGCGTGAGGCGGGAGGTGGCCACGGTGGATTACCACGCGGCCGGCGAACCCTTGCGGATCGTGCAGCACGGCATGCCGCCGGTGCCGGGCGCGACCATGCTGGACAAGCGGCGCCATGTCCGTCGGCGTCTCGACCACTATCGCCGGTTCCTGATGCATGAGCCTCGTGGACATGCGGACATGTACGGCGCCATCCTGACCGAGCCCGTAACCGACGGTGCCGATTTCGGCGTGCTGTTCATGCACAACGAGGGCTACAGCACCATGTGCGGGCACGGCATCATCGCCCTGGTCACCGCGGTGCTGGAGCAGGGCCTGGCCGAGGTCGCGGACCCGCAATGCATCGCGATCGACACGCCGGCCGGCCGCGTCACCGCGCGCGCCCGGCTGCGGGCCGGCCAGGTGGCCGAAGTCAGCTTCGAGAACGTCCCGGCTTTCGTGTACGGCGAGCCCGGCGAGGCGAGCGCGCTGGGGCGCCGCATCCCTTACGTCATCGCCTTCGGCGGCGCTTTCTACGCCTACGCCGAAGCCGCCGCCTGCGGGTTGCAACTGCTTCCCGGCGAGGCCGCAGGCATCATCGCCGCGGGCCGGGCGCTGGCCCGGGAAGTGCGCGACGCATGCCGCATCCGCCATCCCGCGGGTGAACCGGAGCTCGATGAGTTGTACGGAGTCATCTTCACCGAGCGAGACCCCGTTCCCCGGCAGGCCTGCGTGTTTGCCGACGGCGAACTGGACCGCAGTCCGACCGGCACCGGGGTCAGTGGGCGCGCCGCCATCCGGTTTGCGCGCGGCGCGCTCGCGCTCGGGGAGGTGATGGAGGTCGCCAGCCTCATCGGTACGCGGTTTTCGGTACGGTGCCTGCGGGCGGCCAGCGTGGGGGATACGCCGGCCGTGATCACGGAGGTAGCGGGCAGCGCCAGTCACACCGGTACGCACACCTTCGTTCTGAGCGATAATGACCCGCTACCCGACGGTTTTCTGATCCGCTGAAGGAGCCCCCATGACGCGAACTGCACTGCTTGCCGGCGCCCTGCTGCTCAGCGCCGCCGCGATGGCCGGCGACCGCGAGGCATTCCGCGAGATTTACGAGCAGGAATGGGACTTCCGGCTGCGCGAATTCCCCCTGTTGGCGAGTGCGATCGGCAACCATGAATACGATGACCGCCTGGGCGGGGTCTCGGAGCGCGACCAGCAGCGGCGTTACGATTTCTGGCAGCGGACCCACGCCCGGCTCGGGGCCATCTCCTGCGAGAACCTCGGTCGCGAGGGGTGCATCGACTACCGCATCTTCAAGCGCCAGCTCGAGCGGGCCATGGCGGACCACGAAACGCGGGCCTACCTGATCCCCTTCAACAGCGATTCCGGTTTCTACACCACCTGGGCTCGGCTGCCGAGCCAGACGGATTTCACCGGCGCGGCGAGCTATGCCAACTACCTGTCCCGGCTCGAGGAGCTGCCGCGCGTCATGGACGAGTACATCGAGCTGATGCGTGCCGGCCTCGCGGCCGGCATGACCCAGCCGCGCGCCATACTCGCAGGGCGCGAGGATCCGGTGCGCCTGCAGCTGGTCGAGGCGGCGGAGCAGAGCCCCTTTTTCGTGCCGTTCACCCAGCTGCCCGAAGCGCTCGTGGGCCCGGAGCGCGAAGCCCTGCTCGAGCGTGCGCGCGCCGCGATCGGTCAGGGCGTCGTTCCCGCCTACCGGCGGTTGCTGGCCTTCTTCGAACAGGAATATTTCCCCGGCGCCCGCGCCACGCTGGGGGCCAGCCGCCTGCCTGATGGCGTGCGCTTCTACCGGGAACAGATTCGCCGCTACGCCACCGTCGACCTGTCGGCGGCGGAAATTCACGATATCGGCCTCGGCGAGGTCGAACGCATCCGGGGCGAGATGCTGGCCATCATCGCCGAGGTGGGCTTCGAGGGCGGCCTGGGCGAATTCATCGAATTCCTGCGCACGGACCCCCGCTTCTACGCGCGCACCGCCCACGAGCTGCTGGCCGAGGCCTCCTACTTCGCGAAAAAGGTGGACGGCCGCCTGCCGCAACTGTTCGGGCGTTTGCCGCGGCAGCCCTATGGTATCGAAGCCGTGCCTGCCGACATTGCGCCGTTCTATACCGCGGGCCGGTACGTGAGTTCGCCGCTCGAATCGCACCGCGGCGGCTACTACTGGGTGAACACCTACGCGCTGGAGAGCCGCACGCTGTATACCCTGCCGGCGCTCACCCTGCACGAGGCCGCACCTGGGCACCACACCCAGATTGCGCTGGCCGCGGAGCAGGAAGGACAGCCGCCGTTCCGCCGCCATGACTACATCTCCGCGTTTGGCGAAGGCTGGGCGCTGTACGCGGAGAAACTGGGTGTCGAAATGGACATTTATGAAACCCCCTACCAGCATTTCGGACGGCTGACCTACGAGATGTGGCGTGCGTGCCGGCTGGTCATCGACACCGGCATCCATGCCATGGGCTGGAGCCGCGAGCAGGCGCAGGATTTCCTCGCCGCCAACACGGCCCTCTCGCTGCACGAGGTGACCACCGAGGTCGACCGCTACATTTCCTGGCCCGCCCAGGCGCTGAGTTACAAGCTGGGCGAGTACACGATCGTCGAGTTGCGCCGCGAGGCGGAAGCCCGGCTCGGCGACGGCTTCGATGTGCGCCGATTCCACGATTTCATCCTCGCGCTGGGTTCGGTGCCGCTCGACATCCTGCGCGATGAAGTGTCGCGCTGGGTGACAGCGGAAGCCGGGCCGGCCGCGCCACACCCGCAATAGAAGAGGAGCGTAGCACCATGAAGCGATACCTGTGGGCGGCCGCCGCGGCGGTCTGGGTATGGGCGTCGATTGCCTGTGCGGCCCCGGCGCCGGAGGGCGCCGAGCTGTATTTCATCTCCCCGGCCGATGGCGACACGCTCGCGAGCCCCGTGACCGTTCGCTTCGGTCTGCGCGGCATGGGCGTCGCCCCGGCCGGCCACGAGGCGCCCAATACCGGCCACCATCACCTGCTGATCGACATGGAGGAATTGCCGCCACTGGACCTGCCGCTGCCCCAATCCGACCAGGTCAGACACTTTGGCGGCGGCCAGACCGAGACCGACGTGGTGCTGGAGCCGGGCGTGCACACCCTGCAGCTGGTGCTGGGGGACCATGCGCATACGCCGCATGAGCCTCCGGTGATGTCGGCGCGCATCACCATCACGGTGACCGCACCGTGAGGCCACGGCGAACCGGGCGGAGTACACGGCACGCGGGAGCCCTGGCCGCTGTCTGGCTGGCGCTCGCGCTGCCCGCCGCCAGCGAGGAGCTTGCGGATGCGTCGGTGCCGGCGGTGCCCATCGAGGCGGAGAAGGCCAGCGTGACGCGGCACTCGGTGCGTATCGGATCGGCCACCGTCAAGTACCGCGCGACCGCCGGGACGCTCAACCTGCCCGGCGCAGACGGCCAGCCCGCGGCCAGCATGTTCTACATCGCCTACGAGCGCGAAGACGCCGCCGATTCCGGCCAGCGTCCGGTCATGTTCACCTTCAACGGGGGCCCGGGCTCATCGTCGGTGTGGCTGCACATGGGCACCTTCGGACCGCGGCGGGTGGCGATGCGCGACGGCGGACAGCCGGATGCCGCCCCCTACCGCCTGGAGGACAACGCCCAGAGCCTGCTGGACGTCACCGACCTGGTGTTCATCGATCCGGTCGGCACGGGCTACAGCCATGCGCTGGGCACGGCCGAGGACAAGGACTTTCAGGGCGTGGAAGAGGACATCCAGGCGGTCGGCGACTTCATTCGCCTGTGGGTGACCCGCAATGAGCGGTGGAATTCGCCCAAGCTGGTTAGCGGCGAGAGTTACGGCAGCACCCGCAGCGCGGCGCTAGCGAACCACCTGCAAGGGCGGGGCATGTTCGTCAACGGCCTGGTGCTGGTGTCATCCATTCTGAATTTCCAGACCGCGCGGTTCGACACGGGCAATGACCTGCCCTACATCACCTTCCTGCCCACCTACGCGGCGACCGCCTGGTATCACGGCCGCATCGCGGATGCGCCGGCGGACATCGAGGCCTTCCTGGGCCCGGTGCGCGAATTCGCAGCCGGCCCCTACGCCACCGCGCTCATGAAGGGCGACCGCCTGGGCGAGCAGGAGGCGGCGGCCGTAGCGGAACGGCTGGCGGCCTACACGGGCCTGTCGCCGCAGTACCTGCGTGCCACCAACCTGCGGATCAACATCATGCGCTTCACCAAGGAACTGCTGCGCACCGAGCGCCGCACGGTGGGCCGGCTCGACAGCCGCTTCAAGGGCATGGATATCGATGCCGCCGGCGAGACCTTCGAGCACGATCCCAGCCTGACCGCCATCATGGGCCCGTACACCGCGACGGTGAACCATTATCTGCGCACCGAGCTGGAATTCCAGGACGACACCGAATACGAGATTCTGTCCTCGAAGGTGTTCCGCAACTGGGACTGGGAACGACCCGGCCAATCGCCGGGGGGTGGCGGATACATCAACGTGGCCGAGGACCTGCGCGCCGCCATGGCGCGGGATCCCCATCTCAAGGTGTTCGTGGCCAATGGGTACTACGACCTTGCGACACCTTTCTTCGCCACCGAATACACCATGGATCACCTGGGCATCGAGCCGGAGCTCAAGGCCAACATCGACATGCAGTACTATGCCGCCGGCCACATGATGTACGTGCATCCCGAGTCGCACGTCAAGCTCAAGCGCGACCTGGTCGCCTTCATCGCCGGGCTCAACCGCTAGCGCTTGCGGCGGGCAGCCTGAAGAAGCGGCGGGCGTTGGCGGTGGTCGCGGCCGCCAGGTCCTGCGGGTGCTCGCCGCGGCAGGCGGCCAGGGTGCCGAGAATCCAGGGCAGCCAGCGGGGCTCGTTGCGGTGGCTTTTCACCTGCGGGCGCAGGTTGCGCGGTTTCAGGTACGGCGCATCGGTCTCGAGCATGAGGCGGTCCACCGGGATGTCGCTCAGGTATTCCTTCATGTGGGTGCCGCGGCGCTCGTCGCAGATCCACCCGGTGATGCCGATGTGGCAGTCGAGGTCCAGGTACGCGCGCAGCTCGTCGCGGCTGCCGGTGAAACAGTGCACCACCACGTCGCTCAGCCGCTCGCGCGAAGCCTTCAGCAGGGCGTGGAAGTCCTCGTGCGCATCGCGCAGGTGCAGGAAAGCGGGCAAGCCGCTGTCGATGGCGATCTGCAATTGCGCCTCGAAAGCGGCCAGTTGCGCCTCGCGCGGGGAGAAATTGCGGAAATAGTCGAGCCCGGTCTCGCCCGCGGCCACCACCTCGTCGCGGGTGGCAAGCTCGCGCAGCAGGGCGTCGGTCTCGGCGTCGTACGACGCGGCCCGGTGCGGATGAACCCCGGCGGTGGCGAACAGCACGCCCGGGTGGGCGAGGGCCAGTTCGCTGGCCATGCGGCTGCCCGCAGCGCTGGCACCGGTCACCACCATGAGTGCCACGCCCGCGGCGCGCGCCCGCTCGATCACCTCCTCGCGGTCCGCGTCGAAGGAATCGTGGGTGAGGTTGCAGCCGATATCGATGAGTTCCATGTGCCGGCCCCGTGAGGTTGGCGCGCATTTTAAATGCTTTTGACCGCTGCCGGCAGGGCCGGTCCGGCCGGGGCAGGCTTGCACTGCCGATCAGAAGGGTCAGAATAGTGCCATGAGCACGCTCCAGCCCATGACCGGGATGCCGCGCTGGAATGTCTGGTGGCGGCTGATGCGGTTCGACCGGCCGATCGGCATCCTGCTGTTGCTGTGGCCGACCCTGTGGGCGCTGTGGATTGCCGGCGAGGGGCGGCCATCGCCGCGGAACCTGGTGATCTTCACGCTCGGCGTGGTGGTGATGCGCGCTGCTGGCTGCGTGATGAACGATGTCGCGGACCGGGATTTCGATCCCCACGTGGAGCGCACGCGCTCGCGGCCACTGGCGGCCGGCGAGCTGCGCGTTCGCGATGCCCTCGCGCTGTTCGGGTTGTTGATGCTGATCGCGCTTGGACTGGTGCTGATGACCAATGCCCTGACCATCAAGCTGGCGTTCGCCGGGGCGGTCCTGGCCGTCAGTTATCCGTTCTTCAAGCGCGTCACCCACCTGCCGCAGGTGGTCCTGGGCATCGCGTTTGGCTGGGGCATGGTCATGGCCTTCGCCGCCGAGCGCAATGCCGTGCCGGCCATCGCCTGGTGGTTGCTGGCGATCAACACGGCCTGGTCGGTCATCTACGACACGCTCTATGCGATGGTCGACCGCGAGGAGGACCAGGCCCTCGGACTGCGGTCGACCGCCATCCTGCTGGGCGATCATGACCTGCCGGTGCTGAGGTTTCTGAAACTCACCATGGTCCTGCTGCTGATCTGGGTGGGGTTGAAGCTGGCGCTGAGCTGGCCCTGGTACCTGGGCGTGGCGGCCGCCGGCGCGCTGTTCGTGTGGCAGCAGTGGCTCGTGCGTGAGCGCGGCCGCGATGCCTGCTTCCGGGCTTTTCTCAACAACAATTGGGTGGGCCTGGTGATCTTTGCAGGGCTGGTGGGCCACTACCTGCAGGTGGGGGTCGGGCATGTCTGAGGCGCTGGAGCTGGGTTACCGCACCTACCTGCGCGCCCCGCGGCTCGAGGATACGCGGGAATTCACGCGCGCCATGCGCGAGAGCCAGGGCCTGCACCATCCCTGGGTATCCGCGCCGAGCGACCCGCGCGCCTACCGGCGCTATCTGGACCGGCTCGCGCAGGACACCGAGGCGGGGTTCCTGGTGCGCCGCCATGCCGACCACGCCATCTGCGGGGTGGTCAACCTCAATGTGATCACCTACGAGGCGCTGTGCAGCGCCTACCTGAGCTATTACGCCGTCAAGCGCTACAGCGGCCGCGGCTACATGCGGGAAGGCCTCCAGCAGGTGGTCGACATCGCGTTCGGGGAGCTGGGCCTGCATCGCCTGGAGGCCAATATCCAGCCCGGCAACGAGGCTTCCATCCGCCTGGTGCAGAGCCTCGGGTTCGAATGCGAAGGGTACTCACCGCGCTACCTCAGGATCAACGGCAAATGGCGCGACCACGAGCGCTGGGCATTGCTCGCGGACTCCTGAGTTTCACGCACCCGGCTTGAGCGCGCGCGCGACTGCCCAGGCCTCGATGGTGCCGGCGCCCGCCCGGCGCAGCACCCGCGCGCAGGCATCGAGGGTGGCCCCGGTGGTGATCACGTCGTCGATCAGCGCCACGCTGCGCCCGGACAGCGCCGGGCCGTGCCAGGCGAACGCGCCCCGCACGTTGCCACGGCGTGCGGCCGCGTCGCGGCCGGTCTGGGCCGGCGTGTTGCGGCGCCGCCGCAGGGCGGCGGGCAGCAGGTCGACCTGCAGCTGGCCGGACACCACCTGGGCCAGTTCACAGGCCTGGTTGAACCCGCGGCGGAACGCTCGCAATGCGTGCAGGGGCACCGGCAGCAGCAGGTCCGGCCGGCCTGCATCGCGGTCCCGGATGGCGGCGGCCAGCAGTTCGGCCAGCACCCGGCCCGCGGCCATGCCACGTCTGAACTTGAAGGCCTGGATCAGGCGGTCGACCGGGAACGCGTAGCGCAGCGGGCAGCAGGCCCGGTCCCAGGGCGGGGGCCGCACCAGGCAGGGGCCGCACACCTGGCCTGCGCCGCGCGCCAGCGGCAAGCCGCAGCGCGCACAGGCATCCCGGTTCCAGGGCAGGCCCCGCCGGCACGGTGGGCAAAGGCCGTCCGCAGCCTGCGTGCCGCAGAGCACGCACAGGCTCGGCAGCAACCGCTCCCAGGCGCTGTCAACCCGTTGCCGCCAGGCCGGTTGACAGCCCGCCAGGCGCTCCACATACTTCATGGCCATCCCCGGCCCCTCCAGGTCCCGATCCGGAGCCCAATGTAATGCAGCGAGAATCCACTGGAATCAGGAATGACTGGACGCGGGACGAAGTCCATGCGCTCTTCGGGCTGTCGTTCAATGACCTCCTGTTCCAGGCCCACCGGACCCACCGCGAGCAGTTCAACCCCCGCCAGGTGCAGATCAGCACGCTGCTCAGCATCAAGACCGGCGCCTGTCCCGAAGACTGCGCCTACTGCCCCCAGAGCGTGCGCTACGAGACCGGGCTCGGAGTGGAGCCCCTGGTGGAGCTGGACGCGGTGCTGGAAGCGGCCCGGGCGGCGCGGGACGGCGGCGCCACCCGTTTCTGCATGGGGGCGGCCTGGCGCAGCCCCAAGGATCGCGACCTGGACCGCGTGATCGAGATGGTGCAGGCGGTGCGCGGGTTGGGCATGGAGACCTGCCTCACCCTCGGCATGCTCACCGGCGCGCAGGCGCGCAAGCTGAAGGACGCCGGTCTCGACTATTACAACCACAATCTCGACACCTCGCCCGAGTACTACCAGGAGATCATCACCACGCGCTCCTACGATGACCGTCTCGATACCCTGCAGCAGGTCCGCGAGGCCGGGCTGAACGTCTGTTGCGGCGGGATCATCGGCATGGGGGAGTCGCGCGAGGACCGCGTCGGCCTGCTGGTGGCCCTGGCCAACCTGCCCCAGCACCCGCAGAGCGTGCCGATCAACCACCTGGTGCGCGTCGCCGGCACCCCGTTGCAGGATGCCGAGGGGCTCGATCCGCTGGAGTTCGTGCGCACCATTGCGGTGGCGCGCCTCATGATGCCGGCCTCGGTGGTGCGCCTGTCGGCCGGGCGCACCGATATGAGCGATGAATTGCAGGCCCTGTGTTTCTTTGCCGGGGCCAATTCGATTTTCTATGGCGACCGGCTGCTGACCACCGACAACCCGGAGGCGGTGCGGGACCGTGCCCTCCTCCAGCGCCTGGGCCTCAGCCCATCGGCGCCGGCCCCCGCCTGATGCCGTGAGCACTCCGGGTACCGGGCTGGAGGCCTGGTTGCGGGCGGCCGCCGCGCGGCGGGCCGGCCATCACCTGCAACGGCAGCGCCTGCGGCTGGCGCGACCACGCGGCGCGGTCATCGAACAGGACGGACGGGCGCTGCTGAATTTCAGCAGCAACGACTACCTGGGCCTGGCCGCCCACCCGGAACTGGCGCGGTCGCTGCAGGCCGCTGCCGGTGCCGCGGTCGGCAGCGGGGCGTCGGCCCTGGTATCCGGCTATCGCGATGCGCATGCGGAACTCGAGGCGCAGCTGGCGGAATTCCTGCAGCGCGAGCGGGTGCTGGTGTTCACCTCGGGCTACCTGGCGAACCTGGCGGTCATCGCCAGCCTGGTCGGCCGCCGCGACCGGGTCATCATGGACCGCCTCTGCCACGCCTCGCTGATCGACGCCGCGCGCCTCAGCCGGGCCGGCCTGTCGCGCTACCGTCACTGCGACACCGCGCACCTCGAGGAACGGCTGGCGGCGGGCGGGGGCATGCAGACCCTGGTGGTGACCGACGGGGTTTTCTCCATGGATGGCGACCAGGCACCATTGGCCGCGATCGCGGATCGGGCGCACCGGCACTCGGGGTGGCTGATGGTGGACGATGCGCACGGCATCGGCGTCATGGGCCCCGGGGGGCGTGGCAGTGTCGCGCAGCAGGGCCTGGGACCGGAGCAGGTGCCGGTGCTGGTGGGCACGCTGGGCAAGGCGTTCGGTTGCGCGGGCGCCTTCGTGGCGGGCAGCGAGGCGCTGATCGAACATCTGGTCAACGAGGCGCGGACCTATATCTTCACCACCGCCATGCCGCCGCCGATGGCGGCGGCCGCCTCCACCGCGCTGGCGCTGGCCCGGCGCGAGGGCTGGCGGCGCGAGACCTTGCGCGAGCGGATCGCGCAATTCCGCGCCGGCGCGGACGCGGCCGGGCTGCCGCTGCTGCCGTCCGAAACGCCCATTCAGCCGGTGATGGTGGGATCCTCGGAGCGCGCGGTGCAGGTAGCTCAGGCCCTGCAGGAGCGCGGCCTGCTGGTGGTGGCCATCCGGCCGCCGACGGTGCCAGCGAACGGTGCGCGCCTGCGGGTCACCTTGTCCGCTGCGCACGAAGCCCGACACGTCACGCGTCTGCTCGATGCCCTGCAGGAATGTCTGCCGCGGTCTCGGTAAGCCGTCGCGGGCGGGGCCCCGACCTGGTTCTGCTGCATGGCTGGGCCATGCACCGGGGCGTGTGGGGCGGTGCAGCCGAGTCGCTCTCCGAACACTTTCGGGTGCACCTGGTGGACCTGCCCGGGCACGGTGATTCCAACCACCTGCGGCTGGTGGCGGACCTGTCGCGGGTGGCGGCCGCCGTGCGGCAACAGGTGCCGGCCGGGGCCTGGCTGGGCTGGTCGCTGGGTGGTCTGGTCGCCCTGCAGGCCGCGCTGCAGGCTCCCGGTCGCGTCACGCGCCTGATCGCGGTGGCGGCCAACCCTTCGTTCGTGAGCCGCCCCGCGTGGCCGGACGGGGTGGACGCCGCAGTGTTCAGCGGTTTCGCGCGGGACCTGTCGCGGGATTTTCAGGGCACGTTGAACCGGTTCCTGCTGCTGGAGAGCCTCGGTTCCGACACGGCCCGGGCCGATCTCGCCCGCTTGCGCGCCGGGCTTGAAAGCGGCCGTCCACCGGCGCCCGAGGCTTTGCGGGCAGGGCTCGAACTCCTGCGCGGCAGCGATCTGAGCGGACGGCTCGGGGAACTGGGGGTGCCGTCCCTGTGGCTCGCGGGCGGGCGCGACCGGCTGGTGCCGCCGCAAGCGATGGCACAGGCGGCGGCCCGTGCGCCGGGCGCGTCCAGCGCGGTCATCCCCGGCGCCGGCCATGCGCCCTTCATCGGCCACGAGCGGGAATTCGTGCGGACGGTGAGCACGTTCATGCAGGCGCGGGCCGCGGCATGACGAGCGAGGCGCTCGACCGCCGGGCGGTGCGCCGCGCTTTCGACCGGGCCGCCGAGGGTTACGGTGAATTCGCCGTCTTGCAGCGCGAAATCGAAACGCGATTGCTCGAGCGGGTCGATTACTTCGACCTGCGCCCGGAGCGAATCCTGGACCTGGGCTGCGGGCCCGGCACCGGCAGCCTGGCCCTGGCCCGGCGCTTTCCGGATGCGCGCGTCACCGCGCTCGACTGGTCGTTGCCGATGCTGCGCGCGTTCGGCCCCGGGCAGGCCGGGCATGCAAAACCCGGGCGGGTATGCGCGGACATGCAGGCCCTGCCGTTGCGCGGCGGCAGCTTCGACCTGGTGTTCTCCAACCTGGCGCTGCAGTGGAGCAGCGACCTGGGCGGGGCATTTGCGGGCCTGCGGCGGGTGCTGCGCCCTGGCGGGCTGCTGCTGTTTTCAACCTTTGGCCCGGATACGCTGCACGAACTGCGCGCGGCGTGGCAGGCGGCGGACGAACGGCCGCATGTCAACCGCTTCATCGATCTGCACGAGATCGGCGACCTGGTGGTGGGCTCCGGGCTGCGCGAGCCGGTCATGGACATGGAGCACCTCACCCTGGAGTATCCTGATGCGCTGAGCCTGATGCGCGAGTTGAAGGCCATCGGCGCGCACAATGCCGCGCAGGGCAGGGCGCGGGCCCTGACCGGCAAAGCGCGGCTGCGCGCCGTCCTGGACGCCTACGAGAGCTATCGCCGCGACGGCCGTTACCCGGCGACTTACGAGGTGGTTTACGGCGCCGCGTTCGGGCCGGAAGAAGGCCAGCCGATTCGCGCGGGCGGCACCGAGACCGCCACGTTTTCGCCGGAGCACCTGGCGGGCAGCCGCAGGCACAAGCCATGAGAACCTGCTTCATCACCGGCACGGATACCGGCGTGGGCAAGACGCGGGCCGCCTGTGCGCTGATCCGTCACCTGGCCACGTCCGGCCGACGCGTGGCGGGCTTCAAGCCCGTGGCCTCGGGCTGTGAACGCACGCCATCCGGATTGCGCAACGAGGATGCGCTCGCGATGATGGCGGTCGCCAACGTCGAGTTGCCTTACGCCACCGTCAACCCGGTGGCGCTGGAGCCGGCCATCGCCCCGCACATCGCAGCGGCCCAGGCCGGCCAGGCCATCGACCCCCAACGCATCGCGCAGGTGGCTGCCGGTATCGATGCAGACCACCTGGTGGTCGAGGGCGCTGGCGGCTGGTGCGTGCCGCTCGGGCCTGGCCTGATGTTCGCGGACCTGGCCCGGCTGCTCACCGAGCAGGTGATACTGGTTGTGGGCCTGCGTCTGGGCTGCATCAATCATGCCCTGCTCAGCGCCCGCCAGATCCAGCGCGATGGCCTGCGGCTGGCGGGCTGGATCGCCAACGAGATCGATCCGGGCATGCCGGTGCGGGAGGAGAATTTCGAGGCCCTGCTGGAACGCCTGGAGGCGCCGCTGCTGGCGCGAATTCCATGGCAATCGAATGCGACAGGGACTGATCTCGATCAAATCGCTTGGCGCCGAGAAGCGCTATCTGTTGTATAATTGAAGCACGGCGCCTGGCAGGCGTCGCCGAATTTCAGAATGAGCGGCCCGGAAGGGCAAACGTGTACCGAAAATGGCGTTCCCCCTTGCGCCGTTTTCGTGTCGAGGCCGGTGTTCCCCTTGCACGCGGTCTCACTGAAAGGACCGGTTGACCCCTTGCCGGTCCTTTCTTTTTATCCCCGGCCAAAACCATCGACTGCAGCCCATATCCGCCTTCAGGGCAGGTGCGGCAGGGCGAGATAATCATGGCCTTGCATCTCGGCCAGGCGGCTGGCGGTGCGCTGGAACTCGAGTTCCAGACGGCGGCCCGCATACAGTTGCCGCGCCGGCGCCGCGGCCGTGACCAGCAGCTTGACGTTGCGGCCGTAGAGTTCGTCCACGAGGTGGACAAAGCGCCGCGCCGGGTCCTCCATGTCCGGGCCCATGACCGGTATGCCGGACAACAGCACGGTGTTGAAGCTGCGCGCGATTTCGATGTAATCCACGCTGCCGCGCGCCTTGCCGCACAGCTCCGCGAAGTCGAACCAGACCACTCCGTCCGCGCGCCGCCGGGCGCGGAACGGGCGGCCATTGATCTGCAGCGTGGCCGCCATCTCGTAACCACCTGAAAAACGTTCGAAGGCATGTTCCAGGGCCCGCTCGGAGCCCTCGTCCAAGGGGCTGTGGTAGATCTCGGAACGTTCCAGGATGCGCAGGCGGAAGTCGATGTCCCCGGCCAGTTCGACGACCCGCGTGTGTCGCTCGAGCAGGTCGATGGCCGGCAGGAACCGTGCTCTCTGCAAGCCGTCGCGATACAGCGACCCCGGCGCCAGATTGGAGGTCGCGACCAGCACCACGCCCCGCCGGAACAAGGCCGCCAGCAGCCCGCCCAGCAGCATGGCGTCGGCGATGTCGGAGACATGGAACTCGTCGAAGCACAGCACCCGGTAACGCCCGGCCCATTCGCGGGCCACGTCGTCGAGCGGATTACGCAGCGATTCGCGCTCGCGGAGTGCGGCGTGCACGCGCGCCATGAAACGGTGGAAATGAATCCGGAACTTGTCCGGGCGCGGCAGTGACTCGTAGAACAGGTCCATGAGCCAGGTCTTGCCGCGCCCGACCCCGCCCCAGATGTACAAGCCCCGCACCGGGGCCGGTGCCCGCCGCAGTCGCGCCACCCAACCCACGCGGCGCGGCGTCGTCAATTCCTGCCACAGGCCATCGAGGACCTCCACCACGGGTCGTTGCGGCGGGTCCGGCTGGTAGTGTCCCGCCTCGATCAGCGATCGGTAGATGGCCAGTGGGCGTTGCGGCACCGAAGCTCAGGTGGTGACCCTGGCTTGCCTGGGGGGCAGGCTGTCACGCACGCCGTTCTTGAGCAGCCCGCGCAGGTCCATCAGGCGCCGATGGAAGAAGTGCCCGGCCTGTTCCATGATGACCAGGTCCGGGGGCAGCTCCAGGGTCTGCGCCCAGTTGCGGATCTCGTCCGCCGGCACGATGTCGTCCTCGTCGCCCTGTATGACCAGCCAGGGGCAGTCCGGTCGCTGCAGTTCGTTGAACTGGTGGCGATTCACGGCGGGCGCGATGGTGATCAGCTGACCCAGCTTCAGGTTCTGCGCAGCCCGCAGGCAGATGTAGGTACCGAAGGAGAAACCGCCCAGCCACAGCGCGTCCCGCGGGCGGGTCTTGCGCACCCATTCGGTGACGGCGAACAGGTCGTCGGTCTCGCCGTAACCATCGTCGAAGGCGCCTTCGCTGGCGCCGACGCCGCGAAAGTTGAAGCGTACGGTTCGCAGGCCCAATTCCCGCATGGCGCGCTCCATGATGGTGACCACCTTGTTGTGCATGCTGCCGCCATGCTGCGGGCCGGGGTGGCACAGGACGATGGTTGCGGGTACCGCCGCTGCGGGCTTGGGCAGGTCGCAGGCGCACTCCAGCCAGCCGGCGGGACCCCGCAGTTGGAAGTCCGCCCGCCGGTCGGGAAAGTCCTCCGGTTGTTGGATGACCTGGCTGATGCGGTGCGCTCCGGAAAATCCGCCGGCGAGCCCGCATCATACCGCAGCATCCCAAGGGCAGGCCAGAAGCGCCCACCGGGCCTGTGATAGGGTGGCGGCATGAACTTCCTGGTGCATTTGCACCTCGCGGCCGGAGACGAGGGCCTGATGATGGGGGCCCTCTTGGGCGATTTCGTGCGCGGGCGCGAGGCGTTGCAGGGCTTTCCGCCCGCCATGCGCGAGGGCATCGTGCTGCACCGCTGGATCGACGGGACAGCCGATGCCGCGGACGAGATCCGCTCGCTACGGGGCACCTTCCCGCGGGAATTCCGTCGTTATGCCGGGATCATCATCGACCTGGCCTTCGACCACGAACTGGCCCGCCGCTGGTCGTCGTTCTCCTCCCAGGGGCTGGCGGAACACGATGCGCAGGTGCGCGCGTTGCTGGCAGCTCATGCCGACCTGGTGCCCGCGCGCCTGGCACGGTTCATGGCGTACGCAGACCGCCGCGGGCTGTTCGCCAGTTACCGCCACGAGGCCGAGATGCTGCACAGCCTGGCGGGCATCGGCACGCGGCTGAGCCGGCCCAATCCGCTGCACCGGGTGGAGGCCGTCTGGCCGGCGCTGCGCCCCGCGGTCGGGGCATGCTTCGAGGCCTACTTTCCCGTGCTTCAGTCGAGGGTGGCCGCCTGGCGCAGGCGCAGGTCCACCAGCACCGGGTCGTGGTCGGAGGCGCCGAGCCAGAACGGCTCCAGTTCCGCGCCCGGCGGGTAACCGGCATTGATGTTGAGGATGCGCGCCATGCGCACGTGCGGGCGCAGGGCCTCCGAGGCAAAGGCGTAATCGAGTGTGCCGGCCTCGCCGCCATAGACGTAGCTGTACTCGGGGCGGAAGCCGCCGGAGGCCGTCAGGTCCTTGAAACCGGCCTCGATGATCGCCTGGATGGGGTCCTCCAGCCGATAGGCGTTCAGATCGCCGAGGATCAGGGCCCGGCCATCGCTGAGCCGGCCAGCGAGTTCGTGTACCCAGGCGCTCAGGCGGCGGGCGGAGTCCACCCGCGTGGCGTTCCAGCAGCCCTGGCCATCGCGCTTGTCGGCGTCGGGGCCGTCGGCGGGGCAGCCGCCCTTGGACTTGAAATGGTTGGCCACCACCAGGAAGGCCAGCCCGGACGCCCGGTGCCGGAAGCTCTGCGCCAGCGGTTGGCGGCTGCGGCGGTTGAACACGCCGCCGGGGAGCACCTGGGGAGGCCCTTCCGGTTCCAGCAGGTCGCTGCGGTAGAGCAGGCCGACGGTGATGATGGCGTTGCCGATCGGCGCGCCTCCATGCGGGTCGATGACGGCCCAGGGTGTGCCCTCCGGACCCGCCAGGTCGGCGCGCAGGTCCAGGATGGCGCTGCCCGGTCCGAAGCCGTCGTTTTCCAGTTCGCTCACGGCCAGCAGCTGCGGCTGGACATGCCGGAACAGCCCCGCCAGCCGCTCGCGCTGGTCCGCAAACGCTTCCGCGCTGCGCGCGCCGCGCGCCCCCGGAAACCCGCCGCCCTGGCCGTCACCATTGAAGTAGTTCAGCAGGTTGAGCCCCAGCACGCGCACTTCGTCCTCGCCAGGCGGCGGCACCCGGTAGATCGGCATGGGCACCGCCGGCAGCGCGGCGGAAAGGTGCAGCACGTGACCCTTCCGGTCCTCGCCCAGCACACCCTGCGCCGCCAGCACGCTGGTGCCCACCGCCACCGGGCCGGGCTCGTAGGGTCCCAGTTCGACGTACAGCAGTCGATCGCGGTTGGCGCGGCGCTGCTCGCGCGCCTCGGCGCCCGGACGCGCCACCTCCGTGGGGGCCGGCAGGAATTCGTTCTGGCTGATGCCCAGGCGGCCCTGCGCGAGCGGGTAGACATCGGTCACCGAAAGCGGCTGCTGCAGCATCAGGTGCATGCCTTCCAGGGCCTCCCGCGCGGGCCTGTCCATCGGCAGGCGGGCGTCGCTGATGGGTGGCGGGATGCCCTGCTCGCAGCGGCGGTAGCCCCGCAGGTCGGTGAGTGCCGTGAGGCTGCCGTCATCCGTCCCGAGTTCCGCCACTTCACCGGCCACCACGATCCGGTCGCCGGGGTTCACCGTGGCGGCCAGCTCGCCATCATCCACGTACAGCCCGTCGGAGGTCGACACCAGGCCATCGGGCGGCAGGTCTTCAAGGAACAGGCCCCGGCCGGGCAGCACCAGTGTCACCACGCTGCGGACCGATACCCGCTCGCCTTCCATCGGCGAACGCAGGGCCTCACCCTGGATGGCCGCCACCGGTGTCACCGCGCCCGCACAGTCGGCTTGCGGCAGCAGCGGCAGCGGTTCCGCAGAACCGCAGCCGCCCAGCCAGGCGGCAATGCAAAAAAACGCCGCGAGCAGCGGCGTTTCGATGGGTGGCCGGCGGCAGTCCATCACTGGGCCAGCATGTGCTCCACGGCGGCCTGGACCTCCTCGTCGGACAGATCCATGCGCCCGCCCTTGGCCGGCATGATGCCGATGCCGTTGATGGCGTTGGCGACCAGGACGTCGGCGCCCTTGGCGACCCGCTCCGCCCAGGCATCCGTGCCCGGCACGGGGGCGCCTGCGGCGCCGGTCATGTGGCAGGCCATGCACACCTGGGAGTAGATGCCGGCGCCGTCGATGTCCGGGCTGGCCGGGGCGCTGGCCTCGGCGGCCACCTCGACCGCTGCGGCCGGTTGCGGAGCCGGCGCGGGCAGCTCGGTTCGCACCGCACCCACCGGCTGGATGCGGGCCGTCGCCAGCGCCAGCCGGCTGGGGTTCTCGTCCAGTTCTTCCGGCTTTTCGTTGAAGGTGGCAATGACGATCAGCAGGACGGTGACGATGATCAGCCCCGCGATGATGCCGCTGAATCGCTGCATGAAAACCTTGTCGCTGTCGCCCATGTCTTCTCTCGCTTCGGTTGTTGGTCACCCATGATATGGGGCGTTCGGGGGCGCCCCAAAAGGGGCCTCATTATAGGCCTTCGGCGGGGGCCCAGGAAGGCGGCGCGCGTTTACTTGGTGGGTACAAAGCCGCTAAACTACGCGGCCCGGATGGCGCGGACGCCGCCCCGCCTTCCCGCGGGGCGCGGCGGTCCGCACGAACCGGTTCACGGGCGCCCGTAGCTCAGCTGGATAGAGTGCTGCCCTCCGAAGGCAGAGGTCACAGGTTAGGTTCGAATCCTGTCGGGCGCGCCACACAGCATAAAGGCCACCATGAGGTGGCCTTTATGCTGTGTGGGATGCCCGTAGCAGTGTCTGGACTGGTGAATCGGAGATTCGCCCGAGGTTCGACAAATCGGCAGGATGGCCGATTTGGACGCATGAACGATATGAATGCGCCCGCAGGGCGAGCGCCAGGGATGGCGCGAGTCAATCCTGTCGGGCGCGCCAAACAAATAAACGGGTTACGTGTATTGCGCGTAGCCCGTTTTAGTTTCGGGGTGCATGGGGGGTGTTATTGGG
>JABAHR010002312.1_pt2 | contig 26806 bp, 29 predicted proteins | sample 7062101 | NCBI WGS metagenome assembly JABAHR01 (sample SAMN14534553, study PRJNA622989) | marine sediment metagenome | biome: marine biome [ENVO:00000428]; feature: marine pelagic biome [ENVO:01000023]; material: deep marine sediment [ENVO:00002113] | place: India: Gulf of Kutch | collected...
ACGGCGGGGCTCGACCCTGTCGCCGCCACCGAGTTCGACGAACTGGTCAATTACCTGGCCGGCAACCTCGACCTCACCGTGATGATGATCACCCACGACATGGACAGCCTCTTCGGCACCTGCGACCGTATCGCCGTGCTGGTCGACGGAGGCGCTATAGTAGGGACGGCGGACGAGGTTCTCGAGTCCGGGCACCCGTGGATCGAGTCCTACTTCGGCGTGCCGCGTGCGCGCCGGGCATATTCCGAATTCGGAGGCCGCAAGCGTGGGTAGCAAGAACTTCATCGTCGGCCTGTTCGTGGCCACGGCGTTGGCGATATTCCTCGGGGCCTCGATCTGGCTGGCCGGCCAGCAGGGCGGCCGGGCGACGGTGACCTATTCCATGTTTTTCGAGAAAGACGTGTCGGGCCTGATGCTCGGCGGCCCCGTGTATTACCTCGGCGTCGAAGTCGGCAACGTGACCCGCATGGAGATCATACTGGGCGACCCCATGAGCGTGCGCGTGGACATCGAGGTACTGGAAAACACGCCGGTGGATACCGGCACCTCGGCCAGCCTGGCATTCCAGGGCATCACGGGTGTTGCGGTCATCAACCTGGTGGGCGATCCGGGCATGAATCTGCCGCTCAAAACGCCGCCCGGTCACGAATACCCGGTCATCGAGGTGCGCGATACGGGGTTGGCGGCCGTGCTGTCCGATGCCCCCGCCATCGTGGAAAAGCTCAACAACCTGCTGGATCAGGCCAATGCGCTGATCGGCGAGGGCAACCGAAGCCGGGTCGCCAGGACACTGCAGAACATCGACTCGCTATCCGGCTCCCTGGCTGCCCGGGAAGAGTCGTTCGCCGAATTGCCGGATTCGCTGAACCGGACCCTGGCCGACATCAGGGACAGCCTGCAAAGCGTGCAGGAAGCCATCGGCGATATGCGGCCGGGGCTGGCTTCAACGGTCGCCAACCTGGAACAGCTCAGCACCAGCCTGGGGAGCCTGGCCGCGCGCCTGGACCGCTGGACCGCTGAGAACAGTGCCGACATGCAGGATTTCATGTCAGGCGGACTCGGCCAGGTGCCGGAACTGGTCGGCGAGGCGCGGGAGGCCCTGCGGGAGATCGAAAAACTGTTGCGTGAACTGCGCGAGGATCCGTCCAGCCTGATCTACCAGCCGGACGAGGACCCCGTCGTGGTGGACCAGTGAGACCGATATGAACGTATTCAAACGGAACCTTGCATGCCTGTCTCTGGCCCTCGCCCAGGCGTTGGCGCTGAGCGCCTGTGGCGGCCTGCTGACCGCCGATCGGGCGCCCGAGACCACCTGGTGGCTTGCCCCGTTGGCGGGTAATACACATTCGGAAGCGCCGGCCGGATCACTGGACCTGGAACTGGACGTGGTGCCTGGCCTGGACACGGACCGGATACTGACGATCGACGGCGCCGCGCGCCTGAACCACTTTGCAGGAGCGCGCTGGCCCGACAACCTGCCGGACGTGTTGCATTCCGTGTTGCGAAGAAACCTCGAACCCACGGTGCCAAACGGCGCTGATTGCCGCCTCCACCTGGAGGTCCGTGAATATTTCGCCGGGCTGGATGATGACGGAGACGTGGATGCTGTTCGCCTGGACCTTACCGCCGAAAAGGACTGCGGCGGAGGTGGTCGGGCGTTCCGCATAAAGCGGTCGAGCCCGGCGCTCGGGCCCGGGATGCAGGGTATCGTGGCTGCATTCCAGCAGGTTCTGGATGATGCGACGCGTGAACTGTCCGATGAGCTTTCGGATTAACCGGGAAGTGGGTGAACGCATTGCCAGGGATAGTCGAAACCCGCGTACCGATCGTGGAATAATCGCAACCAGGGAAACAACGGCAAACTGATCCATGGCGCTGCTCATCACCTACGTCCTGTTCGCACTGGTGTTCTCCTTCCTGTGTTCCATCGCCGAGGCGGTGATCCTGAGCGTCACACCGGCCTACACCGCAGTGCTGGAAAACGAGGGACGGCCCTCCGGCCCGTTGATGCGCACACTCAAGTCGGATATCAACAAGCCCCTGGCCGCCATACTCACGCTCAACACCATTGCCCACACGGTGGGCGCGGCGGGCGCCGGCGCCCAGGCGGCCGTCGTTTTCGGCAGCGCCTACCTGGGCGTGGCTTCCGCCGTGCTGACGCTGCTGATCCTGGTTTTTTCCGAGATCATCCCGAAAACCCTGGGGGCACACTACTGGCGCAGCCTGGCGCCCGTCACCGCGCATGGTCTCCGGCTCCTGGTCTGGCTGCTGTACCCCTTCGTGGTGATGTCGGAGAAAATTACCGGCGGAATGACCGAGGGGAACACCCTGAGCGGTTTCAGTCGCGGAGAACTGACAGCCATGGCTGAGCTGAGCGTCGAGGAGGGCGTGCTGGCCGAGCGGGAACTCACAATCCTCAAGAACCTGCTGCACCTGCGCCACACCCGCGTGCAGGACGTGATGACACCGCGCACCGTGCTGTTCTCGGTTCCCGCGACCATCACCGTGGAGCAGTTCTTCCACCAGCACGACCACGCGCCGTTCTCGCGCATCCCCATCTTTGGGGACGACCCGGACCAGGTGGACGGATTCGTGTTGCGCGGGGACATCATGCTGGCGCAGGCGCGCGGCAACGGGCACAGCCTGCTGTCGAACTACCGCCGGGAGATGCCGGTGGTGCCGGAGTCGATCTCGCTGGCCCGGGCCTTCAACGAGTTGTTGCGCCAGAAGTCGCACATCGGCCTGGTGGTGGACGAGTACGGCGACCTGCAGGGCATACTGACATTGGAAGACGTCTTCGAAACCCTGCTGGGGCTGGAGATCGTGGACGAAAGCGACGACACCGTCGATATGCAGGAACTGGCGCGCAAGAAGTGGAGACGCAGGGCCGAGGAGATCGGCTTCGATTCCGACGAATCGGACCCATCGAACGCCAGGCGGGGGGACTGATCCCGGGCGGTGGGCCGGATAAGGCCTTCCGAAGCTTCCATTCTGTTTCGGGGGCGGTTCGTTCGAAGGTCAAGCGGTCCCGGTGACCGCTCCGGAACCTGCCCCGGGTTCATTACTCGTACCTGAGCGCGTCGATCGGGTCCAGTTGCGCCGCCTTGGCAGCCGGGACGATACCGAACACCACGCCGACCGCGGCGCAGAAACCAAAGCTGAGCAGTACCGCCCACAGCGGCACGTGCGCGGCCGGGAACCCGGGCAGCATTGCCGAGACCATGGCCCCCAGCCCGTAGCCGATGGCCACGCCCAGCAACCCGCCGATCATGCACAGCGTCAGCGCCTCGATCAGGAACTGCAGCAGGATGTCCTGCCGCGTGGCGCCCAGGGCCTTCCGGATGCCGATCTCGCGGGTCCGCTCGGTGACCGAGACCAGCATGATGTTCATGATGCCGATGCCGCCNNACCGCGGTGATGGTGTTGATGACGGTGTTGAAGGACGCCGTCAGCTGCTCTGCAGTCTGCACCCGGAAGTCGTCCGGCTCGCCGGATTTCAGCCCGTGCTCCTGGCGCAGCACCCGGCGGATGCGATCCTTGACCTCATCCTGCCGGTTCAGGTCGTCCACCAGCAACTGTATCTGGATGTCCAGGTCCCGCGAGGTGCCCATGATCCGCTTTGCCGTGCCGTAGGGGATCAGGACGAAATCGTCCTGCGAGAAGCCCAGCAATTCGCCGCGCTTCTCGATGACGCCCACGATCTTGCACCACTCGCTGCCGATGCGGAAGAACTCGCCGATGGAGTCCTCCGGCATCTTGAGGTTCTCGATGATATCCACCCCGACCGCGCAGACCAGCCGCCGCCGCTGATCGTCCTCGCGCGTGAAAAAGCGGCCTTCCTGGGGGTATACGCTGTTGACCTCGAGGTAGCTGGGACCGATGCCGAACACCTGCGAAAAGGCGGTCTGCGCCCGGTAGGAGATCTGCCCCCGGCGGCCGGTCTGGGTGAACAGGATGGGCGTGATGTGGGAGATGCCCTCGACGCGTTCCGAGATGGCCTGCATGTCGCTGTCGCGCAGCTTGGCCAGCCGCCCCTGCAACTGCTGTTTGAACGGGGTGTAGGAGCGGACGGTCAGGGAATTGCTGCCGAGGCCGGCGAACTGCGCATTGATGGTGTAGGAAAGCCCCTGCACGATGGACACCACGGCGATGACCGAGGTCACGCCGATGATGATGCCCAGCGAGGTCAGAATGGAGCGGAAGCCGTGCGCCCGGATGGACTCCAGGGCGGAACGGACGCTTTCCAGAAACATGTACATCAACGGGCCCCGGCCCTTCGGGCCTGTCGGTCGTCGGCCGCGATCCGGCCGTCCTCGAGCCGGATGATGCGGTCGCAATGCGCGGCGATGTCCGGCTCGTGGGTCACCATGATGATGGTCTGGCCGTCGTCGTGCAGCTGGTCGATCAGGGCCATGATTTCCTGGCTGGTCCTGCTGTCGAGGTTGCCGGTCGGTTCGTCGGCCAGCAGGATGGCGGGATTGCCGACCAGCGCGCGGGCGATCGCCACGCGCTGGCGCTGCCCGCCGGACAACTGGTTGGGCCGGGAATCCAGGCGGTCGCCCAGGCCGACCCGGTCCAGCGACTCGGCCGCGATTCGCCTGCGCTCGGCGCGCGGGATGCCGCGGTAGACCAGCGGCTGCATGACGTTCTTGAGGGCCGAGGCGCGCGCGAGCAGGTTGAAGCTCTGGAACACGAAGCCGATCTCCCGGTTGCGTGCACGGGCCAGTTCCGCCTCGTTCATGTCGTTGACGTGGGTCCCGTTGAGCAGATAGTCGCCCTGCGTGGCGCGGTCCAGGCAGCCGATGATGTTCATCATGGTGGATTTGCCCGAACCGGAGGCGCCGACGATTGCGACGTATTCGTTGCGCCGGATATCCACGTCCACCCCGCCCAGGGCATGAAGCACCTGGTCGCCCATCTCGTAGGTGCGGTAGACGTTGCGGAACGTGATGACCGTCCCGTTGTCAGGCGCCGGGGTCGTCAATCGTCTTCGTCCTCGTCCTCGTCGGACTCTTCCAGTTCCTCGACGGTGTCGCCGTCGGCCAGGTCGCGCAGGGTGCGGAACGGTCCGGTGACGACCGTTTCACCCTCGTCCAGGCCTGACAGGACCTCCTGGTCCTCGTCGCTGGAGATACCGATCTCGATGTCCTTGCGCACCGCCTTGCCGTCTTCGACGGCGAACACGTAGGGCTGTTCCGCCTCGCCTTCGGCCTCCTCGCTGAGGTCTTCGTCGAAAAGCACGGCGGCCAGGGGCACGGCCAGCGTCTCTTCCGAGGTCTCGGTGTAGATGTCGGCGCGCACGCTCATGCCCGGCCGCACCAGCACCTCGTCCTGCTCGTCCAGCAGGATCTTGACCAGGAAGGACAGGTTGGCCTGGCCGGGCGCCTGCCGGGCCACCGAGGCGATCTGTTGCACCGTGCCGGACAACGGGGTGTCCGGATGGGCGGCCGGGAACACGTCCGCGCTCTGGCCGAGGCGCACCGTGGCGATATCGGCCTCGTCCACCAGCACCTCGGTAAGCGACTCGGAGGGGTCGGCGATGACCATCATGGTGGAGCCGGGAATATTCGTCGTGCCGGCGATCACGGTCTCGCCGACCTTGATGTCGATCTGGATCACGATGCCGTCGATGGGTGAGCGGATCCGCGTCTTGTCCAGCAATTCCGCCGACTGGTCCAGCGCGGCCTCGGCCTGGGTCAGTGACTCCTGCAGCGACGCCAGGTCCACGCTGGCCAGGGCAAGCTCGTTCTCGAGCAGTTCGAAGCTGTCCTCGTCCACGAGGTTGGCGGCGAACAGGGCCTTCTGGCGCTCGAAGCGGTCCTCGAGGTTTTCGATCATGAGCTTCTGGCGGTCGATGGCGATCCGCGCCATGCGCACCCGGGCCTCGGCCTGGTCCACCTGCGCCTGGTAGGACTCCGGGTCCAGCGTGATGAGCATGTCGCCCTTTCTCACGTGGTCGGCCTCCTCGACGTGCAGTTCGACGACCTGGCCGATCACCTCGGAACGCAGTTGCACCTGCTCACGGAAAGCCAGCGTGCCGGAAGCCAGGATGGAACTGCGGATCAATTTCAGCTCAACCTGCTGCATCTCGACTTCGCGGGCGTCGCTGCCCCCGGTGAATTTCGACACCAGGGGCAGCCCCACCAACAGTACTGCCAGGCCGGCAAAGATCAGTATTTTTTTCATTGTCCGTTACCGCTTGAACGGCGCAGGCGTCAGATGAACATGGCCCAGATGCCGAATATCAACGCCCAGGGCAGCACCGCGATAATCGTGGATTTCACCATGGGCGCACCCGTCCAGCGCGCGTAGCCGATACTCATCAGCGCCAGTGTCCAGAAATTGACCAGGGACAGAGAACTGGCCCAGGTGAACCAGGGTTCGCCGGGCCGGGCGTGGACCAGCAGCGAGTTCAGTGACAGCGGTTGCATGTCGGCCTGCGAAAGCTGGTTGTTGTCCGCCATCAGGATGACGACGAGGGCGGCCAGCGTGCCGAAGATACCCACGAACGCCGTCCAGGCGCTGAATGAAAACCACTGGCCCCAGCCGATCTCGGCGCCCGTGGTCAGCTTGTTGGCCAGGTGCAGGTAGGTCGCCTGGATGGTGTAGATCACCAGGGTCACCAGGACGATGGCGATCAGCGTGGTCATCAGGGTGCGGCCGGGCTGCATGAACTGGCGGATGCCTTCCGCGCGTTCGGCCCGTACCTCGGCCGGCTGCTGGCGGATCGTCTCCTCGATCAGCCAGGGGAAATCCACCCAGTTGTAATAGAAGTACATCAGGCCCGCCGCGGCCAGTATGCTGATCAACAGTGGCCACCACAGCCACTTCGTGTTGGGCTTGACGGCTTCCAGCGCCTTGCCGGGCGAGGCGATGATGTCCACCAGCGCATTGAAGACGGTATACGGCTTGTCGTTCATGGAAGTTCTCCCTCTGAGGCAGGCGGTCGCACGAGCGTGCCGGTCCGCCCATCGACTTATGACCACGGCTGAATATCCATCATTCCGGCGTTTCGCAACAGGGCCAAAAGTCCCCCATCGTTGATCCATGTCATGAAGCGGGGTGTTTGGTCCCCCGCTCGCGAAATCAGCCGTCCCCGGCGGGTTTGGCAAACCTGAATCGACGCGGCCGGGCCGCGTTTTCCCAGCCGGCGGCGTCCATGACGATGGAGCGGGTCAGCGACCCGGCGTTGAAAGCCACCCGCCCGCCCGCGCCCACGTCCACGTCGGCGTAGAGTTCGAAGGGCAGGATCGGCTCGCCGAAGGGCGGCACGGCGCCCGGCACGAGGCCGACCAGGTCCCGCAGTTCCTCCACGGTCGCGAACCGGGATCTACGGCAGCCCAGGTGGCGCCGGATCGCGCCGGAATCCAGCCGCCTGTCGGCCGGCAACACGAACAGGCGGAACACCTCGTCGGTGCGCAGCAGCAAGGCCTTGGCCCCGACGCTGAGGTCCTCGCCCCGCGCCGCCGCGGACTCCTCTGAAGTCCGGGTCGGCGGATGCCCGATCTCCCGGTATGCGATCCCCGCTTCTGCCAGGTGCTCGCGAATCCGCGCCAGCACGTCGTCGTTCGTGTTTCCATGCGTCGTCACGGCCCATTCCCCAATAGTTCCCTGATTGCCGTCAGGCTGGTGCGGTAGTCCCGGTAGTCGAGCGGCACGTGGGGAAATCCCCCATGTATCTCCAGGACCAGGGCCGGGAAGCCGGGCACCTGCCATTGGCGTGCCCGGTCCACCTGCACCAGCAGTTCACGGTGGATCCCCGGTGACAGCAGGTCCACCACGAACCGTCCCGGGTCCAGATCAAGCTCGTCGGCCAGCACGACGAGGGTCTCGTTGTCCGAGGGATTCATGGCGCGGAGGTAGTAGGCCTGCTGGATGGCCAGGATCATGTCTTCCTCGCGGTCCTGCCGGGCGGCCGCCAGCACCGCGCGGCAGGCGGGATAGGTTGAGCGGCGCGGCGCGCACCGGTCCCAGAATGCGAAATTGAACTCGGTGCCCAGGGTTTCGGCGATCCTGCGCCAGTGGCCCCTGATGGAGCTGCGCATCTCTTCCGGCATGGGTTCGTCGTTGTCCGGCGCCAGGCCGCCGAGCACGTTGCTCGCGGAAACGGTTTCCGGCAGGGCTCTTCGCAGGCGTTCCCAGGTCGGGCGGTAACCCCAGCACCAGGAGCACATGGGGTCGTGCACGTAATGCAAGGTAGTGCGAAGAGCGGCGGTTTCCCTGTGCACGCGGCTACCTCCGGGGAACGAATGCCGTTATTGTAGAAATATTTCTCCGGGAATGCCGGTCAATTGCGAGACGTTAACCAATGGAAACCCTGGAAAAGCGAACATGTTGATCAGGAAAGCGCCGGACATCCGTCCCTCTGAAATCACTGACGAATCCGTGTACCTGGGCCGCAGGCGGTTCCTCGCCGAGGCAGGCCTCGTTGCGGCCGGCATGGTCGGTTCGGCCCCGGCTCTGGCGGCCCTGGCTGATGCACGGGAAGCGACCGGCCAGCGGTTGCAGAACATCCGGGAGTCCGAATTCAGCACGGACCAACCGCCGAACTCCTGGGCGGACATCACCACCTACAACAATTACTACGAATTCGGCACCGACAAGGCGGATCCGGCCAGGAACGCCGGCGACCTGGTGACCAGGCCGTGGAAGGTGGAGGTCTCTGGCGAGTGCGCCAGGCCCGGCGCTTACGACTACGAGGACATCGTCGGCCCGCATGCGCTGGAAGAGCGTATCTATCGCCTGCGCTGCGTGGAGGCGTGGTCCATGGTCGTGCCATGGGTGGGCATTCCGCTGGGCGACATCCTGAAGCGCTTCGAGCCCGGCTCGGACGCGAAATACGTGCGCTTCAAGACGCTCCATGACCCGGTGCAGATGCCCGGGCAGCGGCGCGGCGTCCTCGACTGGCCCTACGTGGAGGGACTGACGATCGCGGAGGCCATGCACCCGCTGACCCTGATGGCGGTGGGCGTTTACGGGCGCGTGCTGCCCAACCAGAACGGCGCACCCATGCGCCTGGTCGTGCCGTGGAAGTACGGCTTCAAGTCCATCAAGGCGATCAACTCGATCGAGTTTACCCGCCGCCGCCCGCGTACCAGCTGGGAAATTGCCGCGCCGCGGGAGTACGGCTTCTATGCGAACGTCAACCCCGAGGTGGACCATCCCCGCTGGAGCCAGGCCAGGGAGCGGGTCATCGGCGCCAGCATCTTTGCGCCGAAGAAGGAAACCCTGATGTTCAACGGCTACGGCGAGCAGGTCGCGCAGCTTTACACCGGCCTCGACCTGCGCCGGAACTTCTAGCGGGCTCCGGGAGCAATTCGTGGTGAATTTCGGCTCCAGGGGATTCGTGCGCCTGCTCAAGGCGCCGGTCTGGCTGCTGTGCCTGGCGCCGCTGGTGCTCATCACACTCGGCGCCTTCGGCGTGGGTGGTTTTTCGCTGGGCGCCAACCCGGTCGAGGAGATGCTGCACCGACTGGGCAAGTGGGGGCTGAAACTCCTGCTGGTCACGCTGGCCGTCACGCCCCTGCGGCATTGGACCGGCTGGGCCTGGCTGATCTCGTTCCGGCGCCTGCTGGGCCTGTTCGCCTTTTTCTACGTCCTGCTGCATTTCACGGTCTACCTGGTGCTGGACCGGGCGCTGGACCTGGCCACCATCGCCGAAGACATCCTGGAACGGCCCTACATCACCATTGGGATGGCGGCTCTGGTGCTGCTGGTTCCGCTGGCCGCAACCTCGACGCGGGGCATGATGCGCCGCCTGGGCCGGCGCTGGAAGAGCCTGCACCGCCTGGTGTACCCGATCGCCATCCTCGGGGTCTGGCACTTTTACTGGCAGGTCAAACTGGACACCCTGGAGCCACTGGTCTACGCGCTGATCCTGGCCTTCTTGCTGGGTGTCCGGGTGTTTTGGCGCCTGCGGCCCGGGGCTTCGCGCTGATTGCGGCCACGACCCCGGAAAAGCGGATGCAAGGCCGCCGCGGAGTGTCTTAAAATGTGGATTCCCCCATGCAGGAAGAAACCATGTTCCGTGTTCTGTATGCACCGGCCGCCGCGCTACTCCTGGTTGCGGCCACCCAGGTCCTGGCGCAGGACGACCTCCGTATCAGGGCCTCCCAGGCCGGAGACTACGTCGGCCAGTTCGCCGAGGTCTGCGGCGTCATCGCCGACACCAATTACGCGAGACGGTCCCGCGGTTCGCCCACTTACCTGAATTTCGACGAGCCGTACCCTGATCATATCTTCACCGCGATCGTGTGGGGCAAGGATCGCAGGTACTTCGATTACAAGCCCGAAGAGCTCAAGGGCCACAAGGCCTGCGTGTACGGCAAGATCGAAACCTACCAGGGCAAGCCGCAGATCATCCTGGTCCGCCCGAACCAGATCGCCTCGGTTCCGCCAAAGGCCCAGACCACGGAAGATACGAAGGAAGATTCCTGAAGGCCACACAAATGAGCAATGCGTCATTGCAGGAGCGCAAGGCCCGGGCGTTCGCCCGGGGCATGGGCAACATCTTTCCGATCTTCGTGGACCACGCCCGCAACGCGGAATTGTGGGACGTGGAAGGCCGGCGTTACATCGATTTCGGCGCGGGCATCGCCGTGTTGAACACCGGCCACTGCCACCCCGACATCGTGGCGGCAGTGAAGGCGCAGGTGGACGCATTCAGCCACACCTGCGTCATGGTCAACCCCTACGCCACGGCGGTGGAACTGGCCGAGCGGCTGAATGAACTGGCGCCGATCGGGGATGCGCGGACCATATTCATGTCAACCGGTGCTGAGGCCATCGAGAACGCCGTCAAAATCGCACGGTACCGGACCGGCCGCCCGGGCGTGATCGCGTTCTCAGGGGCGTTTCACGGGCGCACCAACATGTGCCTGGGACTGACCGGCAAGGTCGTGCCGTACAAGAAAGGATTCGGGCCGTTCCCCCAGGAGATTTACCACGTACCGTTCCCGGCGGAATATCTCGGCATCAGTGCCGCGGACTCCCTGGCGGCGCTGGAGGATCTGTTCAGGTTCGATATCGAGCCCTCGCGCGTTGCGGCGCTCATGATCGAACCGGTGCAGGGCGAGGGCGGCTTCTACCCGGCGCCCGACGGATTCCTCGCCAGCCTCCGCGAATTGTGCGACCGCCACGGAATCCTGCTCATCCTGGACGAGATCCAGACCGGGTTCGCACGCACGGGCAAGATGTTCGCGGCCGAATACGAGGACGTGGAACCGGACATGATGGCCCTGGCAAAAGGCATCGCCGGTGGGTATCCGATCTCGGCGGTGGTCGGGCGGCGCGAGGTCATGGACGCGCCGGATCCGGGTGGCATCGGCAGCACCTACGCGGGTTCGCCACTGGGTTGCGCTGCAGCCCTTGCCGTGCTGGACATCATCGAGCGTGAGGGCTTGTGCGAGCGGGCCAACGAGATCGGTGACCGCCTGCGGACCGGACTGGGGCGATTGGGCGAGCGGTTCCCGGGAAGAATCGGCGACATACGGGGCAGGGGCGCGATGGTCGCCTTCGAGCTTGTCAAAGATGGCGATTCGAACCGGCCCGACGCGGATCTCGCCAAGGCCCTCTCGGCCCGCGCCGGGGAGGCGGGCCTGCTGCTGATCTCCTGCGGCGTGCGCGGCAACGTGATCCGGGTTCTCGTGCCCCTGACCATTCCCTTCGAACACCTGGGCGAAGGCCTTGAGATCCTGGGCGATGTGTTCGCCCGCTGCCTGGACGACTGAAAGGGCAGCCGGCCAGGCGGTTTCGCCGGTCATTGGCCGGGCAGTCGCCGCACCAGCCTGGGGTACCAGGCGGCCTGGGCGATGCCGCGCGCGGCCATGAAGACCAGCACCGCACCCCACAGCCCCGGCAGCCCCCAGGCTTCCGTCATCGGTTGCAGGACCACAAGGTAAACGCCAAAAGCGATGCCCATCGTCACCATCATGGCCGCCGCGGCCGTGGCGCCGATGTAGACGCCGTCGAACTGGTAACACCACACCGCGACCACCGGCAGGGCGATGACCAGCGGCATGATTTCGCCGACGCTGGCCCGGACGGGTTCGATATCGGTGAGCAGCGCGGTGATGAGATCGCCGCCCAGCCAGAACAGGGCGGCGTACACCAGGCTGGCGAGCAATGCCCACCACGATGTCAGCGCGACCCAGCGCCTGAAGCCGGCCCGGTTGTTCTCGCCCCAGGCCTTGCCGGCCAGGGCCTCGGCCGCGTGTGCGAAGCCGTCCAGGCCGAGCGCCATCAGCATCATGTACTGGTTGACCACGTGGCTGGCCGCCATGTCCACCTCGCCGAGCCGCCCGGCCACGCGCATGATGATGGCCAGGGCCGTCATCAGGAACACGGTGCGCACGAAAATGAAGCCGTTGATCACCATCAGGCGCCGGAAGCGGCCAAGCAGCCAGGTTCCCCGTTCGCGCAGCCCGAGCAGCAGGTCCCCGGTGCCCAGCAGGCGGACGACGACCACCAGGCTGGCGATTGCCGCCAGGCACTGCGCAATCAGGGTGCCGAGCGCGACGCCGGGAACACCGAGGCCGAAGCCGACGACGAAGGTCACGTTGAGTATGCCGTTGCTGAGGTTCAGCACCAGTTGCAGCATCAGGACAGCCCGGGTCTTCGCCAGGCCGAACAGTACCCCCGTCACGGCATAGACCAGCAGGCTCGCGGGAGCGGCCCAGATGCGGATCCGGAAGTACTCCGACGTGATGGATGCCACGCCCTCCGGCGGCGCCAGGGCCCGGAGCGAAATCGCGAGGATGGCCTCCTGGAACGCCAGTAACAGGACGCCGAAGCCCAGCGACAGGGCGCAGCTCCGCAGTACTTCCGCGTTCAGTTCAAGCCGGTTGCCCTTTCCCCAGGCCTGGGCAACGAGCCCCGTGGTGCCCATGCGCAGGAAGCCGAATGCCCAGAGCAGATAGTTGAATATCACGCTGCCGAGACCGACAGCCGCCAGGTGGATGGCGCCGGGCAGGTGGCCTATGGCCCAGGTGTCCACCAGTCCGACCAGCGGTGCAGAGGAATTGGCCACGATGGCGGGGCCGGCGATGGACAAAATACGCCGGTGGGTCGAACGCCGGTCAGGCAGGTTTGGCATGTCGCTCATGTCATCTGTCTATCGTATGAATGGCCCTGTGAACCGGGCCCAGGCGTCGTCCCGTGAAGCCAGCAGCATACAGATTTATCTTGGCATGCGCTCGACCGCCGTTGTATCATTCGCGCGCTGCCAGTTGCGGCGAGTGATTGGGTGTTTTACAGGCACAGTTGACACACCAAGGTCCGGCCCGTTCGATCTCCCTTCCCGTTCTGCTACAGCAAGCCCGTCGGTATCGGCGGAATTTTTATCAATACCAAAGTGAGTAATAAAATGTCTGATGCAATTGTCGGAACCGTCAAATGGTTCAATGACGAAAAAGGTTATGGCTTCATCGCGCGCGAAAACGAGCGTGACGTATTCGTGCACTTCCGCCAAATCGTCGGTGAAGGCCGCAAGACCCTGAGGGAAGGTCAGCAGGTGGAGTTCACCATCGGCGAGGGGCAGAAGGGTCCCCAGGCGGAGAACGTCGTACCGCTCTGAGCGAAAAGACAATCCACCGGAAACCCGGCTCGCCCAGGCGGCCGGGTTTTTTTATGCCGCCTCCAGGGCGGCCAGCAGCATTTCGATCAGCTGTTCCGACCGCCCCCGGTACGTGCCGCCGAACAGGTTCATGTGGTTGAGCACGTGGTAAAGCTGGTAGAGCGACCGCCGCGTCTCATAGCCCGGGTCCAGCGGCCATTCCGAGCAGTAGGCCGCGTAAAAACTTTCCGGAAACCCGCCGAACAACTCGGTCATGGCGAGATCGGTTTCGCGATCTCCGAAATACACGGCCGGATCGAAGATCACCGGTTCACCGTGTTGCGTGAAGGCATGGTTTCCAGACCACAGGTCGCCGTGCAGGAGTGACGCCCGGGGGCGGTGGCCCTCGAACAGTTGCGGCAGCGCGCCCAGAAGCCTTTGCCCCTTTTCCTGGAGGCTGCCGCCGTGGCCGTTCCGTGCCGCGGTTTCCAACTGGAATCCCAGCCGGTGCTCGGCGAAGAAATCCGCCCAGCTGTCAGACCACCGATTGACCTGGGGCGTCGAGCCGATGGTGTTGTCCCGGTCCCAGCCGAACTGTTCACGGGTCACGCGGTGCATGGCGGCCAGCCCTCTGCCCAGTGATTCGGTATCGCCTGAATGGCCGAGCGGCAAGTATTCCAGGACCAGGAAGGCGCTGCCGGCCGCGCTGCCCGAGCAGACCGGGCGGGGCACTCGCAGTGTCGCTGAACTCGAAATCTCCGACAGGCCCTCCAGTTCCACCTCGAACATTTCCAGGCGCTCTGCCCGGTTCAGCTTGATGAAGTACGGCCGGCCTGCGAAGTCGGCGCGAATTGAGACATTGATATCGCCGCCGTTGATGCGGCGCGGGTTCGACAGTGCGCCGCGTGCGCCGGTCGCCGAGGCGATGGCCTGCCCGATCGCTGCCGAGGGTATCCCGGTGTCCCGCATCGGCGCCTCCCGCTGACCATTGCGAATCGCGTCCCGTTTATAACACAGCACCGATGGGAAAATTGACCTGCCTCAACTGCCGGTTTGATTTGCATCCGATTATGACTACTATCGGGTAACCTATTGTGTTAATAATCGTGTCAATCCGCGCATCCGCGCGCCGGCGGCTTGTGGCCGGCGGCGCAAAAGCGTAATTTGGGCACATCAACCCATCCCTGCGAGGGTTCAAAGACCATCAACTTCCTGAGGGACAAGTCAATGAAAGTACTGCAAAAAACGATTCTCCTGGCATCGGTCGTGGCGCTGGTGTCAGGCTGTGCGTCCATGGGCGATGGGAGCCGGGCTTATGACTACTGGACCAAGTGTGTGCTGAGCGGAGCAGTGCTTGGCGGCGCCCTGGGCGCGGCCAATGACAGCCAGGCCGTGGGCGGGGCTGCCGCGGGTGCGGCTATCGGTGCGCTGGTTTGTGCGGCGCGCGCCAAGGACGCCGACAACGACGGCGTTCGCGACGACGATGACCGCTGCCCCGGCACTTTTCCGGGCGCGACCGTCGACCAGAACGGCTGTGAACTCGATTTCGACGGTGACGGCGTGGTCGATCGCCTCGACGAGTGCCCCGATACGCCTTCCGGCGTCAACGTCGATAGCCGCGGTTGCGAGCTCGACGATGACGGCGACGGCGTCGTCAACAGCAAGGACCAATGCCCTGGTACGCCGGCCGGCGCGGCAGTCGATGCCGACGGCTGCGAACTGGACAGCGACGGCGATGGCGTCCTGAACAGCAAGGACCAGTGTCCGAACACCGCGCCAGGAACCGCAGTCGACAATAATGGTTGCGACCTGCCGCCGTATTACACCCTCAACGGCGTGTACTTCGAATTCGATTCGGCCAGGCTGACCGCCGACTCCACGGCTGCACTGGACGATGCCCTGGAGATCCTGAACCGGCATGAAGGCCTCGAGGTCGAGATCGCGGGCCACACGGACAGCAAGGGCACCGATGCATACAACCAGAAGCTGTCGGAACGCCGGGCAGACTCGGTCATGCAATACCTCGTGGATCACGGCATCGACGCCGGACTCCTGAGCGCGAAGGGATACGGCGAATCCGAGCCGATCGCGGACAACGCGACGGACGAGGGTCGCGCCAAGAACCGCCGGGTGGAGATGCGCCACAAGTAAGCGGCCGGACAAGGCCTGATACAGGCCCGGCGGGGAGACCCGCCGGGCTTTTTTTGCCGCCGAGTCGCTTGATCCCGGTCAGCGGGTCGGCGGCCGCCGGCGATATGATAGGGGTTCATCACGGATACGAATGAAACCGGGGAACCATCATGGATATCTGGATCGTGGCTGCCGCCATTGGCCTGGTGGGTCTGGCGTACTCGCTTTGGAGGTTCGCCCTACGACCGTCCGGAGGGCGACGGCCGCGGCGTGCCTCGCTGTTCGTGGGCGCCCTTATTCCAGTCGTGTTTGCCGCGCAGTTCTCCTCGCTGCTGTTCGACCTGTTTCCGGGCCTCACGATCGTGGACGTCGCCGCACTCTTCGCCGTGGGCATGGTCAGCGGCTTTTTCCTCGGGGTAGGCGCCGTGCAGGCCGGGATGGAAAATCAGAAGAGGGTTGAATCATGAAAATGCTGTTTGCGGGCGTACTGGTTTTTGCCGTGCTGCACTGGTTGCCGGCCGCGGCGCCTGGTTTCAGGAAGCGCCTGGCCGGCGGCATGGGTGATAACGTCTGGAAGGGCCTGTTCACCCTGCTGATCATCGGCTCGATCACACTCATGGTGGTGGGTTGGCGCTCCTCGGAGGGCGTTGAAATCTACCGCGCTCCGGAATGGGGCTATATCGCGGCGTTCATTTGCATGCTGGCGATGTCCGTCATGTTTTTCGCCCCTTACATGAACACCAACTTCAGGCGCCTGGTGCGGCACTCACAATTGACCGGCATCGTTCTGTTCGGGATCGGTCACCTCGCGGCGGCGGGCAACCTGCGGACCATCGTGCTGTTCGGCGGCCTTGCCGCCTGGGCCTTTCTGGAGATCCTGTTCCTCAACCGCCGCGACGGCGTGTGGGAAAAGCCGGAGCCTGTTTCCCGCGCGGCCGATGTCAGGTTGCTGGTGGCCGGAACCGGGTTTTTCCTGATCTTCCTGTTCATGCACGAGGCCTTTTTCGGCAGCCGGCCGCTGCCCTTCTGAGTGCCCGGAACGCGGGGCCGGCGGATGGCATTCAGCCCCGCCCGCGAGTTCCTTCGGCCAGCCAGGTTTCGCGGTGTAGAATGCCTTGTCTGCAATCGCTTGCGAAGGAAATACCATGGCCAGGATCATAGTCACCGGGGCCAACCGGGGCATCGGGCTGGAGCTGTGCAGGCAACTTGCCGAGCGTGGCGACGAAGTCACGGCGCTGTGCCGGCGCACAAACGACGAACTAGACGCGCTGGGTGTGAGGGTTTTCGATGGAATCGACGTGGATGACGAGGCCGCCCTGAAAGGCCTGGCGGCCCAGTTGCAGGGCGAGCGTTTCGACTGGCTGATCAACAATGCCGGCATCATTGGTCGGGAATCGCTGGATTCGCTGGATTACGAACACATGGAACGACAGTACCGCGTCAATGCCATTGGCCCGGTGCGGGTGACGGCGGCTTTTCTCGGCCTGCTGGGCGAAGGATCCAAGGTCGGGATCATCACCAGCCGCATGGGATCCATCGATGACAATACCTCCGGCGGCTACTACGGGTACCGCATGTCCAAGGCTGCGGTGAATATCGCGGGCAAGAGCCTCAGCATAGACCTGGCGGAACGCGGTATCGCGGTGGGAATCCTGCACCCGGGAATGGTGGCGACGGACATGACCGGGGGCAACGGGGTGCCGGTCGAACATTCGGCCCGCGGCCTGATTAGCAGGATGGATGAACTGAACCTGGCTAATACCGGCACGTTCTGGCACGCCGAGGGACAGCGCCTGCCCTGGTAAAGGTGTGTAACGGCTCAGGCTGTAGGGCGCGATTCGTCATTTCCCGGGTTGCGCGGATAATGGAGAACCCGAACCTGGATCCGGAACCCGGAGTTCGGCTGGCCATTGACCTGGCGGGCGAAGCCGCCCGCACGGCACTGCGCTTCACTCTTCCAGCAAATCCTTGATCAGGCCGTTTACCACGATTTCCGTGTAGCTCACGAGCCCGACAATCCTGCCATCATCAACCACCGGTGCTCGCGAGAGCCCGAAGCGGTGGAAAAGGCGCGTACAGTAGCGGATATCCATATCGGGGTGGACCGACAGCACCGGCTTGGACATGATCTCGTATAGATTGACGCGCTTCGGCGACAAATCCCTGGCCAGGACTTTCTTGGCCATGTCTTTGAACATGACCACACCGTACTCGTCATCCTCGTCCCGCTTGTCCACGATTATCGTTCGGGCATCCGGGTGTTTCATCGCCTTGAGCGCTTCGGCGACGGTTTGCATGCCGTCGGCGACGTCGACCTCGGTCTGCATGACGTCGCGTACGCGTATGATGGAATTCTTCTCGTTCATAGCCGCTCCTCCACGACTTCCGCCAGTTCGGCGATCTGGTGCCGGACGCCGATAGCATCCTCCACGTCCACCTGGAACGCAATCCCCGTGCCGGGGGTTTCGTCGAATTCCCCGGCCTCCGCAACCGTTTCCAGTATCTGCCGGCTCAGATGTTCCTCCGCCAGCAACAGGATCACGTCGACCTGGGCGTCGATGCTCAGGCCGAGAAAGGTCTTGGCAGGATTGACGCCCTCGCCGCGGGCCTGGTTCAGAACCGTGCAGCCTGTGGCGCCCGCCTCCCGTGCCGCGTCCAGTACATCGCGGGTGCGATGGTCCTCGGCCATGATGACGATGAGTTTGAAATGCATTTCGATTACCTCTCAGGAGTTCCAGTTTCGGTTTAGTTGTCGCGCCGCCTACCGTGACGCGCGCGCCATTCGCCCAGTTGCGCGTAGCCCATGACCGCCATCATGGGAAACAGGCTGGCGAACGCGATGAGGCCGAAACCGTCAAGAATGGGGCTGCGGCCGGGAATGGTTTCCGCCAGGCCCAGGCCCAGCGCCGCGATCAGCGGCACGGTGACCGTGGACGTGGTGACGCCGCCGGAATCGTAGGCCAGCGGAATAATGAGTTTCGGGGCCAGGGCGGTCTGGACGATCACCACCACGTAACCGGCGATGATGTACCAGTGCAGAGGTGTGCCGGTGACGATCCGGAACGTGCCCATGGCCACGCCCGCGGCCACGCCGATGGCGACGGCGATGCGCAGGCCGCGCACGGTGACGGTGCCGCCCGATACCGCATGCGCCTTGATGGACACCGCGATGAGGGCGGGCTCGGCGATGGTGGTGGCGAAACCGATGGCGCCTGCAAACACGTACACCCACAGGTAGTCGCGCCAGTCCACCGTCAGCAACTCGGCGGCGCCTTTGCCGTAAATGAATTCGGGCGCGGTCAACTGCACGGCCATGAGCTTGCCAAGCGGAAACAGTGCCAGTTGCAGGCCCTCCAGGAACAGCGTGAGGCCCAGCAGCACGAAGACCAGGCCGGCGATGACGCGCGGCGGATCCTTGATGGGCCGCCGCAGGATCAGGAGCTGGAAGCCGAACAGGATGGCCGCGATCGGCAGCACGTCCCGCAACATGTTCAGGAGCGTGATTCCAAAGTTGCTGACGTCAACCATCAGTCGAGTTGTCCGCTGGTGTGACCGGCGCTTTCTTTTGCCTTTGCACGAGCCAGTGGCTCATTTGTGCATAAGCCATGACCGTCATGATGGGAAAGAGCGCCGTAAATGCGATGAGGCCAAAGCCATCCAGAAGGGGGCTGCGGCCGGGAATGGATTCTGCCAGCCCCAGGCCCAGCGCTGCAACGAGCGGTACCGTGACGGTGGAAGTGGTGACCCCGCCGGAGTCGTATGCGAGGGCTATGATCGATTTCGGGGCCAGCGTTGTCTGGATGATGACGATGACGTAGCCCGCAATGATGAACCAGTGGATCGGAATGCCCGTGACGATGCGGAAAACTCCCAGGGTGACGCCGGTCGCAGCGCCCAGCGCCACGGCGATCCTCAGCTTGAGCACGGTGATGGTGCCGCCGGACACCAGTTTGGCTTTCATGGCCACTGCCATCAGCGCGGGTTCGGCGATTGTTGTGGAAAAACCGATGGCCGCCGCAAAGGCGTACACCCAGATGTAATCCTCCCAGGCCAGCATCCAGGCTTCGCTGGTTGCTTCGCCGTAGACGAAACTTGATTCCGTCAACTGCTTCGCCATCAGCCGTCCGAGCGGGAACAGGGCCAATTGCAGGCCTTCAAGGAACAGCGTCAGACCCGCCAAGACGAAGATCAGGCCGGCGAGAACCCGCGGAGGGTTTTTGATTGGCCGGCGCAGAATCAGGACCTGGAAGCCGAACAGGATGACCGCGATCGGCAGCACGTCGCGCAGCATGAGCAGCAGGGTGTAGCCGAAGCTGAGCGTGCCTTCGATCATACGACCATCCCGTAGCCCATGACGAAGATCATGGGGGTCAGCGAGGCGAAGGCGATCAGCCCGAACCCGTCGATCAGCGGATCCCGGCCGCGGATACTGCTGGCGAGCCCGATTCCCAGGGCGGCGACCAGTGGCACCGTCACGGTGGAGGTCGTCACGCCGCCCGAGTCATAGGCGATGCCGATGATCTCCGGCGGGGCGAGCATGGTCATGACCACCACGCCGAGATAGCCGCCGATGATCAGGTACTGGATCGGCCAGCCCTTGAGAATGCGGAATACGCCGACCACCAGCGCCAGCCCGACCGACAGGGCGACGGTCAGCCGCAAACCCAGTGCATAGGACGCTAGCGACGCCTCTCCCGATTCGATCATGCCGCCGCCCGCGGCGACGTTCGCGGCCTCGTCGGCGATGGCGATCAGGGCGGGTTCGGCCACCGTGGTTCCGAATCCCAGCGTGAAGGCGAATACCAGCAGCAGCCACAGCTTGCCTTTCCGCACGAAACTGTGGGCCATTTCCTCCCCGATGGGGAACAGCGCCATCTCGAGGCCCCTGACAAACAGCGCGAGGCCCGCCACTACCATCAGCGCACCCCAGAAAATCTGGGTCATGTTGGGAATGGGTTGGCGCAGCACCACCACCTGGAAGAACCCGATCACCAGGATGATGGGCAGCAGGGCCAGGAAGCTGTCTTTCAGCGACCCGAACGCCCTGGCGCCGGCCTTGCGCAATACCCTGATCAGGTTGGGTTTTTCCTGTTTCAGTGGAAATGGGTGATCATTCGGGTGCATGGCAGGGCGTTGGTCGGTTTCCTCTGGTCCGGGGTCGGGGCCGGTCTGACGAGGGTCCATTATGTCAGCTTCAGGCTGCTCCTGGCATCCCGGTCAGCACGGCGATCTAGCCTGAGTGGCATGTGCGAGGGAAGGGAAGTCCGGGCGACGGGCCACCCCATGACGCAGGCGTTAGCAGTCGGGTTTTTCCACGCCGGGCCCCCGGCCGCCCAAGACCCAGGCCAGGCCGAGGCGGAACGCCTCAGGAACAGCCGAGAAATGCGTCTGGCCCGGCAGGATGCGGGTTTCCAGGAACCAGGGCCGTTGCTGGCGGCTCCGCCACTGGCACATCCATTGCCTGGCGGGCCCGCGAAAGACCTCTGCGTCGAATTCGCCGCTGCTGACGAACAGGCGGGTGACCGGCGCGGGCATGTGGCCCTCTCCCCGCCACTCGAGGTAGAAGGGCAGGTTGCGGTGCAGCGCCGGGTTGCTGGCGATGCGGCCGTGGAAAAGGTCTGGACGGGTCAGGGCGGAATACAGTACGAACTGCCCGCCCAGGGAATGCCCGAACAGGATTCGCCGGTCCGGGTCTGCACGGTACTGTTTCTCGATCCGCGGCAGCAGTTCGGCGGCGAGCATATCCTGGAACTGGCCGGCGCCGCCCCAGAATTCGCGTTCCTGGGAGGGTGCGGTGAAATCGGTTCCGCGCATGTTGCCTTCGCGAAAGGTATCGGCCCCATAGGAAATGCCCACCAGGATGACCCTCGGCGCTTCTTCGCCGAATCGCAGGTAATGATGAGTGGCGGCCAGCAATGGAAAAGTGTTTCCCCCGTCGAGCAGGTACACGGCGGGATAGCGTTCATCGGACTCCGCATAATCCTCCGGCAGATCCACGAAGACATGGAACGGCCGGTCGAGCGTGGTCGAGCTCATGTGGAAATAGTCGACCGCGCCCAGGGCCTGCAGGTTCTCGGATTCCAGGACACCGGCCTTTGCATGGAAGGTCAGGGAGATTACAAGGGCTGCGAGCAGCTGAATGGTTTCCGATTTCATGCCTGCATGTGACACGAGCCCGGCCGGTGGGTTCAATGCCGGACCGGGTGCGGATTTTCAGCGCTTCCATGCCATTGATTTTATTGACTGGTGGGCCTTGTGGGTATACATTGGCCGATCAAGGAATAAGCGCTGAAGCCCGGTTTCGCATGTTTGATGACCGGCCGGGCAAAGCAAGGTTGCTGAGACGCGCAAGGGGAAAAATGCGGAGGGAATCTGATGCTTAACATCAAGCCGGGTACCCGGTTGAGTGCCATCCGGGGACTTTTCATCTCATTGATGGTATTGACTACCGGCCCAGTACATGGCCAGCCGCCGCCATTCGTCGGGGAGATAACCGGCGAGGCCAGCGTCGTGATTTTCGAAAACATGGAAACCCATGAATTCGAATATCGTTATTTCCTGGTGGACCAGGCGTCGCGGTCTGAAACGGAGGTCTTTTTCCAGGGTGGGCCTCCCGCCAGGTTCAGGACGGGTAACGTCGTGCGCCTGCAGGGGAAACCCGCAGCAATGGGCTTCAACGTTCATGCCATGGAGGTGCTGGAGGACCTGTTCACCCCCACGGCTGAATCGGGCGATGGCCCCCAGGAAGACGCAGGTGCTGCCGCACCGTTGGCCAGCGCGGAAACCCGCAACGTGCTGACCCTGCTCGTCGATTTCAACGACGCCTACGTGGACGGCGCGGGCATGAATTACGGCGTCAGCCTGCAGGAAGCCAAAGACAAGATGTTCAATAACACGAAGTCGGTGGCGGGCCTGTACTGGAACGCGTCGCTTGAGACGTTGACCATTCCGCCCGATCCAGACGGTGACGGTATCCAGGACGTGTTCGGGCCATATCAGATCAACGACAGCTACATTGGCGGGGACTCCTCGCAGTGTTCGCCTTCCTCGTGGGTGACCCAGGCTTCCGACGCTTGGATTGCCGCCAATCCCGGGAAGGATATCAGCCTGTACCGGCACCGCTCGCTGATCGTTCCCAATTACTGGGACTGGGGCAACCGGCATTGCGGCTGGGGCGGTGTGGCGCAGCTGGGCTGCGGTTCCTGGTGCTGGGCCGTGAGTGCGGACCCGGATTCGATCCTCCACGGCGTCATCATCCACGAACTGGGGCATAACTTCGGCTTGCATCACGCGCGCACGGACACCAACAACGACGGTTCCACCGACAGCGAGTACGGCGACTCATCGGACATGATGGGTGGCAGCCGAAGCTGGATGAAGTTCAACGCGCCGCATGCCGAGGACAAGGGCTGGATCGATCCGGTGAATTTCGAGATACGAACCATCACGCCTTCCGTTTCGGCGCAGAACTTCGACCTGATCGCCATGGACGAGGAGGTCTGGGACTGGCCGGGCCTGCGCGCCATCAAGGTGGAGCGGACGACCAACACGGATTACTACCTCTCCTACCGGCTGGCAGCGGGCGAATACAACAACGTCGGCTCCGGCTACCGGAACCGGCTCAATATCCACTACGGGTACGACGGCTCCATGGCCACGTACTTCGTGACCACGCTGTCGGCGGGCCAGACCTACAACGACCCCCACAACAACCTGACCATCACGGCCACGGGAGAAATGACAATCACCGGTGCGGCGGGCTCCACGACCGTGATGGGCGTGGAAATCTGCCAGGATGCCTGTTCCTCGATCGCGGCGCCCTCGAACCTGACGGCCACGGCCGCAGGCACGGATACCATCGACCTGGCCTGGAACGACAACTCGGATAACGAGAACGGGTTCCGCATCGAGCACTCGGACAACGGCAGCAGCTGGGCGTTACTCGACACCGTCGGCGCCGACGGCGTCGTGTACACGCATGGCGGCCTGGGTACGGCCACGACGCACTATTACCGCGTGCAGGCCTATGATTCGACCGACAACTCGGGCTATTCCAACGTGGCGGTGGAGACGACCGATGCCATTCCGCCCAGCGCCAGCTTCACCTGGACGGCCGATTACACCGAGGTGACGTTCACGGACACCTCGGCAGACTCCGATGGCAGCGTGGTCGGATGGAACTGGAGCTTCGGCGACGGGAACAGTTCGTCTGCCCAGAATCCCGTTCACACCTACGCAGCGGGCGACGACTACACGGTCGGCCTGACGGTCACCGACAACCACGGCGCCACCTCGTTCGTCAGCGAACTGATCTCGGTGGATGACCCGCCGTTCGCCGACTTTTACGCAAACGGCGAAAGCACCGTGGGTGGTACCGTGAGCGGCAACTATGTGTCCACCCATGTCGATGATGGGATCGTTGAAACCATCATGGAACGCGAGTCGGGCGGCAAGCCTAGCAAGCGGCACAGCTGGCTGGAGCACCAGTGGACGTTCAGCATCACGGCGGGCGCCGCGGCCACGGTTTACGTGAACGCCTGGCGCAGCGACTCGGGCGAAGGCGATACCTTCGACTTCGACTGGTCCACCAACGGCACGACCTGGAATCCCGGCGCGACCGTCTCGGCCACGTCGGATCCGGGCACGCCACAATCCTTCGGCCTGCCCGGCGGCACCGGCGGCACCGTTTACCTGCGCGTCACGGACTTCGACCAGACACAGGGCAACAGAACCCTGGACGCCGTATACGTCGATGCCCTGCGCATTCGCGTCGAGAACGCCACGGGTGAGCCACCGGAGGCGCCGCCAAGCGGGTTGGGGGCCACGGCATTGTCCTTCGACCAGGTCGAGCTGACCTGGAACGACAACAGCAGCAACGAAACCGGGTTCAAGGTCTATCGTCGCCTGGATGGCGTGGGTGACTACCAACTCGTGGGGCAGGCCGGCGCCAACTCGGACGGCACTGCCATGTACGTGGACAGCTTTGGGTTGACTGGTGACACGGCCTACCAGTACCAGGTCACCGCGTTCAACCTTGTCGGTGAGACTGCACCTTCCGCCCCGGTTTCCGTGACCACGGACGCGGCGCCGGACATCGTGCTGCACACGGCCACTGGCTACAAGGTCAAGGGTCAGCACACGGTGGATCTCGGCTGGAGCACGTCGTCCGTATCGGACATGGACGTCGTGCGCAACGGAAGCGTCGTGGCCACGGTCTCCGGTTTGAACACCCATACCGACAACATCGGCGCCAAGGGCGGTGCGAGCTACGTTTACAAGATCTGTGAAACGGGCAGCACGACCGCCTGCTCCAACGAGGTGACGGTGGTGTTCTGAACCCGCCGGCATGATCGTTGAAAAAGGCCGCGGCAGCCCGCGGCCTTTTTTTACGGATCAGGCAGGTTGCCACGATTCTGTCACATCCGGAGTGTTGAGTGGTGTGCCTGCGTGAGCATCCGGTGCCGTATGGCAGCGGTCAGGCCGGTTGATTGGCGCGGTGCCCAACCGGTCTGCTCCCCGAAGGATTAGGCTTGGGCCGTTCATCGCACGGCGGTGAATCCCGGGCAACAAGGAATTTCCCCGAGTCACCGGCGGGGCGCAGTCGGCGCCGGACGCCATCCGCAAACCCCGGGGCTGGTGATCCGAAACCGGGCGGCCACTCCACCCGGTATCCGGGATGAATTCCACATAAAAATGAAACTGTTGCACAAATTCTCCTGATTTTCCTTTATATTTGGAGGGTAAACAGGCAGGCTACAGAACCTGGCCTGGGCGTTTTCGCTGACGGAGGATGGCCTTGACTCGCATTCTGACCCGATACCTGGCGGCTGTTATGGCCATCTTGGTGCACATGCCCGCCGCGTTGGCGGGGCACATCACGTTGTCCGACGCATTCGACGGCAGCGAAAGCCTGCTACAGGCGCAGCCGGGGACATGCCCGGAAGCGGACATGCTGCGCTACAGGCAGTTTTCGGCCCTGCAGGTCTCGGTCGGCGGCGACTACTCCCTGACGGACCCCACTGACGGCCTGCCCGGAGATATCGTGGTGGCTGTCTACGACGGGAGTTTCGATCCCGGCGATCCTGCGGCCAACCGCATTGCCTCGATCGACGAGGGCCAGTCCGTCTCATTGGCTGCCGGTCGTGATTACATCGTCGTCGTGCAGTCGTACTGCAGCAATGCATCCGGCGTCGCCTTTGCCGTCGCGATTTCTGGCCCCGGCGAGATTACGGGGGCAGACGTCGTGAACTCGCCCGCCCATACCCTTGGTCTGCTGGGCGGTGACGATCCGATGGCCGATTTTTCCGGCACCATGCTTCAGTACGATTTGCATGGACCGGTGCAGGTGCCGCACAACGGGCGCTACTGGTACGCCGACGCATCCTACCTGGACGGCCGCTTCGACATGCGCCTGCTGGTCTACGAGGGGCCGTTCAATCCCGCCGATACATCGGAGAATTTTTATGCCATTGCCGATGACAGCGGTGAGTTCATCCTCGAAAGCGGGAAGGACTACTACTTTGTCGTCGTCCCCTATTCGCAGGGCGCATCCGGCGAGTGGCACTGGGTGCTGTTTCCGCCGGGTCCGCTCCAGTTCAACGCCGGCATGATGGGCGCCTGGGTCAATCTCGACACGCTGGGGCAGGGCATCCTGATCGACGTATTCACCGCCTCAAGGCTGGTGTTCCTGGCCTGGTTCACGTTCGATCTGGAAGCTGATGACGGGTCGGTCACACCGATGATCGGGGGCGCCGGGCAACGCTGGCTGACCGCGTTCGGGACCTACCAGCCAGGAGACTCTTCGGTCTCCATGAGCATAGAAAACACCACGGGCGGCGCCTTCGACAGCTCGTTGCCGGAGCCGGAGCCGAACACCTCCTACGGCACCGGCACTCTCGAATTCAGCGATTGCCTCAACGGTTCGTTCACGTATGACATTCCGGCCGGGCCGGTATTGGGGGTCGTGCCCCTCAACCGGGTGCAGAACGACCACTTCTCGCTGTGCTCGATACTGGGCACCGATGGCCCGGGCGTGATTACGGGGTAATCATTCCTCCAGCAGCGCGTTCACCCTGGCCGCGCAGATGAAGTCGTTTTCGGACAGCCCATCGATGGCGTGCGTGG
>JABAHR010004276.1_pt2 | contig 26764 bp, 28 predicted proteins | sample 7062101 | NCBI WGS metagenome assembly JABAHR01 (sample SAMN14534553, study PRJNA622989) | marine sediment metagenome | biome: marine biome [ENVO:00000428]; feature: marine pelagic biome [ENVO:01000023]; material: deep marine sediment [ENVO:00002113] | place: India: Gulf of Kutch | collected...
AGGCTGCAGCATCGCTCTCGACGACTTCGGAGCAGGGCTCAGTTCATTTGCTTACCTCAAGAACTTCGCCGTCGATACCCTCAAGATCGACGGCAGCTTCATCCGTGACATCTCGAACAACCGAATCTCGGAATCGATGGTCGCCGCCATTACGCAGGTCGCGAAGGTCATGGAACTGGAGACCGTCGCGGAGTATGTCGAGAACGAGAAGACGCGCAGGCTGGTTGCGCAACTCGGGGTGCATTACGCGCAGGGGCACGCAATCGGCAAGCCGGTGCCGCTCGACGACGTGCTGGGAGACCTTTCCGTGCGCGTGAGCACGTCCACCGCCTGAGTCAGAATACGCCGGCCTCCAGGCCGGCTGCCAGGGTCATTCCCAGTTCTTCGCACTCTTCCAGACGAGCTACGTCGAATTTTCCGGCGATCAATACCGGGCTCTGGACTTCCTTTACCGCGAGACCCTTGAGTATCCGCCGCATGCTGGTGATCGCACCGGTTCCGTCGTTGCCGGCACGCACGAAGAGCGCGTAAGGACGGCCGACGATTCTGTCCGAGCACTCGTAGAAGCTGCGATCGAGGAAGTATTTCATCGCGCCGCTCATGTAGCCGAAGTTCTCTGGTGTGCCGAGAATGAACGCGTCGCACCAGAGCAGATCGTCGGCCGTCGCCTCGAGCGCGGCGCGAGTGCGGACTTCGACGTTGGTGATTTCCGGGCTCCGCGCCCCGCGGGTAACCGCTTCCGCCATTTGCGACGTCGAGCCCGATTGCGAGTGATAGACGATCAGCAAGTGTTTCCTGTCAGACATGTCCCCTGCGCAGTTCGAAAAGAGTACAGTTTATCGCGACCCGGGTCGTACTTTCGCTAGACTCTGCTCAATGACTATCGACGAGAACAGGCTGGCGCGGTTGCCGGAGACGTTACGTTCGGCCGCGATCCTGTGGCTGCGACGGTTGGAAGAAATGCAGGGAAGCGCCAGCCTGCCCGCGGATGTCGAGCATCAGCTGCTGAACGTCGTCGCCGTGAGCGAGTTCGCGGGCAACGCGCTGCTCAGGGACTGGGACTACTGGCAGGGCCGGCTCGAGCGCCTGGCGTCGCCACCCGATCCGCGCGAGCTGCGTGTATTCGCTGACGAGACGGGTCGCAGCGATGCAAGCATCGACGAGGTGAAGGCGCGTCTGCGCCGTTTCCGACGTCGTTACATGCTGGGTCTCCTCTGGCGCGAGGTAGCGGGGACGGCAACACTTGCCGAGACGCTCGAAGCTCTCTCGGAACTCGCGGACCAGATGCTCGCCGCTGCCGGCCGATACGCGGACAGCCAGCTCGAGAGACGCTATGGTCGTTTCCGGGATCCTGACGGCGCTTTGATTCCGCTGGTCGTGCTGGCGATGGGCAAGCTGGGCGGCGGCGAACTGAATTTCTCGTCCGACATCGATATCGTATTTCTCTATCCTTCGGACGGAGAAAGCGGCGGGCCGCGCAAGCTGGGTGGCCAGCAATACTTCACGCGACTGTCGCAGATGATCGTCACATTGATGGACGAGCGGACCGCGGACGGCTTTGTGTTCCGGGTCGACACGCGTCTGCGGCCGTTCGGCGATAGCGGGCCGCCGGTCACGAGTTTCGCCGCCCTCGAGTCCTATTTGCTTCAGCACGGCCGGGACTGGGAGCGCTACGCATACATCAAGGCGCGCATCGTCGGGCTGCCGCCGCCGCCCGAGGTAGCAGCCGAACTCTTCGAGCAACTGATCGACCCGTTCGTGTACCGCCGTTACCTTGATTACGGTGTATTCGAATCCCTGCGTGAGATGTATGCGATGATCGCTGCGGAAGTGAAGCGCCGTGACCTGGCCGACAATATCAAGCTAGGACCCGGCGGCATCCGTGAGATCGAATTCATCGTGCAGTCCATGCAGCTTGTCCGTGGCGGCGATCGTGAAGAGCTGCGGCAGTCATCCTTGTTGCGCGTACTGCCGGAACTCGCCGGCGCCCGGGGTCTTGAGGACGCTGCGGTCGATCGTCTTCGGGATGCCTATGTCTTCCTGCGGCGACTCGAGAACTTCATCCAGGCCATCCGCGATCAGCAGGTTCACGACCTGCCGCGGGACAAGGCCGACCGCGAACGGCTGTGCCTGGCAATGGGTTACCGGGACTGGGCGGCGCTTGTACAGGATATCGACGCGCATCGCCGCAACGTCACGCAGGAGTTCGAAGCGATCGCATTCCGCGGTGGGGAAACCAATACCGACGGCGAACTCGAGCGGCGCTTCGAGGTGTTGTGGAAGGGCAGCACTTCGGCACAGGAGTGGGCGCTGGAATTTTCCGCGCAGAAACAAGCCAACGAACTCGCTGAATCGCTTGCGAGTTTTCAGCACGCGCCGTCGACCGTGAAAATCGACTCGATCGCACGTGAGCGGCTTCAGCGTTTCATGCCCCGCCTGCTGGCGCTCGTGGTCCAGTGTGACGAACCGCTGCTCGCGCTCGACAGGACGCTGTCTGTGATCAACCGGATCCTGCGCCGCAGCGCCTACGTATCGCTCCTGAATGAGAACCTGCTCGCCGCGCGCCGACTCGTGCGATTGTGCGAAAGCAGCTCCTACATCGCCGCGCAGATTGCGCGTTTCCCCGTCTTACTCGATGAGCTCCTCGAGCCGCGCGTCGAGACCGAACGGATCGACAAAGCCGAATTCGAGGCCGAGATCGCGAGCCGGTTTGAGCATGTGCGCGAGTCCGACAGTGAGGCCCGAATGGAGACGCTTGCGCAGTTCCAGCGCGCAAGCATGTTTCGTATCGCGGTCGCGGATTTCAGCGGCTCGATGCCCATCATGAAGGTCAGCGACAGCCTGACGTTTCTCGCGGAAGCGGTGCTGGACTACGCGCTCGAATCCGCCTGGCTGGATCTCATAAGCAGGCACGGTGCGCCGCATTACGAAGTCGACGGCCGGCGGCACGCGGCAGGTTTCGGTGTCATCGGCTATGGCAAGCTCGGCGGACTGGAGCTGTCCTACGGTTCCGATCTCGACCTCGTATTCCTGCACGATTCGCGAGGCGACAAGCAGGTGACCGACGGCGATAAACCGCTCGACAACGCCTTGTTCTTCGGGCGCCTAGTACGACGCCTGGTGCATTTCCTGACGACGCAGACCAGTTCGGGTGCGATGTACGAGATCGACACGCGTCTGCGACCGGAGGGCCGCAAGGGAATCCTGGTGACGAGCACCGATGCCTTCGAGCGATACCAGGAGGAGAATGCCTGGACATGGGAGCACCAGGCGCTGCTGCGCGCGCGGCCCGTCGCGGGCAGCGCAACAGTGGCCGGAGACTTCGAGCGAATCCGGGCACAGACGTTGATGTCCCGGGTCCGGCTCGATTCGCTGCGAGATGATGTCGTGTCGATGCGCGCGCGCATGCGCAAGGAACTCGACCGCACGGCGAGCGGGTGCTTCGATCTCAAGAACGGGCTCGGCGGTATTGGCGACATCGAATTCATCGTCCAGTACCTCGTGCTTCAACACGCCGCCCGGTACCCGGCCGTGATTCGCTACAGCGACAACATTCGGCAGATCGCGGCGCTTGCGTCCGTCGGCCTTCTCGACGTGCAGACGGCAGCGCGGCTCCAAAGCGCCTATCGTGAATTCCGGCGGCGACTGCACCATCTTACGCTCAACGATCACCCACCGATCGTCGACGACGGCGAGCTGGCTGGGGAGCGCGAATTCGTTTCCGCGGTCTGGGGGCGGCACCTGGGGACGCAACCGTCGTAGCGGCCGCCGCGGACGACAGCGTATAATTGCGCGAACTCCAACGAGAGCAACGGATTATCCAGTAGTGGCGAGAGCAGGCACAGTCGATCAGAACCTGGTACCCGCGAATGCCGAGCACCGCTACACGGTGCGGCGGAAGGACCTGCCTTTGTCGTGCCCGATGCCGGGCATGTACCTGTGGAATTCGCATCCCAAGGTCTACCTGCCGGTGCAGGAAACCGGCGAGGCAGTGTGCCCCTATTGCGGCGCGGAATACCGTCTCGAGACGCAGGACTGACGCAGGCCGGTGAGGAACTGAGCCATGTACGTAGTGACCGGCGGCGCCGGCTTCATCGGCAGCAACCTCGTTCGCGCCCTCATCGCGCGCGGACACGATGACGTCATCGTCGTCGATGACCTGGAAGACGGCCACAAGTTCGTGAATATCGCGGCCCAGCCGATCGCCGATTACGTCGATAAGGACGAGTTCATTGCGCGCCTCGACACCGATACCGCATTAGCCACCTCGCTGACAGCGATCCTGCATCAGGGCGCGTGTTCTGCGACGACGGAGTGGGACGGTCGCTACATGATGCGCAACAACTACGGCTATTCGAAGCGGCTGCTGCATTTCTGCCTCGACCGGAAGATCCCGTACCTCTACGCCTCGTCCGCCGCGGTTTACGGTGCATCCACGTCGTTCGCGGAGCACCCCGACAACGAGCTGCCGCTGAATGTGTACGGGTATTCGAAACTGCAGTTCGACCGCTATGTCCGGCGTATCGCTGCCGACCCGGATAGCCAGGTCGTGGGGCTGCGCTATTTCAATGTCTACGGCCCCCGCGAGCAGCACAAGGGTTCCATGGCGAGCGTAGCCTTCCATTTCAACAACCAGGTCATCGCCGACGGAGAAGCGCGCCTGTTCGAGGGTTCTGGCGGCTATGGCAACGGTGAACAACTGCGGGATTTCGTCTACGTCGACGATGTCTGCGACGTGAACCTGTGGTTCCTGGACAACCCGGGCGTTTCGGGCGTGTTCAATGCCGGCACCGGCAAGGCGCAGTCGTTCAACGACGTCGCCAATGCCGTCATCGCCTGGCACGGCCGCGGCCGCATCCGTTACATACCCTTCCCACCCCATCTCGAGGGCGCGTACCAGAGCTACACGCAGGCCGATCTCGGCAACCTGCGCGAGGCCGGCTGCGACGTCGAGTTTCGTCCGGTAGAGGTCGGCGTAAGAGACTACCTGGACCAGCTCTCCGGCTGACACCATGACAGGGCCTGCAATACTGATCGTCGGACCATCGTGGGTCGGCGACATGGTGATAGCACAGGCACTGTTCATCCTGCTGAAGACGCGCAAGCCCGACACCGAGATCGACGTGCTGGCGCCGGCGTGGTCGTTGCCCATCGTTGCGCGCATGCCGGAGGTTCGCCGCGGCATCGCCGCGGAGACCGGTCACGGTGAACTGGGCCTCGGCAAGCGGCGTCGCATCGGTTACGCGCTGCGTGACGCAGGATACGAGCATGCGATCGTATTGCCACGTTCCCTCAAGTCGGCGCTCATCCCCTGGTTTGCGGGCGTGCCCCGGCGGACGGGTTTTCGTGGTGAGTCGCGCTACGGCCTGATCAACGACATGCGGGCTTTCGACAGGTCGGTCCTCGATCAGACGGTAAAGCGCTACGTCGCGCTCGGCCTCGAGCCCGGCGAGGCAATGCCTACGCCGCCGTATCCTGCGCTGACGGTCGAACCCCGGAAACAGGGCGCCGTCATGGAATCGCTCGGCGTTGTCACCGGTCGGCCGGTGATCGCGATGATGCCGGGTGCCGAGTACGGACCGGCGAAGTGCTGGCCGGTCGAGTATTTCGCGGAACTCGCTGCAGTGCTCGGCAACGACGGCTTCGATGTCTGGGTGCTCGGCTCCGACAAGGACAAGGCGGCGGGTGAACACGTCGCGTCGATGAGCGCCGCACACAACCTCTGTGGCCGCACGTCGCTCGAGGATGTCATTGACCTGCTCGGTTTCGCCGGGCAGGCGGTCAGTAATGACTCGGGCCTGATGCACATCGCCGCCGCCGTCGGCACGCACGTGCACGGCATCTACGGGTCCTCGTCGCCGGCGTTCACGCCGCCGCTGACGACCGCGCGCGACATCCACTGGCTCGAGCTCGATTGCAGCCCTTGCTTCGAGCGCAGCTGTCCGCTGGGGCACCTGCGATGCCTCAGGGAAATCCGCGTCAGGGACCTGTATGAAGCGATTAAAAGCGCCCATCGCCGCCAAAATCGTACCTAAAAAACGTGAAAAACAACGATTTAGCAGAGACCGGCGTATCGCCTGCCTGCCCCGGCTGACGCGCTGGTGCGGATAAGCCAAATCAAGCAAGAAATGGCACTAAAAAACGATAAAAGCCGTTAAAATCGCTAAAAAAATGATTAACTCACAGATTCGAGGTTACCGTTCGACCTATTCTGCCAGACGCGAAGTTTTACGCAGGATCGACACCGGTTTCGATACCCATAAATCATAAATTAAAAGAGAAAAGTGCATATTGTGCATACAAATGCGCTCAAATTCAGAAAAATGCAATTATTTTGGATTATCGTTCGACTCGCTCCCCGCAGCGCCCGAGAGAAGCACGCAGCTCGTAAAATAATCGATACAAAAAGCCAAAAATGGCTTTAAAGTCCGTAAAAATCGTTAAATTTATTAATAACGTCGTCGACAGTGATTAACTCCATGGCATCCGGGTGGCGCACCCGCCGCCCCCAGCGGATGTCGGTCACGCGCTTGCCCAGGTATCGCTCGACGGCCTCCGGGTAGCGATTGACGCACAGGTTGCGGGAATTGTAGGGGCCCGTTCGGTCGGGGTTCGAGGTGGCGTACAGGCCGACGACCGGGGTGCCCGCCGCCGTCGCCATGTGCGCGGGGCCGGAGTCGGGGCACAGCACCACGTCGGCGGCGGCGATCAGGGCATAGAGTTGCTTCAGCGAGGTCCGCCCGGCGAGGTTGGTGGCGCCGGCCTGCGCGGCGATGGCGACAGCGTACTCGTGCTCGAGCGCCGACTTGCCACCGGTGACAATGACGTTCGCCGCCAGGTGTTCGCGCAGGTAGCGCGTCACCGCGACGAAGTGCCCGACCGGCCAGTTCCTGAAGTTGCGGCTGCGCTGGCTGCTCAAGGGGCTGATGACGACCGTCTTCGGGCCGTCATGCTTCCGGGCGAACGCTCGCTCGGATTCGCCGACCGGGATGTCCCAGCGCAGGTCGGTCGGCTGTGCGCCGATGTGCCGCGCGAAACCCATCATCGCCTCGAGCGCATGCTCGCCTTTCGCCGCGGGAATCCGCTGGTTGGTAAACAGCCACTGGAAGTCGCGAGCGCGCCCCTTGTCGAAGCCTACCCGCACCGCGGCCGGGATTTCGCGGCAGAGCAGGTTGGCACGCATAGAGGCATGCATGCAAAGGGCAACTTCGAAGCACCTGGAGGCCAGTTTTTGCCTGACGTCGCGATAAGCGGCCAGCCCTCGGGCCTTGTCGAAGGTGATAAACTCGATATCCCGTATGTCGCCCATCAGGCTCGCCTCTGTCTTGCCGATGATCCAGCTGATACGGGCGTCGGGCCAGTTATCCTGAAGGTTGCGAATAACGGCGAGCGCGTGGCAGGTATCGCCGATCGCCGAAAGCCGAAGAACGCAGATGTCTTCGGGCGCAGAGTTTGCGAACAAGTGAGACAAGTCGATAACGAGGGACGGAACCGTTGACCGAAACCGTCGAGAAGACCGCGACCGGCGCCATCCTATACGATAAGGCTATCATCAACCAGATTTCCGACGACCGCTTCGAGCCGACGGGTTGGCTGCATTCGGAACCGCTGAAGGGGGCGCACGGGTCGGGTGGCCGCGGCAACACGATGTACGTCGGCAATGTTCCGCGGCAGTTCGTATTGCGGCATTTCAAGCGCGGAGGGCTTATCGGCAAGCTGGTTAGCGACCGTTACTTCTGGACGGGGGAGGACAACACGCGCTCGTTCGTCGAGTGGCGATTGCTGGCGAAACTGGCCGACAACAACCTGCGCGTGCCGCGGCCTGCCGCAGCCCGTTACTGCCGCCGCGGCCTGACCTACTCGGCAGACATCATCACCGTGCGCATACCCGCAGTATCGCCACTGTCGCAGTACATAGCGGATCGCTCGCGCGACGAGCAATTCTGGCGTTCCACGGGCGCCGCGATACGCGAGTTTCACGCGTGCGGCGTCTTTCATGCGGACATGAACGCCTACAACCTGCAGATCGATAATGCCGGCAGGCTGTGGATGCTCGACTTCGATCGTGGCCGTTTGCTGCCCCCGGGCGCCTGGCAGCAGAAGACCCTGGGTCGCCTGCATCGCTCGCTCGTGAAGATCAAGACAGTGAATCCCCGCGTGCATTTCGACGAGAGCAACTGGGAAGTGCTGCTCGAGGGTTACTTCAGCGCGTCGAGGTGCGCGTAGTAGTCATCGTAGCCTTCCGGCAGATTCTTGAACTTCCGGTGTATCCAGAAGTACTGCTCCGGGCAGCGGCGGATGTGTTCCTCGAGCACGCGCACGTACTTCTTTGTGTCCTCGACAGGGTCGCTACCGGGGAAGTCATCGAGCGGCGGAAGTATCGTGTGCACGTAACTGCCGTCGTCCAGCCGCCGCGGGAAAAAGGGCAGCGTGACCGCATCGCCGAGGCGCGCCAGTGTCGACGTTGCAGTAGTGTGCATCGAGGGAACGCCGAAGAAAGGGATGACGGCCGCGCCTTTTCGATCGTAACTCTGATCGGGCGCGTACCACACCGGCCGTCCCGCGCGCAGGCTGCGCACCATTCTCTTTATGTCCCGCTTCTCGATCGTTTCGTCCGCAGAGCGTTCACGGCCCGTGCGTTGCAGCTCCGTAATGAACTCGCTGCGGTTTCTCCGGAACACGGCGTCGAACGGCGGGCAGTTCATCGCAAGTAAGCGACCGGAAATCTCCAGCGTCGTGAAATGGGCGCTCAGCAAGATGACACCCTTACCGCTGTCGAGCGCCTGCTGGAGATGTTCGATGCCATCGAGGCGCGCGATCTTCCGGTGCATCCGGTCGCTGGCCCAGCGGCCGAGCCCCATCTCGATCAGCGACATGCCGAGCGCCTCGAAGTGCTTGGTTGCCAGCGCATTGCGTTCCGCCGTCGTCAGTTCGGGAAAGCACAGCTCGATATTGCGGCGCACGACGGCGCGCCGGCCGCCGGCAAGCCGCTCCGCGATCCTGCCGAGACCACGGCCGACAGTGAGTGCGACGCGATGCGGCAGCAGGCAAACGATGCGCAAGGCGCCCATGCCGATCCACGCCGGCCAGTAACGGGGTGCCCGGAATTGCTGCAGTGGCTTGCGATTGTCGCTCATGGAGGAAATGAGCTTAAGCGAATCGGCGGCCTGGCCCCAGTCCTTATTCCGACATGCCGTCCACGTAGTCGTCGCTCTTGCCGTCAGCTTTCTTCGCGACCGCCGGCTCCGACTCGTCGACTGGGGCTTCCACGGTTGCGATTCCGACATGGAACGCCGCGAACCCGGGCATCACTATCTGGTTGCGGGCCATGCCGATTATGCGCCCGGAATAGGGGGAGCGTATCTCGCTGCGCGCATTGCTCATCGGATCGGTGATGGTGCCGAGAAGGTCGCCTTCGCGGACCGTGCTGCCGAGACCGACGTCGGCGAGCAGTATCCCGCCACTGTCGGCGCGCACCCATGAGGAACGGTAATAGACGGGTTCCGGGTCGCTCCAGAGGCGCAGTTTGCGCTGCATGCCGATGGTGGTGATCAATGTCTCGATGCCCTTGACGCCGTGCTTCACTTCATTCAGCTCGAGTACCGATGGCCCGCCCGCCTCCAGCGTGACAGCCGGTATGCCGGCCTCGGTCGCCGCGTACCGCAAGGTGCCGATTGCCGGTGTGCTGTGCAGGATTACCATGCCACCGAGCCCCTGCGTCAGCGTAACGACATCGGGATTGCGAAGGTCGGCACGGATCTGCGGCAAGTTGGCGCGCTCGAAGGAACCCGTGTGGAGGTCGATGAGTGCATCGCAATGCGCGACGACGTTGGTGAAAAACGAATGTGCGATACGTGCCGCGGCGCTGCCGGTCGGATTACCCGGGAAATAGCGGTTCAGATCGCGCCGGTCGGGGAGATAGCGGGAGCCGCGGCGGAAGCCCTGTACGTTGACGATGGGGACACCGATGATCGCGCCCGCCAGCTTGTCCGGGTTGATGTCGTGCATCACGCGCCGCACCATCTCTACACCATTGAGCTCGTCGCCGTGCACCGCTGCCGTCAGGCACAGGCTCGGGCCCGGCAGCGCGCCGTTGATGGCGAGGACGGGAGTGGAGACCGGGACGCCCTCGAACAGCTCGGTTGCCGACCAGGACAGACGCGCGGAAGCGCCCGGTGGAATCTCGGCACCGAGCAGCCGGAGAGGCTCCGCCAGCCCTTCCGCCGATGTCACTGCCTCTGCAAGCGGAACGTCGTGCGGATGGTTGGGTACGGCCTCGACGAATTCCTCGACAGCGGCAGCGACTTCGCTGGAACGGGAGTCCTCATCCTCTGTTCTGTCGTCACGGACGTCGATGCCGTTGTCGGCGGGATCGACGGCTACTTCACCCGCAACGGACCCGGTGCTCGCACACGCCAGCAACAGGGCGGCGGCGGCCAGGCACAGGGTTCTGTTGAGAAGATGAATCGTCATGATCGATAAAAAGCATCCGCGTTGCAGCCGAGTGGCGATTTGCCGCAGCCGGCAAAGCTGATTAGCATCCCCAAGGTTACGCCGGAGCCGTGATTTTTTCCATGCTCTAATCAATAATTTGCGCTTGAAACCTGAACCGATCCGAATGGAAAGAATATGTAAAATTTCGTACCTCTTGTTGCTGTTTATGGGCCTTGCAGGGCAGCTCGCCCATGCGGAGGAGACCTTCCCACTGCCCGAAGAATTACAGCCGGACGTGGATTTCTGGGTGTCGATATTCACGCGCTACGGTACTGATGAGGGCGTGCTGCACGACAATCGTAACCTCGCCGTAGTCTACGAGCGCATCGGCATGCCGCGCGGCATTAGCCGCAAAGAGCGCAACCGGCGCATACAGAAGCGCCGCGAAGCCCTTGTCCGGGTCCTCCAGGGCCTGGCCGATGGCAATCGCGACAACCTCACGGCGGAACAGGCGCGTGTGCTGGCATTCTGGCCCGACGACATCAGCAGCGATGCGTTGCGCGACGCGACGCGGCGGATCCGCTTCCAGCAGGGCCTGTCCGATCGCTTTCGCGAAGGGCTGCAGCGGTCGGGCCGCTGGCGCGATTTCATCGAAGCGGAGTTCGCGGCGCTCGGAGTGCCTGCCGAGCTCGTGGCGCTGCCGCACGTGGAATCCTCTTACAACCCCGATGCCCGTTCACACGTCGGGGCTTCCGGTATCTGGCAGTTCACGCGCAGCACCGGCCGCCGCTTCATGCGCGTCGATCACGTGGTCGACGAGCGAAATGATCCGTTTGCGGCAACGCGAGGCGCGGGCCGGCTACTCGCTTACAACTATTCGATTACCGGCAACTGGCCGATGGCGATCACTGCCTACAACCACGGCCTGGCAGGAGTGCGCCGGGCCATGCGGCTGCACGGCGACAATGCGTACGTCGATATCCTGCGCAACTACAACGGCCGTACATTCGGATTCGCCTCGCGCAATTTCTACGTGGCGTTCCTTGCCGCAAAGGAAGTCGACCAGAATGCGGAGCGCTATTTTCCGGGCGTGGTCCGCGAGGCGCCGACCGCGTATGCTGAACTGAAACTGCCGGACTATGTTCCAGCGGGCGATCTCGCCAGCGCGCTCGGCGTTCCGACGCGACACATCGCCAAACACAATCCCGCACTGCAAGCCACCGTATGGGAGGGCAGCAAGTACCTGCCGCGTGGCTACGCCCTGCGTTTGCCGGCGGGCATGGTGAACGGGTCAGCGGATGCCGTGCTGGCTTCAGTACCGAAGGACCGATGGCAGACCGAGCAGCTCCCGGACCTTTTCCACACGGTAGCTCGTGGCGACACCCTGTCCGAGATTGCCGAGCGCTACGACACGCGGGTTTCGACGCTGGTCGCCATTAACGGTCTCGGCAGCCGTCACCGGATTCGCGCCGGCCAGCAGCTGCGATTGCCGGCCGCGGGTCCGGCGCCGGAAGTCGTCGCACTGGCCAGCGCCGTGGCGGAGGCACCGGCAGCCGCCACAGAAGAGCCGGAGGTCGTCCCGGAACGGGTGCCGCGGGTCGAAGAGCAGGAGCCCGCGGCATTGGCCGGGGATCTCGCCGCGACGGTGGCCAGTACCCTGCAGACTGCGCTGCTGTCGGATCCGAGCGACTACACCGTTGCCGATGACCGGACGATCGAAGTGCAGCCGCTCGAAACGCTCGGCCATTACGCCGACTGGCTCGGCCTGAGAACCCAGCGCCTGCGCGATCTCAACGGATTCGCGTTCCGCACGCCCGTCGAGGTCGGCCAGCGGATAAAGCTCGAATTCCGGGACGTCGATGCGGAGACGTTCGAGAACCTGCGCGTCGACTACCATCGCAAGCAGCAGGACGGCTTTTTCCGCGAGCACGTCATCACAGGCGTGAAAGCGCATGAGATCCGCCGGGGCGAGTCGGTCTGGATATTGTCGCTGCGCGAGTACGACGTGCCGATCTGGCTGTTCCGGCAGTACAATCCCGGGCTCGATCTGCACAGGATTACGCCGGGCGACACGGTGCGTTTCCCGATACTCACGCCGACCGGGGATTCCTGATGCGTGATCGCGTGCGCCTGACCGTGATCCGGGTGCTGCCCCTGATATTGCTCACGATCGCCGCCGCGGCTTGGTTCAACGACGTTCAGCAGGGAGGCGCGTACGTGCTACGCAACCTGCTGCCACCCTTAGTCCTGCTGCTGTTGGCGACGATCACCGTGTGGCGTGGTGGTGGGCGCTGGACCGGGACGGGATGGCGCTGGCCGCTCGGGCTCCTCGGTTTTGCGATCCCGGCGCTGGGGCTGTCCCTCTATTTGCATTACGCCTACTCGATCAACCTCGACGGGATGTTCGACGATGCAGAGCAACCGACGCGTGTGTTCCGCTACCTGCCGGCCTATACGCTGGTTGCGGGCGGTATCGGTTTCGTCATCGGCTGGATCGTGGGCAGAAACGTGTGATGTGACACGGCTCTTTTTTCGCAACCGGCTGTTTTGCTAATCTTCAACCAGAAACGTTTCGGAGGTTCACGAATGCCGAGCAGGCTGCCGACACTGTGCGCGCTGAGCGCGCTCTTGCTGGGGGCGAGCGCCGTGCCAGCCTTGCAGGGCAGCGCCCGGGCAAACGACTTTCCCATCGCCGACAAGGTGGTCGTCGAGAAGGGTGCGCGCAAGCTGCACTTGCTGAAAGGTGGTGTGGCATTCCGCAGCTTCGACATCGCGCTCGGCATCCGGCCGGTCGGCGACAAGGAGCGGGAGGGCGACTTCAAGACGCCGGAAGGCAGCTACCTGCTTGATGCACGAAACCCGGACAGCGAGTATTTCCTTGCGATTCACGTTTCCTACCCGGATTCGCGCGATCGCGCCGAGGCACGCAGGAAAGGCGTGGATCCGGGTGGTGCGATCATGATCCACGGTCAGCCCAACGATCCGACGCGCTCGGAGGCGTACTATCGTACCCAGGACTGGACGAACGGCTGTATCGCCGTGTCGAATTCGGACATGATCGATATCTGGTTGATGACGGCGGAGAATACGCCGATCGAAATACGCCCCTGACCTCCACATTGATCCGGAATTCGCATGACCGAAATCCCCACGGTTGACGCCGAGGTATGGCCGGAAGGCAGCCTCGAAGTCCTGTCGCAGTTCGAAGTCGAGCAGTTGCGCGGAAGCGGCGAAGGTGGCCTGTACGCATTGTTGCGCCGCTGCATGCTGGCGGTACTGAATTCGGGCAGCCAGATGGATGACACGCGCGCCGTACTCGAGCGTTACCGGGACTTCGACGTCGGTTTCATCCAACAGGACCGGGGCGTGAAAGTGTCGCTGACCGGCGCGCCGTCCGACGCCTTCGTCGACGGCAAGATGATCCGCGGCATCCGCGAACTGTTGTTCGCGGTGCTGCGTGACATTGTCTTCACGCGCAACGAAATCATGGGGGACCCGCGCTTCGACCTCGACACCAGCGGCGGGACTACCAATGCGGTGTTCCACATCGTGCGAAACGCGCGGCTGTTGTTGACGCCAGCGTCGCTCAACATCGTCGTCTGTTGGGGCGGGCATGCCATCAGCCGCGAAGAATACGACTACACGAAGCTCGTCGGCTATGAACTCGGCCTGCGCGCGATGAACGTCTGTACGGGCTGCGGGCCGGGCGCGATGAAAGGTCCGATGAAAGGCGCGACCATCGGTCACGCGAAGCAACGCATTCGAGACGGCCGCTACATCGGCATCACTGAGCCGGGCATCATCGCAGCCGAGGCGCCGAACCCCATCGTCAACGCGCTGGTTATCATGCCCGACATGGAGAAGCGCCTGGAGGCGTTTGTGCGCGTCGGCCACGGGATGGTGGTATTCCCTGGAGGTGTCGGGACCGCGGAGGAGATCCTGTATCTGCTGGGCGTCCTGCTGCATCCGGAGAATTCGTCCCAGCCCATGCCGCTGGTCATGACCGGCCCCGCGTCGGCGGAGCCGTACTTCCGGCAGATCGACGATTTCATCGGCCAGACGCTGGGCCCGAAAGCTCAGCAGCGCTATGCCATCATCATCGACGATCCGGCCGGTGTCGCGCGGGAGATGGCGCGCGGACTCGACGCCGTGCACCGGTTCCGCAAGCGCCACGGCGACGCGTACTATTTCAACTGGCGGCTCGTGATCGATCGCAGTTTCCAGCAACCTTTCACCGCGACCCACGAGTCGATGGCCGCGCTCGATATCAAGGAGGAGGCGAAACCGCACGAACTCGCCGCCAACTTGCGCCGTGCGTTCTCGGGCATCGTGTCCGGCAACGTTCGCGACGACACGGCCGCAGCCATCGAGAAACACGGTCCCTTTGAAATCAACGGTTCGGCGAGAATCATGGCCCTGCTTGACGATCTGCTCGCATCCTTCGTCGAGCAGCGGCGCATGAAGATAGCTGCTGGAAGTTACAGACCTTGCTACCGGGTCCTGAGCTGAGAGTCACGATCGGCGCTTTTGATTAAGTAAAAATCAAGCACAACCCACTGAAAATTATGTGAAAAACTCAATTCTGCATTGTGATGCAGTTCCTGTGCATGCGGGCAAATTGAACATAGGATTAGTGTGAAAGGATTTCCCGAGCAAGCCAATGCCTGACAGCAAGCACATGAAATGGGTCGCCGACTACGCAACGGACGCGAAGCCGAAAACCGACAAAGCACATACGATGGTCAACACACCTGAACCGGCGGCGAATGATGCCTACGGTTGGCAGCAATACCGGCGCTGGATCACGAAAGCGCCTGCGCCTCGCGGTCGCCGAGTGGGTATTGATCCGTCGCTGTATACCTGGAAAGGCTACCGCAGCTGGAGCGAGCAGGTGAAACGCAACTGGACCGACGACGAGGATCAGACCTGACCTCCGGCTCCGGAAGCATCGGGCAAAGAAACGCCGACCTCGTGTCGGCGTTTTTCATTTGCGGTGAACACGAAGCGCTGGACGAAAAACTGTGATGCCGAACGCTGCCCGAACCGGTACTGTGTCTTGTTTTCGCGCATTGTTCGATAGCGCGCGGAAATTTGAAAAAAAGCTGTGATCTGCCTCACGGAGCAATATACTTCGCGCCCCTATAGTCTTGCCAACACTGTTGGTTGCCAATGGATTTGCAAAGACAGTATGTCAAGGAAGCACAAAGAAAACGAAGAGCCGCTCGTCACGCTCAAGAACGAGTTTTCGCGGCAACGCTGGGAGATGTTTCATCGAGCGATTGCTCATGCGAAAGAGTGTAATCACGCGGCAGTCGTCGAAGCTGACCTTGGCGTCGATGAAGGCAAGAGCGGCGCTCCCTTACTGACCATCGTGCGTTGACCGCCCCCCTTGGATTTCTCATTGGAACGGACTCTGCAATGGCTTGACGATCTCGACGACCTNNATGCGCCGCCTGGCAGTTACCCTGGCGAGACTGCTCGTTCTCCTTGCTGTGGCGGCATGGGGTGTCTTCGCCGCGCTAACCGAGCCGCCTCTCGGCCTGGCGGTCGCAATCCTGCTGTTCGTCTTCCTGCTCTATCGCAGCGTCACGCGTCCCGGGCCCATTATCTGCAGTGGCGGTGTCACCGTCTGACTGACTCACCCGTGCAGCCTTGAAATAGGGCCGCGCACCCCCAATCGTGATTGCCTCTGTGCCGCTTCCGAGCGGCCTGTACGCATTTACATGGGGACCCAGAAGTGACTGACAAGAATACCCGGGAGACGCTCGGATTCCAGGCCGAGGTGCGTCAGCTCCTGAAGCTGATGATCCATTCCCTGTATAGCAACAAGGAGATATTCCTGCGCGAGTTGATCTCGAACGCGTCGGACGCAGCTGACAAGCTGCGATTCGAAGCACTCGCGAAGCCGGACTTGCTCGGCGACGACAGGGAGCTCAGGATTGTTGTCGCACACGACAACGAAGCCCGCACGGTCAGTGTGTCCGACAACGGTATCGGGATGTCGCGTGACGAACTCGTGGAAAACCTGGGCACCATCGCGCGTTCGGGCACCGCGGAATTCCTGAGCCGCATGACCGGCGACGAAAAGGAGGACGCGCGCCTCATCGGCCAGTTCGGGGTCGGCTTCTATTCGGCTTTCATCGTGGCCGATCGTGTCGTGGTGGAGACCCGGCGCGCGGGCCTGGAGCCCGCCGAAGGTGTGCGCTGGGAGTCCGACGGGCAGGGCGAGTTCACGGTCGAAACCGCCGACGTAGCGGAGCGTGGTACCCGCGTCACCCTGCACCTCAAGGAGGGCGAGTCCGAGTTTGCCGAGCCCATGAGGCTCGAGAACCTCATTCACAAGTACTCGGACCACATCGCGTTTCCCGTCACCCTCGCGGGTAGCGGGGCAGACGGGGACGACAAAGTCGTTAACGCAGCCACTGCGCTCTGGACCCGTCCCAGGACGGAGGTCTCGGACGACGAATACCGGGAATTCTACAAGCACCTGTCGCACGACTTCGCGGACCCGCTCCGCTGGAGCCACAACCAGGTCGAGGGCAAGCGGGAATACACGAGCCTGCTTTACATACCCGCGAACGCGCCGTTCGACCTCTGGAATCGCGAAGCGCCGCGAGGACTCAAGCTTTACGTGCAACGCGTGTTCATCATGGATGACGCGGAGCAGTTTCTGCCGCTCTACCTGCGATTCGTCAAAGGCGTCGTCGACTCTTCCGACCTGCCGCTGAACGTGTCGCGCGAGTTGCTGCAGCAGAACCCCGAACTGCAGGCGATGCGTGGCGCGCTGACGCGGCGCGTGCTCGACATGCTGGCGAAGATGGCCGGTGACGAGGGGGACGACTATGCGACCTTCTGGCGCCAGTTCGGTCCCGTGATGAAGGAGGGGATCATCGAGGATCCCGGCAACAAGGACAGGCTGGCGCGCCTGCTCCGGTTTGCCACGACCCACGGCGAGGGGGCCGGGCAGGACCAGTCGCTCGACGACTACGTTTCGCGGATGCAGGAAGGTCAGGATCGTATCTACTACCTGCTGGCGGAGAATCACGCCACCGCGGTTGCGAGCCCACACCTCGAAAGACTGCGCAGCAAGAACATCGAAGTGCTCTTGCTGACGGACCGGATCGATCCGTGGCTGGTCGACGCCCTGCGCGAGTTCGACAGCAAAGAACTCGCCGATGTGGCTCGGGAGGGCCTGGTCCTCCCCGAGGGAGATGGCGCCATCTCCCAGGAGGTTGCCAACGAGCAGCACAAACCGCTCCTCAAGAAGATCAAGCGGGTCTTGAAGGATCGCGTCGATGCGGTGAATGCGAGCCGCCGCCTCGTCGATTCCCCCGCCTGCGTCGTGTCCGGGAAAGGAGACCTGAGTCCGAGCCTCAAGAGCATGCTCGAGGCCGGCGGTCAGAGTCTGCCGCAAACCATGCCCATACTCGAAGTGAACGTCGCGCATCCACTGCTCGAGCGCCTCGCCGCTGAAACCGACGACGAGCGATTCACCGCGCTGTCGAACATCCTGCTCGATCACGCGTTACTCGCCGAGGGCAGGCAGATCGATAACCCCGCGGATTACGTGGCGCGAATGAACCGGCTCCTGCTCGAGCTTGATTCCGCCCCGGCGGGCAAGTAAAAGGGGTGCCGATGAGCAGCGACCTTCTCAGCGACGAGGAACTGCGGGCCAGGCTCAGCGACGAGCAATACCGGGTCACGCAGCAGAAAGGGACCGAGCGCGCGTTTACGGGTGCCTACGTCGATAACAAGGCGGATGGCACCTACCATTGCGTGTGCTGCGATGCGCCCCTTTTCAGCTCCGCGCAGAAATACGACTCCGGGTCCGGCTGGCCGAGTTTCTGGCTGCCGCTCGCCGGCGATGCCGTGACAACGAAGGTGGACACGAGTCACGGCATGATCCGGCAGGAGGTCATCTGCAGCCGCTGCGGCGCGCACCTCGGCCACGTGTTCGACGACGGCCCACAGCCAACGGGACTCCGCTACTGCGTCAACTCGGCTTCCCTCGAGTTCGCGGCGGGATCCGCCGATATCCCCGACGAAAAAGGCAACTCACAATGACATCACGCATACTTCTCAGCACGCTCCTGGCAACGATGACGGCAGCAGGCTGCGCCCCCGAGGGAACGTCTGAAACGTCCACCGAGCCTGCGGGGACTGCCGCAGCAGAGGCCGGGTCGAGCGCGGCGGAGGAGGTCCAGATCATGCCCGGGCTCACGATGAAGAAGCTGAAGAACGGCTATGGCCGTGCGGCCGCCGCCGGTGACCTGGCATCCGTGCATTACACCGGTTGGCTCTATGACGCGAGTGCGCCGGACGGCCGCGGCAAGAAGTTCGATAGTTCGGTCGATCGCGGCCAGCCGTTCCAGTTTCCGCTCGGCGCCGGCAGGGTCATAAGGGGCTGGGACGAAGGCGTCGCCGGCATGCTGATCGGCGAGTTGCGCGAACTCAGGATTGCACCGCAACTCGGCTACGGAGATCGTGGCGCGGGTGCGGCCATTCCGCCGGGCGCAACGTTGCTGTTCGAGGTGGAACTGCTGGGACTGCAAGGCCCGAACGAGAACTGAGCCCGGTCAGGTCCCGGACTTCCTGATCTGCAGGTCCCGGGCCTGGCCAATCCAGTCTTCACGATAGATTCGCGAGCTAAACCCTTTCAGGCGCTGCGCGACCCGGTTGATGTCGTACTCGGTCATTTCGGCGATCTGGTGGTAGCGGAAGATTCCGAGTTCGTTCAGCGTTTTTTCGATCGCGGGCCCGATGCCCTTGATCAGGCGCAGGTTGTCGCGCAGGCCGCCGGGTTCCGGCTCGTGTAGTTCGGCGACTGCCACCTGTTCGGCCCCGGCGTCCGCTTCGTCACCCCGGTCGTCGCCCGGGTCGTCTTCCGTTTTACGGGTGTCGACATCGCCGGGATCCGCCAGAACCGCTTCGAGGCCCGTATACGTCACGTTCGCCGGGTCGTTGGAGGCGTCGAGCTCGTCACCCAGCGCTTCCTGGTCGACGGGCTCTATGTGGGTTTCCGCCGGATCGGCACGGTTCTCGAGTTCGTCGATGCGGGCACGGGCTGCGGCGAGTTCGTCCTCGAGTTGCCTGGCTTCGCCGTCGCGCTCCCTGAAACGCTCGATCAGCGGCGGTAGGCGATTCTGCCAGTTCTCGAGTTCGCGGCTCAGGTGCAAGATCTTGTCGTCTTTCTGCTCGAACGCGGCTCGTGCCGAGCTGTCGCGTTCCTCATTCGAGTTGACCTCGGATTGCAGCGCGTCACGCTGCCCTACGGTGCGCTCAAGGCTCGAGCGGGTTTCCTTCAGCTGTCGCTGCAGCCGGTCGCTGCGCTCGAAGGCCTCCTTGAGCGCAGCGGACAGTTCGCGAGCCCGGTTGGTCGCGTCTTTTCCGGAGGCGTGTAACTGGCTTACCTGCTCCATCAGCGTCCGGTTCTGCGTGACAAGTCGCCCATTTTCCGTCCGCTGTGCCTCGATTTGCTGATGCCAGCCTTCGCCGACGGTCGTCTTTTCCCGCGCGCAGCGCCTGCTGCGGGTGATCCACCCGACCACCGCCCCGACGGCAACGGATCCTGCGATGAATGCGATGAGAGCGGCGGTGATTTCGGGCATGTCTCGATCCGCTTTGTGTATCCCTATGAGGCCAGTCGCACGCGATCCATTTCGGCGAGCACTTCACGAATTTGCTGCAGGGCCCAGTCGATCTCCTGCTTTTCGATCACGAGCGGTGGCGCCAGCCGGACGACCGTCTCGTGGGTTTCCTTGCTCAGGAGCCCGCGTTGCATCAATGCTTCGCAGACCGCGCGGGCGCTGCCCAGAGCCGGCTCGATTTCCAGGCCGACGAACAGGCCTCGGCCGCGGATCGCGCGGATGAACGGGCTGTCGATCGTCTGCAGCTCCGCGATGAGGTAATCGCCGAGTTCTGCGCTGCGCTCGGCGAGGCGATCCTCAACGAGCAGGTTCAGTGCCTCGAGACCGATGGCAGCGCCCAGCGGATTGCCGCCAAACGTGCTGCCATGATCGCCCGGCTTGAAAACGTTCATCACGTCCTTGCGGGCAAGGAACATGGACACCGGAAAAATGCCGCCACCGAGCGCCTTACCCAGGATCAGCCCATCCGGCAGGACGTCCTCGTGTTCGCAGGCGAGCAGCTTCCCGGTCCGGCCCAGGCCGGTCTGGATTTCATCGGCGATGAGCAGCACGTTGTGCTTGCGGCACAGCTCCGCCGCGGCCTTCAGGTAACCCTCCGGCGGCACGATGATGCCGCCCTCGCCCTGGATGGGTTCGACCAGGAATGCCGCCGTGTTCTCGTTGATCGCGGCTTCGAGTGCGTCGATGTTGCCGTACTCGATGATCTTGAAGCCCGGCGCAAACGGTCCGAAGCCGGCCCTGTACTGCGGCTCGTCCGACATCGCGATGATGGTCGTCGTGCGGCCGTGGAAGTTGCCGCTGCAGGCGATGATCTCGGCCTTGTCGTCGGCGACGCCCTTGACCGTGTAGGCCCACTTGCGGGCCGCCTTGATGGCCGTCTCGACGGCTTCGGCGCCCGTGTTCATCGGCAACGCCATGTCCTGCCCGGTCAGTTCGCAGGCTTTCGCGAGGAACGGGCCGAGTTTGTCCGTGTAGAAGGCGCGCGAGACGATATTGAGCGTGCCGACCTGGTCACGCACGACCTTGACGATACGCGGATTCGCATGGCCGTGACTGACTGCCGAATACGCGCTCATCATGTCGAGGTATCTGTTGCCGGCGTCGTCCCAGACGTAAACGCCCTCGCCGTGCGTGAGCACCACTGGCAAGGGGTGATAGTTATGCGCGCAATAGCGCGACTCGAGGTCCATATACTTGTTCATCGGAGGTCCTGCTTGCGCCGCAGGCGATGCTCTGCAGGTCGCTAAAATGCCCCATAAGCCCATAATTTTACAGTAATAACGACGTTACAAGCCAGCGGCACGAAGGATCATTCAGCAGGTTGCGGTTTGCCTGGTGCGGAACAGGCGTTACCTTTGCGGACGGAAGAGGTGTCAGGCGATTCCGGTGGCGACAGCTCCTGTCAGCGAAAAACTGTTCATCGACGGCCCGGTTGGCCGGCTCGAGTCGATCCTCGACGAGCCGCGCGACGGCCCCATAAGGGGTTGTGCGGTCGTCTGTCATCCGCATCCGCAGCATGGCGGAACCATGCACAACAAGGTGGCGCATNNACGACGAGGGTGCAGGAGAACTGGACGATGCGCTTGCGGCGGCTGAATGGTTGCGTGCCGGCGGATGCGATGGACCCTTGTGGATAGCGGGCTTTTCGTTCGGTGCAGCGATAGCCGTGAGAGCAGCGGAACCGGCGCGCGTAGACGGAGTCGTCGCCATTGCGCCAGCCATTTACCGTTTCGCGCGCGGCGTCGTGAGCATGCCGCGCTGCCCGTTCCTCGTCATCCAGGGTGACGAAGACGAGCTCGTTGACGTGGAGGAGACGATCGAATGGGTGAATGGCCTCGAGCCGGGGCCTGACCTGCTGGTGATGACAGGTGCCGAACATTTCTTCCACGGCCGTCTCGTGGAATTGCGCGATGCCGTGACGGAGTTCGTGCGGTCGAATTCGTAGGAGCGGTTCCCGAACCGCGAACGAAAAAAGCCGGGACTGGCCCGGCTTTTCCGTAAGCGAAGCGTTTGCGAACGCTCAGACCATGTCTTTGAGGCCCTTGAGCGCCGTCACCTTGACGACCTTGGTGGCCGGCTTGGCTTTGAACATCATCTCTTCGCCCGTGAAAGGATTGACGCCTTTACGCGCCTTCCTGGCGGGCTTCTTCACGACGCGCATCTTCAGCAGGCCGGGAACAGTGAAAAGACCGGGGGCGCCACGGCCGCCAAGGTTCTTCTTGATCTGTACATTGAGCGAATCGAATACCGCAGCGACATCCTTGCGGGTCAACCCCGTGTCTTCGACGATCTTCGCATAGATTTCCGACTTGGTAGGTGGCTTCTTCGTATTTGCTGCCATGAAAAACAAACTCCCTGAAACGAAAAAAACGGGCGACGCCCGCGGCAAAAGCAGCGCGACCATAGCTGAATCCCGGCAAGGAAACAACTGTTCGAGGTGCGGTTTTTCCCGTAAAAACCCCGGTTCTGACGCGAAGGTCCCTGTCGATCAGTCGGTATAGAACTCGCGCTTGAAGCGTACTTCCGAAGATCCGGCGGCACCCTCAGGTGTAACCGTGATGTCGAAGATCAGCGTTTCCCGATTGGCGACAGCCGTCTCGCCGATATAGTAGACCGCATCCTGTTCTTCGATCTCGCGCATCGCGACGTTCTTGAGCTGACCGGTGAGGTTGACCGTCTTTACCGTTACCTTCGCCGGCACCGCGGCATTATCGGCGTCGCTGACGACGGATATGGTCAGCATCGCCCGGTTCTTACTGCGGACGATGTTGTAGGCGCGGGCGACCTCTGGCGAAAGCTCGTCGGTAAGCTGCGAATTGAAGTGAACGACGTGGTCACCGATGTCCTTCATGGACTCGCCGGCAGGCTCGGCGGTCGGTACCTTCGGGGTTTCGCCGCCTCCCCCGCAAGCGGCGATGAAGACTGACAGCGACAGGGCGATGAGTATGTTCTTGTTCAGCATGGTGTTCGGCTCCCGGTCAGGGCGTCACTATAAACCATTTGCCTCGAGCTCGTGCGCGATGGCCCGGGGCAATACAACAGGACCGGAGACGTGCAGCAGTTTATTACGGCGCGTCTGTCCCCGGATCACGCGGATGCGCGATGGTGCGACGCCAAAAAAGGATGCCAGCAAGCGAATGACGGCCTTGTTCGCCTTGCCGTCCGCGGGCGCGGCGGTCGTTCGTATCAACAGACGGCCGTTTCGAATGCCAAGGATCTCGTTACTGTTCGCGCGTGGCTGAACTCGGACAGACAGGGCGAGCTCGTCGCCAACCCGCCGCACGCAGGGTTCCGAGGCCGCCATCCTCGATTCCGTTACAGGAGCCCCATGAACAACCTCACCAGGGCACCCAGCGCGATCAGTGCGAATATCGGCGAGATATCGAAACCGCCGATCGGCGGGATGAGGCGCCGGAACGGGCGCAGCAGCGGCTCGGTCAGCGCATACACCATCGCCACCGCGGGGTTGTAGCCGCCGGCGTTAATCCAGCTGATGATGATGCGGATGATAATCAGCCAGAAGAACAGGTTGAATGTCAGGAGCACCAGGCTGACCGCCGAACTCAGCAGTAACGAAACGATCGTCGGCCGCACCCCCTGGAGCAGCGCGATGATGAACACGGCGAGGTACTGCACACCGAAGGCGACCACTACGGTTGCCGTGTCGATGCGCCCGACCGGTGGCAGGATGCGACGCACTGGCACGACCAGCGGCGATGTCAGCTTGAGAATCGCCTGCGCGAGCGGGTTATGAAAATCCGCCCGTACCAGAGGCAGGAACAGACGCAATAGCAGGACGAGCAGGTACAGCCGCGCCAGTGCATCGACAATGAATACAACCGCGTCTACAGCTCCGCCCGCCATGGTTCAGTCCTTGTTTGCCTCGTCCGCAAGAGCGACCGCGCGATCGCGCGCGGCCTCGAACGCTCGCGCAAAGATATCACGAACGTGGTCGGCTTCGAGGCTCTCGAAGGCCGCCGTCGTCGTTCCGCCGGGTGAACGCACCCGGTCGATGAGCGATTGCATCGTCTCGTCTTCCGCGTCCGCGATAGCCGCAGCGCCCTTGGCGGTCTCGATCGTCAGGATCCGTGCCGCCTGCGGATCGAGGCCGAATCGCTGCGCCGATTTGATCATCATGTCGATGAGCAGGTAGAAATACGCCGGGCCGGTCCCGGAGATCGCGGTTACCGAATCGATGTCGGCGTCGTTGTCCACGGAAACGACGTGGCCCACCGCGGACAGGATGCCGGTGGCGCGCTTCTTCTGTTCCTCGGTCGTGCGCTCGTTCGCGAACAATCCGCTCGCGCCGAGTCTCAGCAGAGCGGGCTGGTTGGGCATGACGCGCACGATGGGGAGACCGCCACCGAGCCAGTTGTCGATATCGACCGAGCGGATACCTGCCGCAACGGACACGATCAAAGGCTGCCCCTTCTGCACCGTTGCCGCGATTCCCGCGCAGACACCTCGCATGACCTGGGGTTTCACGGCCAGCACGAGAGTGCCCGCGCGGCGCGCGACGTGGTCGTTAGACTCCTCGATGATCACGCCGGGCAGGTCTCTTGCGAGGGCCGCTCGCTGCTCGATCGCAGGTTCGGCAATGAGCAGGTCCTCCGCCGGGTACTTGCCTTCTATGAGGCCGGCCGCAATGGCGCGCGTCATGTTGCCGCCGCCGATGAATCCTATGTAATCGTTACTCATTGTCACTCCCGTTCGAAGCGGTTCAGGTATCCCGCGGGCCGAACACCGCGGTGCCGATCCTGACGATGGTTGCTCCCTCCATTATCGCCGCACGAAAGTCGTCACTCATACCCATGGATAGCGTATCCATGACGAGACCGTCGCGCGCCAGCGATTCGGCGAGTTCGCGCGTGCGCGCGAACGGTTTCCGCTGTTCCCCGAAAGTTTCGCGGATCGCGGGCAGGCACATGAGGCCGCGTAGCCTCAGCCGCGGCAAAGGACTGATGTGGCGCGCCAGGTCCGCGACATCCGCCGGCGCCACTCCCGACTTCGACGCTTCCTCGTCGATGTTCACCTGGATGCAGATGTTCAGGTCGCCCAGTGAATCCGGGCGCTGCTCGGACAGGCGCCTTGCGGTCTTCAACTTGTCGACGGAATGAACCCAGTCGAAGTGTTCGGCGACGATCCGGGTCTTGTTGGACTGGAGATGGCCGATGAAATGCCAGCACAGACCTCTTTCTGCCAATTTTGTGACCTTTTCGATGCCTTCCTGCACGGTGTTTTCGCCAAAATCCCGCTGTCCGGCGTCGGCTGCTGCGATGATCTTCTCGAGCGGCTGCCTTTTGCTGACGGCAAGCAAGTGGACGTCCCCGGGACTACGCCCGGCTTCCACTGCTGCCGAGGCCAGCAAATCGCTGATTAGGCCTAAGTTTTCCGTGACTCCAATCACGTTTTGGTCCCGGTGCTTCGCTATACTAGGCTCAATATTCGCCGGGTTATGGTAAGTCCGGCAGTCCAATACGAGGGAAAAATATGGCCGTCGACGTTGCCCAGCTTTTGTCGTTCACGGTGAAGAACAACGCGTCAGACCTGCACCTCTCCGGTGGCGTGCCGCCGATGATCCGCGTTGATGGTGACATCAAGCGTATCAACATGCCGGCGCTGACCCACAAAGACGTCAATAGCATGGTGTACGACATCATGAATGACAAGCAGCGCAAGGACTACGAGGAGTTCCTCGAGACCGACTTCTCGTTCGAGATCCCGAAGCTGGCGCGCTTCCGGGTCAACGCCTACAACCAGAACCGCGGTTCGGCCGCCGTATTCCGCATCATCCCCTCCGAGATCCTGACGCTCGATGACCTCGGCGCGCCGGCGATCTTCAAGGACATCTCGATGCACCCGCGCGGCATCGTCCTCGTCACCGGTCCGACCGGCTCCGGCAAGTCGACGACGCTGGCCGCGATGGTGGATTACATCAACGAGAACAAACCCGATCACATCCTGACGATCGAGGATCCGATCGAATTCGTTCACGAATCGAAGAAGTCGCTCATAAACCAGCGCGAAGTTCACCGCGATACCCTGGGCTTCAATGAGGCGCTGCGCTCGGCACTGCGCGAAGACCCCGACGTCATCCTGGTCGGCGAGTTGCGTGATCTCGAGACCATCCGCCTCGCGCTGACGGCCGCGGAAACCGGTCACCTGGTCTTCGGCACGCTGCACACCAGTTCCGCCGCGAAGACGATCGACCGTGTCGTTGACGTATTCCCCGCGGCGGAGAAGGAAATGGTCCGCGCGATGCTTTCCGAGTCGCTGCGGGCGGTAATCTCGCAGACCCTGCTCAAGAAAGTCGGTGGCGGACGCATTGCGGCGCACGAGATCATGATCGGCACCCCGGCCATCCGGAACCTCATCCGCGAGGGCAAGATCGCACAGATGTATTCGGCCATCCAGACCGGCCACGGTTCCGGAATGCAGACGCTGGACCAGAACCTCGCTGAGCTTCTGACCAAAGGCCTTATCAACAAGGAAGAGGCGCGATTCCGCGCAGTCAACAAGGATAACTTCTAGGCGGTACGCCGGCCTGGAGAGGAGATTGGCAGATGGAACGCGAGCAAGCTGTACGCCTTACACAGAACCTGTTGCGCAAAATGGTGGAGCGTAACGGCTCGGACCTGTTCATCACGCGCGGATTCCCGCCGGCCATCAAGGTCGACGGCACG
>JABAHR010001659.1_pt5 | contig 26720 bp, 19 predicted proteins | sample 7062101 | NCBI WGS metagenome assembly JABAHR01 (sample SAMN14534553, study PRJNA622989) | marine sediment metagenome | biome: marine biome [ENVO:00000428]; feature: marine pelagic biome [ENVO:01000023]; material: deep marine sediment [ENVO:00002113] | place: India: Gulf of Kutch | collected...
CGCCGGTCCAGGTAGCCGACGTAGTCCGTCTTGAAAAACTCGCGGTCGATCACCCAGGGTCCCGGAGAACGCTCCTCGTAGTTGTCTTCCTGTTCCTTCTTCTCCAGTTCCTGCGGTGTCGGATCCTGCAGGACCAGCAGCAGCCGGTCGCTGCCTGGCGACCAGGCGTAGGCCTCCACCGATTGCGCCGTGTCCGTCACCTGGACGGCCTCCCCGCCCTGCCGGTTCAGCGTCCAGACCTGCGCGGGCTTGTCGTCACGCCCCGAGAGGAAGGCCAGGAAGCGGCCGTCGGGACTCCAGCGCGGTGTCGAGGAGGATTCCCCCTCCGCCGTCATGGCCATGGCCGGGCCTCCCCCGGCAGGCACCATCCAGACACGGCTGAAATTCCGGTCCTCCTCCAGGTCACGCCGGGACACCGTGTAGGCGATCCAGTCGCCCTCCGGGCTGACCCGGGGATCGCTGACCTCGCCCAATCGGAAGTAGCGTTCAATGTCGAAGCGCCCGCTTTCCGCTGCGGCAGGTGGCCCCGGCAGCGCCCAGGCGACAGTGAAGACCAGGGTGGCCAGCGCAGCCCGGCACATTGAATGGTTGCTGTGGTTCATGGTGATCTCCCGTGGTACGGCGGCACGCCGCAACCTGGGCGCGGATCGATGCCCCGCGCTCCTTTGATTGATCACATCTTAAGCAAGACCGGGCACGCCCGGCTGATACCCGTCAATTGCGAGTCGAAATGTGGCGGATCACCCCCGGCGACGTCGGCGACGTCCCGGCCGGCCCCTGCGCCCCGCCGGGCCTGCGGGTGCCGCCGGCTCGGGCGGAGGCGGCAGGTCGGGCAATTTCTCCTGCGACTCGAAACCTTCGACGATCAATGCGCGCATCGCCTCGTCCGCCGCCGGGTCGGTTTCGATGGGCACGTAGGCCGCGAGCCGTCGTTCCACTTCCCCGGTGGCGCGGTGCAGCAGGTCCTTTTCGCCCTGTTCCTGCCAGTTCTCGCGGTTGAGGCGGTCGATCACAGGGTCGGTCAGGTAGAGCTCTTTCGGGAAGTGCTCCAGCGTGTGCGGCGCGGTGATGAGGTGGTCCTCGCGCATCAGCGTGTCCACCAGGTCTTCTGTGGGCAGGTCATCCAGGACCTCGATTTCGCGAACGAAGTGCAGCGCCTGGCCGCAGACCTCGTTGTCGAACACCAGCTTGGGCAGGCTGAAGGTCAGCACGAAATCCAGCATGCCCGGGCCCGATACCGAGTTGACCCCGGCGATCGCCGCCAGCAGCGCGCTGGAAAAGGTTTCGCCGCCGGCCTGGGCGTCGAGGAACTTGCCGTCCGACAGCGCCATGTAGGCCTGGGTCGGCAGGCCCAGCGACTTGGCGATGGCCACGTAGGCGACGTTGAGATGCTGGGCCTCGATCGCCGCCATGGGCGAGGAAGCCGCCTTCATGTGGAAGGTCGCCGGCGCGCCGCCGAACAGCACGGGGGCGCCAGGGCGCACGATCTGCGCCATGGTGATGCCGGTCAGCACGTCCACGCAGTGGAACACCAGCGCCCCGACCAGGGTGACCGGCGCGATCAGGCCCATCAGGGTCACCGGCACGATCTCCACCGGGATGCCGGCCTCGACGCAATCCAGCAGGTTCTGGCAGGAGTCCTCGCCGTAACGGAAATTGCCGGTGGCGGTGATGGTGAAGATGGACATGGGCCTGGCCACCAGGTCGGCGCGGTCGGCGCGGAACATCTCCATCATCCTTGCCATGCGTGGCACCCCGTGCTCGGTGAAGGCGCCCGAAACCATGGGTTTCTTCGACGTGACCAGCAGCATGTACAGCCGCCAGGCATCGGAGACCTGCGACTCGATGTCCTTGTTGGTGGAAAAAGCCGTGCTGGGATAGGCAACGTGCTCGAGCCCGGCGCACAGGCGCGCGTACTCGATGAAGTCATTCGAGTCGGCCAGGCGCGTTTCGCCGCTGCGGTGGTCGAGTATCTTCAGGCCGCTGGAACCGGGCGTGTAATGGACATTGTCACCGCCAATCTCCGTATAGGGCTCACCGTCGCGATCGAACAGTGTGAAGGTGGACGGCGCATCCGCGAGCGCCTGTTCCACCATGTCGGCCGGAAACAGGATGCGCTTGCCGGAGGCATCGGACGGCAGGCCGTGATCCAGCAGGCGCTCGCGCAGTTCCGCCCCGCGGATCTCCATGCCCTTTTCCGCCATGAGGCGCTTCGCCTCGCCAAGGATCCGCGCAATCAGGTCATCACTCAGTACATTCAATCCAGGTCGCATCTGTTTCTCCGCTCTTCAGGCCTCGTCCCGCAGGACCCGCATGGCCTCCTGCCGCCATTTCTCGGTCTGTTCCACCTTGTTGAAACAGTAAATATGGAATCCCGCGACACCGCTGGGCGCATCGTCCAGCAGGGGCACCAGGCCGCTCAACAATCCGTCCGGAGCGTAGCTGTTGTCGAACAGGAACTGGCCGGCGAAGCCGCTCCTGTTGCGCAGAAATTTCAGGGAGGTCCCGACGCCGATGCGCATGGAGGTCTTCAACAGGGCCACGCGATCGGCTACTCCCGGCACGCCGATCCAGGCCGGCAGGTTGATTCCGCGTCCGCGGATCATTTGCAGCCAGCGATTCAGCGCCCCGGCATCGAAGCACATCTGGGTCACCAGGTAAGTGGCCAGGGGCTGTTTTTTCTCGAGCTCCTCGAGCAGTTTTTCGTCGTCGACGTCCGGGTGCCCCTCGGGGTGCGCCGCCACGCCCACGTCGGTGAAACCATGGTCGTACCCGGCGATGGCCTGCAGCAATTCGAAGGCCGTGGCAAACTCGCCCTCGGGCGACCTCGCGTCCCCGCCGGGGATGAACATGCTTCTCACCCGGGCATCGTCGAGGCGGCCCATGATCTCCTCCAGGTGCACCCTGTCCCGCACGTTGCGCGCCGCGATATGCGGAATGACCTTGAATCCCTTGCGGGACAGGTGTTCAGTCATCCTGAGCGTGACCTCGACACCCTTCGTAGGGGAGCAGGTGATAGCCACGTCCGAGCCAGGCTCGAGAGCCATGAGCCGCGACTCGATGGTCGGCGTGGGGAACACCTCCATGTAGGCGTCGTGCAGGGCGCGGATCATCGCCCCGCGCTGACTGGAGTTGCTGACTTCGATCATCGCCGCCGCCTCCTGTTCATCCGGGGATTATCCGGTTTCCGCACCGGCAGGGACATGACCTCGCCCAGCTTCGCGAACGGATCCGACCGGTGCGGAATGGCCATGGCGGCCACGAAATGGTCCTGGAAGCGCGCCTCCACGGCAGTCTCGATCTTTTCCACCGCGCGCACTTGGCGCTGGATCAGCGTCCTGGCACCCTGGTCGAGCAGGGCGATCCGCGCGCCGGTGCCGGCGGCGTTGCCCGCGGAGGAAACCTGCTCCAGGTCGCAGTCCGGGATCATGCCCAGCACCATGGCGTACCTGACGTCGATGTGGGCCCCGAACGCGCCGGCGAGCCGAATGCGATCGACGCGCTCGACGCCGAGTTTTTCCATCAGCAGCCGCGCGCCGGCGTACAGCGCCGCCTTGGCCAACTGGATGGCGCGCACGTCGTGTTGCAGGATGCGGATCCCCGGCTCCCCGTCAAGCAGGACGTAGGCGAAGGTCCTCTCCGTGGCTATGATCCTGCCGCTACGTGCGGCCGACTCACCGTCGATCATGCCGTTCGGGTCGATCACGCCGGCCAGGAACAGCTCCGCGATCGCTTCGATGATGCCGGATCCGCAGATGCCGGTGACGCCGCCGGAAGGAAGCGCCTCCCGGAATCCCTCCTCGTCCGACCAGAGTTCGCTGCCGATCACCCTGTACCGGGGCTCCAGCGTGTCGCGATCGATACGGACCCGCTCGATGGCACCGGGTGCCGCGCGCTGGCCGGAGCTGATCTGGGCGCCCTCGAAAGCGGGGCCGGTGGGGCTGGACGCCGCCAGCAGCCGGTCGCGATTGCCCAGCACGATTTCGGCGTTGGTGCCGACGTCGACGATCAGCGACACCTCTTCGCGTTCCCACGGCGCCTCGGCCAGCAGAACACCAGCCATGTCGGCGCCGACGTGCCCGGCAATGCACGGCAGCGCGAAAGCATAGCCGCCCGGGTGGATGGAAATGTCCAGGTCGCGGGCCGGAATGCTGACCGCCGCGTCGCTGGCCAGCGCGAACGGCGCGTGGCCCAGTTCGCGGGGATCGTATCCCAGCACCAGGTGGTGCATCACGGGATTCCCGACCAGGGTCAGCTCGACGATGTCCTCCACGGCCAGGTCGGCCTGGTCCGCGACCTCCACGACCAGTTCATTGATGGCCTCACGGACCACCGCGGTCAGTTCGCGGTCACCGCCAGGGTTCATCATGATGTAGGAGACGCGGCTCATCAGGTCTTCGCCGAAGCGGATCTGCGGGTTCATGCGCCCGGCGCTGGCCAGCACCTCGCCGCTGCCCAGGTCGCACAGGTGCGCAGCGATGGTCGTGGACCCGATATCCACTGCAACGCCGAACAGCCGACCCTTGAATCCGGGCCACACGGCGATGATCTCGTTGCCGTTGTGGATGGCGACGGTAACTTTCCAGCCCCCTTCGTGCAGCGCACGCTGCAGCTCCTGCGTGACCCGCAGGTCCCAATAGGGCGTCTCGATGCCCCACTCCGCGGCCAACGCCTCGCGCAGGCGTTCCAGGTCGCCCCTCGGGTCGCCCATGTCCGGCTCGGGGACCTCCAGGTAGTAGGGATGCACCACGGGGTCCAGCTCGATGTCATGCGCCTCGAATGACTTGCGCACCACCTGGCGGTGCACCTGGCTGCCCGGCGGCACGTCGATCGCGACATCGCCGCAAATTTTCGCCTGGCAGCCGAGGCGGCGCTCCGCTGCAAGCCCCCGGCGCTCACTGAATGCAGTTTCGTCGCCGGCGGGCGGCGAAAGATGCGCCGCGCCGGACTCGATGCCCAGCTTGGGCAGCTCACCCTCGGTGACGGTGACCTGGCAGCGGCCGCAGATGGCCCGCCCTCCGCAGACGGAGTCGAGGTCCACGCCCAGTTGACGGGCCGCTTCCAGCACCGTCGTTCCGTCCCCGAACCGCCCGCGCTTGCCCGACGGGGAAAACACCACCAGGTAATCCTTGGGCTCGGGTCCGGTCACGGGCGACGACCTCGTTCAGTCCTGCGGCGCCCGGCGCCTGCGCGTGCGGCGTCTGCGGCGCCCGCCTTTGCCTTCCGCGGCAGGCGCCCGGTAGGTTTCGATCCATTTCATGCACTCGGGGTCATGGCCCATGACCACGTCGGCGCCGCGCACGGCCTGCATCAGGCTGGAGTTCAGCGGATTGGTGATGGCCGAGGTCATGCCGCTGGCGACCGCCATGCTGATGAAAGCGGCATTCAGCCCCTCACGATTGGGCAGGCCGAAACTCATGTTGGACGCGCCGCAGGTGGTATTGACCTTCAGTTCCTCGCGCAGGCGGCGCACGATGTGCATGACCTGCCGGCCGGCCGAGGGCACCGCACCGATCGGCATGAGCAGCGGGTCGACCACCACGTCGGCGGCCGGGATGCCGTGGTCCATGGCCCGCTCGACGATCTTCTTTGCCACCTCGAAACGGACGTCCGGGTCCTCGGAGATGCCCGTGTCGTCGTTGGAAATGGCCACGACCGCGCAGCCGTGTTTCCTGACCAGTGGCAGGACGCGCTCCAGGCGCTCCTCCTCGCCGGTCACGGAGTTCAGCAGGGCCTTGCCTTCGTAGGCGTCGAGCCCGGCTTCCAGCGCCTCCACCACCGACGAGTCGATGCACAAGGGCACGTCGGTCACGGCCTGGACCAGCCGGATGCACTCGGCCAGGATGGCCGGCTCGTCCGCCAGCGGGATGCCCGCGTTGACGTCCAGCACGTGGGCGCCGGCGGCGACCTGGGCCACGGCGTCCGCCTCGACCCGGCTGAAATCCCCCTGCTTCATCTCCTCGGCCAGCAGCTTGCGCCCTGTCGGGTTGATGCGCTCGCCAATGACGACGAAGGGGCGCTCGAAACCGATCGCGACCTCCTTCGAAGCGGTGCTGATGATGGTGTCTGTCATGGCTGCTCCGTTGTTCCTGCCCGCTCCGGCTCGATCCCATCAACCCGGCCACCGGCCTTGACTACACGTTCCAGGAACTCTTCGGGAAAACCCGCCTCCAGTTCCCGGATCTTTCCTTCGACCAGCGCGTCGAGGTCCCCGTCCACCATTTCGGACTCGCGGCGCCAGTCGGCGAGATAGGCGTCGCTGGAACCCCGACCGGCGCGCATGGCCGCGCGGTCGATGGCTGCCTGGAAGCGCGGATCCAGCTCGCGCTTGACCTTGCGCCGCGCCTGGCGCCCGATGACCTGGGCCGGTATGTCGCGCCAGTAGATGCTGATCAGCTTTGCCATGCGGTCGCCTGCTCCTTGAGCACGAGTTCCAACGGGGCCAGCCCGGTCCTTTGCACGGCGAATTCGAGACCCAGGTAGCGGGCGTGATCGCGCGCCAGGGCCTCCAGTTCCGGCGAATCCGACTGCGCCAGGTACACGATACGCCGGTAATTGCCGAATATCTCGCCCAGCAGTTGCGGATGCCGCTCCAGGCCCAGCCCCCGCCTGACCAGGCGGTCGAAATGCCGGGCCAGGAAATCCGTGAGGTAGAACGTGCCGGGCTCCTCTTCAGCGAGACCCGCGAATACCTCCTGGCCCGCGTAGAAATCGTAGCAATGCGCGCCCGGCAGGCGTTCGACGCCGAATTCCCGCAGCACCCGGTCAAGGGCACCCCCGGTGCCGCAATCGGCATAGGCCACAAAAATATGCTTGTATTCCGGACGGTTACGCTCGATGAGCGAACGTACAGCAGATGGGATTTCGCCCGGCCTGTTATGCAGTTCCGCGGGCAGGCACTGGATCCGGACGTGATCCCAGTGATTGCGCCGCTGCAGCTCGACCAGTTCGTGCGACAGGGCGCCGCAGGCGATGAGCATGACCTTCGCAGTCACCCGTCTCCCTCGTCATCAGCCGGCCGCCTGGCGCCGCTCCATGACCAGCTTTTTGGCGACCTCGACTGCAATCGCGGCGTCGCGGCAATAGGCGTCGGCGCCGATCGCCTGGCCGAATTCCTCGTTCAGCGGCGCGCCGCCCACCAGCACGATGTAGTCGTCGCGCATGCCCTGTTCCTTCATCGTGTCGATGACCACCTTCATGTAGGGCATGGTCGTGGTCAGCAGGGCGGACATGCCCAGGATGTCGGGGCGTTCGCGCTTCAGCGCCTCGATGTAGGTTTCGGCATCCGTGTTGATGCCGAGGTCCACGACCTCGAAACCGGCGCCCTCCATCATCATGCCGACCAGGTTCTTGCCGATGTCGTGGATGTCGCCCTTGACCGTGCCGATCACCATCTTGCCGACCGGTTCGGCGCCGGTCTCGGAGAGTATGGGCTTGAGGATGGCCATGCCGGCTTTCATCGCGTTGGCGGCCAGCAGCACCTCGGGCACGAACAGGATGCCGTCGCGGAAATCCACGCCGACGATGTTCATGCCGCCGACCAGCGCCTCGTCGAGGACCTTTTTGGCCTCCCAGCCCCGGTCCAGCAGAATCTGCGTGCCCTCGGCGATCTCTTCGGCGAGACCGTCGTAGAGGTCGTCCCACATCTGCTCGACGAGTTCGGAATCTTTGAGTTCCGCCAGGACGATATCGTCGTATTCCTCGGGCATTGCCGCCTCGCTTTCCGGTCTGTCGGGTGGATGGCTGAAAAAGCCACCTGCACCGGGTCGACGCAGATGGCGATTCCCCGGCATCTTCTCACTACCCGGAACGCAGCGTCAACAAGGTACCGCTCACATGGCGGGTCGCTGAGCAACTGAAGAAAGCCGGCCCTTGACCCGCCTCACGGCACACCCGGAAATCGCGGGAATCGTCAACTGAATTGTATTAAGATCGGCCTGCCGTGGCCCGGGCGGGAACGGCGCGCACCGCGATCAGGGTGGAACAATGACAAACCTGCAAATCAAATCCCACCGCCGGCGCAATCTGCTCACCGGTGAATGGGTGCTGGTGTCGCCCCACCGAACCTCCAGGCCCTGGCAGGGCCTGGTCGAGAAGCCGGCAGCGGAATCGCAGCCGATCTACGATCCCAAGTGCTACCTGTGCCCCGGCAACGCGCGCTCGCTGGGCGAGGAAAATCCCAACTACCAGGGCCCGTGGGCCTTCGATAACGATTTCCCTGCCCTGTCCACCGAGATTCCCGACCCGGAGCCCTCGCAGGCGCTGTTCCGGAGCGAGCCGGAGACCGGCCGCTGCCGAGTGGTGTGCTATACGCACCGCCACGACCTGGGCATGTCCGCCATGAACGACGAGGAACTGGTCGCGGCGGTCCGGTTCCTGTTCTCCGAGTTCGGGATGCTGGACCAGGATCCCGGCAGCGGCTACGTGCAGGTATTTGAAAACCGCGGCGACATGATGGGCTGCAGCAACGCGCACCCGCACGCCCAGATCTGGGCGACCAGCGGCCTGCCCGTGGAACCGGAGAAGGAGTTGCGCGAGCAGAGCGCCTACCTGGAGGAAAACGGCCGGAGCCTTCTGCTCGACTACCTCGAGGCCGAAATCGCCGACGGCAGCCGCATCGTAATCCAGAACCGGGGCGCCGTGTCGCTGGTGCCGTTCTGGGCGGTGTGGCCCTTCGAAACGCTGCTCGTGCCCAGGTGCCGTGCGGCGGGCCCGGAGGGGCTGCAGCCCGAGGACGTCCGGGATTTCGCACTGGCCCTGCAGGCCACCCTGCGTGCCTACGACCGCCTCTTCGATGCGCCGATGCCCTATTCCCTGGGATTCCATCCACGCCCGTCGGACGGCGGGAACCACCCGGAATGGCAAATGCACGCACACATCTACCCGCCGCTGCTGCGCTCGGCAACCATCCGCAAACACATGGTCGGTTTCGAAATGCTGGGGATGCCGCAACGCGACCTAACCCCGGAGGCCGCCGCCGAAAAACTGAGATCCGTGGTACCGGAAGATGACTGACAGGAAGCACTTGAGCCGGCCGGCTCTGACCCTGGTGTTTTTCGTATTGTTTTCGATCGTGTCCGCGCCGGCCCTGCCGGCGGACCGGCCGCACTGGAACGACATCGAGGTGATCCGCGAGAACACGGAACCGCCGCGGGCGCACTTCATTGCCTATCCCGGGCGGGAACTGGCGCTCGCGCGCGATACCGCCGTGAATCCGCGCCTGGTATCGCTCAACGGGGAATGGAAATTCCACTACTCGGATTCCCCCGCCGGGCGCCCGGTCGATTTTTTCCGGCCCGGGTTCGATGACTCCGCCTGGGCCGACATCCCGGTGCCCTCCAACTGGGAACGCCAGGGTTTCGGTTACCCGATCTACGTCAACGTGCCCTACCCCTTCGAGATCGACGAGCCGAACGTGCCCGTCGATGACAACCCGGTCGGTTCCTACCGCAGGGACTTCGAGATTCCGGCGGACTGGGCCGGGCAGGATGTCTTCATCCAGTTCGGCGCCGTCAGCTCCGCCATGTACCTGTGGATCAACGGTGAATACGTCGGCTACAGCGAGGGCAGCAAGACGCCATCCGAGTTTGATGTCACGCAACACGTCCACCCCGGCGCGAACACCGTGGCCGTCGAGGTCTACCGCTGGAGCACCGGCAGCTACCTGGAGGACCAGGATTTCTGGTCGCTGTCCGGGATACAGCGGGACGTGAGCCTGTACGCGCGGCCGCAAGTGCGGGTACGCGACTATTTCGTGCATGCCGGGCTGGTCAATGAGTACCTGGACGGGGATTTCGCCATTGACATCGACCTCGTCAACGCCGGTTCGGAATCCGCAGCCGTGAGTGTTTCCGTCGAGGTGCTGGACGACACGGGCACCGTGATCAACCGGCAGGCAGAACAGGACCTGGCGCCCGGGGAAAGCCGGGTCCGGTTCGAGGGCTCCATACCGGGAGTGCGGCCCTGGTCAGCGGAATTTCCCAACCTGTATACGCTGGTGATCGAGACGGCAGGCGCCGATGGATCCGGTCGCGAGGTCATCTCCCAGGAGATCGGGTTCCGATCCTCCGAGATCGCCAATGGCCGGTTCATGATCAACGGCCAACTGGTGAAGCTGAAGGGCGTCAACCTGCACGAGCACCACGACGTCACCGGCCACGTGGTGGACGAGGAGACCATGCTCACCGACATCCGCCTGATGAAGGGCGCCAACATGAACGCGGTGCGCAATTCCCACTACCCGCAGCCGGAACGCTGGTATGAACTGACAAGCAAGTACGGTTTGTACATGGTGGACGAGGCCAACATCGAGAGCCACGGTTATGGCTACGACCATGACAAGACCCTGGGCAACAAGCCGCACTGGATGGCGCACCACCTCGACCGCACGCAACGCATGTTCCACCGCAGCAAGAACTTCCCATCGGTGGTGATCTGGTCGCTGGGCAACGAGGCCGGCGACGGCGTCAACCTGGGTGCGACTTACAAGTGGCTCAAGGACAACGACTCCTCGCGCCCGGTGCAGTATGAGACAGAGGGCGACATCGAGCTGGTCGGCCAGCGCCACTCGGACTTCAACTCCACCATGTACAAGCGCCACTGGCAGCTGGAGGAATACGCCCAGACCCACAACGACCGGCCCTACGTGCTGATCGAGTACTCGCACGCCATGGGCAATTCCAGCGGCAACATGCAGGAGTACTGGGAGGTGATCAATTCCCATGACATCCTCGCCGGCGGCTTCATCTGGGACTGGGTGGACCAGGGCCTGCTGGAGCACGACGAGGGTGGAACGCCCTACTGGACCTACGGCGGCGATTACGGCCCCCCGGACGTGCCTTCTTCCGGCAACTTCTGCGACAACGGCCTCGTGTTCCCGGACCGGCGCCTACAGCCGGCCTACTGGGAGGTGAAACGGGTGTACCAGGAGGTTGAGTTCAGCTCCAACCTTCCGCAGGCGGGCGTTATCACGATCCACAACAATTACGACTTCCGGTCGATGGAGGGCCACGAGATCCGCTGGCGCCTCGGCAGCGACGGCGTGGTAATCGAACAGGGCGTCCTGCCGGCGCCCAGCGTCGGCCCGCGGGAATCCGCCGAAATCAGCCTGTGGACGGGACCACCGGGCCTGGCAGGGCCGGGCGAACACTTCCTGGACGTTGAACTGGTCGACCCGAATGCAAACGGCCTGCTGCCGGCCGGGCACAGTTATGCCAAGGCGCAGTTCGCTGTGCCCTGGGAGTCACCTGAGATCGCGGAAAGGAGTTCGGGTACGCTGCGCGCCCGGTTGGTGGAAAACGATGACGCCGTCACCATCCAGGGCGACGGTTTCAGTTATGGATTCGATCGCGTGAGCGGCCTGCTGACCTCCATCGTGCAGGACGGTCGGGAGTTGATGCTCGAGGCGCTGGCGCCCAATTTCTGGCGCGCGCCCACCGACAACGATTTCGGCAATTACATGGGCGAGTGGGCGGCGGTCTGGGAGCAGGCCGGAAGCAACCGCCGCCTGCTGTCGCTGGATGAGAGCGATGCCCGCGACGGGGCGATCACCGTGATGGCCGAGTATGCCTTCGACGATGACGCGGGCACGGAACTGGGCCGCTGGCAGGCCCGGTACCGCATGGAAGTGGCCGGGCGCCTGCACGTCACCAATCGGTTCACCCGGGCCCCCGGCCTGCCTGTCATTCCCCGCGTCGGCATGAACCTGGAACTGGTGCGCGCGCTGGACCGGGTCGAGTATTTCGGCCGCGGGCCGCACGAGAACTACGCCGACCGCAAGCAGTCCGCCCACGTCGGCCTTTATCAAACCTCGGTGGCCGACATGTACGTGCCCTACCTGCGGCCACAGGAGAACGGCTACCGGACGGACGTGCGGCGGGTGTCCTTCCGGGACGAGTCAGGCCGTGGCCTGCTGTTCGAGGCGGATGAACTGATCGGCTTCAGCGCCCACCACAACCGCATGGAAGATTTCATTCCGCCCGTGAAAATCGCCATTACCTCGGAAGACGGCGAGGGCGCGCGCGAGAACACCGAACGCGTCAACGTGCACGTCAACGACATCAGGCCCCGCGACCTGGTCTCCGTGAACATCGATTACGGACAGATGGGCGTGGGCGGCGACGATTCCTGGGGCAAGCGCACCCTGCAGCGCTACATGCTCAACGAAACGACCTATGATTACGGCTTCACGATCAAACCGCTGAGAAATAACTAGCTAAGAAATACCCGAACAGGGAGACAACAATGTACCTGCAAAGCCTCGACTACACCGTGGTCATCATCTATGCGTTGCTGCTGATGGTCATCGCCAACTATGTCTCGCGAGAAAAAGCCGGGCACCAGAAGGACACCAGCGATTACTTTCTCGCCGGGCGCGCCCTGCCCTGGTGGGCCATCGGCGCCTCGCTGATCGCGGCCAACATCTCGGCCGAGCAGATCATCGGCATGTCGGGCTCGGCCTGGGTCATGGGCATCGCCATCGGCGCCTACGAGTGGATGGCCGCCATCACCCTGGTGCTGGTCGGCAAGTACCTGCTGCCGGTGTTCCTGAAGCACCGCATCTACACCATGCCGCAGTTCCTGGAGCAGCGTTACGACCACCGCGTGCGCATGGTCATGGCCTTCTTCTGGCTGGGCGTCTACGTGTTCGTCAACCTGACCTCGATCCTGTGGCTGGGCGCCCAGGCCGTCAATACCGTGACCGGCGCCGACCTGATGTGGGGCCTGGTGGGGCTCGGCCTTTTCGCGGCCGCCTACTCCCTGTACGGCGGCCTCAAGGCCGTGGCGCTGACGGACATCATCCAGGTGACGCTGCTGGTGCTGGGCGGCCTGTTCATCGCCGGCATCGCGCTGAACCAAGTGTCGGGCGGGGAAGGCATCGCGGCGGGCTTCGGCGTACTGCTGGAGCGGGCGCCCGAGAAATTCGACATGATCTTCACGAAGGACAATCCCCACTACCAGTACCTGCCCGGCATCTCGGTGCTGGTCGGCGGCATGTGGATCATGAACCTCAGCTACTGGGGCTTCAATCAGTACATCATCCAGCGCGCACTGGCCGCCAAGAGCGTGCCCGAGGCGCAGAAGGGCATCATGTTCGCCGCCTATCTGAAGATGCTGATCCCGGTCATCGTGGTGCTGCCCGGCGTGGCCGCCGTGCTGCTGGCGCCGGACCTCGAGGCGCCGGACCGCGCCTACCCGACGGTCATGCGATTGCTGCCGGCCGGACTGCTGGGCCTGGTATTCGCGGCCCTGATCGCAGCCATCGTGTCCTCGCTGGCCTCGATGATGAACTCCATCTCCACCATTTTCACCATGGACTTCTACCGCCACCACGTGAACAGGGAAGCCAGCGAGCAGAAACTGGTGCGCATCGGGCGCACGGTCAGTTTCTCCGCCATGATCATCGCCATGATCGTGGCGCGGCCGCTGCTGGGCAATTTCGACCAGGCCTTCCAGTACATCCAGGAATTCACCGGCTTCTTCACGCCCGGCGTGTGCGCCCTGTTCCTGGTCGGCATTTTCTGGAAGCGCACCACGGCCAACGGTGCCCTGGGCATGGCCCTCGGCTCGGCCGTGTTCTCGGTGGGCTTCAAGTTCCTGTGGCCCGAACTGCCGTTCATCGACCGCGTCGGATGGGTGTTCGTGCTGTGCGTGGCGACCGGCATCGTGTTGTCCCTGCTGCAGGGCGCCGAGGAGCATCCGGACGCCATCGAATACAGGGATGTCGACACCCGCACCACCAGCGGCTTCAACTGGGCGGCGCTGGGTATCGTCGCGATGCTCACGGCGTTGTATTACGCCTGGTGGTGATGAGGAGAAACCACGAATTACGCGAATTACACGAATTAAAGAGCGAATTCATTGTGTGGTTCCAGCGAGAGCCGATTGAATTCTGCTAATAACTGGCAACAAAATTGCACCTGTCGGGTAGGAGCAGTGCTGCCTTCACCACGAAATGCGTGATTCGAAGCGGCAGTTTATCGAAAATATCGAAAGGTCACCTGACGGAGGACGAGATAATAAATTCGTGTAATTCGTGTAATTCGTGGTTAATACTCGCCCTATGAAACAAAACCAACTCACCAGGGAAGAAAGCATCGGCCGGGCCATGCAGGCCATGCAGGCCAACCGGCCCCTGCGCGCCGAGGAAATCTGCCGCGACTACCTGGAGTTGCACCCGGGCTGCGCCGAGCATCTGCGCCTGCTGGGCCATGCGCTGATCAAGCAGAACCGGCTGGCAGAGGCCGAGGAGCAGATCCGCTTCGCCCTCGAGTTACGGCCGGAGTACCCGCAACTGCTCGAGGACCTGGGCAGCGTGCTGGGCCTGCAGCGCCGATTCGAGGAATCCATCCCCTTCTTCGAGAAGGCCATCGCACTGGAGCCAACCCTGGCGCTGGCACACAAGAAACTGGGCCGGGCCCTGGCCGCGGTGGGCCGCGGCCCGGAAGCCGACGAGGCCTTCATGGAGTTCTTCGAGCGCGATCCCGACAAAGGGCGCATCGCCGTGGGCGCAGATCACCTCAAGGCCGGCCGCACCGAGGAAGCTGTAAAGATATTTCGCGGGATCCTCCGCGAGAACCCGGACCAGGTGGATGCGCTCTGTTTCCTGGCGCTGGCCTACCGGCAGAAGGAATCCACGCGGTCGGACGCCGAGGCGCTGCTGCGCCGTGCCACCCAGGTGGCCCCAAACCACGTGTCCGCCTGGCTGAACCTGGGCGCCCTGCTGGCGGAGATGAACAAGCGCCAGGACGCCATCCGCTGCTTCGAACGCGCCGTGAAGATCGAGCCGGGCCATGCCGGGGCCTGGGGTTCGCTGGGCAGCGCCTACGCGCACGCCAGCTTCCCGGAAAAAAGCGTGCGCGCCTACCGAAAGGCGCTGAAACTGGACGCCGGGATACCCAACTACCAGATGGGGCTGGGACACGTGTTGAAAACGATCGGCGACCAGGAAGGCGCGCTGCAGGCCTACCGCGAGGCCATCCGGCTCAAGCCGCAGTTCGGCGAGGTCTACTGGAGCATGGCGAACCTCAAGATCTTCCGGTTCGAGGATGCCGAGGTGGACGCCATGCTGGAGCAGGTCGAGAGGGACGACCTGTCTGACAGCGAGGACATCCACTTCCGCTTTGCGCTGGGCAAGGCCTTCGAGGACCGCAGGGACCATGACCAGGCCTGGCACTACTACCACACCGGCAACCAGCGCAAGCGCTCCACCGTGGAATACGACCCGGCCGAGGTGCTGGTCAAGCAGCAGGAGATCTGCGAGGTATTCGACGCCGAGTTCCTGGGCGGCCGGGAGGGCAACGGGTGCCAGGCGCCGGACCCGATCCTGATCCTCGGCATGCCACGCTCCGGCTCCACGCTGGTCGAGCAGATCCTGGCCAGCCACAGCCAGGTCGAGGGCACGGCGGAACTGCCCTACCTGGGCCGCATCTCGGCGTCCATCGGACGCTATCGCACCGATAATGTGCACTTTCCGCAGGCCTGCCGCGACCTGCGCGACAAGGACTGGCGCGCCTACGGCGAGCAATACCTGGAATACACCCGCGACCACCGCGAAACCGACCGCCCGTTTTTCACCGACAAGCTGCCTAATAATTTCCCGATGGTGGGCCTGCTGCACATGATCCTGCCGAACGCCAGGGTCATCAACACCCTGCGCCATCCGCTGGACTCCCTGCTCGGCAATTACAAGCAGCTCTACGGCAAGGGCCAGAACTTCACCTACGACATCTATGACCTGGCCGAGTACTACAAGCAGTACCACGCCACCATGCAGCACTGGCACGAGGTGCTGCCCGGCAAGGTGCTCGACGTGCACTACGAGGACACGGTGCTTGACCTCGAGGGCCAGGTGCGCAGGATCCTGGACCACTGCGGCCTGGAATTCGAGGAGGCCTGCCTGCGCTTCCACGAGAACCCGCGCTCGGTTAAGACTGCCAGTTCCGAGCAGGTACGCCAGCCCATCTACCAAAGCGCGCTGGGCACCTGGCGCCGCTACGAGAAACACCTCGGGTTCTGGCAGGAGGAACTGGCGGACATCATCGCGCAACTGCCCGAACGGGTCCGCAATGCAGGCTTATAGGCTTATTTGATTTACCACGAATTACACGAATTACACGAATTTATTATCTCGTCCTCCGTCGGGTGACCTTTCGATATTTTCGATAAACTGCTGCTTCGAATCCCAGATTTCGTGGTAAAGGCAGCACTGCTCCTACCCGACAGGTGCAATTTTGTTGCCAGTTATTTGCAGAATTCAATCGGCTCTCGTTGGAACCACACAATGAATTAGCTCTTTAATTCACGTAATTCGTGTAATTCGTGGTTCTCTTCGGAATACTCAGCTGTACGGCCAGACTTCGAGGCCGTGGATGGCATTGCGGATGTCCCTGGTGAGGTTCACCGAAAACAACCGCTTGCTGTCCCTGAGGTCCCACAGCGTCACGGTCGAGGGCGAGGAGCCGCCCGCCACGATCCGGTGGTTGATCGGGCACAGGCCACGGGCGTAGCCCTGGCGCGCGATGCGGCTGTCGTCGAGGTCCGTGTGCGTGAGTTCGTCCGCATCGTATTTCGGCACCTTCAGGACGCGGTCCTCGGTCCCCTCGCCGCGACCCGAATAACGCAGGGTGCCCGCCTCGGTATCGTTGAACAGCACGCCGTCACGGAAAGGCTGCGCGTTGTGCGTGCCCGGCGGCAGTTCGACCGCCATGCGCACGTGTTGGCCGTTGAAATGCAGCATGCCGCCCGTGCGCAGACCCGCGATGTACATGCCTCCCTCGCGGCAAGCCACGTTGTTCAGGTGCAGCTTGTTGAGCAACAGCGGGCCGTCCTTGCCGCCGGGATCGTAGATCGTACCCTTGAAGCGGAATTCGTCGGTCTGCACGTGCAGCGCCCAGTTGAACTCACGCTTCGCCAGGTCGAAAGCCAGGATGCTGTCGTAGCCCGTGGAGGTCAGGAACAGATTGTTCTCCCACACGTCGATCTCATGGCAGTGCTTGAGATAGGGATTGCGCCAGGAGCCGGCCTTCCGGAACTCGGGCGTATAGGCAAACAGTTCATCGCTGGCGGCGATCCAGACCAGGCCATCGTGGAATGCGATGCCGCGCAGGCCGCGGTCCCAGCCGCGGCCCTGCCAGTCGATGTCCATCGTGTTCCAGTCCACCACCTGGTGTACGTCCCGTGATCCGACGTCGATCACGTAAACACCCCCATGGCTTTCGCCCTGCTCGCTGCCGCGCACGACCGAGGTGGTGATCAGTCGGAGGTTTTCCATGTCCCGGGATTAACTGGTCCTGCCAAAGACAAGAGGCATGGCAAAGATACCATGCCTCTTGTTCGCGGGTGGCTTGCGGTCTGGTCTAGAACCGCTTCCTGAGCGACATCCCGTAGTGCCTCGGGCGTTGCAGGTACTCGACGTTGCGCCAGCGGGGATCCTGGAAGAAGAACCAGTCGGATGCCCAGCGCCCGTCGCTGCGACCCGTGACGACCCGGTGGTCGTTCAGGTTGTTGACGAAGAAATTGATGTCCCAGTTGCTCGGCAGGCTCAGGCCCACCTGCAGGTTGGACACATCCCAGGCTGGAATGATGCCCCAGGGGTTGCCGTTGGTGGCCGCCCCGATGGAATTCCAGGTCTCGCCGCCGTGGCTGAAGTCGAAGCGTGCCCAGAGTTCGCCGCCGAAGACCGGCTGCTGGAAGGTGTAGTCCAGTGCGAAGTAGTAACGTTCGTCCGCCGAGTTGGGCAGCGGGTCGCCCGGCTCGGCCACGTCGCCGTTGAGGAACTCGTAACGCGAGGTGTGCGAAGGATCGCCCAGGTAGACGCGGGCCTCGACGAGCAGCGCATCGGTGGCCTGCCAGGTCATGTCGAGTTCGAAGCCCTTCTGTTCCACCGTGCCGCCGTTGACGGTACCGGCCACCCACCAGTCGCCGCCGGGATCGCCCTCGTACAGCTGGTAGTCCTGCCACTCCATGTCGAAGTAGGTGAAATTGAGTCTTAGACGATTGTCCAGCCAGTCGGACTTGAGCCCGAACTCCATGTTGTCCAGGTAGTCCGGGTTGAAATGCAGCGGGATGAATCCGCGGCTGGCCGCACGCGGGTCGTTGCTGCCGCCCTGTCGGAAACCCTCGCTGTAGAGGAAGTACACCATCTTGTCGTCGTCCAGGTTGTACTGGGTGCTGAATTTCCAGATGGTGTCGTCGATCTCCGACTCGGCGTCCAGGATGCCCATCGTGTCCCAGGCCCAGGAGCCGACCTCGCCGAACCAGCCGATGCCGGGCCGGGTCGAATCCCAGGGCGGGAAGCCGAGCGGGAAGCTCAGCTGGTTGAACTCCTTGCGCTCGTACTCGAACCAGCGACCGCCTACGGTGGCGGACCAGGCGTCCGTGAACTGGTAGGAGATCTCGCCGAAGATCGCCTTCTGCTTCACGTTGCGGTCCAGCACATCCCCGTACTCCCAGGTCGTCGTGGCCAGCGGATACTGCACGTCGTAGCCATAGTAGTTGTACCAGTACGCCCAGTAGTTGGCGTAATAGAACATCGTCGTGGACGGCAGGTCCGGGTTACGCGCACCGTATACCCAGTTGTCGTTCATGTCCTCGTAGAAGGCGCCGATCATCCACTGGAAGCGGCTGTCGCCGGAAGACGTCAGGCGGACTTCCTGGGCGAATCGGTCCTGGTTCTGGATGTTGGGCGTGGTGCCGTAGGTGTAGTCGGAATAGTACAGGGCATAGCCGCCCCAGTAGCAGGTGTCGGTGCCAAACTCGGAGGGATCGTAACCAGCGCAGTTGCCCCAGTAGCTATCCTTGTACTGGCCGTACATCATCCGGTCCCATTCGTAGTTGATCTCGCGCTCCAGGTAGCTGCTGCTCCAGGTCAGCGTCGCGAAGCCGAGGTCACCGGTCACGATCAACGAGGCGTTCCACCAGTCATCGTCACGATACTCGTCGAAAAAGCGCGTGATCTTGTGCTCGCCGAGATAGGTGTCCTCGCCCCAGGCGCCGTCCAGTTCGCCCTTCTCGCTGAGCCCGGTGAGCATCACCTGCCAGTCCTCGTTCACGTCCCACAGCGCCGAGATGCGCCCGCCGGTCAGCTTGTAGGTATTGTGATCGTCCTCGACGACCGCCGAGTTGTCGCTGGCCGCCATGAAGTGGTCCGCCACCGGCACGTAGGTCTCGCCGAACACGTTGTCGATCCAGCCGCCCTCGTCACGCGTGTAGGCGACCAGGCGCAGGGCCAGCTTGTTTTCGATCAGCGGGATGTTGACGTAGCCGTTCAGCTCGTAGCTGCCATCCCCGCCCGAGGTGGCGTAGTAACGGCCGAAAACATCACCCGAAAAACCGTCGTGGTTCGGCTTGTTGGTGATGATTCGCACCGTGCCGGCCTGCGATGCCGAGCCGAACAGGCTGCTCTGCGGCCCGGGCAGCGATTCGATACGCTCGATGTCCACCATTGCCGGCCAAAGCTGCTGCGAATTGAAGGTCAACGGCGTCTCGTCCATGTAAACGGACACCAGGCTGTCGGTATAGAACTCCTCGGTACCGGTCGAGATGCCGCGGAACTTGACCTTGTTCCGCCCGGGCTGGTCTGCCACCACCGTCAGGCTCGGCGTGGCGTTGGCCAGGTCGGAAAAACTGACCAGGTTGTGCCGGATGATGTCCTCGGTCGTGAACGCCTGGATACTCTGCGACAGGTCCTGCATGCTGACTTCTCGCAGGGTCGCGGTAACGATCACCTCTTCGAGGACGTCGCTGAGTTCCTCTTCCTGGGCCTGGACGGGTTGAACGGGATAGATGGCTGCCGCAATTGCGGCGGCCAAGGGAGTCTGCTTGAACATCGGCGTGATAGGCATGAGTCTTTCCCCGCTTCTGTGAAGCTTCTTGTTCCAGGGAAACGCCTGAAAGTAAACGCCTTTTTTGTAACGCGTGGCGATCGCTTCCACGACGTCTCAATCTTCGTGCGGCCTGCATTACACTGTCGCCCGCACGACGGTACTCCGAATTTATCAATTCAGCCGGTGCCAATTCAGCAAAAAAGCCCCGAAAACAGGACTTAAATCAATTAGCGGTCGTTGAACAACTGGATTTGCACACTTTGAACTTGCAATTCCACGATGCAGGGGAGACTTTAAAGTCGTGCCGACACCTTGGGACCCATCCGCCGATGAAATCCGCCATTTTCCGGCGCTTTATGCGCGCCACGGGACCTGTCTCGCTGCTACTGATCCTGATGACCGTTGCCATTTACGGCCAGGACCCGGCCTGCGCAGGTGAAGTGCGCGGAACCGCGATCGATGCCCTGTTCACGCACTTCGACGAAAGCAGCCAGCCCGGCGCCGCCGTGATGGTCATCCGCGACGGCAAGGTCGTTCACGCCCGCGGTTACGGCCTGGCAGACCTTGAGACGGGCGCTCCGATCACACCGGACACGGTTTTCCGCCTGGGCTCGGTCTCCAAGATGTTCACGGCCATGGCGATAGCGATACTGGCGGACCGCGGTGATCTGGGCCTGGATGACCCGGCCGGCGAATACGTGCCCGCGCTCGCGCACCGGCCGGACATCACCGTCCGTCACCTGCTCACCCACACCAGCGGCCTGCCGGACTACTATGACGAATTCGACGCTTCGCCCTGGACGCAACAGGGACGGATACCCTCGAACGCGGACACCATCGCCCACCTGGGCCGCATGGAAGAGGTGTTGTTCGAACCGGGTGAGCGATACGAGTACAGCAACCCCGCTTACGAGGTGCTGTCGCTGATCGTGGAGGCCGTGGCCGATTTGCCCTTCAGGGATTTCATGCGTGACGAGGTGTTCGCACCCGCCGGCATGGGCCACTCCGTCATCCACGACGACTCCCGGCCGCGGATAGCCGCGCGCGCCCTGGGTTATTCGCCTGACGGTGATAGATACGTCCTTGACGACGATGATCCGCTCAACGGCATCACCGGCTCCGGCAGCCAGTTTTCCCCCCTGATGGATTTCCTTGCCTGGGATCGCGCCATCGCGAGCGGATCACTGTTGAGCGAAGCCATGCAGTCGCAGGTGTTCACGCGGGCAATCCTGAACGACGGCAGCGAGATCGATTACGGCTTCGGCTGGCGCCTGGACGAGTACCGCGGCCACGCGCGGACCGCGCACGGCGGGTCCTGGGTGGGCTTTCGCACCGCCTTCACCCGTTACCCGGGTCTCGGGCTGACGATCATGATCCTGTCCAATCGCTCCGATTACGATCCCACGGAGGCCTCGGACCGCCTTGCCGACCTATTCCTCGGCGACTGATCCGTACAGGCCGTCGCCGATGGCCCGGATCATGGGCAACACGGGAATCGCGGTGCCGTCCTCGCGGAAATAGCCCGTCCAGGCCGCCACCAGGTCGCGTTTCGGGTTGACCAGCAGGCCCTGGCCGGCCCAGCCGCCCATGTAGATGTCGTCATTCTCGAATACCGTCCAGACGTACGCGGTGTGACGCACGCCCGTACCCCGCGCATTGCCGAAGCGGTATTCGCCGGATTCCGGGTCCCGGCCGAGGAGAGCTCGTTCCAGCAGCGCCGGGTTGCCGCCTTCGAGCAGCAGTTCGAGGTATCGGGCAGATACGATTTTCTCGTCGGAAACCACGTGGCGGCTCGGCGTGAACAACAGCCCGAACCGCGCCACGTCGCGCACGCGGGCCAGCAGCCCGCCGCTGGTGATCGGGATGGCGTATCGCGGCGCCCAGATGGCGGCGTCGTTCTCGGCGCCGATCTTTGTCCAGACCTCGCGGCTCAGGGCATCCTGGAAAGGCATGCCGGTGACCTTTTCCACTAACCAGCCGGCAATGAAGGCGTTGGGGCCGGAGTAGCTGTACGAGGTGCCCTGTTCGGCGAACCGCGGCGCCCGCAGCGATGACAGGTAATCGTAGGGGTTGTCCGGCGAAGACGCGTCCCGAAAGCCCTCCCCGATCGAAGCCGAGTAACCGTAGTAGCACGACGACTTGTCCACGTACTCGTCCGGGCAATCCACGCCGGAGGCCATGTCCAGGATGTTCCGGATGCGGATTCCCGCCCAGGTCGAGCCTTTCAGTTCGGGAACGTAGTGCTCGACGGGCAACGCCGTATCCACCAGGCCACGGTCCTCGAGGATCGCCACCAGGGTGGTGACGAAGATCTTGGTCACGGACCAGAACAGCATTTTCTCGTAGGGCTGCTGACGCGGGTAGTGTTCGAACACGATCCTGCCCCGGTGAAGGATCACCACGCCCATGGTGCTGCTCTGATCGCTGTCCAGAAAGGTCCTGAAACCCATTCTGCCCCCGGGTGTATCGACCTCGAAGTTCGCCGTCCCGGGTTCCGGCTGGTACTCCAGTTCCCGCACCTGGCCGGCGCGGTACACGTTGACGGTCGGGTAGATCCGGTTCAGGTTCCGGTTGTTCCAGGCCATGTCCGGGCCATTGACGGTCCACCAGATGTCGTCCTGCGGCAATTTGCGGATCTGCCCAGCGGTTTGCTCCACCGACGAGGCGGAAACGAAGGGCTCAGGGGTGCCGGCGAAGGCGGCGCCCGGCATCAGAACGAGGAACAGCGGCACCAGCCACGCCGGAATGCTCGATCCGTTCATGTCTTCAACTCCTCGGCCCGGTCTCAATTGGCCAATAGCATGGGGTCCCGGAAATGGCGCGGGAAAACCCTGGCGAGGTGGGCCAGGCAAATGTTGCGGGCCATGGTACGGCTCCTGACCCTTGGAATGAGCAGCAGGTCGAGCCACAGGCCCTGGCTCAGCGAGATCAGGCCCGCCGCCACGATCACCGGGTCCAGACGCCGGTAGCCGCCGTCCCTGATGATGTCGGCGCACAGCCCCGCCAGCACGTCGCGGTAGACCCTGTCCTGCTGTGCGCAGAGTTTCCGGTAGGTGGGGCGGGACCGGCTCTCGCCCCAGAACGCGAACCACACCGCCAGCTTGTTGCGATCGCAGACCGCGGCGCTGAAATCGACATCGACCAGGGCCCGGACCTTGTCGGCGCTGTCTCCCGGTGTCTTTTCCAGGGCCTGCTCCCAGGCGGACCGGTATTCGCCGACCACGAAGGAGAGGGTCTCGACCAGCAGCCGTTCCTTGCTCTGGAAGTGCAGGTTGACGATGCCCTGGCTGAGACCTGCTTCGCTGCTGACGGTGGCCATGGTGGTCCAGGACAGGCCGTGCTGCGCGATCGAGCGGATCGTCGCCCGGATCAACTGCTCCCGGCGCTTCTCCTTCGTCTCGGTGCGTCTTCTGCCCGTCGGCTTTGTGGCGGTCTTGCTCATGACCCCGCTGTGATTCGAGTTTCGGGAAACGACCGTCCCCGTGCGCAGCACTTAATCAATATAAGCCCTGGGAATCGGCAATGCAATGAATGAACAATCATTCATTTTTCTGGACACCGGGAAGCGACTGTGAGAACCTGTCCCGGATACCGGGTGGCACGCCCAGTGCAACGCTCGATCCACCCGGAACAACGGAGCGGATACCTTGAAAAAGTACGATGCGATCGTCATAGGCGCCGGGCACAACGGCATCGCCAATGCCGCCTTCCTGGCCAAGGCCGGGCTGGACGTGCTGCTGGTGGAGAAGAACGACTACGTCGGCGGCGCCACCATGAGCCAGCCCCGCTACAAGGACTGGATCTATTCCAACTGTTCCTATGTCTGCAGCCTGCTTCGCCCGGAAATCTTCCGGACGCTGGACCTGGCGAAATATGGGCTGCAGGTCGTGCCCTACGCGGGCAAGGTCAATATTTCCGAGAACGGTGACTACCTGGGCAGTTACCTGGACCCGGATGCCACGCGGCGGGAATTCTCCCGGCACAGTCCCAGGGATGCCGACGCCGAGGTCCGCTACGGGCGCGACATCATGCGCCAGTGCCGTTTCATCCGGCAGTTCCTGATGCGCACCGTACCTGATCCGGCCTCCTTCAAGCCGCGCGACCTGCTGGAGTTGCTGCACATGGCGCGTGAGTACTGGAAGCTGGGCGAGAACGTCATCTACGACAGCATCCGCTTCTACACGATGAGCATCTCGGACTTCCTGGACGAATACTTCGAAAACCCGCTGATCAAGGCCACGCACGCCGGCAGCGGCATCACCGGGACGTCGCTGGGCGTCATGTCGCCGGGCACGGCTTACGTACTGCTGCACCACGCGATGGGCGACGTGGACGGCACCGCCGGCGCCTGGGGCTTCGCGCGCGGCGGCATGGGGGCCATTGCATCGGCCATGCGCGCCTGCTTCGAGGACCATGGCGGCGAGTTGCTGCTGGGCTCGCCGGTCGAGCAAATCCTGGTCAGGAACGGCCGCGTCAGGGGCGTGGCGCTGGCCAACGGCAACGAGTTCCTGTCCAACACGGTCGTCTCCAACATGACCTTCCCGCGCACCTTCCTGCAATGCATGGACCCGAAAGACCTGCGGCCGGAATTCCTGAAAAAAGTGCGCAACTTCAAGATCCGCGGGTCCTCGGGCAAGGTCAATTTCGCGATCGACGGACTACCGGATTTCACGGCCCTGCGAGATAACCGGGAACTGCTGTATACCGACATGCACATGATGGACACCGTGGAACGCCTGGAGCGGGCCTACGACGACTGGAAGGACGGCATCTGGTCCCGCGACCCTTACATCGACGTCCTGATCCCTTCGCTGACGGACCCGACCATGACCCCGCCGGGCAAACACTTCCTGTCGGTATTCGTCCAGTACGTGCCGCACAAGGTGCGCGGACGGGACTGGACCGACGAGGATCGGGACGCCTTCGGGCAGACCATCATCAACAAGCTGGAAAGATATGCACCCGGTTTCAAGAACCTGATCCTGCACGCCGAAATCCGCACGCCGCGCGAACTGGAGAACGAGGTGGGACTGACCGAGGGCAACATCTTCCAGGGCGAACTGACCATGGACCAGTTGCTGTTCAACCGGCCGGTTCCGGGCTATGCGCAATACCGGGGACCGGTCCGCGGCCTGTGGATGTGCGGTTCGTCGACCCATCCCGGAGGCGGCGCCATGGCCGCGCCGGGCGCCAACGCGGCGCGGGAGATCCTGAAATCCCTGCGTCAACCGAACACCGTACCGGAGGGCTGGCTCGATGATTGAGAAGGTCATGGGTGAGTCGAAATCTGTGGTTATTATCGGCGGCGGGCACAATGGCCTGACCTGTGCCGCCTACCTGGCGAAAGCCGGCTATGAAGTCACCCTGCTGGAGGCCCGCGACCATGTCGGCGGAGCCGCCGTCACGCGCGAATTCGCACCCGGGTTCAGGGTGTCGGCCGGCGCGCACCTGCTTTACGCGCTGGACGAAGGCATCAGCCGCGAGCTGAAGCTTTCCGAGCACGGCCTGAAGGTGGCGAAGACCGGCATGTCCACCATCTCGCTGAACCGCGACGGAGACCACGTGCGCATCTCCGGCGCCGAGGTGGAGGGCGTGGCGGAGTCCGACCGCGAAGCCATGCGCGAATACCATCGCATGATGAGCCGCTTCGCCGGCATCATCGGGCGCCTGCACCGGGAAATCCCGCCGCGACTGGGCACCACCGACCGCGGGGACCTGCTCTCCCTGGCGAAGATCGGCTGGAACGTACGCCGCATGGGCCGGAAAGACATGCAGGAGTTCCTGCGCATCGCCGGGATCAATATCCACGACGTGCTGCAGGAGCACTTCGACAGCGAGGTACTCAAGGGCGCGCTGAGCCTCGATGCCGTGCTCGGCACCTTCCTGGGTCCGCGCTCCAACAACAGCGTGTTCTGTGCCCTGCACCGCATGAGCGGCGGGAACTCCTGCAGCCTGCCTGCCGGCGGCATGGGCGCGGTGTCCAACGCCTTCGGACGCGCCGCGGCCGAGTGCGGCGCCGAGATCCGCATCTCCAGTCCGGTGAAACGCATCCTGACTGATTTCGACCGCGTCTGCGGCGTGGAACTCGAGAGCGGTGAACGGATCGAGGCCGGCACCGTGGTATCCGCCGCGGACCCCAAGACCACCTTCTTCAGGCTGCTGGGCGCGCCGAAACTCGAAGCCGGGTTCGCCCACCGGGTGAAGCACCTTCGCACCAGGGGATTCGTGGCCAAGCTGCACCTGGCGCTCGACGGCGCGCCCGAATTCAGGGGCCTGGACGCGACACTGGCTGGCGAGAGGCTGGTGATCGCGCCGTCGCTGCAGTACGTGGATCTAGCCTTCAACCACGCCAAGTACGGCGAGTACTCCACCGAGCCCGTCCTGGAGGTTTCCGTGCCCAGCCTGCACGACGAAAGCCTGGCGCCCGACGGCCAGCACGTGTTGAGCGCCAACGTCCAGTGGGCGCCGCGATACCTGAAGCAGGGCTGGGCCGAAGGCAAGGCCGGATTCCTGGAGGCGACGCTCGGCGTCCTGGAACGGTACGCGCCCGGTATCCGGCAGCAGGCCGTCCACGCCGAACTGCTGACGCCGGAGGACATCGAGAACGAATTCCTCATCACGGACGGCCACTGGCACCACGCCGAACTGGCGCTCGACCAGTTCCTGATGACACGCCCGGTTTACGGGGCGGCGCAGTACGCCGCACCCGTCAACGGGCTGTGGCTGTGCGGCGCCGGTTCCCATCCCGGCGGCGGCGTCATGGGCCACGCCGGGCGCAACGCGGCCCGCGCGATCAGCAACGGGGATTAACGACATGAGAACCGTACGATTCGATTCCCGCGAGCACTACCGGACCAAGGTCTTCCCGAGCCCGTTCCACGAGAAGCAGGCCGG